>Ga0228536_1001577_pt1 | contig 19809 bp, 12 predicted proteins | sample SJ1Smetagenome_FD_168611 | JGI IMG/M metagenome (GOLD analysis project Ga0228536, IMG submission 168611) | Enriched culture of PCE-dechlorinating microbial communities from Ithaca, New York, USA - SJ1.S | ecosystem: Engineered > Modeled > Simulated communities (microbial... > Unclassified...
CGCCATGACCCTGATGCCCATTCGACCCGCCGAATTGGTCCAAAATCCAAGCGACACCCTGAAGAGTATTGGCGAGCTAACCGACATCACAGACCGTCCTGATTATTTCGAAAGTAAAGAGGGCAAAGCCTGGCTTGAGTTGGCGGATACGCTGCATGTCATTGACACGTCGTTCCAGGTGATCGCATCCTCTGATATCCAGAGCATGGTTCCTTTCCACATGAAGCAGACTTGGCTCACCAGCGGCAGTTTTGAACCCCAGGCTGGCACCTGCACCATCAGCGAGCGCCTGGCAGGTTTGCTCGAGCTCCAGGTTGGCGACCTGTGGCATCTTGCTTATCACTACGACCCTGAGGGCAATCCTGCCTATAGCTATTCTTCCGGAACAGGATTTGTTCACGAAGAAGATTGCCGGATTGCGGGCATCTTTCAGATCACTGATGACCTTACCTATACGGTCCTGATCCCCTATCCCGAATGGCTCCAAAAAGCTCCTGATAATTACGACTTCCTGCGGGTGCGGGTGGAGAACACCCAGGTTGAAGAGTACCTGGCGTACGCCCACGCCCTGGTCCCCGAGATGGTTGAGCTCCAGGTGGAGGATCAGGGCTATAACAACGCGGTCATTCCTATCCTTAAACTGCGGGAACGATCGCTCTACATGACCATCGCCAGTAGTGCGGCTGGAGTGGCAGTTATCAGCTTGTTTGCTTATCTTTTCATCGTTCGCCAAAGGGAAACGGCAGACGTAATGATGAAATTGGGCGCTGGTCATGCCAAAACAATTGCCTACCTGATCATTGGAATCATGATCATTGCCATCCTGGCGGGTTTGGCGGGCAATTATCTTGCCAGCCTGGTTGACCGCGGTCTCACCGGCGCGGTTTGGAGCACCTTGCAGAGCGGCGTTATGCAGGACCTGCGTTTCAGCGAGCGCGCCCTGGGGCTGCAGGTGGCATTCGCGCCGGAACTGGTCACCGCTGACTGGGTGCGGTGGGTTACCACAGCGTTTGTGCTCGGGCTGGTGTTCGTGATCACCCTTCTGGCTTCGTTCATCGCCCTAAAGAAACCCAGACGGCGGAAAGTGAAAGATATCATCGTGCCCAGGACGAAGAGTGCACGTGCTATGACGTTTACCAGTGTGCCAGGTTTGAGTTTACGTTTTGCTTTGCGCTCGATCCGGCGGAATTTCTCGCGCAGCCTGATTGTGCCCCTCGCGGTAGCTCTGCTGGCTGCTTTCATCCTGATCATTGGGGTCTCAGTTGCGGACCAGGAGCAGGCAGCGGAAACGATCTACGACCGCGTGCCAACCACAGCCTACCTCACCACCATCCTGGGTCGGAACAGAAATATCCAGGTCCAACTGCAAGGCGACGTGTTTCGCATGTTGGACAACACTTACCAGTCAAGGCAGACGTGGCAGATGTACCAATATCCTGCGACTGGCGAACAGGTCCGGGAAGCAAGGGCGGAACTTGAGGATAAGAATCCGGTAATCAAAGAGTTTCTGCTCACCCGGTATATGCACTATGAGTATATGGGTTTGGTGGAACATGCCGATGGCAGCCCCGGCACACCCGATTTACCTGAAAGACCCGTGGTTGACCGCCAAAAGTCCAATCTTGAGCAGGAATTGGGCTTTAGCAAGCTGGAACAGCAAGTGAAACGTATGCCGGTTTTGGCTCTGACCGACAGCGTCACCCGCACCAGCGAAGCGATCAAATTCCGCGATTCACAGGTGAAATGGCTGCCAGGTTACTCAGATGAAAACTATCTCAATCCCGAGTTCATCATCGTCTTACCTGACCGCTTTATGACAGAGCACGCATTGGAGTTCGGAGATGTCATCAGGCTGGGTGTGTACGCACCAGTTGAAAGATATGATGTGTTGGCTGAAGGTTTTGACTTCAAAGTGGTTGGTAGTTATTTCCAGGGTAGCCGCTCTCCGGTTTTCTATGTGCCCTGGAGCTTGCTGACCGAAGTGAGAATGGGCACGGATTTGGGAATCACGTTTAGAGAGAATCCTGCAGACCCCGATTCACCGAAGATTTCCGGTTTGCCTAATGAATACCTGGCTGATCTGGTTGACTCAGCCACCATCATTCCGGAGGACCCGCGCAATCTTGACGGTTTGCGCGATTACCTTGAAGAAAATCACTACAGTCAGGTGGGCATCATTCGCAGCAATCGGCTGGCGGTTGTGATTGAAGATAAAGCCCTCGCGGATGGCTTGCTCTCGATCCGACAGCATCTGTCCTTCCTGAACCTCATCATTCCTATCATGCTGCTGCTTTCCGGCTTGATTGGGTTTATTCTGTCCTACCTGCTCACCCGCAATCGCCTGCCCGAATTCGCGGTAATGCGCAGCCTGGGAACGAAGCAGATCCAGGTTTACCTGGCATTCTTCCTGGAGCAATTCTTTCTGCTTCTGATCGGAGTTCTGCCTGTTGCGGTAGCTCTATTGATGCGCCCGCAGTGGCTGCCTGTAGTTGGGCTCAACCTGGTATTGTTCCTGGCTGTCTACACTATGGGCATCCTCATTGCCATTGGGCTGATGGGGCGCTCCAAAGTGCTCGATATTTTGTTTACCAAGGAATAGAAGTGTTATGGATCAAATTTCGTCGGAACCCATCCTGAATCTTGATAACGTCAGCTACCAATACAGCAATAGCTACCAGTCAGTAGACGCGGTCAGAGGAGTCAGTGCTGAATTTTTTGAAGGAAAGGTGTACGCCATCATCGGAAAATCCGGCTCTGGCAAGTCCACCTTGCTCTCACTGATGGCTGGATTGGCCTTGCCAACCGAAGGTCAGGTCATCTACCGCGGCACTGCGACGGATAAAGTCGACCTGGACCAGTACCGCCGCCAAAATGTGGCGGTGGTCTACCAGAGTTTCAACCTCTTTCCATTGATGACCTGCCTGGAGAATGTCTGTTTTCCGTTGGAGTTGCTGGGAAAAACGCCAAAAGAGGCGGTTGTGATTGCCAGGGAGCAGATCGCGCATGTAAATCTACCGGAAACAGTTGATAAGCGTTTTCCGAATATGATCTCCGGCGGAGAGAAACAGCGCGTGGCGATTGCGCGCGCGTTGGCATCTGGCGCGAAGATCATCCTGGCGGATGAACCTACCGGCAACCTGGACGTGGCGAATGGGGAAAAGATCGTTGATCTGCTTCGGCATCTTGCCCATGATGAAAACTACCTGGTCATCATTGTGACGCACGATTTGGGAATTACCAAGGTGGCGGACGAGGTCATGCAGATGACGGACGGCTGCCTTTTGCCGCTCGCGGTGGAAAAAAGCCAAGTGTAGTTTTATCCTGTCATTTATCTTTGCCCCTCTCGAGCCTTGTTTCACCTCTGCAACCAGGTTGCAGTCTGATAAACTTGAACCATCATGAAGAAAATAATCGTCGCGACTGATTCTTTCAAGGGATCCCTTTCCGCCCAGGAAGCAAGCTTCATCATCGCCTGCCAAGCGAGAAAGATTTACCCCAATGCGGAGGTAATCGAACTTCCAATTTCCGATGGGGGAGAGGGGCTGGTTGAGGTCGTTTTCAACGCATTGGGGGGCGAACACAAAATTGTACGCACCAGCGATCCCCTCGGGAGGGAAATATCTGCAGCTTATCTCAAGTTGCCAGATGGATCAGCGCTGATTGAAATGGCTGGGGCAGGGGGACTCACCCTGCTCAAACCGGGAGAATGTGACCCACTACGCACCACTACTTTTGGGGTCGGCTTGATGATTTTGGACGCGATCGAGGCTGGCGCGGATCCGATCTATATCGGCCTGGGCGGCAGCGCAACCGTCGAAGGCGGCACAGGGGCGGCGACAGCCCTCGGGATGCTCTTTTTGGATGGACAGGGCGACACGATTATAAGTGGCGGGGGACTGGCAAAGATCCACAGCATAGACCTTTCCGGGCTGCGTGAACTGAATTATTGCGGCAGGTTTTTTTTCCTGACGGATGTGAATAACCCGCTTTGCGGTCCGAACGGCGCCGCGGAAGTTTTTGGACCTCAAAAAGGTGCCACCCGCGACCAGGTCCGCCAGCTGGACCAGGGATTGCAGAATTTGGCTGGGGTGATCGCTCGTCAGACTGGCGTGGACCTTCAGGATACCCCCGGGATGGGAGCGGCTGGCGGTTTCGCGCTGCCATTTGTGGCATTTATGCACGCTGAGATTCGCAGCGGCATCGAATTCGTGCTCGATCTGCTGCGATTTGATGAACATTTGGCCGAAAGTGACCTGGTGGTCACAGGAGAAGGGCGCACAGACGCCCAAAGTGCGATGGGGAAGGCAATTTCAGCGCTTGCCAGGCGTGCCCGGGCTGCGGGTGTTCGCGTAGCCGTGATTTCAGGGTCGATAGGGGAGGGGGCAGAGAAGATGTTAACTTTGGGCGTGGACGATCTGATCCAGGCAACCCCAGCCGGCCAGCCTCTGGAGGAAGCCCTTGCACACGCCGCTGAAAATTTGGAGGATGCTGCGAGGGAATACCTGGAAGGATTGAAACTGGAATTATCACGTCAGCCATGATTGTGCCGGTCTCCAGACCGAGCACAGGGTTTCTCCGATGGAGTCCAGGAATGATGAGACCTGCGGTCATAACGCGTGCTCGGCGGGGACGCCGGCACGAACAGATATTACCTGCTGATATGATCAACATTCAGAACGGAACGGTGCAAGACCGCTCCCTACGGTTCTTGAGGCATCCTGTCGATCATGCTTATTTTCCTTTGCCTCCAAAATCCCTCTTATAACTATCGAGAAGTGATATTCTCATAAGTAATAACTGAACGAGTCAACACCTACTCACTTAGTACGGGCGGGTTTAATACCCGCCCCTATTTTTGACAATCACCCCTAAACTGGATGTGATGGCGTATAGCTGGGTTGACCCTCACCATGGCAGGTAACACAAGCCAGCCTACAACAAGATATTTCGGAAATATGTGCAAAATCTACACAAGAACCGGAATGGAACACCCTACCTCTTCGCTGCCAGGGCAGGGCTGCTTTCCCTGCAAATTCGTGAGCTTGTCATCCTGAGCGAAGTGAAGGATCTAATGGTTCAAGCCGAAAAGATCCTTCTCAAAGCTGCTCAAGATGACAATTCAACAAAAATGGCTGGGGTTACCCAGCCATTTTTATGTTTAACGTCTATTGTAAAACCTACGCCCCAGCCATCATAGCTGCGACATCGGTTTCAACCGTATCGATTGGCTTCAGATCGAAGGCTTCCACGATCACCTTCGCCACATTCGGCGAGAGGAAAGCGGGCAGTGTGGGACCCAAGCGGATCTTCTTGATCCCGAGGCTCAGCAGCGCCAGGAACACAATCACAGCCTTCTGCTCATACCAGGCTATGTCGAAGGAAAGCGGCAGGTCATTGACATTGCAGTTGAAGGCGCCAGCCAGCGCCTGGGCGATCAGCACCAGCGAGTAGCTGTCGTTGCACTGCCCCGCGTCCAAAACGCGCGGAATGCCGGCAATTTCCCCGAGCCCCAGTTTGTTGTAGCGGAACTTGGCACAGCCAGCGGTCAGAATAATGGCATCCTGCGGTAATGCCAGGGCAACGTCCGTGTAATATTGGCGTTCTTTGTGGCGTCCGTCGCAGCCGCCCATCACGACAAAGCGGGAGATGGCGCCGCTCTTAACTGCCTCAATCACCTTGTCTGCTACACTCATAACGGTGGCATGCGCGAAACCGATCGGGATTGTGCCAGTTTCGAGCTCTTTTGGCTCCTCGCTGGTTTTCGCACGCTCAATTACAGCCGAGAAATCCTTATGCCCGCCTTCGGGGCGATCGGCGATATGTGGCACGTCCGGATAACCAGCCATGCCGGTGGTGAAGATGCGATCGCGGTAGCTTTCGCGCACCGGGATGATGCAGTTGGTGGTCATCAGGATCGGACCGCCGAAAGCGTCAAATTCCTCAGCCTGCTTCCACCAGGAGCCGCCATAGTTCCCGACCAGGTGTTTATATTTCTTCAATTCAGGGTAAGCGTTGGTTGGCAGCATCTCGCCGTGGGTGTAGATGTTGATGCCGGTACCTTCGGTTTGCTGGAGCAGTTCCTCCAGATCCGGCAGGTCGTGTCCGCTGACCAAAATACCCTTGCCGGGTTTGACACCGAGGAAAACCTGGGTTGGTTCCGGATTGCCATAGCGACCGGTGTTGGAGGCATCCAGCAGAGCCATGGCTTTTACGCCGCATTCGCCGGTTTTCTGAATGAGGGCGAGCATTTCCGCCTGGCCAAGTTTGTCGTTCGTGGTGGCTTCAAGCGCTTCCTGCAGGAAAGCCAGGATGCTCTCATCCCGTCCCCCCACCAGGTAGGCATGGTCCACATATGCTGAAATGCCTTTCAAGCCATAAATTACCAATTCGCGCATGGAGCGGATGTCTTCGTTCAGGTCAGGATCGTCCATCACGCCGACGGTGCGTCCTTTGGCGAGCAATGTTTCGACCTCATAATTCTCAGGATGCCATCCAGCCCAATCCGGACCGCTTCCAGTGCAGTTGGAACTGTGCAGCTCGTTGCAGCGAGCCTGGGCATAAAGACGTAGATTATCCCGACGAGCAATAGCTTCATGGATGAGGATGACGAAACGATTTGTGTCGAAATTTGCGTTGGTGATGGTAGAGAAAAGCGCCCTGGCGACGAAGAGATCAGTTTCATCATCCTTGACGCCCATGTTGCGACCGCGAGTGCCCCAGAAGGAAATTCCCTTTAGCAAGTAAATGAGCAGGTCTTGCAGCCGGGAAACTTCGGCAGATTTTCCGCACATACCGCGACGAATGCAGCCGGAATTCTTCATGGTCTCCTGGCATTGAAAACAAAACATTTCAGTCATATCAATCTCCTTGAATGAGAATTCAAAATTCGTCCTAATTATGCCATAAACTCCACTATTTTGGTCATATTTATGGGAAAGGGACTACCAGCAGATGCATCAACAACGCTCTCTTTGGTAAAGAGTGGATCCTACAGATATTCAGGCAAAGCTGGCTACGCTGCCAACTCAAATTTTATGCGTGATACAACGACTCCCAGGCGTGGATCTGGGCATGCAGCTGTTCATGCACGCCGTGACCAATCACGTTCTCTTCATGCGCTTCAAACTTCTTGAAGAGTTCCATTTGCTGTTCATCACCTATCAATTGGTCAGCCAGCCTGAAAAGGACGGCATTCTCTTTCTGGATGTGCTGTCGCAACAGATCACGATATTCTACAGCCTGAAGTTTGAAAGCTTCCAGGTCAGCCGATTGAAGCGCCTCTCTCATAGAAGCAATATACTGCCTGCCCAACACATGTTCCTGGAGCATGACACCGATCGGACCTCCTTGGTTCGGGATGCCAAGTGCTTCCAGTTCCTTGAAAAGCACGCCCTCTTCTTTTCCGTGGTGGCACTGGTCAGCGAAAACCGTCAGGAAGTGGACCAATTCATCGGCGAAGTTGAGATCTCTCTCCTCGTCAGCGTCCGTAGCAATCAACATTTTATCGAGGATGGAAAACACGTGCAGAATAGCTTCATGTTCGTTCAGTAGATCTTGTGTGGCTTTACCCATGATGAACTCCTTGTCTGTAAATTGGTTCTAATTATATTGGATACTCACTTGGCAAGTTGCAGCGTAGCACCTGCGTGGCGAGTGAAGGAAGTTGTAAACGTACATAAAAATATAGGTCCCCCACGGATGTGAGAGCTGCAGAGATTTCATAAAATTATTATCGGGAAGGCAAGTTGATACCTGCCCTCCCCTATTTGCCAACCCTGACAACGCTAAAACCCAGTTTGCTGAGACGGTCATGGTCGAGGAAGTTGCGACCGTCTATCACTGCAACAGGAGGGATTTCTTCCCAATCAAGTTCGCGGTAAATGGGCCATTCAGTAACTAACACAATCGCGTCGGCTTCGTCGAGTGTGTATTTGAGATCGTTTGAATAAGAAATTCCTATGTTTGGGTATTGGCTACGCGCATTATCTAAAGCCACCGGATCGTGCGCCCGTACAATGGCTCCCCGCTGGACCAATAGCCTGCTGATATCCAATGATGGCGCGTCACGCAGGTCGTCCGTGTTGGGTTTAAAACTAAATCCGAGCAGGGCGATATGCTTACCCTTGAGGATCTTCAGTTCTTCCTGCAAGCGATCCACCACCCACACGCGCTGAGCGTAATTGACGTCTCTCGCCGCGCGGATAATGGGCATATCCAGGTTGTAATCTTTCGCGGTCGCCACCAATGCGGCGGTGTCCTTGCCAAAGCACGACCCTCCCCAGCCGATTCCGGCATTCAGGAAGCGATCCCCGATGCGCTTATCCAGGCCGATGCCCTTGGCAATCGCCGAAACATCCGCCCCCACCTTCTGTGCCAGGTGCGCAATCTCGTTGATAAAGGAGATTTTGAGCGCCAAAAACGAGTTGGCGGCATACTTGACCATCTCTGCGGATGTCAGGTCGCACACGAGCAATGGGACTTCGGTCAGACCTGCGGGTCTGGGCAGGCAGGCCGGGGCCGTAAAGTCCTGCCGGATGATCGGACCAAACAATTCTTTGAGGCGCTCCACACTGGGCTCATGCTCCGAACCGATAACTATGCGGTCAGGATAGAAGGTGCCATACAGTGCCGCACCCTGTGCCAGGAATTCCGGGCTGGAAACAACGTTAAATAAGCCATTGGGCTTGGCGTCATGGACCTCGTAGTAATGTTCACGAATGATTGCCTCCACCCAGTTGCCCGAACCGATCGGGACGGTGGATTTGTTGACTACCACGACGAACTTTTCACCAAGGTTTTCGGCGATCGATTCCGCCGCCATGCGGACATAACTCAAATCCGCGTTGCCGTCCTGCAGAGACGGCGTGCCAACCGCTATGAAAATGACATCCTGGTTGGGGATGTCTGCGTCGACATAATCGCTTACAAAATGAATTTGCTGATGGACATCAGCAAAAAGCTCATCAAGATGCGGTTCATAAAAAGGAACCTCTCCAGCCTTCAGGCGTTCCACCTTTTCCTGGTTGAGGTCTATGCAGGTGACGTCATTGCCCAGGTAAGCCAGCATCACCCCCGTAATTAGTCCAACATATCCTGTTCCAATTATCAGTACGCGCATAAAGCCTCTCCCTTGTTCTTATCTGCTCTATTATACCCGAGCGATTAAGACTGGCAGGGCGCGCAACCACGCCCTGCATTCAAGCCTGATTGAAGGTATCTGGTTATCCTGTTACAGGTAACTCCTGCACCTCAAGTGACCCTACTCCACTGGTTGAAGCTTCGCCATGAAGTGCCGCAACACCTTGGGTGCCCAGGTGATCTTCAGTCCGCGGACCTTTTCAGCGTCGCGCATGCATTTCGCAGCAGACTCCCCGATGTAATCGAGGTGGCTGCGGGTGTAAACCTGGCGCGGGATGGCAAAACGCAGCAATTCCAACGGCGCAAAAATTGGTGCGCCGGTGACTGGATCGGTATGCTCGAACATCAGGCTGCCGATCTCAGTGGTGCGCACGCCACCAGCCAGGTAGAGGGCATTGCCCAGTGCCACAGCCGGGAACTGGCTTGGGGGGATGTGAGGCAGCGCCTTGCCGCCATCCACGTAAACCGCATGTCCGCCGGTGGGCAGGTAAACCGGCATCCCTGCCTGCCTGAGCACCTCGCCAAGATAGCGGGTGTGCGACTCGCGGTAATTCAGGTAAGACTCATCCACCCCATCATACAAACCAGCCGCGACTGCTTCCAGATCGCGCCCGGAGAGACCGCCATAGGTCAGGAAACCTTCATGTACGATCAGGTTTTGCGCAATGCGCTGTTTCAAATCGGGATCTCTGAAGGCGATAAAACCGCCGATATTGACAATGGCGTCCTTCTTGGCGCTCATGGTGCAGCCATCTGCATACGAAAACATTTCGTGCACAATATCCCGCACGCTGACGTCCTTATATTTCGGGTCGCGAATCTTGATGAACCAGGCATTTTCAGCAAAACGGCAGGCGTCCACGAAGAAGGGGATGCCGTATTTGTGATAAATCTCGGAGGTCTTGCGGATATTCTCCATCGAAACCGGCTGCCCGGCAGCAGAGTTGTTGGTGATGGTGATCATACCGATCGGGATATTCTCTACGCCGGTTTGCTGGATAAATTCTTCCAGTTTCACCAGGTCCATATCGCCCTTGAAAGGCGCGATCAGGTTCGAGTCTTCCGATTCAGCGATGGTGAATTCCATCGGATGGGCGTTGAGCACCAGCAGGTTTGCCTGGGTGGTATCAAAATGGCGGTTATTTGGCACAAACTGACCGGGTTTGACCAGCGTCGAAAAGAGCATACCTTCAGCCGCGCGACCCTGGTGAGTGGGAAGCACATACTCAAAGCCGAGCACGTCCTGCACAGCGCGTTCAAAGCGGTAATAGCTTTTTGCGCCAGCGTACGACTCATCCGCCTGCATCATGGCCGCCCACTGGCGGTCACTCATGGCATTAGTGCCGCTATCGGTCAAGAGGTCAATAAACACATCTTCCGCGGGTACATTAAAGATGTTATAGAAAGCTTTTTTCAAGGCAGCTTCGCGTTCTGCCTCGGTGGTGAGTTTTACCCGCTCAACGACTTTGATGCGGAATGGCTCAATAAACGGTATTGTCATGATCTCTCCTTGGATTTTTGTTTTTGCAAACCGGCCAGGTGCATCCCAGCCAGGTAACCACTTCCAAAAGCGAAATGCAAATTGAACCCCCCGCAAGGACCAACTACATCCAGTGTTTCTCCGACAAGGTAAAGCCCAGGGATGAGCCTGGATCCCATGCTGAGCGGATCCACCTCCCCCACCGGCACGCCTCCCACGCTCACCTGGCTGTTCCTGAAACTGCCGGCTCCGGTAACTTGAAACTTCGCCTCAGCCGTCACCGCCAGCAGCTGGCGGATCTGGTCCTCGGTCAGGGCGTTGAGCTTTGCGACTGGATCGAGTTTTGCCTGCCTGATAAAAAAGTCTGTTGATTTCGGGGAAAAATACCGGAGCAAGCCAGCCCGCAGGCTGCAGGGATTAGCAACCTGCCCGGTGAGGATATCCGCAAAATCGGACCAAAATGGGGCAATGAAATTTACCTGCAGAGTCAGCTCAGCGCCAGGGTTCAAGGCAACCAGGTGGCTCAGGTTCATGACACCCGGTCCATTAAACCCATCTTGGTTGAGGATAATATTTCCTGTGGTCTGCCCCAGCTTCTCTTCACCGCGCCAGATGCTCGCCAGGACGTCGAACCGCTGCCCTTGTAGCTCTTTAAACACTCCCAGTTCGGTAAAAATCGGACCTAACGCCGGCAGAAGCGATCGTACACGATGCCCCAGCCTTTCCAACGCCCCAAAAAGCTCGCCGCGTGAGCCCAATTCGGGGTAAGCCTTGCCCCCTGCCCCAACTACCAATTGATCAAAGGTTTCGCTTTGGTGCGATCCCAGAGAGGTGTTTTCTACTTCGAAAGTTTCTTCTTTTCTTGAGAATGTCACAACATGAGTGGCTACGCGCAGTTCTACCTCCCGCTTCGCCAGCTCCTCCCCCAAAATCTCCACCACCGCCTGCGCGGATTGAGACCTGGGATAGTACCATCCATCGTCGGTTTTTTGGGTCGGGATGCCAAGCCTGTCAAACGCGCGCCTGAACTCCTCCACCCCGAACGCCGCCAGGAAACTCTCCATCCAGGCTTGATCCTCGCAATAATAGGCTTCTGCTGCCACCGCGTCATTGGTCAGGTTGCAGCGGCTGCTGCCGGTTACCAGCAATTTTCGTCCAATAGTGGGATTATGTTCAAATAGGGTGATCCTGCCGCCCCCCTCCGCAGCCTGGATCGCAGCCATCAGCCCGGCCGGTCCTGCCCCGATCACCGCAATGTTCATAGCTGAATTATACCCTCAACCCCGCCTGAATTGCCCTGGCGCAGCCATCTACTTACTTTCAATGGGTAAAAGCGCAGGTTCTTCCAGGAAAACTATTACAACACATCAAGAGTACAAAAAGGGTTGGGCTATCTGAGCCCGCTGAAGTACCTGAAAATATGCCAGGCAGAATCTGTCATGAGTGTCCCTTCTTAGATTGTCCGAAAAACTGTTGACGACCCTGGTGACTTCGCGTAGGTCACGTCATCGTGCTCGAAGAGTATGTGTAAATCAACCTGACATTACATATTCAAGCCTAAGGGAACTTCATTCCTTTTTCCTTATGTGGCTATTCAAACATCAACTTTCAAGCATAAAAAATCCTACTTAACCGCATCCACCAAAGCCTGCAGCTGACCTTTCAGGGTGGAAAACGACAAACCCTGGGCAGTCGCCCAATCCTTGATCAGCAAATTCGCTGAGGGCAATGCCTGTCCAATCGCATTTTCGATATCTGCTTGCTTAACTCCCCAATCCAAAAGATTCTGGAAGGTGGTTTTTCCGCCCACTTTGTTGGCTTCCGGCGTGTGTTCGGGGTCTGGCGTGCCGGACCCCCCTCCAGGAGTTCCTCCCCCTCCTGAAGGCGTAGCCTGGGGCGTTCCTGTGGGAGAAAGCTGAGTTTCTTGCGTAACAGGGGTCATTTCAGTCGCCACAGGCTCTTGTGCTTCGCTGACGGTATGGGTATCAAGATAAGCCAACTGCTCCGGGCTGAGGGTAGCCTTTTGCTTCAGGAGATCCGCAGCTTCCGCGAGCAAAAAGATGTCTTCCCCGCTTAAGTCGAAAGGTAAACCCTTGTAAAATGCCACAAAGAGCCTGACCGAGCTGGTTCCGAGATCCACGCCCAGGTCCACAAATCTCTCCTCGAGCGTCTTAAGCGAGACCGCGGCAACGTCCGGCTCGGAAACCCGGAAAGCAAACGCAAGATCCTCAATTGGGACACCAAACAGGCTTGAAACCTCTCCGAACGTGTAAGATCCGCGGATATCCGCCGGATCATACTGCCCGGCAAATTCACCTTCGGTGAATGTCACCAGTTCCTTGGTACTTTTGGTCGCCCACTCTCCCAGGGCAACCGAGAACAAGATCCCGCCAAATAGGATTGTCACGACAAGTACAGCCATCCAGCGCGGTGTGATCCTCATTTCTTACCTCCGATGACAAAATCCACCGTCTGGGGTACCGGGCAGTGCGCGGACGAAGTGCATTCCATGCAGGAGATGCATTTGTGATCGCGAACAACAGTCAGTTTGCTGACTTCGATGTTCATCGGGCAGGCTTTATCGCAAGCCTTGCAGTTGATGCAGGTATCCGTGTTTCGCCGCAGAGAGGAGGCGCGGAACAGGTTAAAGATGCCTTGGAAAGCTCCGTAAGGACAGGCATACTTACACCAGGGACGCTCCACGAACAGCGACGCAATGATGGTAAGCCCCAAGACTACCAAACTGCCAATCGCGACCTCGCTGCTCCAGAAATTGAAGAGCGCAAAGTACGGATCGAGATTGGCAAATACCAGTGTCATCGATCTGGCGGTCATGAAGACGACCCAGATCAGGACGAGATAGCGAAAATATCGCAGCATATTATCGACTTTGGTCGGGATAAAGTGATTGTAGCGTTTTTTGAAGATCTTCCTGCCAATTTTTGCGATCCATTCCTGGAACGTGCCCAAGGGGCAGACCCAGCCGCAAAAAACTGGACCGGCAAACAGTGCCAACACGATGCCGATGATCATCAGGATCAGCGAGGATTGATGCACTTTTTGCACGAAGGTGCCCGTGGTAATGAATTGATACAGGCTGACAACGCCACCAAACGGACACAGTGCGTGCAGTGAAGCAGAAGAGAGGAAAGGAATGCCTTTTCCTGCTTCCACCAGGGTGTGATTGATCGAGATCAGTGCGATTAAGACAAAAAAGAATAACTGCACCCAACCGCGGATAGTATTGGCTTTGCGGCGCTTGACCGGCTTCTTGGAAGGCTGTGATAACTCCATTTTTCTCCTCTGTTTAACGAGTCCTGGGATACTTGAATGTATCCCAGGACTCTATGCTCAATTATTCTATGGGTTGCAGGCTTCAAAAGCCGGCAGATGTTGTTCGAGGGATGCACGCTGCAGGTTGGTGTAAACCCGAGTCAGCAATGGGTTGGTTGTGCTGAGCATGAGCTCGTCGTACAGATCCGCGTCCAGCTGTTCAAAGGTCACACCTAACTGACAGGCTTCTTCGTACGTGCTCCATTCGATCTCCGCAACCTCGCCGGCGTTCTCAGGCACTTCGACCCCGAAACGCTCCGCTACCCGGATCAGCGCGTTCACATGCTGCTGCTCAGATCGGGCAATTTCCACAAAAGGTCGCACATCTCCCAAGCTGCTGATGACAGCCTGGTAGGTGTTCATGGCGGAGTATTCTTCCTGGATCGCCAAAGCAAGATCTGCCACTTCCTGTTCAGCAAGCGTGGCCGGAAGCGCCAGGCCTTGCGAAGTTGCTTGCTGTCCGCGACTGTTGGGCGGACTACCCCTACCGGCATCAGACGCCGCCTGGGACGGGCTGTAGACAAATGCAGTCACTGCCAGCACCAGGACGGTAAGAGTAATTAGTGTTTTTGAGAAATTGGTTTTCATTTCTATCTCCTGTTCTTTACCGGATGATTTTACGGGCAACTTATTTAGCTGGGCTTAAGCAAGCATTTGTTAATAATTTACCTCTGCGGATCAGGGCTAAATTTTAGGGAATAATCTACCTGACGACATACCTCTCAACCTTTCTTGTTCACGATACAAGCGTTCGTGCATACCTCTGTGTGTAGTGTGAGTTTTAACCAAGATTTTTCCAGGTGTAATCCATTGCTTCCTGCCAAAGCGCCATTAAACTCCTCAAACCCAAAAGATGGAAAACCCAGCGAAAAAGACACATGCTGGCTTCAAATCGCACGTTTTTCGCACTGACCACGCCTCTGCCTATGAAACCGTATCCCCCTATCCCCCTACCCCTCCTATCCCCCACCACCTTCTTTCCTCACACTTTCTGTTAATGGCTACGCGCATTAATACGCGCCTGACACTGTTGATCAAAAAAAATCAGGCTGACCCGAAAGTCAGCCTGATCCTGTCCTAATCTATATCCCGCAGTCCACTTTCTCTCCGGTCTGCGGGTTCAGCACGAGCCTTACCGCCAGATGATCGGCAGGAACAAGCCCATGTACGGCTTGACTGTGATGGTCACATTCGCATCGTCGCTCCACTCAGCATTGACCCTTACAGAAAGCACCAGGTAGCGGAAGGTGTCCGTTCCCATGAAGCCCGGATTGGGTGTGTAGGTGAAGGAGCCGTCATCGTTCATGCTCAACGTACCATGGTAAGGACCTTCCAGGATCTGGATGGACACTTCCTCATCGGGATCGAGCAGAATATCATTCGCCAAAATGCCTTCAGCAGCATCCTTGATCAGTTCATTGCCAGTCACAACCTCGTAGAAGTCATCGTTGGCGATCGGCCAGTCGTTCACCGGGGTAACCGTGATGGTGACAACCGCCAGGTCGCTTTCCAGCACGGCATCTTTCGCCTTGTAGGTGAAGCTATCCGTGCCGTTGAAATATTCGTCCGGCGTGTAGGTGAAGGATCCGTCCGCGTTCAGGGTCAAAGTACCGTTGGAAACGGTGTCAACCAGGATCGCGCTTAGGGTGTCCCCATCCACGTCGATGTCATTAGCCAGCACACCAGGGGTGGCGATGGTCAGGGTTTCTTTTTCAGCCATCATATATTCGTCATCAACTGCCGCAGGGGCGTCATTGATGGGGGTTACAGTAATACTGACAGTGGCAACATTGCTGTCCACCAAACCATCGTTTGCCTTGAAGGTGAAGCTGTCCGGACCGGCATAATCCAGGTCAGGTGTGTATGTTGCTGTGGTACCAACCAGGGTAACCGTACCGTGAGTGGGCTGATCAACGATAGCGTAGGTTAGGGGGTCATTTTCGGTATCGGTTGCCACAAGGGTGACATCCAAAGCGGTTTCTTCCGGAGTGATAACGGATTGAGCCTGTGCGACAGGAGCCGTGTTGACTTCCGTGACGATCAGGGTAATTTCCTGCTCGTCGCAGAGAGGTGTTGGGGTAGTATCATCGCAAACCATAACGGTGAAGGTGTAAACGCCAGGCCCTTGCTCTTCGCTGGGTGTCCAGGTGAATACGCCGCCCTCGGTGATCACCGCGCCATCAGGAGCGCCAACCAGGCTGAAGGTCAACACTTGGGCAGGCAGATCCACGTCGGTCGCGGTGGCAGTGAAGCTGAACACCACCATTTCGGGGATGGTCGCGTCTTCGATCATGCCCAAGACAGGCGCGTCGCCAACAGGGTTGACGGTGATCGTGACGGTGGCTTCATCAGTCCACAGGCTCTCAGGACCAGGGTAACTCACCAGCTGGTAGACAAAGCTATCGGTGCCGAAGAAGTCAGGATCCGGAGTGTATGTGAAGGAGCCGTCGCCAAATATTGTCAAGTTTCCGAATTCTACATCGGTCACCAACACAACTTCCATGGGATCAAGGTCAACGTCGCTGTCATTTGCCAGCACACCAGGTGCCGCAATGGTCAGGATTGTATCCTCATCCGTGGTGTAGAAGTCATCGACTGCCACTGGAGTGTCGTTGACTGCCGTCACCGTGATGGCGACAGTCGCAGTATTGCTGTCAGCCAGGCCATCATTAGCCTTGTAGGTAAAGGTATCTGTGCCATTAAAGTTGGCAACTGGAGTGTAGGTGAAGGAACCATCCGCGTTCAGCACCAATGTGCCGTTCGCGGGATCAGTTACCTTGACCGCGGTCAAAATTGCCGGGTCATAATCTGTGTCGTTGATGAGCACACCGCGTGCCGCGACAGTCAAAATATCATCTTCAGCCAACGTGAAAGTATCATCCCCAGCCACCGGAGCAACATTCGTCACAATTAGGGTCGCGGACAAGGTCCCAAGCGGGTTACCGGAGATATCAAAGATCTTTCCTTCCGGCACCTCAAAGATGAAGGTACCAATGAGGTTTGCCACTGTATTACCTGGGTAAGGTGTGACGTTAATCAGCGCGCCATTAGCAGTTATTGCGCCGTAAGGCACTCCAGCCAGGGTCACTTCCGTTCCAGTAACCACCGTCACAGCTTCACTCATCGTGAATTCGATCTTTTCGACCGTGTAGCCCTGGGGGACAGTGAAGGTCAGGTCAGTCGCAGTGACGTCATCATATGGATCCACGCCAAACGCGGTTGCTTCTTCAATTGCAGGGGCAGTCAGATCGCCCAAAGGACCGGTGTACTCCATCTCGTGGTAAACAACGGTCCCATGGATATCGGTAACCTCCACGTAACCCCATCTTGGGCTCCAGGCGTCAAAGACTTCGCCAAAAATAACCGTCCAATCCAGGTCAGCACCTTCGACAATCGGATTTCCGTTGTAAACGCGGTAGAACGGTGCACTTGAAAGCTTAGCTGCTGTAATGTAGCCATGTTCGCGCTGCCAGACGATCTGATCGCCTTCAGCTGTGTATGTCACAATGCTCTTTCGGTCCACGTCGAGCATGCCAACTTCAATACTGACAATATTCTGTGTGTCGAACAGAGGCACGTAACCCCAACCCAGGTTGTATGCTCCTGGCCAGGTATCGCCCCATGGACCAAAATCGGTAATATTGAAAATCGGGCTCGCCTGGACCACAAGGGTTGCCTAAAGGGTTTCAAGTGCGTTGCCAGCCAGATCTGTGATCGATCCGGCGTCAATAGTGAATGTGAAGGTTCCAGGGATTCCTGCAACCTCATTTCCCGGGTATGGGGTGACGGTCATAACATTACCGGAAGCACTCATGGTGCCATAAGGATTGCCCTCAAAATAGACAATGCCTGGAGCAACAATCTGAACCGGTTCGCTCATCGTGAATTCAATACGATCAACAGTGTAACCTTCTGGTACAGTAAATGTCAGGGTTGAATCGGCGGTTACAGGGTCAAACCCGGTTGCGCCAATCGCCACACCCGATACGACTTCCGGAGCCACCCGGTCACCAGTAACGACCAGAGTCAGCGTGACGGTGGTTTCGTTCCCAGCGACATCTTTCACTACACCCTGTACCGTGTAGGTTCCCAGCGGGAAGGTGTCCGGGACGGTCATATCGACGTCAGTCGCAAGCAAATCATGTTTCGCAGCATCCACCAATGTGACAGTGGAGCCCTTGATGTAAACGAAGGGGTTCACACCATCTGCCGCGGAGTTCAAGTAAGTCAAGAATGGCTCAGGCACCGGTTTCGCAGCGTAATAAGCCTTAAGGTCTGCTGCGCTTACAGTTGAGCTGATCAGTTTCAGCCCAAAGTAGGTGTCTGCCAAAGGCTCGCTCGAGACTGTGCCAGCAGCAAACTGGACCAAATGATCAAGCGCCGGGTCGTTGGTGGTCGGCAGGATGTATCCAGTTGACAAGTCGCCTGCCAGGGGTATGCCGTCAGCAACCGCACCAGTAATGGTTAGCTGGGGAGGTACAAGGTCATCCACCACCAATGCAAAAGTCTCTTCAGCCAGCACAACCTTCTCATCCGCAAACCCATCACGCGAGATGATCGAGTTCAGGGTCAGGGTAGTGTTGATCGGCAGGGTGTTGCCGGTGATGGTGATCATGTACAATTCTGTCTGACCATCATAGTTATGATCAAAGTCTGCAGAAGCACTCAGAGGCAAACCTAACAGGTCGGTGATCCACCATGGACCCGTGCCTGTCAAGATTGCGTTTGTCAGCAGAGGAACACCATCCCTGGTCACAGATACCAAAGAGCCAGCTGGCAGTGGCTCGCCCAGTGTGATCTGTGAATTGATCTTGTAGGGTTCGTCCACCACTGCCTGTGGGATCGTCAGCGGGAAGGTCGCCAAAATGCCATCCGGTGTCACATTACCAGTGATGGTCGTCTGCCACTGCACCATCGGCAGGCTGTTTTCCAGCGTGCTCGTGAGCAGCTCATTCGTGGCGGTCACCACTTTGCCGCTCGCCAAAGTCGCCGTAGCCACCACCTTGGTCGGGATCAAGACCTGACCATATTCCGGTGTGGCTCGGAGGTTGGTCCAATAGCCGTCTGTTGCGTAATCGAAAGTACCAAACACATCAAATGGTCCGGAGATCCCGTTCAAATGGTCAAACGCGCCATCGACCGATGTGTTGGTCTGCAGCAGGGTATTGCCAGAGTAAAGCTCCACCACGATCGTGGCATCGGTGAATTTGACATCCAGGCTGAAGCCAGCCGTATAGCCAACCACATCGCCAACGGACGTCGAAGTTGCCCAATAGCCAAAGTCCTCTGCTGTCAGCGTGCCCACCTGGAGCGGTAACTCGCCGCTGTAGCTCACATCTTTGCAGTTCTGGAAGCCCTCGGTATCCGTCACACAGACGTAGCCTGTCGCAGGCTGCCATGCTGTGAAAGCGGGTCCCTTGACCACGGTAACGTCTTGATCAGGACCTTCCATAATCGGTTCGCCAGCTGTACCGAAACCAGGAGCAACATATTGATAGAATGGCAGGCTGGATTTCTTGTCGGCACTGATATAGCCGTTATCTCTCTGATAGACGATCTGGTCGCCTGAAGCGGTGTACTTCACGATCAGATTATCAGCTGCGTCCTTCATTCCTATTTCGATGGATACAATCCGGTTTGTGTCAAACTCTGGCAGGTATTGCCAGCCAAGATTGACCCAACCGGGATAGGCATCCTGATCCCAAGGACCAAAGTCCTCGGTGATAAAGAAGTCCGCTTCTCCGACCACCAGGGTCAATCTCACTACAGACAGGGGATTTCCAGCAAGGTCTGTGATCGAGCCAGCCGGCACGGAGAAGGTAAATGTCCCCACAAGAGCCGCGGTCTCATTGCCCGCG
>Ga0228536_1001578_pt1 | contig 19761 bp, 19 predicted proteins | sample SJ1Smetagenome_FD_168611 | JGI IMG/M metagenome (GOLD analysis project Ga0228536, IMG submission 168611) | Enriched culture of PCE-dechlorinating microbial communities from Ithaca, New York, USA - SJ1.S | ecosystem: Engineered > Modeled > Simulated communities (microbial... > Unclassified...
TATAAAAGAAGCATTCGATACCAACTGGGTAGCACCGCTTGGGAAGAATGTGGATGAGTTTGCTATTTCTTTCAGTGTTTAATTCTTACAAATTTTTGCGAGAAAATCTGCCATACGTATAAGCTTCTTTCTCTGTTCATCGTCTATCCCGTCAGGGCTGAAATGCATTACGTCATTTCGAATTAGTCTAACTTCTTCGAGATATTGTAGGAATTGAACCCGATCAATAGATAATTTTAATTTTACCCAGTTTTCTGTAGCTTGCATAAGTCTAAGATATTCGCCAAAAGTCAAGTCGTCGATACATTCAATAGTTCTCTTGTCATCCTGATTTTTAAATTGTGCTAACTCTTCAAGAAGAAATTTGCCATTGAGTATTGTTCGAATTTGTTTTTCAATTTGTTCTAGAAGAAGAAATGGTTCTGTGGTTAATAAGAATTGTGATGATAGATCAGCAGTGGTCACTATACCGCAAAGTGTTTTATCCTGTTTCTGAACAACAATAAAATCGTTCTTGTATACGTCTTCAACTGCAGATAGTAGGGGTGTATCTAGCGAGAGACTTCTGATGTTCTTATCGACATAATCCTTAACAAAAGAGGATTTGTTGCCATTGGCACTAGCTGATCCTATTGTTTTCCAAGAAATAAATCCTTGTAGATTTCTTGCTCCATTCGTAACAGGCAATTGTGAATAATCATAATATATCATCGTTGTCATTGCTTCCTGTAACAGTGCATCGTTGTTAATAGTTATAGGAGCCTTGTTAGCTGCTTCTAGAACTGCTAATTTTCTTATTGGGTCCTTTTCTACTTTTGATGTTGCTTTCTTTTTATGTCGTAGAATAATTTCTCCATCAATCCAGCCATCGGAAAAATCAGGTGTAACTTCCAGTTGATTTGAAGATAGAAAATTATTTACATATCGAAGATTATTACAAGTTCTTTTCTGACAACCGAGAGCGTTGAGTAGTGACCTTGGTGTGATACTAAATATCTTTGTATCATCCGATTTGATTTGGGATACCATTAAGTCAAGTTCTTGTTTTGTCATCTTCCAGTCCCCTTTTCTTGATGCGTGGCCAAATAATACTTGATTAGTATACGTATGTTATTCTCAATAATATCAGCAATGAGCGATAAAACAAGGCGACATGGTTTGTTTTGTTAACAATAATTGCTTTAAATGTACCAATCGGATTAAGCCTTACCTAATCAGAGATATATAATACTAATAGGCCGCGATATACTCAGCTAGATTAATTAAGAGCTACAATTCATAGCTATTTTAAGAATAAAACATAATAAAGTCGGGCTAGAATATTTAAAGAATGGTTTTGAAGTCGAACTCATAGATGAAACGGGCTGGAGTCAGGTTTCCCGAACCTGGCTCCGTTGGAAAGGTTTTCTTCCCGGTTATATACAAGGACACTCTATATGTATAAACGAATTTATCTTTCATCTCCTACCATGCATGGCTTGGAGATGAAATATATCCAAGAGGCATTCGATTCCAACTGGGTAGCACCGCTTGGGAAGAATGTGGTGCTCCGCTGTTTATGGGAGCAAATACATCTGAATATTTGATTACAGGTCTTTGAAGTCTTTCAAGATTGATGAGTATGAGGTAGGGAGAGAACGTTGAATTACTTAGTCGTTGTTGCACATCCAGATGATGAGGTTTTAGGAGCTGGTGCTACAATCCTCAAGCTTCAGAAAGAAGGCCATAACGTTGCAGTAGTTACCATGTCTAATCATGCTGCAGCAAGAGCAAATATTTCTGAGACACTATCTGATGATCAGAAGAGAGCAATGGAGATTTTGGGAGTTAAGAAATGTTATGCAGCACATTTTCCGAATATTATGATGAATACAGTTCCACATCTTGAGCTAGTACAGTTTATAGAGACATGCATTGAAGATTACCAAGCTGAAGCAATAATTACTCACCATCCTGCTGATACAAACAATGATCATGGTGTAACAAGCTATGCTGTTCAAGCCGCTTCACGGCTTTTTCAAAGAAAGGAAGGTGTGCCTGCTTTAAGAGAATTACTCTATATGGAGGTGCCTTCTTCAACCGATTGGTCATTTGATAGTTCTTCCCATCGCTTTACTCCAAATTGCTTTGTTGAAATAGGCAAGGAGGGTCTAAACCTTAAGATACAAGCTTTGTCTGCTTATCATGGGGTTATGCGTTCTTATCCGCATCCACGATCGATTGAAGCTTTGGAAGGCTTGGCAGCATACCGAGGTGTGCAAGCAGGGTGTAATTTTGCTGAGGCGTTTGAGTGTGTGTTCTACGCGTATAGGGAAAGAAGATGAAGCAGAAAGGATTCCCTTTATATATAAAACGTTCTTTTGATTTGCTCTTTGGGTTGATTATTCTATTTCTATCATCACCATTTTTTTTAATTGCAACTCTGGTTGTAAAGGTCTATTCTCCTGAAGCTCCGGTTATTTTCAATCAGGTGCGTATTGGCTACAAGAATAAGCCAATGATTATATTCAAACTCCGGTCTATGACGAATTCCAGAGATGAAAATGGTGTGCTTTTACCAGATGACCAGCGTTTAAAGAGATGGGGAAAAATCATCAGAAAAACAAATCTTGATGAGATTCCCCAATTTTGGAATATAATTAAAGGTGAAATGTCACTTATTGGACCAAGGCCAATTCTAGAGAAGGAAATGGCCATAATGAGTGAAACCGAACAGATTAGAAGACAAAGTGTCCTCCCTGGAATCACTGGATGGGAGGCTGTAAATGAAAAAAAAACGAGCAATAGAAGACAGATGGCAGAATTTGATTTGTATTATGTTGATCACTGGTCTCTTGGATTTGACCTAAGAATCTGTTTTGAAACAGCCTTTATTATTTTGTTTAATCGTCGTCCTGCTGATAGTATTAGAGCTCCAAAAATTGAAGACGAGAAAACATAATGAATATTTCAATTCACCAGCCAGATTATATCCCCTATTTAGGTTTATATTATAAACTTTTCCAGTCAAATGCTTTTATATTTCTTAATGATGCTCAATTCTCAAATGATAACAACCATCATTGGAATCGAATCAAGACACCTCAAGGAGAACTAAAATTAAAGATTCCTGTTGATTATAAATTTGGGGACTCCATCAACCAAGTTCGAACCAAGGATGAACTTGGCTGGAAAGAGAAACATTTAAAATCTATTCGTTCTAATTACACACGGGCGAAGTACTTTGATGAAATCTATACTTGGTTCTCTAATCTTCTCTTGCAAGATTATGCTAGCCTATCTGCTCAGAATATTGCGATTACAAAATCCATAATTGATGGATTTAATGTTAAACTTGATTATTATCTGTCATCTGATTTTTCTTTTACCTCTCGTAAGGAAGAAAGAGTGATTGATCTTTGCTGCATGATGCATGAAATCTATAATGAACCGATTATTTACATCTCAGGAAATGGTGCTAGAGCATATGAAGTCGAGAATCACTTTACACAGAGAAATATAAAACTTATTTATTCAGATTATGCTGGCTCTGTGTATAAACAACTCTGGAAGGATTATGTTCCCAATATGTCGATTATTGATTTTCTGTTCAATTACGGCTTTGATAAAGATGCTTTTAATAATTCAATAATTCACACTATGGATGAATAGTTATGGAAATGGGCAGTTTCATTGAATTACAGTTTCCAAAAGGAATGGAGTTATATAGTCAAGAGAAAGACATCGCGAGGCTTAATTCTGGTAGAGTAGCCATCTATCATGCTCTTCGTTGCCTTGGTTGTGACACCCTCTGGTTGCCTTATTACCAATGTAATACAGTAAGAGACTTCTTGAAACGGAAAAACATTAGTATTAGGTACTATCATATTGATAGGTTGTTCAATCCGATTGACTTGAATCAAATAGAAGGTGAAGCTGTTCTATTAGTAAACTATTTTGGCATCATGTCTCAGAAACGAATAGCTGGATTGGCTAATGAATTTAATAACGTTATTATAGATAACTCCCAGGCATTTTTTTCTTTCCCCCTCGATAATTGCATGAACATCTATTCATGCAGAAAATTTATTGGTGTTCCTGATGGTGCGTATGTCATCGGAAGAAATGCAGAAATGTATGTAGATGCGTATCCACTGTGTTTCTCTTCGGATACATCTCAGTTCCTATTACAGCGCATTGAATATGGTTGTGAAGGTAAAGCTTATGAGAGTCGCAAGTTAAATGAGTATCGAATTGATACTGAAGATATCATGCAGATGTCAAAACTAACTCATACATTACTAGATGGAACTGATTACCGGTTTATTTGCGAAAAACGTAAAGAGAATTTTGAATATGCTTGCACGTTGTTCAATTCCTATAACAGAATTGATGTAGATTTATATATTGATGAAGACTGTGTACCGATGGTTTATCCGTTGGTGTTTGAAGATGATAGTCTGATTGAGAGGCTACAAAAGGCTAAACATTTTCAAGGACGTTGGTGGGGTTACCTATTGGATATGTTGCCATCGGAGACCTTTGAGTATTGGCTTTCAAAGAATCTGATCCCAATAACAATAGATCAACGGTATGGAAAAGAAGATTTATTATATCTTAGGAGTATAGTGAATTGAGAAAAGTGTTACTTATTGCCCCAATGTCATCAGTTCATGAGAGATTTAATAAATCCAATATTGCAGTTTTAAAGCAATTAGGTTTTCAAGTGTGCTTAGCTGCAAATTTTTGTTCTTCATCTCATGATATTGATTATCAACAAGAAGTCGAGAAAGAAGGTATTAAATCCTATCAGATATCCTTTGTTCGGAGTTCTCTTATAAAAAACCTTCTGGCTATATCTCAACTACGAGCATTATTGCATAGAGAAAAATTTGATATGGTGCACTGTCATACTGAGACTGGTGGGGTTGTTACGAGATTATCTATGAGTTTTTCTAATATTAAGATACCTTACATTTATACTCCACATGGGATGTCTTTTTATAGAGGGAGTTCATTATTTAGTCAGGCTCTCTACCGCCCTATTGAGAAATGGATATGCAAGAAAATGACTGCAGTTCTGGCAATGAATGAAGAAGAATTTTCCATTTTAAAAAAATGGAACCCACACACAGCGCGATTTGTTCATGGGATTGGTATTGATTTGGGGGCTATTCAAAAGTACAAGGCTGATTCAACATCTTTACGCCACGAGTTAAAGATTCCACTAGATGCGAAGGTTATTCTTTCTGTTGGCGAGTTGAATACGAATAAAAATCATCAAATTATTTTACCAACCCTTGCAGCATTTGAAAATGTCTATTATGTAATTTGTGGAGAAGGATCTCAACGTGAAGCCTTGTACTCTCAAGCAAAGACATTAAAAGTTGAAAATCGTTTGATACTAACCGGGTATCGTTATGATATATTGTCCTTTTATAATATTGCTGATATTTATGCTTTTCCTTCTTTCCATGAAGGGTTGCCTGTTTCCTTAATGGAAGCAATGGCAGTAGGTCTACCTGTGGTTTGTTCGCGGATTAGAGGTAATGTTGATCTTATCGAACATAACTACGGTGGTTTTCTTTGCGAAGTAGATGATGAGAAAGCTTTTAAGTCTGCTATTCAAAAACTAATCGATGATAAAGACTTACGAAAACAATTTGGACAAATGAATAAGCAAAAAGTTCAAGAATTTTCAAAAGAAAATGTAGAGCTGGAACTTACTCAAATATATGTTAGTTCTTTGTAAAGTTCATAAGCACCAATAGGAAGTGTGGTTTTTCCTTACCGATACCAATAAGGTAACCACGCGAGGGAGCCCAAATGCAATTCTTAAGAAATATAAAATCATTTTTTATAGATTGCTCTAGATTTATTCAATATGGTGACTTGCCTACTAGTTTTTATATAAAGAAAGGCATGAGGATTGGAACGAATTTTTGCCGTCAAAGTGACACAAAATTTGATATTACTAACTGCTTTTTAATTTCTTTCGGGAATGATGTCACAATTGCAAATCGAGTTCTTTTTCTTGCACATGACGACACACCTCTCGAGGACACGGGTTATAGAAAAATAGGAAAGATTACAGTTGGAAACAATGTCTTTATTGGAGCAGGGGCAATAGTTTTGCTAAATGTGCATATAGGGGATAATTCGATAGTGGCTGCAGGTAGTGTTGTTTCTAAAGATGTGCCAGAGGGTACCATCGTTGCAGGTGTGCCTGCAAAACCAATCGGTAGAACTGTAGATTTTTTAAGTAAATGGAAAAAACAGATTGATGAATATGGGGTTTATAATTTGGATTACTCTGTGTATGGGAAATTGACGAAAGACAAGATTAAACAACTACAGACTGAATTAAATGATGGTGTAAGATTTGTAAAAATTAGGAAATTTAGCAAAGGTGAATAAATTGGGAAACATACTTTTTAGTATTATTGTGCCAATTTTCAATAGCTCTCATTATATTGATCGTTGTCTTAATAGCTTAAGGAACCAGACCTATAGCCATATTGAGATTATTTGTGTTAATGATGGTAGTACTGATGATTCTCTTGAGAGAATTCAACATTATGTTTCATTAGATGAAAGATTTAAAGTTGTATCTCAGGTAAACCAAGGAGTGTCAGTTGCAAGGAATCATGGATTAGACCTGGCCAGAGGTGCTTATATAATCTTTGTAGATAGTGATGATTGGCTCGAACTTGATTCTTGTAATCAAATTGTAAAAGTAATCCATGAAACGGATACCGATGTTGTAATCTATTCTTGCAGTCTCGATAAACGCTTAAGAAGTACTGAGAAATATTTATTCGATGATGATTATATCGAATTTATTAGAGAAAATGATAGCTTCCCAATCTATAGACGTCAATTTGGCTTACTAGATATGGAATTAGCTAATCCCGAAAGGCTCGACTATATGAGCTCAGTGTGCTTAAAAGCTTTTAGAAGAGAAATTGTTGAAAATAATAATATTAGATTTGAGAATATTAAGAGAATTGGTTCATTTGAGGATGGCCTTTTTAATATTGATTTCTTTTATTATATAAAGAATGCAGTTTATATTAGACAGCCGTTGTATCATTATTGGAAAGATAATAAGAGATCTATTACATCAGTTTATAATCCAAAATTACAGGAGCAAAGAATCTTGCAATATGCTCTTATACAAGAAAGGATTGATAAACTGGGTCTTAATGATGAATACAGGAAGGCGTTATCTAATAGAATTGCCTTAAGCTTGATTCCATTAGGTCTAAATGAAGAATCAGCACCAAATAGCACAATATTTAGCCTAGCAAAGAGTTTAAAATTACTTTTGTCGCAGTCGATATATCGTGATTCCTTAAAGGCATTAGATTTCTCCTATTTCCCATTAAAATGGATGGTTTTCTTTCGTTTATGCAAAAGAGAACATACGATTTTACTAGCTTTCCTGATTAAAGTAATTCAGAAATTAAGAAAGTATAGTTAGATACAAAAATATTGTCTTTCATACAATAATACCATACAACGAGGATAAATGTGTTTAATCCATTAGTATCAATTATTATTCCTGTCTACAATGGTTCAGATTATTTAGCTGAGGCAATTGATAGTGCTTTGACTCAGACATATAAAAACATTGAAATTATTGTTGTTAATGATGGTTCGAGTGATAATGGAGCAACAGAAAGGATTGCTCTATCATTTAGTGAAAGAATTCGGTATCTTGTTAAAGAAAATGGAGGAGTGTCTTCTGCTCTGAATATGGGCATTGATAATATGAAAGGGGAATATTTTTCCTGGTTATCACATGATGATCTTTATCTGCCGGAAAAGATAGAGAAGCAAATACATAAAATTGAAACAGATAAAGATATTATTCTTTGCTCTGGTTCCTTGTTGATAAAAAATCAAAAAGTTAAAAATAAACATGGATGTACCTTGGATGGATTCTATAATGGGCAGCAGCTTTTTAAGAAATTTTTAAAAGGGTATCATCTAAATGGGCTCGGATTCCTTATCCCACGAAATGCATTTACACTATCTGGGTTGTTCGATGAATCACTTCGTTATCTCCAAGATTTAGACATGTGGTTACGCTTAATGTGGTTAGATTTCCGTTTTGTCTGTATTAGCGACACTTTAGTTGTGACTAGAATACATCAGAATCAAGTAACAAATACAATGACTAAAATTTTTAAAACTGATAAAGAAAAAATTGCTATTACTCATATAACTAAGCTGAATATGATGGATATAGTAAAGAGAAAAGATTTTCTTAAATTATATTATTTTTTATTTAGCAAGGACCATAATGTTGAAGGTAAAAAATTAGCAACTGAAGCTATAAAAAGAACTAATAGTTTTAATGCTATGCTTATCGTAAGTGCAATCTTATATTCCTTAAATGGTATGTTAAAAACAACCTATAGATTATTTCAATATGAAATACTTAGAATAATGAAGGTTAGGAACTGATTGTGCAAAAGAAACATGCTGGTAGTGTAACTTTTCATGCATTACATAATTAAGGATTCCTTCTTCAAGTATATACTCCTTGGACATGCGCCTGATTACTTGAATTCGTAACTTATGGAGTGATGAATGATATTTGAGATTCTAGTTTTCTGCATTATTAGTATTCCTTTTATTACTCAAAATTTACGAAATAGCAAGAAAATCTACTGTATTACTATTGCAGTAATTTTAATTTTTTTTTCCGGCTTTCGCTCCTATAATATTGGAACTGATACACCTGCCTATGTTCAAGTATTTTTGAATAGTGATAAAATTAGTCTTAATTTTCTAAAAGATATCCTCACTAAGCGAGAACCTCTTTTTCTTCTCTATCTTGCGCTAGTACGTACTATTAGCGATAATTATTCATTATTCTTATTACCGATAGCCATTTTTTATATCTCAACAGCATCATCATTTATTTATAAATATTCAAAGACTCCTTTGATATCCTATATAATATTATTGTCAATGGGGTATTTCTCATTCAGCATGGCAGGTCTCAGACAGACTATTGGTTACGCTATACTAATTATTGCTACTGATAAACTTATAGATAGGAAATATTTAATTTCTGTCCTTTTAATTTTTATAGCCAGTCTATTTCACATTACTTCATTAACATTTTTTGTGGTTTTCATTGTTTTACTAGTTCCATTAAACGCATGGTATATAATCTATATTCTAGGTCTTTCTATGTTTAGTTATTTATTTGGATCTTCATTTTTACTTAGAATTGTAGAAATCGTATGGGCGGATACACGTGGATATAAGGGAATTGAGTATGGCGGAATAAGCACCTTTTTGTTGCTCATGATTGTGGCAGCTGCTACTTTAATCTTCTATCCAGAATTAATACGTTATCAAACCCGTAAAAATGGTATAAATATCCTTAAAAAGAACAACTACATAGCTACTGATCAGCTTTTTACTAAGTTGCTCTTACTTTCTATTCCAATTCAGCTAATGGCAATGTATCAAGCGAATATATTTCGAGTTGCCACGATGTTTCATTTTTTTATTATATGTTTGATTCCATCAGTTATTATTAGACAAAAAGAATCAAAAATCGTCTTCATATCTCAAATTATTGTAGTTTTCTTTTTAATTTTACAACTGTTTATATTCACAAGAAATGCTGGGAATATTCTTCCCTTTACATTCTTTTGGGAGATTTAAATTTGAAAATAGTACAAATAAATTGCGTATATAGATATGGTAGTACTGGTAATCTAGTATATGAGATTAATAAAGGGCTTCAAGAGAAATGTTTTTCCTCCATAGTTATCTATGGAAGGGGTAAAAAATATAAGGACATGAATGTATTTAAAATTTCCAGTGAACTTGAAGCCAAAATTCATTCAGTTATGTCACGGTTATTTGGGATTGATTTCGGGTACTCGCTAATTGCAACCAAAAAAACAATCCGTATGATACTTAAAGAGAAACCTGATATTGTTCATTTACATTGTTTGAATGGACATTTTGTTAATGTCTATCGTTTGCTGGAGTATCTTAAATCTAAAGAAATTAATACTGTATTGACTTTACATGCAGAAATAATGCATACAGCTGGATGTGAACATGCAGAAGAATGTGAGAAATGGAGAGTTCACTGTTATGATTGTCCTAAAGTTAGAGGAATGATTTCTTCAATCTTTCGTGATGACACAAAACATTGTTTTAAGAAAATAAAGGATGCTTATACAGGATTCCATACGCTCACTATAGTAGGAGTGTCTGATTGGCTAACATCGCGTGCTAAACAATCACCTTTGTTTCCTACAGATACACCATTCTTTACTGTGGGAAACGGTCTGGATACAGATATTTTTAAAAATGTAAATTCAAATGAATTAAGGAAAAGATTATCGATACCAGATGAGAAGAAGATTCTATTACACGTTACTCCAAATTTTTTACACCCAATAAAAGGGGGTAAGTATTTTTTAAAATTAGCTGAGAATCTACCAGAATACCAATGCATCATTGTTGGTTTTAAAGGCGGAGATGATGTACTACCAAAAAATATAATACCAATTTCTCATACCACTGATCAAAGAGAACTCGCCAATTATTATGCATTAGCAGACTTAACAATCCTTACGAGTAAAAGAGAAACATTCTCTATGGTTGTTGCAGAAAGTCTTTCATGTGGGACTCCTGTAGTAGGGTTTAAGGCAGGTGGTCCCGAGACAATTGCAATTCCAGAATATAGTTCATTTACTGAAAATGGTAATCTGGAATTATTAAAGGGAAAAGTTGAAGAATTCTTAAAGAAGAATTTTAATAAAGAAGAAATTTCTAAGCAAGCTCACAGTATCTATAGCAGGAAAAAAATGGTGAGCGAGTATATGGAAATTTATAAGAATTTAATGGTTGATGAAAATCAATAGTAAGATAACAAAATAGTAGCGTATTTATGATAAAAGGATGCTTAATTTGTTCAACAATAAAACTATTTTAATCACCGGCGGCACGGGTTCTTTCGGTAATGCCGTGCTCGAACGCTTCCTGAATACGAACATTGCTGAAATCCGCATCTTCAGCCGCGACGAGAAGAAGCAGGACGACATGCGCCACTTCTACAAGAACGACAAGATCAAGTACTACATCGGCGATGTTCGGGACTACCGCAGCATCCGCGACGCCCTCAGCGGTGTCGACTTCGTCTTCAGTGCGGCCGCCCTGAAGCAGGTCCCTTCTTGTGAGTTCTTCCCCATGGAAGCGGTGAAGACCAACGTCATCGGCACAGACAACGTGCTGACGGCCTGCATCAATGCAGGGGTGAAGAAAGTCATCTGCCTCTCCACCGACAAGGCCGCCTATCCCATCAACGCCATGGGGACCAGCAAGGCGATGATGGAGAAGGTCTTTGTTGCAAAGTCCCGTACGGTGGCTGAAGACAAGACCCTCATCTGCGGAACAAGGTACGGCAACGTACTGTGTTCCCGAGGCTCGGTTGTTCCCCTGTTCGTGGAACAGATCAAGGCGGGCAAACCTTTGACGGTTACCGAACCCTCCATGACCCGCTTCATCATGACCCTCGACGAGGCTGTGGATCTGGTGCTCTACGCCTACGAGCATGCACATACCGGGGACATCCTGGTGCAGAAGGCACCGGCGAGCACCATCGGCGACCTTGCCCAGGCGGTGAAGGAACTCTTTGGTGCAGACAATGAGATCCGGACCATCGGCATCAGGCACGGGGAGAAGATGTATGAGACGCTGCTCACCAACGAGGAGTGCGCACATGCCTTGGACCTTGGCAACTTCTACCGGGTTCCTGCAGACAACCGCGACCTGAACTACGACAAGTACTTCACCGACGGAAACGGCAAGCGGACCACGCTCACCGAGTTCAACTCCGGCAATACGACACTGCTCACCGTTCAGCAGATCAAGGAGAAGCTGCTCTCCCTGAAGTACATCCAGGACGAATTGAAGGCATGGGAGAACCGCTAGCATGAGGATACTGGTAACCGGCTCAAACGGCTTCGTGGGGAAAAACCTCATCGCCGAACTGAGAAGCAAGGGATACGAAGATTTGTATCTCTACGACATCGACACCGATCCGAAGTTTTTGGACTCGTATACCAAGGACTGTGAATTTGTTTTCCACCTTGCCGGAGTAAATCGGCCCAAGGAGCAAGAGGAATTCATGCAGGGCAACTTCGGCTTCACCGACACCCTGCTTGCCTCCCTGAAGAGGAACAACAATACCTGCCCTGTGCTCATCACCTCTTCCATCCAGGCAGAGCTGGACAACCCTTATGGAAGGAGCAAGAAGGCCGGTGAGGACCTGCTCTTCGGCTATGCCGAGGAGACGGGCTCTGTCGTGTATGTATTCCGCCTTCCCAACGTCTTCGGCAAGTGGTGCAGGCCCAACTACAACAGTGCGGTAGCCACCTTCTGCTACAACATCGCACGGGACCTTCCCATCACGGTCAACGACCCGGAGGTGGTCATGAGCCTGGTGTACATCGATGATGTGGTCCAGGCTTTCCTCTCTGCACTCAAGGGTGATGTCCTGATTGAGAACAATTTCTGCAAGGTCTCCACCGTCCATACGGTGAAGCTGGGAAGAATTGTGGAGCTCCTCAAGGCATTCAGGGAGAGCCGGACAACCCTCTCGGTACCCGATATGAGTGACAGCTTCGAGAAGGTGTTGTACAGCACCTACCTGAGCTACCTGTCGGAAAGCCAGTTCAGCTATCCGCTGAAGATGAACACCGACAACCGCGGCAGCTTCACCGAGATTCTTCGTACTGCTGAACGCGGCCAGTTCTCGGTGAACATCTCCAAGAGCGGAATCACCAAGGGCAACCATTGGCACCATACCAAGAATGAGAAGTTCCTGGTGGTCAGCGGGAAGGCCTTGATCCAGTTCCGAAAGATCGGGACTACAGAAGTGATCGACTACCATGTGTCGGGAGAGAAGCTGGAGGTTGTGGACATCCCCCCGGGGTATACCCACAACATCATAAACGAGGGGGAGGGGGACTTGGTGACCTTCATGTGGGCCAATGAGCCGTACAACCCCGACAGGCCCGATACGATATTCGAGAAGGTGTAAGCAGCATGGAAAAGATGAAGGTGATGACCATCCTGGGTACAAGACCCGAGATCATACGGCTCAGTGCGGTGATCCGGAAGTGCGACCGGTACTTCAACCACATATTGGTGCATACGGGGCAGAACTGGGACTACACGCTCAACCAGGTGTTCTTCGAGGACCTGGGGCTGAGGGCCCCCGACTACTATCTGGATAGTGTGGGAAAGAACCTGGGCGAGACGATGGGCAACATCATCGCCAAGAGCTACGAGGTGATCCAGAAGGAGAAGCCAGATGCACTCTTGGTTCTGGGAGACACCAACAGCGCCCTGTCGGCCATCAGCGCGAAGCGCCTGAAGGTGCCCATCTTCCATATGGAGGCGGGCAACCGCTGCTGGGACTGGAATGTGAGCGAGATGATCAACCGAAAGATTGTGGACCATATCAGCGACATCAACCTGCCGTACACAGAACACTCCAGAAGGTACCTGCTTTCCGAGGGCTTGGACGGCAAGACCATCTTTGTCACCGGCTCTCCCATGCGCGAAGTCTTGGACAGCCACATGGAAGGCATCCAGAAGAGCGATGTACTAGAGAGGCTGAATCTTGAGAAGAACCGTTACATCCTGGTCTCGGCACACCGTGAGGAGAACATCGACAACGAGGAGCACTTCATGTCGCTGATGACCGCCATCAACGACATGGCAGAGCTCTACAAGATGCCGGTGATCTACAGTACGCATCCCAGGAGCAGGAAGTTCATCGACCAGAGAAACTTCCAGTTCCATCCGCTGGTACAGAGTCTCAAGCCATTTGGATTTCTCGACTATAACAAGTTGCAAATGAACGCCTACTGTGTGCTCTCTGACAGCGGGACGCTCAGTGAGGAGTCTGCGATGCTCAACTTTGCAGGAGTACTTATCAGGACAAGTACCGAGCGGCCTGAGGTTCTGGACAAGGGGACGGTGGTCATCGGTGGAATTACAACTAAGGATATCTCCCAAGCCCTTGAAATGGCTGTCTCCATGCGGGACAACCAAGAAAAGACGGAGATGCCCGATGACTATCATGACACCAATGTATCGGTGAAGGTGGTCAAGCTTATACAGAGCTATACCAGTATTACTAATAATGTAGTTTGGAAGAAGTAAATATTAGCATCTTAAAAGTGTTGATGACCAAATAGTCCGATTAACTTTCAATATTATGATAGGTCGTGACGAAATATCATAGTCTAATTTTAAAGAGATTTTTTTAATGAAGCCTAGAATTGCCGTAATCACCATGTATTATAAGTCCACAAATTATGGAGGTGTGTTACAATCTTATGCGATGATTAAGGCCTTAGAAAAGATAGGATATTCTGCGGTACAAGTGTCCTATGAGCGAGGAAACAATAATAAGAATCGAAGTGTTATATATTCGCTATTAAAAAAAGGCTATCATTTCTTAAGGAAAATGAAGCTTGTACTCTTCAATCTACCGATTCAGGGAAGTCTAAATACTAAGTATAAGAAGTTCTCAAGTTTCCGTGAAAGTATTCCTCATACAGATATTGTGGATGACAATAATATTAATGACTTGAACAAAGTGTATGATATTTTTATTACTGGTAGTGATCAAGTATGGCATCCTAATAGTTTTGAAACCGCGTATTCATTGAATTTTGTAGCTATGGATAAGAAGCGGATTGCCTACTCAGCAAGTATTGCACATCCAAATATTCCCTTTGAGAGACAAGAAACATATAAGAAAGAACTGCAATTGTATTACTCCATTTCTGTTAGAGAGGAAATCTCTGTCTCCATAATAGAAAACTTGGGTTTTCATGTAGTCAGAACACTTGATCCAACTTTATTATTAACAAGAAAAGATTGGGAAACAATTACTCCTGACTCAATATTCAAATCTAAATATATTTTCTGCTATTTTTTTGAAGATGATACTTATAGAAGAGAAATTGTTGAAAAAGTTGCTAATCTTACAAAGTTGCCAATCGTAGTTCTCTCATGTCTGGATAATAGAAATCGTATTAAGAATAAATGGAACGTAGATAAGCAGATTATTGATGCCTCTCCACAAGAACTTTTAGCACTAATAAGAAATGCAAGTTATATCTTTACAGATTCTTATCATGTGTCCGTATTTTCTTGTCTGTTTGAGAAAGAGTTTTTTGTTTTTTCTAGAGGAAAAATGGGAAGTCGAATTGAAACTTTGTTGTCTGATTTTGGATGTAGGGATAGATTTATCCAGGAATATGAATTTTTTGATGTACACACACCAAGGAACTTGCCTGTTGAAAGTTCGATACAGTATCTGAGGGAAGAGTCTATTAATTTTCTTAAGGCAAGTATTGAGAATTGAGTTGAGTTTGCAGCATGGAGATTTTGTGATGATAAACAGTTTTTTTGGATATAGCGTTTCAGTTATTAATATAATCTCGGTAATATGAATTTCATGAACCAGCTTAAAGTAGGTGCTCTTCTCTCTTATGTGAATATGATTCTCCATATTCTCATAGGATTAGTATACGTACCATTACTATTACACTATCTATCTATTGATGAGTATGGTTTATACCAACTCATCGGATCGTTAGTGGCCTATCTTTCTGTTATGGATTTTGGTCTAAGTGGAACCATAACTCGGTATTATTCTCAGCGTTTAGCTTTGAACGATAAGAAAGGTCAGGAGAATGTTCTCGCCTTAGCACTGATTATCTATCTTGGCATAGGTGTTCTGGTAATAGTTGCCGGTATTGTTTTATATCAACTCCTCGATACTATCTATGGAACTACCCTATCACCGCATGAGCTGGTTTCAGCGAAAGCAATGATGGCATGGCTGATTATAAATGTAGCAATCTCGATTCCTTCAAATGTATTCACTTCTGCAATCACTTCTCACGAACAGTTTGTTTTTCTTCGGGTAGTGACTATCATACGTAGTATTCTTAATCCTTTAGTCGTTCTTGCCGTGTTGCAATTCAAGGCAGAGGCTCTTTCAGTCGTACAAGTACAAGTTGTACTGAATGTAATTGTGATTCTCTGCAATATCTGGTACGCCCGGCACAAGATTAAAATCAAGATTCATCTGCATGCTTTCGATGGTGTGTTAATCAAGTCGATGTTTGCTTTTTCTTTCTTTATCTTTTTAAATGCAATTGTTGATCAAGTGTACTGGAAGACAGGGCAGTTAATATTAGGAGCAGTATCAGGAACTGCTACGGTAGCAGTTTTTTCAATAGCAATCCAGATTACACAGTACTATCTCCAATTTTCTACTGGTATTAATGGGGTATTTTTACCACGACTTTCTAAACTAGCAGCAATCAGCGATGATATGCGAGAAATCAATTCAATGTTTATGAGAGTAGGAAGAATACAGTATTCATTACTAGGGCTGATTTTTACAGGGTTTATTCTATTTGGACAGGCCTTTCTATTTTTGTGGGTCGGAGAAGCCTTATCAGGAGCGTATATGATGACCTTGGTTATCATGATACCTCTTACTATTCCTTTAATTCAGAATCTAGGGATTCTTATTCTCCAGGCAAAGAACAAACATGCTTTCCGATCTATTGTGTATGTGATTATTGCTGTAGTTAATGTAGCAATTTCAATTCCTCTCGCCAAGCGCTACGGAGGGCTGGGATGTGCTATTGCAACGAGTGGATGCTTGTTTATTGGTAATGGAATCATTATAAACTTCTATTATCATAGAATAGGAATTAAAGTAGCAGAGTTCTTTAGGGAGATTGCAAAACTATCTGTGCCAATAATCCTTGCTGGACTTGGCGGATACTTTATCCTGAAAGTAATCCCAGCCGATGGATGGGGGAGCTTCTTGATTGGGGTTGTGATCTATTCCAGCCTTTATGTTTTGTTGCTCTGGTTCCTTGGCTTGAACAACTATGAAAAACAATTAATCCGATCCATTATTAAGCGAGTAAGCAAACGCGTATGAGTAAAGCTATAGGAATAGAAGATATTGTATCCAAAGGGTATTGCATTGGGTGCGGGGTGTGTGCTGCTACTAATGATTCCCCTTGTGCTATAAAGATGGACCAAGAGGGAAAATATCAAGCAGTTTTAGAAAAAACAGTGAACCAAGAGCAGGCTTTGGCTGTCTGCCCATTCTCGAACGAAGCAGTGAACGAAGATGAGATTGGGAAGAAATTATTTGGAGGTATTCCTAGTGTACGCCATGATGCCAATCTCGGATACTTTATAAAAAATTTTGCTGGATTCGTGGCAACTGACACCTATCGAGACAAAGGAAGTTCGGGTGGTTTGGGTTCCTGGCTTGCTGTATCGTTGTTAGAAGAACATCTTGTTGATTTTGTTATTCATGTAAGACCTGTTGAGAATTCATCCATTCTTTTTGCTTATACGATTTCATCTACTCGGGAAGAGATCCGTGAAGGTTCAAAGTCGAAATATTACCCTGTTGAGTTGTCGAGCGTATTGGATGTAGTAAGAGATAATCCTGGGAAATATCTACTTATTGGAGTGCCTTGCATTATAAAAGCAGTGAGACTGTTATCAGAGCAAGAGCCAATATTTAAAGAAAGAATAGTCTTAACAATTGGTCTGGTATGTGGGCATTTAAAAACTGACCGATTTGCTAAGACGATTGGTTGGGAACTGGGAGTTCACCCTAATAAATTGGAATCTATAGATTTCAGGGTAAAAATGCCTGACTCAGCTGCTAGTTCTTATGGGGTAGCTGTCAAGGAAAAGGGTAATAATAAAGTCATAACTTCTCCAATGAAAAAGTTACTTGTTCATAATTGGGGTCATGGTTTTTTCAGATACAATGTGTGTGATTACTGTGATGATGTACTGGCTGAGACCGCTGATATAACAATCGGAGATGCTTGGCTATCTGAATATGTAAAAGACGGACGGGGTACAAATATTGTGGTTGTGCGCAATCCAAGTGTTCTTACTTTGCTTGAAAAACGACATCAAGAGTTATCTATTGAGGAGATTTCGGCGGAAAAAGTATATGAGTCCCAAGCTGGTGGATTTAGGCATAGAAGAGAAGGGCTTTCGTATAGGTTATATTTGAAGGACCAAAAGAATGAATGGCGGCCTACAAAGCGGGTAGCTCCAAGTGCTAGTATTCCAAAGCAAAGAAAGGAAATTTATGAGAAAAGGATTCCTCTCTTGCTTGAAGCAGATAGAGCTTATGATAAAGCATTGAAGGAAGTGATTTCCAGATATTCAGAGAAGCCATGGAACCAGTGCTTCATGCTTATAATAAATTGTATAGAAGACCTTTTGTTATCAAGGTTGCGAATAAATTGTATAGGGAATTTAAAAACCACCTAAAGAGATGATTATGCAATTATTTCTTTCTATAAGATTACTCTGTCCCGAATTTATATCATCAATAATCGATTACCTATCGCAAGTATAGGATCAATTATCTTGAATTCATAACAAGTTTTCTTACCATAAGTCGCATTTGAAGATGTCCTCCTCGATCCATGGAGGATATCTTGTTTTATTGTAGGTATTTCTTCTCTTTGGTATTGCAAAAACAAGCGTAATATGGTTCAATATGGTTAGAAGATATAAAACTTCTAACCATATGTTCAGGAGCTGCATTTTGCCAGGTTTCATATCATACCAGAAGAAAAATGACCAGGAATACGCCACTTTCTGCCTTGCAAAGTGGACCGGAAACGCCAAAATCAACGAAACCGTGTACCTTGGAAGGGTCGTTGACAAGGAAAACGGAGTTTTTTACTCCAAGAAGAGAGGCGGGCTGTTCACATTCTCCGTCAAAGACGGTTTTGGCGAGGCTCCAGAGAAGGAGCCAGACAGCGGCTTCGGAAAGAGGAAGGCGAAGCGCAAAGAGGTCTGTTCGCTGGATTATGGGGATGCGTTCTTCCTGGATGGATTTTTGAAATCCACACCATACTATGACGTGTTCTGCTCCATCGCTCCCGATGCCAAGGACATCCTCTTGTCGCTTGTCTATTTCTACATCCTCAAGGGCGGAGCAAGGGAGCATATGAGGGATTGGTGGGACGGAAGCTACGTTTGCTTGATGTATCCCGATGCGGTTCCGTCTGGCAGCAAGATAAGCAAGCTGTATAGAAAGCTTTCAGATCCCGACCTCCAGCTCCGTTTCACAAGGAAGTATATGGAGGCCGTCCTGTCCGGAAGCGGCATACACGGGATACTCATAGACAGCACCGGCATGCCGAATGCAATCTCCATGGACAAGAGGGAGGTCTGGAATCATGACGGGTCATGCGATGAAGGGGCAAGGCTCATCTACGTCTGCGAAAGGAATACAGGGCTTCCCCTTGCTGCAAGGACCATCAGCGGCAACATAATAGACGCATCCACGATAGCAAACACCATCGACGACCTCGAGAGGGTGGGAGTATGCACGGATTTCGCAATCCTTGATGCCGGCTACTATACTGATGCCAACATCAGATTGTTGCATGAGAAGAAGATAGCATTCGTGACCAGGATCAAGAAGAACCGGAAGCTGTACAAAGAGATTTTCAATCGCAACAGGCCGGGACTGGAGGATGCCGCAAACCTCGTCTCCTTCAATGGGCGTGTTCTCAACCATCGGTACCAGTTACAACGTCCACAAATTCCACAGGAATCGCTATTAGGGGCCTCCAGGGCCTGATTTCGGGGAAACCGGTACCGTGTACCCTGTCCACAAAATCCACAACAAACTCT
>Ga0228536_1001579_pt1 | contig 19734 bp, 14 predicted proteins | sample SJ1Smetagenome_FD_168611 | JGI IMG/M metagenome (GOLD analysis project Ga0228536, IMG submission 168611) | Enriched culture of PCE-dechlorinating microbial communities from Ithaca, New York, USA - SJ1.S | ecosystem: Engineered > Modeled > Simulated communities (microbial... > Unclassified...
TCTTTGCTTGGAATTTGGAGTAAAACTTACTAGTATATTTTGTTTCAAATTAACACGACCTTTCTATTTTACTATTAAATAGATACCCTTCAATGCATTTACATTAAACAAAATTTTAATATACCATTGACACTTATAATAAAAACTGTTACACTCAATTTGAAATAAGAAATATAGCTCATATAAATCCCATAATAAGGTTGGGATGTTTCTACAAAGTGACCGATAATCATTTGTCTATGAGCGAAAGTGTACCTAGGGTTCTTTTTAAGAGACCAAGCGGTACAGATGTCTTTGGACATTACACCGGAGGGAGAAAAGCCCAGGCGGGTAGGTTTCGCATACGACCTACCCACCTGGGCTATATTTTTTACTAATATTTTAAGGAGGTCTTTTATGGTTAATTTAAGCAATTCTGATTTAGTGTACTCCGGTAAGACAAAAGATGTTTATAGGTTAAAAGATGGAAATTATGTTTTAAAATTTAAAGATGATGTGACAGGAGAAGACGGAGTATTCGACCCAGGAGCAAATAAAGTTGGTCTTACGATTGAAGGGGCAGGTAAGTCTGGGCTTAGGTTAAGTACTTACTTTTTTGAACTCTTCAATAAAAAAGGAATACCCACACATTTTATCTCATCGGATATTGACAGCAATACTATGACAGTTTTACCTGCTAAACTGTTTGGAAAAGGTGTAGAGGTAATAGTTAGATATAGAGCGGTGGGAAGCTTTTATAAAAGATATGCATTATATGTTGAAGAAGGGCAGAAGATAGGGCCATATGTTGAATTCACTTTAAAAGATGATTTAAGAGATGATCCTTTGATAACAGAAGATGCACTTCAAATATTAAATATTATGAGTAAAGAACAGTCAAATAAAATTAAAGGTATGGCAGTTGAGATAGCAGAGATTGTAAGAGAAGAATTAGAAAAAAAGGGTATAGAATTATATGATATTAAATTTGAATTTGGAAGAATAACAGAAGATAATCACATCGGATTGATTGATGAAGTATCCGGTGGGAATATGAGAGCATATAAGGATGGTCAATATATCGAACCATTAACGCTTGAAAAGATAATGTTAAATAATTAAAAGTTATTATATTGATATTTATGCACCGAAAGTGTACCTAGGGTTCTTATCAAAAGACCGAGCGGTACAGATGCCTTATGGCATTACACCGAAGGGAGAAAAGCCCAGGCGGGTAGGTTTCGCAGATGACCTACCCGCCTGGGCTTAAAATTTTAGGAGGTTAAAAAATGGAAAATTTTAGAGTCATGATCGAAAAAAAAGGAGATTTCAATGTAGAAGCGAAAAAGCTAAAAAAAGATGCTGAATTTCTTGGCATAGAAAAATATGATGATATAACAGTATTAAATGTATATGACATATTTAAAATCGATGAAGCAAATTTAAGTAAAATAGTTGAAAAAATATTATTTGAGCCAAATGTCGACAATATATACTATGGTGAATTGAATTTAAAAGAGGATGAATTAGCTTTTAGATTTGAATACAACAAAGGGCAATTTGATCCAAGACAAAATGCCACAGAAATACTTATAAATAAATACTTAGGATATGAAGACTCATCTGTAAAAGTATCAAAGATCATTTTAGTAAAAGGCATGTCAAAAGAAAACTTCTCTAAATTAAAATCCTACTATATAAATCCAGTAAACTCTAAAGAAGTGCCTCTTAACTTAATAAGTGAAGATAAAGAAGAAATAGAGCCTAAAGAGATTGAAATCATAGATAATTTTGTAAATTACTCAGAAGATGAGTTAATAGAATTAAAGGGAAAATACAATCTAGCACTTGACTTAGAGGATCTTCTATTCATAAAAGATCATTGCAAAAAAACCATGAAAAAACCCACTATTACAGAAATTAAAATCCTTGATACCTATTGGTCAGACCATTGTAGACACAAGACTTTTATGTCAGAGATAACTGAAATAAAGCTTGAAGATGGAGATTATAAAAGCTTATTTGAAAATGTGCTCAAAGAATATATGAAGTCAAGAGAATACGTTCACAACAACAATAAACCTATATGCTTAATGGATTTAGCAACGATAAATATGAAAGAAATCGAAAAAAACGGTAAGCTAACGGACAGAGAAATTTCTGAAGAAGTCAATGCTGCAAGCATAGAAGTTGAGGTCGATGTAAATGGAGAGAAAGAGAAATGGCTATTGATGTTTAAGAATGAAACACATAACCATCCAACTGAAATAGAGCCATTTGGTGGAGCTGCTACATGTTTAGGGGGAGGTATAAGAGATCCGCTTTCTGGGAGAGGATATGTTTACCAGGCAATGAGAATTACAGGGGCAAAAGATCCAAGGACAAAATTTGAAGATACTCTTCAAGGTAAGCTTCCTCAAAGGAAAATCACGACAATGGCAGTCGAAGGATACAGCTCATATGCCTATCAAATCGGTGGGGCATCTGGTTATGTAAAAGAATTTTATGATGATGGCTTTGAGGCTAAGAGATTAGAATTAGGGGCTTTAGTAGCAGCAGCACCAAAGGACTGGGTAAGAAGAGGAGTTCCTAAACCTAATGACCTTGTATTACTTGTTGGTGGAAAGACTGGAAGAGATGGATTGGGAGCAGCTGTTGGGTCGTCAGTAGAGCAGAAAAAAGACACATTGATAACAGCAGGAGCTCAAGTCCAAAAAGGAGACCCTCAAACTGAAAGAAAAATTGTGAGACTTTTTAGAAATGAAGAAGCTTCAAAGATGATTAAACGATGTAATGACTTTGGTGCTGGTGGAGTAGCTGTAGCTGTTGGAGAATTAGCAGATGGATTGTTAATTGATTTAGATAAAGTACCGACGAAGTATGAAGGAATGGATGGCACAGAAATAGCTCTATCAGAGTCTCAAGAAAGAATGGCGATAGTTATAGATGAAAATGACTTGGAAAAATTTAAAAAATTAGCAGAAGAAGAGGATTTAGAAGTAGCAGTTATAGCAAAGGTAACAGAAGAAAAACGAATGAAGATGCTTTGGAGAAACAAAGTAATAGTTGATTTAGAAAGAAGCTTTCTTGACACAAACGGAATTAGAAAAAAAGCAAAAGTTCATGTAGTATCTCCTTTAAAAGAGAAATCGGTGTTTTTAGATAAAATGAATTCTAACAAAACGAATGCTGAAAGATTTATTGATAATTTAAAAGATCTGAATTGCTGTTCTCAAAAGGGATTAATTGAAAGATTTGACAATACAATTGGTAAAAATGCAGTGGTTGTTCAGCTTGGAGGGAAAGAAAAGTTGACTCCTCAAGTTGGAATGGCTGCAAAATTTCCAGTCATGGGCAAACACACAAACACTGCTTCTATAATGACATGTGGATATGATCCTGAAATAGCTAAGTGGAGTACATTCCATGGGGGTTATTACGCTGTTATTGACTCAGTAGCGAGAGTAATAGCTTTGGGAGGGGATTACAAAAGAATAAGATTGTCTTTCCAAGAATTCTATGAAAGCTTAGGAGAAGATCCTAAAAAATGGGCTAAACCATTTACATCCTTATTGGGAGCATATAAAGTGCAAAAAGAACTAGAGATTCCAAGTATCGGCGGGAAGGACAGCATGAGTGGGAGCTTTGAAAATATTAATGTAGCACCATCGCTGTTTAGTTTTGCAGTATGTGTTGAAAACAGTGAAAATATAATTTCTCAAGAATTTAAAGCAACAGATTCCCTAGTAATTGAAGTCATGTTAAAAAGGGATGAAAATGATTTAGTCGATCTAGATAGTTTAAAGTATAATTACAGCTTAATTAAAAAATTAGTTGATGAAAAGAAAATACTTTCTTCAAATGTAATTAGTCATGGAGGATTAGCAAAAGCAATATTTGAAATGTGCATAGGTAATGACATAGGCTTTAAATTTAGCAAAGAGTTTGATGACATGTATATGCCATCATATGGGAATATTATATTAGAGATTTCACAAGAGAATGAAAAAGATATATCTTCTTTAAATTTTAGAGTCGTAGGAACTACACAAAAAGAAAAATGTATCACGATAGGTGAAGAAAACCTTGAATTAGCTCTATTAAAAGAAGTTTACTTAGGGGTTTTAGAAGAAATATTCCCTATAAAAGAAGATTTAAATGGCGAAGCATCAAACATTGAATATAAGGGCTCAACAGCATTAAAAAGCACTAAGACAATTGCTAAACCTAGAGTATTAATTCCCGTATTTACAGGAACAAATGGAGAATATGATATGATAAGTTCATTTGAAGAATGCGGCGGAGAGGTTAACACATTTGTTTTAAAAACATTTAATACTGAGACAATAAAAAAATCTATCAGAACACTTTCAAATTTAATTAAAGAGACACAAATACTTGGATTAGCAAATGGATATTTTTTAGGAAACGAACCTGAAACAGCAGCAAAATTGCTAAAAGTAATATTTGATGATGAGTATTTGAAAGAATCAGTTTATGAATTGCTATATAAAAATGACGGGTTAATCCTAGGGATAGGTTCGGGATTTAATGCTCTCATTAAACTTGGACTCATTGAACATGGGAAATTTGTTAAGGAGAATGAATTGTCACCATCGATTATTTACAATTATTCAGGAGATTTTTACTCAAATTTTGTCGATGTAAAAGTTACTTCAAAATTATCACCATGGTTTAATGAAATGGAGATTGGTCATGTATATACAGTCCCTGTTGCTACAAAAGAAGGAAGGGTGTTCTTAAATAACAGCAAAAATTTAATAGACAAAGGTCAAATATCAACTCAATTCATAAAAGATGGAAATGCCACTTATGATGGACTTTATAATCCAACAGGATCAGAATATGCCATCGAATCAATGACTAGCCCTGATGGAAGAATATTAGGAACCGTTTCTTCTATCGATAGAATAGCTGATGGGATTTACAAAAACATAGACATAAAAGGCAAACACAAGATATTTGAATCGGGAGTAAATTACTATAAATAATGGAGGGGTAATTTTGAAAGTCGCAATAGTCATGGGTAGTGCATCGGATAATAAAATAGCTATGGATGCTAAAGAAGTATTAGACAACTTTGATATAGAAACTGAATTGAGAGTAATTTCTGCTCATAGAACGCCAAAGATTGCCTTTGAGTATGCAGAAAAGTTAGAAGAAAATGGATTTGATTTGGTAATAGCAATCGCAGGGAAAGCTGCACATCTAGCGGGTGTTTTAGCGAGTTTAACGATTTTACCTGTAATAGGCGTGCCAGCAAAATCATCTACTTTAGATGGATTAGATTCCCTCCTTTCGACTGTACAAATGCCTAAAGGAGTGCCAGTTGCGACAGTTGCAATAGATGGAGGGTACAATGCAGCTATATTGGCAGCAGAAATTTTGTCAATTGGAAATGTAGCATTGAGAGAAAAACTGAGAGCTCACAAAGAAAAGATAGAATCAGAGACAATTAAAAGCGATGAAGAAATTAGGGAAAATTAATAGGGGGTCTTTTTTTGAGCGGTATAATAGGAGTGTTTAGTAAAGACAATCAAAGGGTTTCAAACTATATATACTACGGCCTTTATGCATTACAGCATAGGGGTCAGGCAAGTACAGGGATTTCAATTAATAACAATGGATTTATCGATTATGAAAAGAATCTAGGGCTAGTTGGGGATGTTTTTACAAGCGATGTGATAAATAGACTTATTGGCAATATTGCAATAGGACAAGTGAGGTATGCATCACATTCTGAGAAAAAATCCAAAGTAAATGCAGAGCCGTTAGTAGTGGGATATAAAAATGGTGCACTCTCAATATGCATGGATGGAGCATTGGCAAATTATAAAGAATTAAGAGAGATGCTTGAAGAAAATGGACATTTGTTTCAAACTGATTTAGCTGTAGAAGTTATTGCCTCATTGATTGCAAAATATCATAAAGATAGTTTGATTGATGCGATAAAAAAGGCTCTAAGTGAAGTAAAAGGTTCTTATTCTCTAATTATAATGACTAAAGATTCATTGATTGCAATAAGAGATTCGCACGGAATAAGGCCACTTTCTATTGGCAAAATAGGTGATGACTTTATCTTTTCTTCAGAAACATGTGCAATTGAATGTATTGGCGGTGAATTTATAAGAGATTGCGAGCCTGGTGAAATAGCAATTGTTGACAATAACGGATTTAGAAGCGAGATGCTTCTTAGCGAGAAAAGAGCATTATGCATATTTGAATTAGTTTATTTGGCAAGGCCTGATAGCTATATAGACAACAGATATGTATATTCATCCAGATTTAATGCTGGCGAGATTTTGTATGCTGAGTGTCCGACAAAGGCTGATATAGTCATTGGGGCTCCTGATTCAGGAACAGTTGCGGCAATAGGGTATGCTAAGAGATCTAAAATACCATACACTGAAGGAATAATCAAAAATAGATATATAGGAAGAACTTTTATTGAGCCAACTCAAGACATAAGAGAAGAAGGAGTAAGAATAAAATTAAATCCCTTAACTTCAAACATAAAAGATAAAGATCTAATACTAGTAGATGATTCAATTGTCAGGGGGACGACAATTAAAAGAACTGTGGAGATGTTGAGAAATGCAGGGGCTAAAAGCGTACATGTCAGAATTGCTTCACCTCCAGTAAAATACAGTTGCTTTTTAGGCGTAGATACACCGAATGAAGAAAATCTAATCGCTAATTATCTGACAGTTGAAGAGATAAGAAAAGCTATAAATGCAGATTCTCTATATTTTATTTCTCTTAGCGGATTAGTCGAAGCTGCTGGAGGGAACAATGGATTTTGTAAAGGATGTTTTAGTGGTGAATACCCAATAGAAAGATCAAAGGGGGAATAAGAATGCCTATTGATTACAAAGCATCAGGAGTTGATGTAGATGCTGCGAATAAAGAAGTCGATTTGTTGAAAGATATAGTTAAGAAAACATATACAAAGGGTGTACTTTCAGAATTAGGAGGATTTTCTGGGCTTTTTGAGCTAGACACTGATGAATATAAAAATCCAGTTTTAGTGTCTGGAACGGATGGCGTTGGCACTAAATTGAAATTGGCTTTTATGATGGATAAGCATGATACAGTGGGGATAGATTGTGTTGCAATGTGTGCTAATGATATTTTATGCCAAGGAGCAAAACCATTGTTTTTCCTTGATTATATAGCCACTGGGAAATTGATTCCTGAAAAGATGGCACAGATAGTATCAGGGGTTGCAAAAGGATGTCTAGATAGCACTTGTGCATTAATAGGTGGAGAAACAGCTGAAATGCCGGGCTTCTATTCAGAAGGTGAATATGACATAGCTGGATTCTGTGTTGGAGTAGTAGATAAACATAAAATAATTACTGGAGAGAAAATCAAACCAGGGGACATTATTTTAGGACTACCTTCATCGGGTGTACACAGCAACGGGTTTTCTCTTATCAGAAAATTATTTTTCGAAGACAACAAATATAAAGTCGATGATTATATAGAAGAATTCGGAAAAACATTAGGCGAAGAGCTGCTGACACCAACTAGAATATATGTAAAAGAAGTATTGGATTTGCTAAAAAGTTATGAAATAAAAGCAATGAGCCATATAACTGGCGGCGGTTTCTATGAAAATATCCCAAGAATGTTAAAAGATGGGTTAAGAGCTGCTGTAGATATGAGGGAATTTGACACACCAGCAGTATTTCAATATATACAAAAACTTGGGGAAATTGATAATAAAGAAATGTACAGGACTTTTAATATGGGAATTGGCTTAGTGATGGTTTTAGATAAAGAAGCAGCATCTAAGATAATATCGCTTTATAAATCAAGGAGCGAAAAAATTTATGTAGTCGGTGAAATCATAGAAGGAGAGAGGGGCATAGATATATGCCTGTAAAAAAAATAGCTGTATTAATATCTGGCTCGGGTACAAACTTACAAGCGATAATCGACGCTATTTCACAGAAGAAAGTAAATGCAGAGATTAAAATTGTAATATCAAACAATAAAGATGCTTATGGCCTTTTTAGAGCTGAAAAACATGGGATTAAAAATATGTTTTTAAGTGCAAAAAATTTAACTGACGAAGAATATAGTGAGAAATTATTAGAGATATTCAAAAAAGAAGAGATAGATTTTGTAGTTTTGGCAGGTTTCTTAAAAATACTCTCTAAAGATTTGGTGATGCAGTATAAAAATAGGATTATAAACATTCATCCCTCACTAATTCCGAGCTTTTGCGGCAAAGGGTATTATGGCATAAAAGTGCATGAAAAAGCGATCGAATACGGGGTTAAAGTAACGGGCGCTACTGTTCACTTTGTTGATGAAAATGCTGATACGGGTCCAATTATTGAGCAAAGAGCAGTGGATGTTGATGATTTTGACACAGCAAAAAGTTTGCAGCAAAAAGTATTAGCAATTGAACATGAAATATTAGTATCATCACTTAAAAAGCTTTGTGATGATGAGTTGGAAGTAATTGGCAGAAGAGTTATAAAAAAAGGAGGCAAAGATGAAAAGAGCATTGATAAGCGTATATGATAAACAAGGGATTGTTAAATTTTCAGAAAAGTTAATAGAATTAGGCTGGGAAATAATATCCACTGGAGGAACATACAAAGAACTTAAAAAAGCAGGTATACCCGTCATCGAAATAAATGAAATAACTAAATTTCCCGAAATTTTGGATGGAAGAGTAAAGACTTTAAACCCAATTTTACACGGAGGCATCTTATATAGAAGAGACAATGAAAAGGACTTGGAAACAGTAAATGAATACGGATTATGCACAATAGACATGGTCGTTAATAATTTTTACCCATTCGAAGAAACGATAAAAAAAGAAGCCATATCTGAAGGAGAGGTCATTGAAAACATAGATATAGGTGGCCCTTCAATGCTTAGAGCTGCGAGTAAAAATTTTAAATTTGTAACCGTGCTATTTGATAATGAGGATTATGATATTGTAATAGAGGAGATAGAGAAATTTGGGGATACTACTTTAGAAACTAGAAGAAAACTAGCTGGGAAGGCATATTCATACACTGCATATTATGATAGCTTAGTTGCAGATTATTTTAATAATACAAATTCTACATTATTTCCTAAACATCTCACAATAGGCTATAAGAAAAATAGCGATCTTCGATATGGAGAAAATCCACATCAAAAAGCGGCTCTATATGAGAAAAGTATACAAAATACACCAAATGCAATAAACTCTAAGAAACTTCATGGCAAAGAGATGTCGTATAACAACATATTTGATGTGAATGCTTTATTGGAATTATTAACTGAGTTTAACGAACCCACAGCTGTGGCTATAAAACATGGCAACCCTTGCGGAATTAGTTCATCACACGATATTTATACAGCTTATTTAAACGCATATAACGCAGATACTGAGTCAATATTCGGAGGTATAGTCGGTTTAAATAAAGAAGTAGACGAAAAGCTAGCCAGTAAACTATCAGAGATTTTTTTAGAGATAATACTTGCACCTTCATTTACTTCAAAAGCACTTGAAATATTACAAAAAAAGAAAAACATCAGGTTATTAGAAATAGATAAATTAAATGAATTTAAGAAAGACAAAATGACTTTCAAAGCAATAAATGGAGGGCTTTTATATCAAGAAAAAGACAATTTGCTTATTAATGGCAAATTAGAAGTGGTGAGTAAAAGGAAACCAACCCCAGGAGAACTTGAAGATATGAATTTTGCATGGATAATTTCCAAATACATAAATTCAAATGGAGTTGTACTAGCAAAAGACAAGACATCTCTTGGAATTGGACTCGGAGATGTCAATAGATATTTTGCAGTTGAATCTGCTTTGAAAAAAGCAAAAGGCAATACTGAAAATTCTGTTTTAGCTTCGGATGGATTTTTTCCATTCGACGACTCAATAAAATTGTTAGCTCAACATGGGATAACAGCCATAATCGAACCAGGTGGCTCAATTAGAGATAAAGAAGTAATACAAGAAGCTGATAAAAATAATATTGCATTGGTATTTACAGGGATCAGGCATTTTAAACATTAGGAGGTGTGAGATGAAAGTTTTAGTTGTGGGAAGTGGTGGCAGAGAGCATGCAATTATCAAAAAACTATCAGAGTCAGAAATGGTTGACAAAATTTATTGTGCCCCTGGGAATGGTGGAACTTTAGAACTTGCTGAAAATGTAGAGATAGATTCTTTAGACATAGACAATTTAAAAAAATTTTCCATTGATAATGACATAGATTTAACAATAGTTGGCCCCGAAGATCCACTAGCTAAGGGGATTGTAGATGAATTTAAAAAAGAAAATTTAGTGATATTTGGGCCCGACTCTAAGTGTGCTCAACTTGAAGCCAGCAAAGACTTTTGTAAGAAATTTCTAATTGACAATGATATTCCTACTGCTAAATATAGAACATACAACAACTATGAAGAGGCAATAGCAGGATTGGATCAATTTAATTATCCATTAGTGATAAAAGCCGATGGTTTATGTTTGGGGAAAGGTGTAACTATTTGTGAAAATGAGGAGGAAGCAATCCAAAATTTAAAGAGCATTTTCATAGATAAAGTGTTTGGTTCACAAGGTGAAAAAGTAATTATAGAAGAATATTTAGATGGAATTGAGGCATCGCTTATGTGTTTTGTATCTCACAATAAAATATACCCAATGGAGAGTGCAAAAGATTATAAGAAAATATACGATGACGATTTAGGGCCAAACACAGGCGGCGTTGGAGCTTATTCACCAAGCCCCCTATTCACAAATGAATTTAAGATGATGATTGATGATAATATAATAAGAAAAATTGAAAGAGGTTTCGAAAAGTATAAATTTGATTATACTGGAATATTATTTATCGGCCTTATGATTTGCAATTCTATTCCTTATGTATTGGAATTTAATGTTAGATTTGGGGATCCAGAAACAGAGGTAGTGCTACCTAGATTAAAATCTGACTTAGCGAGGATAATAATTGACGCAATTGAAGGCAAATTAGAAGCTAAATCATTAGTATGGGATGAAAGGCCGTCTGTAGCTGTGGTCTTAACATCAGGAGGATATCCAAAAGAGTACATGAAAGGATATGAAATAAGTGGACTAGATAAAGTTGATAAAGACATATTCGTGTTTCACAATGGGACTAAAAAAGTAAATGGAAAACTTCTAACAAATGGTGGGAGAGTTCTAACTGTAGGGTGTGTTGATGAAATGAGTAAAGCTATTTCGAGAGTATATAGGGAAATTAAAAAAATTAATTTTAATGAGATGCAGTATCGAAAGGACATCGGAAAATCTTTCTTTTTGTAGTTAATTTATATTTTAATATATATTTTTTTTATGATATACTTATCTTAAATTTAAGATAGCTAATTTAAGGAGGAGATGGCTTGAAAACAGATGTCCAAATAGCTCAAGAAGCTAAGATGTTGCCAATTAAAGATATAGCAAAGAATTTAGGAATATCAGAAGATGAGATCATTAATTATGGCAAATATAAAGCAAAGATTTCATTAGATGTATATGAGAAGTTAAAAGATAAAAAAGATGGTAAACTTGTATTAGTAACAGCTATAAACCCTACCCCAGCAGGAGAAGGCAAGACTACAACTAACATTGGTTTGTCAATGGCATTAAATAAAATTGGGAAGACTTCCATTTCAACACTTAGAGAACCATCACTCGGACCTAGTTTTGGAGTAAAAGGAGGAGCTGCAGGTGGTGGGTATTCACAAGTAGTTCCGATGGAAGATATAAATCTTCATTTTACTGGAGATTTTCATGCTATAACCTCTGCACACAACTTGATTTCAGCTCTGCTTGATAACCACATACAACAAGGCAATGAATTAGGCATAGATCCAAGAAGAGTTGTATGGAAAAGAGTTATGGATATGAATGACAGAGCTCTAAGACATATTGTCATTGGATTAGGTGGTAAGCCTAATGGCATGCCTAGAGAAGATGGATTTGACATTACTGTTGCATCTGAGATCATGGCTATTTTCTGTCTTTCTGAAAGCCTTGAAGATTTAAAAGAAAGAGTGGCAAATATAATAGTAGCTTACAAATTTGATGGCTCACCTGTATTTGTCAAAGACTTAAAAGCACAAGGGGCAGTAGCACTTTTGATGAAAGATGCAGTTGCACCTAATTTAGTACAAACGTTAGAGAACACTCCTGCTATAATTCATGGAGGGCCATTTGCAAACATTGCGCATGGGAGCAATTCAATATTGGCAACTAAATTGGCATTAAAACTATGCGACTACACAGTGACAGAAGCAGGCTTTGGTGCAGATTTAGGAGCTGAGAAATTTTTCGATATTACATCTAGATTTGGTGGGTTCAAACCAGATGCTGCAGTAGTAGTGGCTACAGTAAGAGCTTTAAAGCATCACGGCGGTGCTAAAAAAGATGAATATGGAGTAGAAAACTTTGATTATTTAAGCAAAGGTTTTGAAAACCTTGAAAAACACATTGAAAATTTGAAAAAATTTGGCGTGCCTGCGATTGTTGCGATAAATCAGTTCCCTACAGACACTAAAGCAGAGCTTGACTTTGTAATAAACAGATGCAATGAATTAGGGGCAGAAGCAGTATTGTCTGAAGTATGGGCTAAAGGCGGCGAAGGTGGAATAGACTTAGCAAAGAAAGTTGTTGAAGTTGTAGAAAAAAATGAGGCTAATTTTAGATTTTTATATGATGTCAACGAAACTATAAAAGAAAAAATAGAAAAAATAGCTGTTGAAGTTTATGGTGCAGATGGAGTAGAACTTACATCTCAAGCTATGAAGCAGATTAAAGACATAGAAAAACTTGGACTTGATAAAATGCCAATTTGTATGGCAAAAACTCAATATTCTCTATCAGATGATCCTAGTTTATTGGGTAGGCCTAAGAATTTTAAAATAACTGTAAAAGAGATAAAGATTTCTAATGGAGCTAGATTTTTAGTTGCTCTAACTGGAGATATAATGACAATGCCAGGGCTGCCAAAAGTGCCAGCAGCAAACAGCATTGATATATTGGAAAATGGGGAAATAGTAGGATTATTTTAAGGCTGGATTTTTTCCAGCTTTTTATTTACTTTTTTACTTTTATACTGTAATATATAGATAGATTAATAAATAAAAGGAGGACAAGAAATGACATATAATTCAAAGATAAAAAGCAAGCAAGCGGACGAGTTATTTAAAGCTATTCTTTTATTAGAAGATTTAGATGAGTGCTACAGATTTTTTGAAGACATTTGCACAATTAAAGAAATACAGGCAATTGCTCAAAGATTCGAAGTCGCAAAATTGTTATTAGCTAAAAAGACTTATAATGAGATAGAGGAAGAAACAGGAGCCTCCACAGCAACTATTAGTAGAATAAATAGATCTTTAAACTATGGTGCAGATGGTTATAAGATAGTATTTGAGAGAATGGGGCTCATAGATAGTAAAAATTAATATTAAGTTGGCAGATTTGATTGGGGAAGAAGCAAATGCACTTCGAACAAAATTTGTGATAAACTACCTCTTTCTTTTATATATTTGATGATGATAGATCTCTTGTGTAAGAGGTCTATTATTTTTTAATTATTCTTAATGCATAAAAGATAGAGTATTCTATCATTCCTAACCTTGTGAGAATTTAAAATTTAGGTAAATAAATCCCATTTAATTTTAATTGAGATATTTACATAATATAAAATAAACTAGATCTAAAGATAAGTTATAAGGAATTATTTGACAACATAAAAATGTAGTAATAAAATTAAAAAATGATTTATTTAAGGAGTTGATAAAGTGTATAAAGATATTTGCTATTTTATAAGACCTGAACAACATAATAAAAGCGATTTAATTCAAATATTAGAAAAAAACCCACAAATTAAATTTGTATCATTAGCTGGGGTGGATTTAGTTGGGCATGAAACAGACGAAAAAATACCTATTAAACTATTTTTAGAAAACATAGATGATTTTCTAGATAAAATTGCAGCGCAAACTGATGGCTCTTCGGTTTATTTACCTGAGATAGCAACCTTAAATGACGCAAAGCTTGATATGAAAGTAGATTTAGATGTAAATTGGTTTGTAGATTATAATTATGACAATCTTGATGAATTTTTAAAATTGCCTATAGGGACATTGAAAATTCCTGTATTCCTATATCATAATGGCATAGCCGTTGATTCGAGACATATATTAAATACGTCAGTTTCATATTTCGAAAGAGAAATATTTAGATTAATAAGAAAACATAAAGAACAATTTAAAGACTACGGTATAGATTTTGAGGAAATTGATAAAATCAATATAACCTCTGCTACTGAGCTAGAGTTTTGGGTTAAAACGCCTGAATACGAAAGGGAATTAGAAGAACTCACTAGTTCACAAGAGCTACATGAACAATATTGGGCAAAGACGAGAGCAGAAGTGAGAAATGCACTTGAAAACACTTTGTTAGAAATGGAAAAGTATGGATTTAAACCAGAAATGGGACATAAAGAGGTTGGCGGTGTAAAAGCTAAATTAAACCAAGATGGCTCATTATCAGGAATTATGGAGCAATTAGAGATCGACTGGAAATACGATGATGCACTTCAAACAGCAGACAATGAAATGTTTATTAAAAATATAATCAGAGAAATTTTTAGACAAAACGGAATGGATGTGACTTTTCTAGCAAAACCGATCCAAGGGGTAGCAGGTAGTGGAGAACACACGCACTTTGGAGTTGTTGCAAAATTAAAAAATGGCAAAAACATAAATTTGTTCTCTCCTTCAAAAAAACATTTTTTAAGTAAAATTGGGTATGGAGCACTTATGGGTGTATTAAAGAACTATGAAATAGTTAATCCATTTATAACTTCTTCAAATGAAGCTTTTAAAAGACTTAAAAAAGGATTTGAAGCACCTATATGCATTGCAACTTCTCTGGGGAGAGACTTTGACACACCTTCCAGAAATAGGACAATCCTAATAGGATTAATAAGAGATAATGAAAATCCATTAGCGACTCATTTTGAATTGAGAAGCCCAAACCCCCATACAAACACATATTTATGTATAGCTAGTGTTTTGATGAGCATGATTGACGGGATAGACTATGCTCTATCAAATAATATTGATGAAGATGATTTATTAAAAGAATTGTCTAAAAAATATGGTGAAGAATGTAGTTATTTAGAAAGATTTAGGGTATACAGAACAGAAAATAATATATTTGATGATTATACAGATGAAGAAAGAGAAATAATGTTTGGCAAAGTTCCATCAAATGTTTTTGAAAATATAAAGTTTTTTGATGAACAGAAAGAAAAATTGAATGTTTTATATAAAGGGGAGGTTTTTACTCCAAAAATCATTGAGAGTTATAGGGCGGCTATTGTTGACAAATGGTTAACTGAAATCGAATATAGAATCATACCTAATTTTATCAAAGAGATCAGAAATTATAGATTGCTTCACAATCTAAGTTCATCAAATGAGTTGGACATGATAAATTGGGCTAATATAGAAAGATTAAGAAATGAACTCATGAAAGATAATTTGAATGAGAAGAGCCTATTTACTCAAATAAGAGAAGCAATATCGGAAAGAAATTTAGAAAAAGTGTCAGAATTACAGAAAGAAATCTATCAAAAGATGGAGTTTTTGCAGGAACTATATAACAAATACAAGATGAATTTATTAGATATTTAAATATCAATACTTGATTTGGAGGCAAATATGAAAAGATATTTCATTGTAGTGATTGCAATACTTATACTGATTTACCCGACATATATGTTGATTGAGTATTCAATTGACCTTTCAAAAAGCTATAAGCAAGATGGAATTAGATTTGCCTCCAAAGTTGATGAAAAATATTTTTATATTTATGAGGATGATGAATTTAAGAAGACATTCATAAAAGGCGTGAATTTAGGAGCCACTAAGCCAGGATACTACCCTGGGGAGTTTGGAATCACAAAAGAAGACTATTTGCGGTGGTTTAAGTACATCTCAGATTTAAATGCTAATACAATCAGAGTTTACACTATTATGATGCCTGTATTTTATGATGCTCTTCTTGAATTCAACGAAAAAGCTGAAAAGCCATTGTATCTAATACATGGGCTCTGGGTAAATGAGGAAGATATTACAACCTACATGGATGCATTTAATCCTGTGATTAAAGAAAATACCATTGATGAGGCAAAGACATTAGTAGATGTAATACATGGAAACACAAAGATACCATTTATAAATGGGAAAGCTTATGGTGATTATAAAAGCGATATATCAAATTATGTAATTGGATTTATTTTAGGGATCGAATGGGATCCTCAGTTTGTAATAAATACAAATGAAAAGAATCAAGAAAAGAATGGCTATGACGGGGATTATTTATATACGGTTGATGCTTCACCTTTTGAATCATTTCTATGTGAACTTGCTGATAAGACTATTTCCTATGAAACAATAAACTATAAAAGGCAAAGGCCAATAGCCCTGCCAAACTGGCCTACCACAGATCCATTAAATCATCCAAATGAGCCTTTAGAAACCGAGGACATGGTTAGTGTAAATGTAGAGCATATAAAATGGAAAGACACATTTAAACCCGGGATGTTTGCGTCATATCATATATATCCATATTATCCTGATTTCATGAATTATCAACATGAATATGCCACTTATGTAGATGACAATGGTAAAATAAATCCATACAAAGCATATCTTATAGATTTAATAAAAGTCCACACAATGCCAGTATTAGTTGCTGAATTTGGAATCCCAAGTTCAAGGGGGATGGCACATGTAAATATTCACAATGGATATAATCAAGGGTTTGTTGAAGAGACAAAACAAGGAGAATATCTCATAGATATGTTAGATGACATTCATCAAACTGGCTATGCAGGTGCACTTATATTTACTTGGCAAGATGAGTGGTTTAAGCGGACTTGGAACACTATGGATTTTGATAATCCTGATAGGAGGGCTTACTGGTCCAATGTTCAAACAAATGAGCAAATGTTTGGTCTTCTGTCATTTGACCCAGGTACAGAAGATGATATCATTTTAAACGACGGAGATTTAAGCGACTGGGATAAGACATCCTCAATCGGAGACGAAAAAATATCTTATGCAGTAAATAGTGATGAAAGGTATTTGTATTTGAAAATCACAAAGAAAAATTTTGATGAAAATAAAGATAAGCTATTCATAGCAATAGACACTATAAAAAATCAAGGTAGTGATAATGCTAAAGATTTAGACTTAAAACTAGATTTATTCGCAGATTTTTTAATTTCAATTAGTGGTGAACATAATTCTAGAGTTTTAGTAGACTCATATTATGACCCTTATTATTATCTTTATGCATATAAACTCGGCTTTGAGCAAAGAAACGTTAAATTTGAAAATAAGAATTCAGGATACTTTAATCCTATTTACCTAGCTTTAAATAGGCCGCTGTATCTACCAGAAGATGATGTATATTTACCGATGCAAAAATATGAAACTGGAAAATTAAAACATGGAATCGGGAATCCAGCTAGTTCAGATTATGACTCATTATCAGATTTCTATATCACCGGTGATACTATTGAAATGAGAATTCCTTGGATGCTACTAAATTTCATGGATCCCTCTAACAAAGAAATAATTTCAGACCTCTATGTAAATGATATTGAAGGAGAAAAAATAGACAGCATATCATTCCAATGCATTCTAAAAAGTGACGCTGAATTAATAAAATCAGAAATAATTCATTACACTTACGACAACTGGGATATGCCAATATATCATGAAAGATTAAAAAAATCATATTATGCAGTAAAAAAAGCTTTTGAAAAATTGGAGTGAATTAGATGATTGATTATGTCGTATTTTCATGTGATGAGATCGAAGATGATTTAGTGGATGAGTTAAATAAAATGGGAATTAAGAGCATTTTTGTAGATGCTAAAGATTTATTAAAAGCAGTAAAACTAATAAACCCTATCGCTTTAGTGACGAATGATGGTAAACTAAACACAATTGATGGCATTGAGGATATTCAAATTCCAATTTTTGTTTTATCTAACGACCAGCTAATAAAAGAAAACGCAAAATCCGATAATTTTTACATTTTAAGACAGTTTTATCCCCTAGATTTATTAAACTCATTGAAACTAATAAAGCAATCAGCACATTCTAATATATACTCATTCAATTCAAACATTTATAGGAGGGATATAGGAGAGAGCATATTAATGAGGCTTTTGAAAAACAAAATAGCAAGTCTAAAAAATAGTTTTTTATTGATTACAAAGTTCGTAGACACAGAAGAACACAATAATATGCAAATATGGAATAGGGATCTTTACGATAATATTGATTATTTATTTTCGATTCATGATTATTTTAATAAACCAATTTTTAATTACAGGGTCGACACAAATACATTTGCTTCATTATATTCTAATCTAGACATTAAAAATTTTATTAAAAATCTGCAAAACACCATTTTAAAATTTTACAACAGCACTAATATAAATCATGATGGGATTAAAGTAAAATTCAAGGTGATAGAAATAAGTAGTATAAATGCAGAAGAGATAAAAGACTACTATGAGTTTTCTAAAGAAGACATCCTAAAAGACGACATAATAACACAATCTAATGTAAAAAAATCCTATAAAATATTGTTTGTCGATGAAGATAAAGTGATATTAAATATTTTAAAATCAAGATATCTAAACAAAGGTTATGAAGTTATAAGCTTTGACAATCTACTTGACTGTTTAAATTTTTTAGAAACCACTGAAGTAGATGCTATAATAACTGAATTATACACAAAAAACATGAACGCAGATGATTTTTTAATGAAATTGAATGAGTTAGAAATCAATACTCCTGTGATAATATTAAGCAGTCAAAAAAATGAATCAAGTGTTAAAAGACTATTAAATTTAGGAGCAGTTGATTATATTTACAAACCATTCTCACCAATTGAATTGGATGCGAGATTGGAAAAATTATTGGATTAGGTGAGAAAATGGAATTTATAGTTATTTATTCAATTGTCATATTTGTTGTATTGATATTATCGTTGTATTTATTTCTTTTTTATGAAAGATTAAGAGAAAATAGAACAAAAAAATTATTAACAAAAAAAGAAATTGAGGTATCTTCATTCTTAGATGATATAATTTCAAATATTGATGAAAATGAAATTAGTGAAGGCGACATGATATTGTTGAAATCATTACTTGAGAATGAATTAACCGCTAAGATATTAACTCAGAAATTCATTCATTATATTGAAAGCTTTAGAGGAACATTTCTTGATAAAATCATAAAGCTTTCTGAAGAGATTGGCTTAGTTGATTATCAAATGGATAAACTAAATACTAAAAATGAAAAGGGCAAGATATTAGCGATTAAAAATTTAGGAGAATTAAGAAGCAAAAAAGCTTTAGAAGCTATCTTAAAAATGTTTAGCTCGTCAAATGCTGAACAAATCTATGCAAGCCTAAAGGCAATTTCTATCATAGGAGATGAAGAGTATTTTATTAGGGCTTTTGAAAGCATTGATGATTCAATTTCACTCAGCGAAAGAAGTTTAATAGAAATAGCGGATAATTAGATAGTTGCAGAATGTAAATTTAGAGTTATCCACAGGAATTAGCTTAAAATTATCAAAGATATTAATATATCAACAAAAAAAGAGTATAGAAAAACAAAGGTTTAACTCAACCTTTTAGAAT
>Ga0228536_1001585_pt1 | contig 19603 bp, 18 predicted proteins | sample SJ1Smetagenome_FD_168611 | JGI IMG/M metagenome (GOLD analysis project Ga0228536, IMG submission 168611) | Enriched culture of PCE-dechlorinating microbial communities from Ithaca, New York, USA - SJ1.S | ecosystem: Engineered > Modeled > Simulated communities (microbial... > Unclassified...
TCAGCGTCTACTTCAGGCGGCAGCATGGAATCCGTCCACTGGTCCAGCACGTCGGCGGCGAACGATTCGCCTTGCTCATCGAACGCCACAGGCTCGACGGGCGTCACGATCGCCGAGGGGGCTGCGGGCCCTGCCTCCGGCTCTGATGGTGTCCCCTGTGGATGGAGCACGGCCTCGATCATCTCGGTGAACACGGCCATGTCATCCTCGTTGGGAGACTCCGCCCCCACCGACAAGAACTCGGGGACCTCGTGGTCCGGCTCGATCTCCTGCGCCACGAACCCGGCGACCGACCCCTCAGGGGCGGCTGCGGCCACGATCTCAGGCTGGGGCTCGGCTTCAGGCTCGAGTTCGGCTGCAGGCTCGGCCGCGACCTCGGTCTCTGGCTCCCGCTCGACCTCGGCCACCGCGGCGGCGGCTGCCCGGACCCGTTCGCGCTTGGCCTCGCGAGCCGCGCGCTCAGCGCGTAGCCGCCCGACCTCTTCGTCGGACGGCACCTCAAGGAGCCCGGCCGAGAAGAGCCCATAGATGACCCGCGACACCTCGAAGTCGGTGCTTCTGATCTCGAGTGCAAGGTCGCGGACCGAGCGCGTGCCGTCGATCAGCAGCAGCAGGTTCCACTCCACCGGCTTGAGCGATATCTCGAACGTGCCCTCGCCGGGCGCCGTGGCCATCTTGAAGACCATGTCCGCCGAGGGGACCTTCTTCTTGATGCGGTTCCACTCCTCGAGGCGGCGGCTGCCCTCCATCACGATGTTCTCTACCGAGACCGAGAGGCCGATGTCCTCGTGCGCCACCTCGGGCAGCGTCTCGAAGTCGAAGTCGCCCTCGTCCCAGCGCATGATGTCGAAGATGGTGTCCTCGATCTGCTCCTGCACGAACGACTCGAGCACCTGCTGGGTGATGTAGCCCTCGCTCACCAGGATCTCGCCGAGGCGCCGTGCACCGCCCTCGGCGTCATGTATCTCGAGCGCGCGCTTGAGCGCGGCGGGCGTGATGCGCTGAGCGCTGACGAGCCGCTCTCCCAGGAGCTCGTGCCGCCAGTTCGACTGGGCGAAGAAGACATCGCCGTCACGGAACCAGATGCTGCCCTCGGTATCGGGGCGGACGATACGCAGCACACCGGTCTTCCCGCTCAGTTGCACGAGCTGGAAGACGTCCGGAAGACTGAAGTCTTTGAGGTTGCCGCGCAGTGCCATCTGTTGGAACCGTCACTCCCCCGTGAAGCATCGTGTCGTGTGGGGACGCGGACCGGGCTCAGCCGAGTATCTGGCCGATGCGGTCAGCGGTCGCTTTCATGTCGTACAGCACCAGACCGAGCTTTGCGCTCGGCTCGGCCATCGCGGTGAGCACCGCACGGCTGCCGGCCGCGATGAGCAGCACGTAGCCGTTCTCTCCCTCGATGAACACCTGCGACAAGTGACCGCGACCAAGTTCGGCGGCGGCACGTTCGCCAAGGCCGAGGATCGCGGCAGACATCGCGCCCACGCGATCGGCCTGCATGCCCGCGGGCAGTGCCGAGGCCATCGTGAAACCGTCGAGGCTCACGAGCGCCGCCGCCTGTATGTCGCTGTCTTCGCGCATGAGCTCATCGAGCGCCTGGGCGAGCAGCTCCTCGCGCGAGAGCTGCCGCGTCGTGGTCTGCGGTCGCGCCTGCTGCACGGCGGGAGCGGCGACCACAGCGGCGGGCGCTGGAGCGGGCTGCGCCACAGGAGCAGGCGCCGGAGCCGCCGACACGGGCGCCGGAGCGGGGGCCACCTGGGGCGTCACAGGAACAACGACCGGGGCACCAAGCAGATCGTCGTCCTCGAACGACTCGTCATCGGTATCGCTGATGAAGTAGTCGCCGATGCCCTTGTCCACCATCGTGTCGTCACCTCCGGAAGCGGTAGTCAGACAGGCCGAAAGTCTGGATGGCGTGCGCAATCAAACCCAGCCTGGGGCGAGCAGTCCCAGTCTCTCACGTCACCGGAGGCGAAACAACCGTGAAAACGCAGGTCGGGGGCGTTAGACGACCACCCGCATGACTTCCTCGATGGACGTAAGGCCCGAGAGGACTTTGGAGAATCCATCGTCGCGCAGAGTGAGCATCCCCTCGGCGACTGCGATACGTGCGATCTCGTCGCCTGATGCGTGATTCACGCACGCGCGCTCGATCTCCTCGGTCACCGACATGACCTCATGGATGCCCATCCGGCCCTTGTAGCCGATGTTGTTGCACTTCTTGCACCCCACCGCGCGATACAGCCGTGGCGGACGGCCCGGTGTGTACGGGAAGCCGATGCGCTGCAGCGCTGCCTCATCGGGCGTGTACTCCTCGCGACACTCCCTGCACAGACGGCGCGCGAGGCGCTGCGCCAGCACGCAGTTGATAGCCGAGGCAGAGAGGAACGGCTCCACCCCCATCTCGGTGAGACGGGTGAGCGCCGAAGGGGCGTCATTGGTGTGCAGCGTTGAGAGCACGAGGTGACCGGTGAGCGCCGCCTCGATGGCGATGGTGGCGGTCTCCTTGTCACGGATCTCACCGATCATCACGACGTCGGGGTCCTGCCGGAGGATCGAGCGCAGCGCCGAGGCGAACGTGAGGCCCGCTTTCTCGTGGACCTGGACCTGCGACAGGCCTTCGAGGCGGTACTCGACCGGGTCCTCCACAGTGATGAGGTTCACGGTGGGCTTGGTGGTCTTGTTGATGGCGGCATAAAGCGTGGTCGACTTACCCGAGCCTGTGGGGCCGGTGACCAGCAGCGCGCCGTACGGGCGGTTGATCGCTTCCATCACGCGCTGCATGGGCTGCTCGAGGAACCCGAGGTCCTCGAGCGACATCAGGATCGCGTCTTTGTGGAGCAGGCGCATGACCGACATCTCGCCGTGGACGGTTGGGAGGATGGCGACACGGAAGTCGACCGACTTGCCGTCGAGCACCACACCGAAGCGGCCGTCCTGCGGGATACGCCGCTCGGCGATGTCCATCGCGCACTGGATCTTGAGGCGGCTGATCAGCTGACGGTGGATCTTCTTGGGGCTGCGCATGATCTCCTGGCACACACCGTCGATGCGGTACCGCACCCGGATGTCCCGCTCCCCCGGCTCGATGTAGATGTCGCCGGCGCCCTGCCGGATCGCCTCGGTCACGATGTGATTGAGGATCCGCGCGACCGGCGCCTCTTCGTCGCCGGCCCCTTCGTCCTCGTCACTGATGTCGACAGAGACGCTCTCGAGGTTGCCCACCATGTCTTCGACGTTGGTCTGCATGGTGGCGATCCGCTCGATGGAGGAGTCAAGATCGCTCTCGGCGGCCACCACGGGCTTGATGTCGTATCCGGTGACGATCCGCAGGTCATCGATGGCGAAAATGTTGGCCGGGTCGGCCATCGCCACCACGAGCTCGTCGTCCTGGATGCGGATGGGCAGTACGCTGTGGCGGCGCGCGATGTCGACGGAGATCATCGTTGCGGCATTCGCGTCGATATCGATGGCGCCGAGGTCGACGAACGCAAGCCCCATGCTATCGGCCACCGCGCGAGCGAACGTGACCTCGTCGGTCACCTTCTGATCCACCAGCGTGGCGCAGAGCGAGCGTCCGTTCGACTCGGCGAGCGCGCAGTCGAGCTGCTCCTGGGTGATGAGGCCGCCCTGGACGAGCACGCGGCCCAGCCGCTTCCCTGATGCCGCGGTCACAGCGAGCCTCCGTCCGTGGCCGCGGCCTGTCCGGCCAGTTCGGCCGCAGCGGCTGCCCGCATGACATCTCTCGGGGCGCGCGTCTGCCCGTTGGCGTCACCCATCCAGATGTCGATAGCCAGCGCGCCTTGCGCCACGAGCATTCCCAGACCGGTCACAGCTCGTGCGCCGGCGCTGTGCGCGGCCTCGGCCAGAGCGGTGCCGGAGCGCTGATACACCATGTCGTAGACGAGCTGCCCCTCGCGCATCCACTCGCCGGGGATGGGACTAGGATCGTCGGCGGCCATCCCCACCGGCGTGGCATTGATGATGAGATCTGCCTCTCGCACGGAGCCAGCGGCAGATGGCTCAAGCGGCAGCGCCTCGGCTGCGATGCTGCGGAGGCTCCCGCTCACGCGGTCCAGAAGCGACTCGGCGCGCCCGGCGTCTCTGTTCACGACGGTGATACGCCCGGCACGCGCGAGGATGCACGCGGTGACGGCGGCACCGGCCGCTCCGCCGGCGCCGATGACAGCGATCGAACTTCCGGCTGGATCGAAGCCGGCATCGGTCTGCAGCGACTCGAGGAGGCCGCGGCCGTCGGTGTTGTAGCCGATGAGCTGACCGTCCACGCAGTGCACGGTGTTCACGGCGCCCGCGAGCTGCGCGAGCGTGGCCGTTTCGTCGCACAGCGCGAGCATGGCCTGCTTATGCGGCATGGTCACGTTGAAGCCGACGAACGGGAGGGCTCGTGCTGCCTCGGTGAAAGCGAGCAGCGCCCGGTTGTCCGGAACGCCCAGCGGAATGCACGCCCAGTTGAGGCCGAGAGACTCGTATGCGGCGTTGTGCATCACGGGTGAGAGCGACTGCGCGATCGGCCACCCGATCACGGCAGTCGGCCGCGTTCGTCCGTTGATGATCACCCGCCGCTCCCCCTTCCGATGCCCGTTACGCCTCGGGGCGTCTGCCTGCCATTATGCGCTGTTTCCAGCGCGCGAAGCACCTTGGTGTGACCCATGTCCGACGGGGTCAGAGGCTCCACGAGGATGGTGCGCACTCCGGCGAGCCGGCCGCCGAGGATATCGGTGAAGATCTGATCGCCCACCATCGCGCACTCGGACCTCGGCACGCCCAGCATGCGGGCCGCACGCCATATGCCGAACGGCAGCGGCTTCGCGGCCTTGGGAATGACCGGCAATCCGAGCGCCGCGGCACGATCGTGTATGTCATCGTGCCAGTTGTTCGAGACCAAACACGCGCGGAACCCCGCTGGCCCGAGTGAGGCGATCCACTCGCGGATCTCAGGGATGAGCTCGGTCGAGTGATGCGGCGAGACCGTGTTGTCGACATCCAGGAGCAACGCCGTGATCCCCTCGGCGCGCAGGGCGGCCAGGTCGATCGCGGTCACGTGGCTGACGTAGTGGTGTGGCTGCAGCAGGTCGATCGCTCCTTAGTGGTCGGGCACGCCGTCGTGATCGTGGTCGTGATCGACTTCCCCGAGTTCGTCGGCATGCTCCTTATCGAGCCGCTCGAGCTCGGCTTGCACCACCGCGTCGAGATCGTCGCGTCCTGCCCTGCGCAGGATGTCGCCGAGCAGCGGATACCACTGGTGCTTCTGCCGTGCGTCCATCCACTCAACGTCCTCATCGAGTGCACGCTCGGCGGTGACCGCGGCGGCGGACAGCCCCTCGCCGTAGAGATACTGCATCTGGGCGAGGTTCGAGAGCGTCAGCCCCGAGTGCGGATTGGCCTCGACTCCACGCTCGGCTACGCTCAGAGCATCGGCCACGCGGTCGTTGTCCGCAAGGATCCAGGACCCGATCGGGTATGCCTGCGTCTGGTGCGGATCGAGAGCCATGACGAGCGCGATGGAGCTCAGCATGTAGCGCTGCTCGCCAAGCGACACCCCGGAGTAGTATCCATGCATGACCGGGTCGATCCGGTTCCACACCACAGCGGCGGCAAACGTCTTGATGCCGGTGAGGTACGAGGAGGCGGCACGACCGACGGCCTCGGTGGTCTGCGCGCCGGATGCCTCCGGAACAAGCGCGTCGGCCGCCGCCTGCCCGCCAAGGACGAGCGTCAGCCCGATCGCCAGGACGCCGATCAAAGCCTTGTCCCTGAGCGCGCTCATCAGAGGTCTCTCCGCCCGAACAGCCAGACCGCTACCGCCAGAGCGATCGCCACGAAGCCCACGAACACCACCAGCATGCTCAGCAGGTACAGCGGAGGAACGCCGGTGCCATGCGCCACCGGATTGACGATGTTGAACGTGTCCAGCGATGGATAGAACGGCTTGAGTGCAAGCGCACCCTCGCCGCCCAGGAGCGTTGAGCGTGAGTGCCCCACGAACAGAACGGCAAGCGCAGCGGTGACCACCACGACCGGCCCCGCAACGGACGAAACGGCCACCGCGAATGCGGAGAGAACACCCATCTCGAGCCACACGGCGAGAGCGCCCTGCCAGAGCTGCCACATAGGGTCGCCGTAGCGGGCGAGCGCGATGATCTGCTGCACAGCCGTGAAGGCCGCGATGGCGCCCCCCGTCACGATGAGGACCCCGAGCCACGAGCCCACAAGGTACTCGGCACGGCTGACACCCTTTGCAAGCACATTGTAGACCGTGCGGCGTTCGACCTCGGAGGGCACACGGTTGGCCGAGAGAGACAACGTGAGCACGAGCGCCGCGACGAACGACAGCGCAAGCGCGACCTCGCGGTACACCGCATCCTCGATCCCCAACCCGTAGCTGGGCAGCGACGGGATCGCCATCGCGAGGACGGCGGCGAACACCAGCACCACATACACCACCTTGCGCCTGAGGCTGTCGGTGACGACGGCAAGCGCGATGGGCCAGATGCGCGACATCATCGGTCCTCACCTCCCTCGGCGGTGGTGGCAAGCAGCCGGGCGAAGTAGTCCTCCAGCGAGTCACGCACGGGCGTGACCGAGACCACCCGTCCGCCCGCGTCGTCAACAGCATCGATCACCGCGCGCACGGTCTCGTCGGCAACCGAGAACACGGAGACGCCGCCGGTCACAGCCACCTCGCTGGCGAGCTCCGCCACGCGCGCGGGCAGGCCGCCTTCGAGCCCGCGCACCCTGATCGATGTCCTGCCCTCCACGTTCAGCAGCGCGTCGAGGTCGCCCTCAGCGGCCACGAGGCCCGCGTTCATGATCGTGACATCGTCACAGACGGCTTCGACCTCGGAGAGCTGGTGCGATGAGAGCAGCACGGTCACGCCGGACTCGCGCAGTTCGAGCATAAGGTTGCGGACATCGCGCTGACCCACCGGGTCGAGACCCGAGGCGGGTTCGTCGAGCACCACGACCTCGGGCTGGTTGATGAGCGCCTGCGCGATGCCGAGCCGCTGCAACATGCCACGCGAGAACGCGTCGAGCGTGGTCTTCTCGCGTCCCTGCAGCCCCACGCGCTCCATCAACGCCGTGGTGCGCGGCCCGATCTCATCGCGAGGCACGCCGGCCAGCTGCGCATAGAGCCTGAGCGCCTGCGCGGCCCGCAGGTGCTGCGGAAAGTACGGCTGCTCGGGCATGAACCCCACCCGGCGCCGACCTTCGGGACGCGTGGAGTCCTCGCCGAGGATCCGGAACTCGCCCGCGGTGGGCCGAACAAGACCGAGCAGCATCTTGATCGTGGTTGTCTTGCCGGCGCCGTTGGGGCCGAGGAGGCCGTGTATCGTGCCCGGCGCGACGCTGATGTCCACGCCACGCACCGCGTCACGCTGCGGCGCCCCCACGATTGGCTTGTAGCGTTTGTGCGCACCCCGGATGAGTATCGCGGGACCGTTGCTCTCACTCATGGTCAGGGAGTCACCTCTCTCGACTTCTCCTTGGCGATCAGGAACTGCTCGTACGTCTCGCAGAACGTGTGCGAACCATCGGCGCCGGTGAGCACGTAATAAAGATACTTGGTCTCCGCAGGCGCTGCCGCGGCCTGCAGCGATGCCAGCCCCGGGCTCGCGATCGGCCCCGGCGGCAGCCCCCCGTACTTGTAGGTATTGTACGGGCTCTCGATCCTGAGGTCGCTGTTGAGCAGCCGCGGACGGTTCTTCTTGATCACGTACTCGATGGTAGCGTCGATCTCGAGCTTCATGCCGATACGCAGGCGGTTGTGGATGACCGAGGAGATGAGCGGACGCTCCTCGGCAAGGCGTGATTCGCGCTCGATCATAGACGCGAGCGTGACGAGCTCGTGCGTGCTCATCTCGCCCGCCGCCGTGAGGTCGACCGTGGCGAACTCCTCGTCGAACTGCACCAGCATCATCTCGATCACGTCAGCAGCGGTAGCACCTTCCACGATCCGGTACGTCTTCGGGAACAGGTAGCCCTCGAGCGAGCCCTCATGCACGGCCTCGAGGTACGGATGGGCGTCCCGGAACTGTGCCGCGCCGCCGAGGGCCAGTGCGAGGAACTCCTCGGCGGGTATGCCCGCCTCGGCCTCGATCCGCTCGGCGATACGCTCGACGGTGAACCCCTCGGGGATGGTGACCGTGGTGTACGCGATCGGCGGGCCCGCGAGCAGCCGTTCGATGAGCTCGCTGTGGTCCATGCGCGTGGTGAGGTCGTAGACACCCGGCCTGAGCTGCCCATCCACCCCGTCCAGACGCGCCCGGAGCCGGAACATGGCGGCGTTCTCGATGACGCCCGCATCGACAAGCACTTCGGCGATGCGGGCCGTATCGGCGCCCGCAGGGATCTCCACTTGCACGGCCTGGCCGGCCGTGACGGATGTTTGGGGCACGAAGAACACGCGCCAGATACCGAAGGCGGGCACGCAGAGCACCAACACAGCGGCCACAAGCAGCACGACCACCGTACGGGCACGGCGGCGCGACCCTGGGTCCGCAGAACGGACTCCGCGCGCCGATAGCGGCCGCCAGCGGGATGCCCCGGTCTCGCGGCGTTCTCCGGTCATCGCTCCTCCTGCGTGCCGTTCCACTGTGCGTCGAGCCAGCCCTGCAAGATGATCGCGGCGGCCACCTTGTCCACCGAGCCGCGCTGCTCCTTCTCACTCATGCCCGACGCGGACATCATCCGCCGTGCCTCTTCGCTTGACAGGCGTTCGTCCGCGTACTCCACAGGCAGCCCCGCGGCCGCGCCAAGCCTGACGGCCGCAGCACGCACCTCGGCGGCCTGGGGGCCCTCTTCGCCCGACAGCGTGAGCGGGAGCCCCACCACCAGACGCTCGGATTCGTAGTCCTCGGCAAGGCGCACGAAGGGTGTGGCGTCGCCCGCGAGCGCTTTCGCGTCGAGCACCGTCAGCGGCGACGCGATCCGCCCCGATGGGTCGGACACGGCCACACCAACGCGCACCGAGCCGATGTCGAGCCCGAGCACCCGCATGCCGCTACCCTATGCCGAGCGTGGCGCGCGCCTGCGCAAGCGCCGCGTCGATGCCGGAGGCGTCCTTGCCGCCGGCCTGTGCCATCTCCGGACGGCCACCGCCTCCGCCCTTCACCAACGGTGCGATCGCCCTGATCAGCGCCCCGGCGTCGAACCCTCCCGCAACGGCCGCCGGCGTTCCCGCGGCGAGCAGCAGCGGCGCCCCCGACTCGGGATCGGCGGTGGCAAGCACCACGGCGCCGGTGTCACCGAGTTTGGCGCGCAGGAGGTCCCACGCTCCCCGGAGCTCGGTGGAGGTCACATCGGGGATGCGCCCGACGATGACCGGATAGCCAACATCGGCCGCGCCCTCCACGAGCGAGGCCGGGTCGAATCCGGCCATGTGGCTCCGCGCCCGCTGTGCCGCACCCTCCAGCTCCTTCACGCGCCGCGCCAGCGTGGCGGCGCGCTCGGAGACGTCGAACTTGCTCACCTTGAGTGCCGCGGCCGTTTCGGCGAGCTCGCTTTCCACCCGCTCGAGGTATGCGAGCGCATCGAAGCTCGTGACCGCCTCGATACGGCGCAGATTGGCTCCCACGCTGCCCTCGGACACGATCTTGACCAGCCCGATCTCGCTCGAACGGCCTACGTGGGTGCCGCCGCAGAGCTCCTTGCTGAAGTTGCCGACCTCGAGCACACGCACGATCTCGCCGTACTTCTCGCCAAAGAGCGCGGTCACGCCCATCTCGCGGGCGGTGACAAGCGACGTCTCGTAGTTCAGGACGGCGTGGTTCTCCATGATCTTGTGGTTGGCCATCTCCTCCACGCGCCGAAGCTGCTCGGAGGTGACCGCCTCGAAGTGCGTGAAGTCGAAGCGCAGCCGGTCGGGCGCCACGAGCGAGCCCGACTGCCGCACGTGATCGCCGAGGATGCGCCTGAGCGCCCAGTGCAGGATATGCGTGGCGGTATGGTTGCGCCGGATGCGCTCGCGGCGGAGCGAGTCGATGGACGCATGCACCGTGTCACCCACAGCAAGCGCGCCCGACTCGAGCGTTCCCACGTGGGCGACCACGCCAGGGACCGCGAAGCGGGTGTCACTCACCGCGAAGCGCGACTCGTCGGCCGAAAGCACGCCGGTGTCGCCCACCTGTCCGCCCTGCTCGGCGTAAAACGGCGTGGCGGCGAGCACGATCTCGCCCTCCTGCCCGGCCTCGATGCGATCGACCGGCACGCCATCCACCACGATGCCGACGATGGCGCTCTCGGCCTCGTCATTCGCGTACCCGAGGAACTCCGTGGCGCCTGCCTGGCGTGCGATGTCGTCGAACGCGCTCCCGAACGACCACGACTCGTCCTTGACCGCTGCCCGCCCGCGCTGACGCTGGGCCTCCATGGCGGCTTCGAACGCATCCTTGTCGACCTCAAGACCCGACTCGGCCGCGATCTCGGTGGTGAGCTCGTACGGGAAACCGTACGTATCATGCAATGTGAACGCCTCGGTGCCGTCGAGCACCGAACCGCCCTCGGCACGGGTGCGCTCGATCGCCGTGGTGAGGAACGCGAGCCCCTGGCGCAGCGTGGCTGTGAACCGCTCCTCCTCGGAGGAGACGATGCCGCGGATGAGCTCGGCGTTGTCGGCCAGCTCCGGATACGGCGCGCTCCAGCGCTCGATCACGGCGTCGACGAGCTTCACCATGAACGCGTCCTCAACACCCAGCAGCCTGCCATGGCGGATGGCGCGGCGGAGCAGGCGCCGCAGCACGTAGCCTCGGCCCTCGTTGCCGGGCAGCACGCCGTCGGCGATCAGGAAGGCCACCGCCCGCGCGTGGTCGGCGAGGATGCGCAGCGAGACGTCGGTCTTCTCCCCCTCGCCGAGCGCGACTCCCGAGAGCCCCTCCCCGATCGCGACGAGCACGCGCAGGTCGTCGGTCTCGAAGTTCGTGCGCACGCCCTGCATGATGGCGGCCACGCGCTCCAGGCCCATGCCGGTGTCGATGTTCTTCTTGGGCAGCGGTTCGAGCGTGCCGTCGTCCTGACGGTCGTACTGCATGAACACGAGGTTCCAGTACTCCACGAACCGGTCGCAGTCGCAGCCCGGCGCGCAGGTATCGAGCCCGCACCCCACGTCAGGTCCCTGGTCGTAGTAGAGCTCCGAGCACGGCCCGCAGGGGCCGGTGGGCCCCGCCGACCAGAAGTTGTCCTTGGCGCCCATGCGCACGATGCGCTCCGCTGGGACACCCACTTCATCGCGCCACACGCCCTCGGCCTCGTCATCGTCTTCGTAGATCGAGAACCAGAGCCGGTCGGGATCCATGCCGAGGACCTGCGTGGAGAACTCGTACGCCCAGGCGCACGCCTCGCTCTTGAAGTAGTCGCCGAAGCTGAAGTTGCCGAGCATCTCGAAGAAGCTGTGATGCCGCCCCGTGGTGCCGATGATGTCGATGTCGGTGGTGCGCGCGCACTTCTGGCACGTGGTGGCACGCGTCACACCGATGTCTCGGGCGCCGAGGAAGACGGGCTTGAACTGCACCATGCCGGCCGATGTGAGCAGGAGCGACGGGTCGTCCGGCACGAGCGAGGACGAGGGCAGCCGCTTGCAGCCCTTGCTCTCGAAGAACGACAGGAAGCTCTCTCTGATCTCGGCGGACTTCACGTGTATGCGCTCCTTGGATGCTCCCGACGCCGCTCAGGCGTCGTCTGACGTATCGGTAGTCCCGTGGTCCGCGAGCATAGACGACCCATCCCCGTCGGCCACCTGCTCTTCGGGCGCTGGCCCATCGTCCCCGTCGTCGGACTTGGCGCGGAAGAATGCGCCTCCCTCAGAGGTGAGCTTGGACTCGGTGTACTTCTCGAAGTAGTAGACGAACAGACCCTTGCCGATGGCCGCCACCGGAATACCGAGCAGGAGGCCCGCGAATCCGAACAGCGTACTACCGGCAAGCAGCGAGAATATCACCAGCAGCGGGTGCAGGTCGACATTCTCGGACATGACCCGCGGCTGCACGAAGTACTCGGTCACCTGCTGCGCGCCCAGACACACGGCCACGGCCCCAACGATGTGCAACGGACTCACGAACGCCGCCGCAATGCCCGCAATGGCCGCCGTGAGCGTGGGACCGATCCACGGGATGAAGTTCAGGATCAGCGCGAGAAGTCCGATGACGAGCGAGTACGGCACCCCGATGATGGAGAGGCCTATCGTTACGATGACGCCGGTGACGAGCGAGATCGTGAACTGCCCGCGCAGGTACCCACCGAGCACGCGCGAGACCGTTGATGTCACGATGGCCGCCTCGTCGCGGCGCTTCGGGCCGGCGAGCAGCAGGACTTCCTTGTTGATCGCCGGCAGGTCCTTGAGCAGCCAGAAGCCGACCACAAGCGCGAGCACCGCTGTCAGCAACGACGAGAGCGCCGAGCCGCCAACGCTGAATATCTCCTTGGCAAGCAGCTGCGACCACTCGGCCGACTGGCGGGTGATCGTGTCCTGGAGGTTGGCAAGCGCGTCCTCGAGCCATGGGGGCACGATCAGCGCCTCATACTTGCCCTGCAGCTCGAAGAAGAGCTCGCTCGCGCGCTCGTAGTAGCCGGGGAACGCCACGACGAACTCGCGCACCTGGACCACGAGCGCCGGGACGAGGAAGCCGAGCGCGACGCCGAGCACAGCGACGCTGATCAGGTAGCACACGCCAACGGCGAGGCCACGCGACAGACCGCGACGCTCGAGGAGCGCGACCGGCCCCCTGAATGTGAAGAGGATGATGACGGCCAGCCCGAAGGGCACGAGCGCAGGGGCGATCTTGCCGAACAGCCAGCCGCCCGCGGCGAGCAGGACACCGATGCCCACGAGCGACCAGGTGATCGCGAAGGTGCGTGACCACCGGTCGCGCGGCTCCGGACGGAGCAGCGTCGTCATCTAGACCTCCTCAAGAGTGATGTGCTCGCGGAGCAACCTGAGCGTCCGGCGCAGGAGCCGCGACACCTGCATCTGCGAGATGCCGAGCATCGCCGCGATCTCGGTCTGCGTGAGGCCCTGGAAGAAGCGCAGGTACAGGACACGCTGCTCGAGCGGCGCCAGATGCTTCAGACCCTCAGAGAGCATGGTGCGATCGTCGACAAGGGCCATGAGCTGGTCGTCCTCACCGATGTACTCGAGGATGCTGAAGGAGTCGCTCCCCTCGGAGGTGCGATCGGTCTCGAGCGAGACGAAGTTGTACGCTTCGGAGGTCTCGAGCGCCTCAAGCACGTCCTCGGTGGTGACCTCCAGGTACTCGGCGATCTCGAGGATGCTCGGCGAGCGCTGCTCGCGCTGCGTGAGGGCATCGACGGCCTGGTTCACGCGGAACGAGAGCTCCTGCAGCCGCCTGGGTACTTTGATGGCCCAGCCCTTGTCGCGGAAGTACCGCTTGAGCTCGCCGACGATGGTAGGCGTTGCGTACGTGGTGAACTCGACCTCGCGCCCGATGTCGAACCGGTCGATCGCCTTGATCAGCCCGATGGTCCCCACCTGGATGAGATCGTCGATGGGCTCCCCGCGATTGCGGAACCGGCTCGCCAGGTACTTGACCAGGTTGAGATACATGGTGATGAGTTCGTCGCGCGACTCTTCGTCACCATGCTCGTGGTAGTGGACGAACAGCTCACGCGTGCGAGCCTTGTCCCACACGAGCCGTCGCTCCTGTCGGCGCTGGGTTCTAGGCACCGGGCTCTCCCGCTGGTGCCGCTGCCCGGCGACACAGGCACAGCGTGCACCCCTCAGGTGCGTGCTGGATCTCGAACTCATCGCAGACCGACCGCAGGATGAACTCGGCGTACCCCTCCGACACAGCGGCCGCGCCCTCGTCCGGCGTGGGCATCGGGCCGACCTCCACCTCGAGGGCGTCGGCGGACACCGTGAACGTGAACGTCACGTTGGCCGACTCTCCCACGCGCTCGCTCGCGTACACGAACGCCTCCTCGGCGCCCATCCTGACGTCGTCGACCTCATCGAACGACATGCCGATCCGGCTCGCGAGCTCGGCGGCGGTCATCCTGACCGTCCTGGCGTATTCGCCCCGCGCTGGCACGGTGAGCGTTATGCGATCACTAGCCATGCATCCTCCTTCGATGGGCCCACTGGTGCAGGCTCATCGCTTGCTGAACGAACGTAGAGCGCGCGCGATGCCCTGTGCCGCCGTGTTGACGGGGGATCGGATGAAATCGCTTGCGCTGGAGACGGCCTCGCCGACCTCTTCGGCCTGCGTCACGATGGCGTCGAGCCTGAGGAGCTCGACATTGGCGGCATCCACGGTCACGTCGGCCTTCTCGAGCAGGGGCACCAGCCGCACGCGAACGTCCTCCACCGCGATCCGGATCTCGCGCACCGCCTTGATGATGACGACGAGCGCGTAGAGGGCGAGAAGCGTGAGCGCGAGGGCCGCGACCGTGAGCGCGATACCGAGAGCTTCCGAAGTGTCCACGATGCGCCCCTTACGATGCCTTCGAACGTACCCGCCCAGTGTAGCAAACGCCGAGGTGGCGACCTATTCCTCTTCGGGTGCAGCCACGGGGCCCCGGGGCCGGTAGTAGCGCTTGCCCACGAGGCCATCGGGCAGGTACTGCTGGTCCACCCTGGCGCCCGGGAAGTCGTGCGGGTACAGGTATGCGGGGTACCGCTCGGCGCCGGGGCGGTGGCGGTCGCGAAGGTGGTCGGGGACGTGCTCGGCCGACTCCTCGCGCACGTCGCGCAGCGCCTCGTCGATGGCGAGGTACGCCGCGTTGCTCTTGGGCGCGAGCGCGAGGTAGACCGCCGCGTGCGCCAGGTTGATGCGCGCCTCTGGCCAGCCGATCGACTCGGCGGCCTTGAACGCCGCATGCGCGATGAGCAGCGCCTGCGGGTCGGCCATGCCAACGTCTTCCGAGGCGAAGATCAGCATACGGCGCGCGATGAACTTGGGATCCTCGCCTCCGGCGACCATCCGCGCAAGCCAGTAGACGGTGGCGTCGGGGTCGCTGCCCCGCATCGACTTGATGAACGCCGAGATGATGTCGTAGTGGGCATCGCCCGCGCGATCGTACGGCACCGCGCGCAACGCCGTGGCGCGGGCGACGAGGTCGGCGTCGATCAACGGTACCGCGGAGTCCTTCAGGTCCGACAGGCCGTCGGGTGACGGCCCCGCTTCCGCTGTGGCGATCTGCGCGGCGAGCTCGAGCGTGGTGAGCGCCACGCGGGCATCGCCTCCGGCGAGCGTCACGATACGGTCAAGCGCCTCGGGCGCGATCGCCACGGCACCCGCCAGTCCACGCTCCTTATCGGTGAGCGCCCGCTCCACGATCTCCCGGATGTCGGTGTCGGATAGCGGCGCGAACTCCACCACGCGCGAGCGGCTGATCAGAGGCGCGTTCACTTCGAAGAAGGGGTTCTCTGTGGTGGCGCCGATCAGCACGATGAGACGGTCCTCCACCGCGTGCAGCAGGGCGTCTTGCTGCGACTTGTTGAAGCGGTGGATCTCGTCGATGAACAACAAGGTGCGCCGGCCGCTCATCTTCAATCGCTCGCGGGCGCCCTGGATCACCTCTCGCACGTCCTTCACTCCCGCGTTGACCGCCGAGAGCTCCACAACGTGCGCCTTGGTCATACCGGCGATGAGCCGTGCGAGACTGGTCTTTCCCGTGCCCGCGGGGCCGTAGAAGATGAGCGAGGACAGCGCGTCGATCTCGATGGCGGTGCGGAGCACCGTGCCCGGTCCCACCGCCTCGGCCTGCCCCACGAACTCGTCGAGCGTGCGTGGCCGCATCCTCGCCGCAAGCGGCGCACCTTGTTCGATGCGGTCCTCGGCAGCCTCGTCGAACAGGTCGCGCATCACTAGCGTGTCACGCGCTCCACTTCGCGCTCGAGAACGCCACGCTCCACATAGCCCTTCCACTGCCAGGTGATGAAGGAGCCACGATCGACGATGAGCACATGCGGCGTGCCCTGAACGCCAAGCTCGGTCGCGTACACGATCGCGTCCTCAGCGGCCTTGGGGTCGCCACCACCGCTCACGTCGAAGGTCACAAGATCGATGAGACCCCGGTACTCCTCGATGACGGCGTCCACCTCGGCACGCAGGTCCTTGGTGACGGTCTGACCCTTGTCGTAGAACAGGATGAGCATCGGCCGCCGCGCGTCGAGCTTCTCCTGGAACGCGTACGGCGTGATCGTGGTGGTGAACGACGGGAACGGCGTGGGTGTCGTCTCGTCGACGTTGAGCGAGCGGTCGGTCACATACGCGGGCTCCATCGGCTCCGGCGCGGCAGCCGGAGCGGCCGCGGCGTCGGCTTCCGGCGCGGTCTCTGTGGCGGCTTCCTCGCCTCCCCCACACCCCACGAGTGCGAATGCGAGCACTGCTACGACGAAGGCTACGACTATTCTGCGCATCTACTTCCTCCACCCGTCAGGGTATGGTCGAACCCCGCCCTGCGTGGCCGGCCGGGTGAACCTGCCGAAGCAGGTGGGTGCCCGCACCACAAGTCCGCGCTTCCCCGAAGGGATACCACTCGCTTGCGAGATGTAAGGCTCCCGGCAAAGAAGTGTTGGCTCAACCGCTGACGCCGGGTCCACGCAAGGCAAGGCACCATCATGGTAGCACCCCCGGCGGTCGCGCGCATCAGGAACGGATCTGCGGGGGGTCGCACTCCCGCTCCGGGTCTTCGTGGTGCGTGGCCGCCCGCAGGCGGCAGCTCAAGAGCCGATGCGCCCATACGAACGCAGCGGACAACGTTGCACCAACCACCACCGCGGCAAACACCACCAGCGGCTCATGGAGCCTGTCCCAGACCGCGGTGATAGCCACGCCCATCAGCGCCGTCACCCCGACGGTGCGCGTCCATCGCCCGTATCCGGTGGATATCACATCCCACTTGTAGGCCGTCCCCACGACCACGAACGCGATGCACGAGATGGCAACCACCCCGGATGCAAGGTAGATCGGCGACACTACGCCACCCCCCTCTAATCGGTCTTGAGGTGCACCTCCCGGAGCTGACGCTGGCTCACGGCGTCCGGTGCGCCCGTGAGCGGATCGGCGCCGGAAGAGGTCTTGGGAAACGCGATGACATCGCGGATCGAATGAGCGCCGGCAAGCAGCATCACGAGCCTGTCGAGGCCAAGCGCGATACCGCCGTGCGGAGGAGCGCCGAACGACAGGGCCTCGAGCAGGAAGCCGAACTGGCTTGTGGCCTCCTCGGCGGAGAGCCCGATGCGCTCGAGTACGCGAAGCTGGAGGTCGGCGTTGTGGATGCGGAGCGTGCCACCGCCGATCTCGTAGCCGTTCATGATGAGGTCATAGCTGTAGGAGCCCACGGAGAGCGGATCGGACTCTAGGAGCCCCACGTGCTCCTCGCGCGGCATGGTGAACGGGTGGTGGTTCGCCGCGTAGCGCTCCTCCTCGGCGTCGTACTTGAACATCGGGAAGTCCACGACCCACAGCACGTCGAAACCGGTGCGTTCGATGCCGAGCTCGTCGGCCATCCTGAGGCGCAAGACGCCGAGGACCTCCTCGGCAACATCACGCGCGTCAGCGATCATGAGCACGAGGTCGCCGGCCTCGACCTGCAGCGCCTCGCGCAGCCCGGCCATCTCGGCCTCGGTGAAGAACTTCGCGATCGGCGAGCGGACCTCGCCCTCGCTGGTGAACGCAGCCCACGCAAGGCCCTTGGCGCCCGCGTCGAGCGCGACCTGGTTGAGCGCGTCGATCTTGCCGCGGCTCCAGTCGCCCGCGCCCTTCGCGTTGATACCCTTGATGACACCGCCGCCGCTGAGCGCGCCGGCGAAGACCTTGAACTCGGAGGTGGCGAAGACGCCCGAGAGGTCTGCGAGCTCCATGCCGAAGCGTGTGTCAGGGCGATCGGACCCGTAGCGTGACATGGCCTCGGCATACGTCATGCGGCGAAGAGGCACGTGCAGGTCGACGGACGCCTCTTTCATCACCTCGTGCATCACGTCTTCCATCATGGAGAGCACGTCGTCCTCGGTCACGAACGACATCTCGATGTCCACCTGCGTGAACTCGGGCTGGCGGTCGGCGCGCAGGTCCTCATCGCGGAAGCAGCGGGCGATCTGGTAGTAGCGCTCGATGCCGGCCACCATGAACAGCTGCTTGAACAGCTGCGGCGACTGCGGCAGCGCGTAGAACTTGCCCGCGCTCATGCGGCTGGGCACGATGAAGTCGCGTGCGCCCTCCGGCGTGGACTTGCCGAGGATCGGCGTCTCCACCTCCATGAAGCCGTGGCCCTCGAGCGCGCGGCGGAAGCGCTGAACGACGCGATCGCGGAGCGCGAGTGCGGCGAACACCTCCGGACGGCGGATGTCGAGGTAGCGGTAACGCATGCGGGTGACTTCGTCGGTGTCGATGCCCGGCTCGATCTCGAACGGCGGCGTCTCGCTCGTGTTGAGCACGGTCGCCTCGGCGATCACGACCTCGACCTCGCCAGTGGGCATGTTCGGGTTCTCGGTGCCTTCGGGGCGACGGCGGACCGTGCCCGTGAGCTTCACGACCCACTCGGGGCGCACGCGCTCCGCCATCACGAACGCCTCGCCGGAGGCATCCGGGTCGAACGTGCACTGGACGATGCCGCTTCGGTCGCGCAGGTCGACGAAGATGAGACCGCCATGGTCGCGGCGCTTGGCCACCCACCCGGCAAGCGTAACGGTCGACCCGACGTCGGCCGACGAAAGTGCCCCTGCAACGTGCGAGCGGATCGAGTGCCGTGCGTCGAACATCTAGTCCGTCCCCTCTTGGCCGAGCGCGTCGATGACGTCGGCAACGGCCGAGCCCAGCGCGAGGCGCTTCTCTTCTTTGGTTGACATGTCGCGAAGCGTGACCTCGCCGGAGGCGAGCTCATCGGGGCCGACGACGACTACGAGACGCGCACCGAGCCGGTCGGCCTGCTTGAACTGCGATTTGAGGCTGCGTGCCTGATGGTCGAGCTCAGCGGCCACACCGGCATCACGCAGACGCTGCGACAGCGCGAACACCTCGGCGGTCACACTGTCGTCCACACGCGCCACGAACACCTCGGCGCGCGGCACGGCAGGGATGTCCACGCCTGCCGCCTCAAGCGCCAGCAGTGTGCGCTCGAACCCGAGCGCGAACCCCAGGCCGGGCGTGGCCGGCCCGCCGTACTCCTGCATCAGCCGGTCGTACCGACCGCCCCCACCGATCGCGTTCTGCGAGCCAAGGCCGGCGTCGACCTGCACCTCGAAGACCGTGCGTGTGTAGTAGTCGAGCCCCCGCACGAGCGTGGAGTCCTCGATGTACGGGATGCCGAGCGCGTCCATGTGCTCCTTGACCGCCGCATAGTGGTGAGCGCACTCCTCGCACAGTTCGTCTCGCAGCAGCGGCGCCTCGGCCATGATCTCGCGGCATCCTGGGTTCTTGCAGTCGAACGCTCTCAGCGGATTGGTGTCTGCCCGGCGGTTGCACTCCTCGCACAGACCGTCCGCGTGATCGCGGATGAACGACGCGATCGTATCGCGATAGGCGGGGCGGCACGCCTCATCGCCCATCGAGTTCAGGAGCAACCGCATATTGGCGGCAGGGATGCCAAGCGCCTCGAAGTACCGCCAGAGCACCGTGATGACCTC
>Ga0228536_1001587_pt1 | contig 19548 bp, 17 predicted proteins | sample SJ1Smetagenome_FD_168611 | JGI IMG/M metagenome (GOLD analysis project Ga0228536, IMG submission 168611) | Enriched culture of PCE-dechlorinating microbial communities from Ithaca, New York, USA - SJ1.S | ecosystem: Engineered > Modeled > Simulated communities (microbial... > Unclassified...
CCGCAGAAAGGAGGCTTTGCTCAAAGCCAAGTCTTGATTTTGTGCCTTCTAGTGGTAAACATCATCCCGATCATACTGGTAAACATCACCCGGCTATGGGTGGTAAACTTCGGGCGGCTATTGACATCTAGTTTAAATAAAAAAGCCCCATCAATGGGGATTGAAACTTAATTCCAGATCTTTTACACATTAATAAAAATGGGGGTGAATTGATTGAAAGGAAAAATCAAACTCAAAATTTTCTTACTAAATAAGCCATAGATTATCTCTGTATGATTTTCTATCATCCGTTATACATTCAAGTTACCTTAGAGGAGGGTAACTTGATGAAAAGGAACTATGAAATTACAGGCAAAAACGAACAATTAATAATTGATGCGGACTTCTCTGTGGTTGAGTGTCTTCTGAACGATGATCATAAATGGGGGGCGCACGTTATTGAACAGGCGGGGGAGATGGATTGGAAGGTGAAATATGTGCAGCTGCAGAGCCGGGCTTTCTATCCCTCAATCGTTTTCCCGGTAAACGAGAACCAGTTCTCAATTTTCAGCATTATCGGGCGTCATCAATTCCTCGCTTATCGAATTGATCGCTTGGACACAACCAGAATCCAGGTCGTTCCCATCGGACAGATTCCTAACAGGGTGAAGGCAATATCAGCCGCTTCGCTGGCAATGATGTTCATCATCCCGATTGTACTGTCTCCACTGGTCTGGAAAATTTATGAGCAGACAACTTTGCGAAATTCAAAATTGTATCTGGACGCATTCTGCCGCTATCTAGTAAAGGAGCTTGGATAGAGCCATGAAAGAAAACCCTGGAAAGCAAACCGCCAGGGTATGTTGTTCATCGAATGAAACACGGTATCCTATACTTGTAGGTATCATGGATGATGATTTCTTTGCCTTGAAATGGAATGCAAGCCTGATAATGCGTGATATCCGTACAACAGTGTGCTTTGAAGTCGAAACCCCGACGGAGCTAATAGATAAAGTTTATCAAGATCCCCGAGTTGACCTGATCCTGTTGGATGTGGAATATCAACCACAAAGACCGGAATTGTCGAAGCTGATTACTCGCATTACTAATTCACCAGCAAAACCTGCTGTAGTATGTCTGTCACAGTATGGTGATCAGGATGATTTCATCACAGCAGTCCAAAATGGCGCAAGGGGATTTTTGATTAAAAATGAAGTTCGAATGGAGATTTGCTTTGCTATCGTTCAAGCACTTCATTCCCGGTTTTTAATTACCCCTGGTATCAAAAAGCTGGTGAAGATGCTTCCTCGGGCATGGCAGGATGAAGTAACCATCATATCGTCGTGGATACCTCATCCATGCTTGACCTCACAACTGCAAAGAGTGTTTACGTTGAAGGTGTTATATGGGATGAGCGCTTCACTCACTGCACAAAAAATGCATTTAATGCCCGGCACAGTGGAAAAATATATGCAATATATTTATCAGAGACTGGAAATAAAATGGGGCGATGAGAAATATCTTGGAATTTCAGAGCTCGAAAAGTATTCTCCTGAAGTCCAGGCTTTCCATAGATACAATTTGCCACCAATTTTGAAAAAAGTGAAAAATCGACTTAACTTTTCGGAAGAAATGTGCAATAATAATATCAATGGGGTGAAAAAAACCCAACCTGCAGGATTTCCAAATAGTGTTTCGCTGTAATCTTCAGGGGTTTATAGATTACTGTTATTTTGGATAGATCGGTGAAAGTAGGTTGTTGTGCAAATAATATACGGTTAATGATTTGTACTTTATAACACAGCGATAATTAAGTGTTGTGTAAATTTTCGTTCAGGAGGGGTCTATGAATGAATTTGAATTAAACCTGAAGTTGATTACCCCCATGTTCTTAAAAGCTGATGATTCATCTCAGAATGGACAACCGGTGCTTCGCGCTGCACCGTTCCGTGGTGTAATGCGCTACTGGTTGCGAGCATTAATCAGTGAAAATAATGTTCCTGGGTTGAAAGAGAAAGAAGGAAATGTCTTCGGAGATACAAGAGCGGGGTCTGTTGTAAATGTTAATTTTATTAATCATTCACAGCTAAATACCAGCATGCATCCAATGTTACCTCACCGCATAATGTCAGGCAAGAATCCATTAAATGCTTTGGGATTTACTGAAGGCCAGAATATTCGAATGAGAATCAGGGGGCGATCGGGTTTAACTTTTGATGATAAGGCAATCTTATCTTTATTATTTTTCCTGAACTTGGGTGGAATTGGAAAACGAACTCGTCGTGGATTCGGTAGTCTTCAATGCACACAAGTTGACTTTTCAAGTGCTTTATTAGCAGAGAAAATTGCAGAAAAATTTTGGAATAATAATCCAGAAGATGGGCAGGAATTGATTTCGCGTATTGAATCGTTGTTGCAACTATTACCTAATAGTAATGTGATAATTGGTAATAATCTTGCTAATCTAAACCATTACCAGATAGCAGAGTATCCGAGTTTCAAGAATTCATGTTGGGCAATTGTTGTTGGAGACGTGGGGGTAAACGCTTTTCAAGATTATACCGCATTGATGCAAGATTTCTGGTGCAACCATCTACGCACCGCCCCAAATATGGACCAGTTTGCTTATGGTTGTGCCAATCCTAGACATGCCTCGCCATTGCATGTACATATTGCACAAAGTAATGCGGGATACCATATTGTACTCACCGCATTTTTCGCAAAGCCGACAAATCAGAATCAAAAGAAAAAAATCTATGATTTGCTTCAAGAATGTTGTCAGGCATATCATGGAACCGCTTTTTATGATTGATAGAGGGATTTATGACTGAATCAAAAGAAATTATTATCCTGTCAATAGGTCCGGTGCAGTCCTATATCAGTACTGCCAGACGCACCCAGGATTTGAGAACAGCAAGTCAAATACTATCAAGGTTGTCTTTTAATGCATGTAAAAAAGCTTCTGAGTTGGAATGTGAAATTGTCTATCCCCAAGTAAAATCCCCGGATGATGGTGCTCCAAATAGAATGGTGTTAATTGCTCCATATGGGAAGGGAGGGGATATTGCAAAGTCTATTGTGGAAAAAATTGAAGAATTGCGAGAGAAAATTTCAAAAGATGTAAGATCATATCTAGATGGTAAGATCTCAAATTCCTCATACGAGAAAGAATTGTGGGATAGCCAGGTGAAAAACTGGCTGGAAATATACTGGGTTTGCGTTCCATGGGATGGAACTGAAGCTAACTATCCTGCTCAATTTCAAAAGGCATCGTTGGGATTGGATGGGCGTAAAGGATTACGTCATTTTCCGCATGTCGAAGAATCAAATATTATCTGTACTTTATGTGGCACTCGCTCTGCGTTGGGGGGAAAAGAATTTTGGGATAACTGCAAATTGCCCAACCGATTGATACGATCTCAAGAGAAGCTTTGTGCTGTGTGCACGATAAAGCGATTGCTTCCAATAATACCTGAAAGCCCCATTTCAAAAATCGCATTTCCTTCGACTGCCAGTATTGCAAGTGCCAGCTATCAGAATTCAATAATGGAGCATTGGGACAAAGTTGAATATCTTATTACTCCCCTTGTCGAGAAGATGAAAAATCTGGGATTAGATGTTCCAGATTCTCCTATAAACAAAGAAAAATTTGGGCGAATTGAAGGTGCTTATTTATACAAAGATTCTTATCAAAAAGAAACGATAAGAAAAGAAACTGGCAATGAGCCTGATTCAAAAGATTTAAAAGAAATAAAAGAATTACTCCAAAGAATTAATATGGAATTGATCTCTATAAAAGCTACCTGTACGTTTGCCAATCCGTATTATGCTGTATTGCATATTGACGGTGACCATATGGGTAAATTGCTTGATAGCGTCAAAAAAAAGGAAGATCACAAAGCGATCAGTCAAAAATTGTCTATTTTAGCCCAAAAAATGCAGGATATTGTCAAAAAGAATCTTGGGCAGGTTGTTTATTCGGGAGGTGATGATCTGTTGGCATTGTTACCCGTAGATACCGCTCTTCATACTGCAGATGCGGTCCAAAAAGAATTTTGCCAGACACTTTCTGATGCCGGGTTTAAAGGCAATCATATGAGCGGCGGCTTGGCTATAACTCATCATAATACCCCTCTTCAATCTGCAATTGAATCTGCTCGAGAAGCTGAAAAACAGGCAAAGAATGAGTGTGATAGAAATTCAATAGTTCTGCACCTGGCAAAAAGGTCGGGGGAGATTCGCCAGGTTGCACTCAAATGGAATTCACCAGGAGGATTCCCTGTACCAATCAATGATATTCAAATGTTGATACAGGCGATATCCAATAATGATTTGTCTGGAAAATTAGCGTATGAATTGTGGGATGAATCTCATGCGTTGGCTGATGCGCCGGATAATCCAAGTGTCAGCTGGTTTAAGCTAGAACTTTATCGTCTCATGAAACGTCATAGCGCTAAGGATTGGAAAACAGAAGCAGAACTCAGAGATATGGTCCAACAAATATGTAATCTCTGGGATTTTATACCAGATACCGGACTCTCAAAGGTGGATCAGATTGTCAGTTGGCTACTGGTGGCAAGATTCCTTGCACAAGGAGAATAAGAATGAGTTGGATTTTTATTCAGGCAGAGGATGTGCTTTTCTTTCGTGATACACGGTCATTTGGGAAAGGAGAAGATCATCTCGCACATTGTATTTTTCCTCCTTATCCAATTACCATTGCGGGAGCTATTCGATCAAGGATAATTGGCGACTATTCAAATTGGGATCAAAAACTATTTAATGATGAAAAAATCGATGATTTGATGGAGCGAATTGGAAGCCCTAAAAGCCTGGGACCAAAATTTTCTATAAAGGGGCCATTTTTAGCACGCAAGGTGAATGATAATGTTCAGTGTTATTCTCCGATCCCCGCAGATTCATTTGTGGTTGACTCTAAGAAAAACCAGTTTAATAGTTTCAAGCCGAAAAAGGTATCTGGGTTAGTCGCTAACTGGCCTGGCGATGAAATTTTTCCTTTATGGCCTATGAATGACCAGAGGAAAGATGCTGTTGAGGGCTCATTCTGGCTATCCGGTATTGCTATTAAATTGTATCAAACTGAAAATAATTTTATTGGTGAAGAAGCCAGCAAATTCTTTAGTGTTGAAAAAAGAATCGGTATTGGAAAGGATCAACTTCTGGGTACTGTTAAATCCCAGATGTTATATACCGCACCGTTTATTCGCATCAATGGTAATAATGGTTTGCTAGTCTGGGTAGCGGATGAAGTAAAGTTGCCTCAAAATGGTATGTTCGCCCTGGGAGGTGAAAGCAGAACAGCTTATTTCACGACAATACCAGATGGCAATATTCAACAATTCCCTGAAATAAATATGGAGGGAAAAAATAAACTGAAAGTTGTTTTGCAAACCCCCGCATTTTTGGGGGATGGTTGGAAGCCAAAGAACGGGGATTGGAGCCAATTTGGTTTACCTAAAGGCGCAAAATTACGTGCAGCATCATTAGGACGTCCCCAAATGATTAATGGATGGGATATTGCCAGGGGCAGACAGAAAACTTTATGCTCATATGTCCCGATTGGAAGTGTTTTCTACTTTGAGTGGGATGCTCCCTTGCAGCATTCAATAAAAACAACAGATATCTGCTTGACAGAATCACCTGGATCTATTGATTACAAAAGACTTGGATTTGGACAGGTAATTTTAAGCCACTGGAACTGGCAAGAGTAAAAGGAGAACGTACTATGTATCTAGCAAGCAAAGCATTGTATTTATACACTAATTCCCCTATCCATGCCGGGGCAGGAGCAAGCCTTTCCGCAGTTGATTTGCCTATCCAGCGAGAGAGGATTTCAGGATTCCCAATCATTCATGCTGGCGGCTTAAAAGGTGCATTGAGAGATGCGGCTCGCTCGGTTTATACAAATAATGAGTTACTGGAGGCAATTTTTGGGCCGGAAGAGCCAAATTTTGCTGCATCAATTGGAGTTGGAGATGCAAGAATCTTGCTTTTTCCTGTGCGATCAATCAAAGGTGTATTTGCCTGGACTACCTGTGGCCTTGCATTAGAAAGATGGGCACGTACTTTGAAGGATTTGCATGAAAGTTTTCCGGAAATTCCTACAACCTCATTAGGAGTTGAACCGGATGGTACACCTCACTGTTTTGCATTGAATGGCGTAAGGGATACCGAAAACTATGTTGTCTTGGAGGATGTTGTTTTCAAAGATCAATCTCACCCGACTAAAGATAATAACGATCTAGTCGCCAAACTTGCCTCCTGGCTGGCTGATATGGTCTTTCCTAATGAACCGGGTTGGGGGGAAAGGTTGAAAAACAATCTAGTGATTTTGCCAAATGATGAGTTTGCATTCTTTGTGCAACATTCCACTGAAGTACTAACCCGTATTAGATTAATACCGGATACCAAAACAGTTCAGCCAGGTGCATTATGGACAGAGGAACACTTGCCAGAGGACACTCTGTTATATGCTCCTGTCCATGCTCGTCGAATCATGTCGCCCAGTAATAACCATGAAGTTCGTGCATTCTCTTTACCTGATAAACCGCTGGAAGAAGCGGTTAAAGTTCTTGATGATGTTCAACAAAAACTTTCAGGAATTTTGCAGATTGGTGGCGATGAAACAACGGGCTGTGGATTTGCACGTATGATTTGGAAATAGTTACAGGAGGAAATAATGCCAACACTAGCACAGAAACGAGCAGCAGATGCTTATAACAAGGTGTATGCAATTGCGCATCAAAGTGAATTTGAAGGAATTAGAAAAAATTACGGAAGCCTTGCTCGAAGTATTTCATCCATGATTCAGATAAATGGGTTGGGACCAACTCTGGCTTTTTTAAAGGCTAAAGCAGAAGGGAATTCTCAAAAACCTTCCATGATCTTATATGGACATTTCAATTCCTGGCTTATTTCTCAAATCCGTGATTCCACACAAAATCCTGCTGATTTTCTACACTGGATTACAAATCAAAATTCCACTGCATATCATAAAGCGACAATTGAGGCATTGGAATATGGGAATTGGATAAAAAGATTTGCCGAAGCTGAGGGATTGAGTGGTGATGATAGTGGGGAAATTTAATTATGAGACCGTTACCACTTGTATTATCAAATAGAATTGACAGTGACTTGTCTGAATGTAAGAACCTTGGTTTAATTTTAGACAAATATCAGCCATGGAAACAATCAAGACTATCTCAAGGCTGGTCATTGCAGTTTCATTATCAAAGGCAGCAAGCAAGGCAATGGCATGACAGGATAAGTGAAAAAATAAATGAAACCAAGGGACACTGGTTGGCATGCAGCAATCCACCAAATGATATCCGACGGCTTGATCCGATACTTGATCCGAATAATCGAATTGAACATTTAGTGTATCAAGATTATTTTGCCCGATGGGAAGAGCTGGTTAACCAGAAAAATGGGTTGCTTGTAAAAATGAAAAATGTTTCCCGATTGGTGCTTGGACTGGATGGAAAAGGCACTCTGGAAATGGGATTAACTCTTCATCATCATGCCGGCTATCCTTGGATTACGGGAAGTGCTGTTAAAGGGGCGGCACGGTCATGGGCATTATTGCGTTTGGCTGAGAAATGGGGTATCCCATCAGTAGATAATGAGGAATATTTTAGAATTAGAGATCATGATCAGACCACCCCGCTTCAAAAATTAAGTCAACTTGTTGAAGTTCCGATTGGGCCAGATAAAGATCCCCATCGTTTTGATAAATTGTCAGGAATCCTCAAAAGTCTGAAAAACAATGAAAGAGTCAGAGAGTGTAATGGTGAAATATTAAACTTTGAAGCTCAGGATCTGGTGGAAATTCAAGCGTTTATGAATATTCGAAAAATTTTTGGCGGATTAGGAGGGAGTGGCAAGATCATCTTTTTTGGTGGTATGTGCAAAACCAGCCCCAAGTTCGTTACCGAGGTGATTACTCCTCATTTTAATAATTATTATCAGGACGATAATTATCCAAGAGATGATGGTAATCCAGTACCTAATGTATTTCTGGCACTCGAAGAGAATCAAAAATTTCATTTTGGCGTTGGGGCAAGATGCCCGTCTGTTGATAATAAAATTGTTAAAATTGCGATGGGTTATATGGTTAGTGCACTTCAAGATCTGGGGGTTGGAGCAAAAACTAGCAGCGGAATGGGGGTGTTTGAATATATAGAATTATTGAATAAATAATCTGGAGGCTATTATGGACTTTGTTTTGACCTGTGGTACCTCGCAAACTGAAAAATTATCAAAGTTTAAGAATGTGTTGGGATTAGACCTGGAAAGTATCGGCTACCCTGAATTACAGAATCATTTTTCGTCGGAACCTGATCCGTCACTTGACGAAGGTTTTCTTAATGATTCAGAAACCCCCATTGAAGAAATTTCCAAAAGTATTAAAAATTATATAAATAATCCAGAAAATAAACAAACCATTATTGATCTGGAAAAACCTGAAGAGAACAATCCTTTAGGAGCTGAACTATCCACTCTATATCATTATTTTTTAGAAAATGATATTTCACCTGAAAATCACAGGTTTCATATTTTGCGATCAGATACATATGAAGGCTGGTTTAACGCACTTGTTTTATCAAAAGTAATCATTAAGACTGAATGGGGAACTGTTGGAAATAATACTGAACCACATAATGTGGTTGGATTAAGAGAGAATCCAAATCAGACAGAAAAACCCTTACTAAATCTTGTGTGTGTGTTAAATACAATATTGTATATATTGATTGAAAAAGACAAAAAACAAGTTCCAGTTCAAGTACCTGTTCTTGTCATGTCTGGAGGATTTAAATCAACGATACCCTGTTTAACTGTATATTCATTGGTGTTTGCCTTACAGTTGGTATACCTATTTGAAAAATCAGCAAAATTAAATTACTTGCAGCCAGTAGTGAATTTAGAAAATATAGAAAAATATCAAATTTTTTGGAAACAACTACTGGAAATGAAAACAGTAAATCATATGGAATGGTTCCATGAAATATTGAAATTCAAGGATCAAGTAGCAATACCGTGGATTAGTGGTTAAAGATGGTAAATGAAAATGGCAAAATTAATTGTTCAAAAAAAAACATCAAGAATTTGCGAAATTAACATAGAAAAAAATAATGGCACTAGTTGGCAGTGTATATCTCATGACATTTCAATCCCGAAAACTCCACATGATATAGCCGGGCAGGCACAACGAATAGCAATCTGGTTGGAATCTGTTGAAGATTCTGTATTCAAGAATGGAAAAGAATCTCGAGAAGAGTTTTATGGCTTGTTTTCCGACACGACCTATGTATTACCAGAAAGTGTACCTGAGCCAGAAAATATTTTTAAATTTCCCAATGATGAAATATCAAAAAACAATGATAAGGTTTATCTTGCCGGGCAAAAATTTTTGTTATTTTCGGCTATTTTTAAGGGATTGTACCAATACTTAAAAAACGAAGATCATTATAAAAAAAATAATGCCTACCTGTTATTGTTTTATTCATGCTGGCAATGGTATTGCCTGATAAAAGAATACATATCAAAAAATTCTAAGGATTGTAGCAAAGATAAAACCTGGGTGAATCTAATGGCAACAGCCTTCCAGGAGCTTTCTCAATTGCTGGACAATGGTGACTTGGAAAGAAATGGAACTATAGAAAAATTCAATCATACATCCGATTCTGATGATATTGTTTATCGAATGAGAATTCAATGTATCCTCGCACCACAAACAGGCATTTCGGAATATCACAAGGTGATATTTGAACCAAAAGAAATTTATAAAAAAGAAATTGACTGGGATAGCGAAAAATCGAAAAATGATTATTCTATAAAATTACACCCTGTCTTTGAGTTTAATTCCAGTGCAACAGCAGCTGCACGTGCCTTTGTTACCGAAGATGCATTAAAAAATTATGATTTTGAAACAACCCTGAAACTTGCAAATATGCTTTCAGGAAAACGAAGATCTACAGGGCGTGTCTCAATGTGGGTAGCTTTACTTGCATTTTTAATAATCAGCATTTCTTTTACACTTTTTCTACCATTACTTATTTTTTCAATACTAAATATTCCATACATAGCTTTTCATATTCCCTTTGGGTTTTATTTTTTGGTTCCAGCATTGCTATCATTAATTTTTATATTTACAGCCAGTCATTTTGACCGCAAATTATTGCCGAGATTATTTTTACCGCGTATGCTGGGCGGTGTTTTTATCGGGTTTTCAGTCCTGGTTGTTGCTGGTGATTCAATACCAATCAGCCATACCTTATGGTCTCGAGGTCCCTGTTTGATTATTATGTTCTGGATTGTAGTCCTGCTGATTTGTTACTTTTATATCTGCAGTGAAATAAAGCCACGGGTCAATGATGCTGAAGAAGTAAAGAGACGCACAGTTCAAACGATTTGTGTTTTTATTTTCTCTTCATTGACAATTGGAATATTCATCCTTGCAATACCTACAGCCGCATTCTTTCAATTAGTACTTCCATCCAAAATGGGGATGATTTTAGGACCTATTGGGTGGGTTGATTTTCAATTATGGTTATCCTACACCCCGATTGCTCTTTTTTTAGGAATTGTCACACAGTTCCTGTTTGAAGATAAAACCATAACGGAATCTGTCTGGCCCGTTGAAAAGGGGTGATCCAAATGGATTTATTATCCACCATTGTACATTTCCAGGCTCGCCAAAGCCTACCGTCCGTCCCTTTCACGGGTTGCCAGGTGCAGGGCTGGTTCTTGCGTGAAGTAAACCGGCACAATCCAGATCTTTCTGAGCGGCTGCATCAAAACAAGAATGGATCGAATAATAAACAGATTGTTCGGCCTTACACGCTTTCAGGACTTTTCAAGGGTCAATACCCGGTTTCATCATTAAGGCAAGGCGAATGGTATTGGGCTCGGATCACTTCGCTGACAAGAGAACTGACCCTTGAATTAACCACTAAGATCCTGCCCGATCTTTTGCCGGTTGCAAAAATTGGACAGGCAGAATTCGATGTCAAGCCCTGGAGTCTTGACGACCAGAAAAACCATCTGACCTGTGTGGACAGTTACGAAAATCTGAGTCATTACTCGTTTGAAAACGATGGAAAAAAAATCTCACTGGACTATATTTCACCAACCTCATTCAAGCGAAAAAACCGTTCTGGGGTCGAAAAAGATATTCCATTGCCTGTTCCCGAAATGGTATTTGGAAATTACATGCAGAGCTGGGAGGAGTGTTCAGGGGTGGCGTTTCCTGAAGAAATGGGTGAATTTATTGAAGAGCACGTAGCTTTAAGTGAAATGAAAGTGAAATCTGAACGGATTCAAACGTCGTATAAAAATTCAAACCGCGCCACTACCGGATTCGTTGGAAATGTGAAATTTATTATCCTGGGGGGGGGAGAAAAAAGCCGTTTTGGTGCAGACTGGGAAGTTTACACCCGCATCATTCATATGCTGTCTTTTTACGCTTATTATTGTGGCACAGGGCATCATACGACCATTGGCCTGGGGCAGACCCAGCCGATATATTGAATTTAAGCAGTGTAAATATCCTTAAAGGTTTTTGCCAACATTTTTTCAAAAATCTCTGTGTTCAGCAGAGATTTTTCTTTTTTCCGACCGGCATCGACTGAAGAATTATCCTCCAGCATGCTTGAAAGTCACCATCCAACAAAATATCCTACTTTGTCGGATATGCAAGCGATGTGGAAAATCGCATAATCTAGACGTGGTGATTGATTTCAAGATCAGGGAGGTGATTCAAAGTGAAACGGGAGAAGCACATTTCTCATGCCTGGAAAATTTATACAGATGGCGCGATACGGCCCGAACGGGGAATCAGCGGGCTGGCTGCCCTGGTGCGCAATGATCAAAACAGAATTTGTTACTGGTGGAATCGGCGCACCGGCAAGTTGACCAATAACGAGGCAGAATATGCAGCCGTGATTTTTGCGCTGGAAATGATGCTGAAGGTGGTCAGGCCGGCATCCTGTCATGAAATTGCAATTTTTACAGACAGCCAGATTCTGGTGCATCAAATGACAGGCAAGGCTGTAACCAACTCTCCCGGGCTACAAAGGGCAAAAAATCGATTAATTCCGCTTGTGAAAAAATTCCAAAATGTAACCTTCACGCATATTCCACGTGAACAAAATAAACTGGCTGATGCTCTGGCATTCGAGGCGATTGAAGGGCCTCCCAGGGCATCACGTCCTTCTCTTGCGGCTCCCCGGCTTGATCTCTGGGAGCAATTCGATTCGATCTGGAGGAACACATGAGTGATAAACCCAAACATCTTGTACCCTATCTCTGGCCGGTTGGAATGGCTGGACTGGTAGCCCCCGACCGGGTGATTGTGGCTGGACGCTGGGAATCGGCGCCCATCAAACGCGCCGTAAAAAAAGCACGTGCAGAAGGGAAGTTGATTGATTTAACCTATGGACGCGCCTGCAAATGGGTCATGTTCCTGGACTGCGGTCACCTGGTTCTGGCGGCTGTGCCCATGCCGGTTGCGGTTCTGGAAGAAGACGATTTTGACAGGAATTTCCTTCGTACGCATGGAGAGAGTTAATCATGGAACTGAATAATCACTTAATGGAGCGGCTGGCAGCACCTGATAACCTTCTTTCGGCCTGGCGCGCAGTTCGTGGAAACATTCCGGTATATCGCCGGCAGCGCAGCGCCGGACCGGATGGGATTACGCTGACAGAATTTGAACGTGATTTATCAACACAACTGCTGACTTTGAGACATTTGTTATTGAAAGGAAATTACCATCCTCAAAGTCCCGGTGTTATTGAGATGAAGAAACGCAGCGGTGGAACAAGGCAAATCTGTATCTTAAACGTTACAGACAGGGTAGCTCAACGAGCTGCGCAGCAGGTGATTGAACCCCTGTTTGAGCCGGAATTCTTGCCCTGTAATTTTGGCTTTCGTCCGGGGCGGTCAGTTCGAGATGCGGTCTACTGCGCCCGCCGTTTGCGCCAGCATGGTTATGGCTGGGTGGTGGATGGTGATATCGCTACCTGCTTTGACAGCCTTGATCACGATTTGCTGCTGCAAAAAATTCAAAAGAGGATCACGGATAACCGTGTGCTCAAATTGATCCAAAAATGGATTAATGTGGGAATCATGCAGGGAATTGATCTCATTCAAAAAAGTAATCCTCTGTCTGATGGGATCAAGAAAATTTCCGGCAGTATGAACAATGGTTTGAATTGGGCGCTGAATACCATTTCCAGAAAAGAATGTGGATACCCGCTGTCAGATTCAGAATTTGACCATCCGGAATTTCACAATGATCCTGTTGATGCAGAATTTGAGCAGAATGAAATTGGAGGAAGAGCAGATCAGGAGAATTATTATGAACCCTGTTACCCATCAGGCCGGCATGATTATTTTCAGAAAAAAGCGCTGCAAAGATTTGCCGCCGACGGTTTGCTGTTGGGAACTGGCTGGGTTAAAGATAAAGTTATCGAATGGGGACCTTCAGCTCTGGCTTCATTGAAAACCCAGGCGGGCCGCGAATTGTTGAAGAAAACTTTGATTACCGGAAGCGGCGTGGCCGGGGCCGCTACAGGTATAGCCTTGACTGCCTATTTTCTCCAGCGCAGGGTGATACCGCCGTCTGTTGGGGTTTTGCAGGGCAGTCCGCTGTCACCTTTGTTGGCCAACATCTATTTACATTCCTTCGATGTGGCACTCACCCGCGCCGGTTACCGCATGGTGCGATTCGCCGATGACTGGGTGATCCTGTGCCCTGACAAATCAGGCGCCGAGACGGCTTACAACCAGTCGATCCTGGCGCTGGCGCAAATTCATCTTAAGGTAAATCCCGAAAAGACGCACATTCTTTCGCCTGCAGATCAACTGGAATGGCTTGGCGAAACCATCTCCTGATTTTCAAGGCGATCAGGAAGAAATGCTAGAAGGAGGAAAAAATGGCAACGCTTTATGTAACAGAAAATGGTGTTCAGGTTCATAAACAGGGGCAAAGATTGCTGGTGAAAAAAGGCCCCGATATTATCCAGGATATCCCCATGATCAAGGTCGATCGGGTTGTTTTGATGGGCAAAGGCGCCAGCATCACCACCCCCACATTGTTCGCTCTTTCCAGTAAAAAGATCGGGGTGTTTTTTCTCAACAGCCGCGGCAGGTATATGCTTCGGACAGTTGGTGAAGAGCATAATAACAGCCTGCTGCGAATGGCTCAGGCGCGAATATCCGACGATGGTGATTACACTTTGCGAATCGCGCGTGCCATTGTAAATGGTAAAGTGAACAATCAACGGGTACTGGTTCAACGCCACGCTGAAGGGGCAGACTGGGCCAGGAATGCTCTGGTTCAAATGGATACCATGCGAAAGCAGGTTGAAAACGCACAAACCCTTGATGAGGTTCGCGGCTGTGAAGGGCTGGCGGCAAAAAACTACTTCTCACTGTTGCGCCAAATTCTTCAACCGCCCAGAGATGGGAATACCTGGGGTTTTGACCGTCGGGCATACTATCCACCCTCTGATCCGATTAATGCAATGCTCTCTTTTGGATACACACTGCTTCTCAATGACATGATAGCTGCCTGCCAGATATCGGGTCTTGACCCGCACCTGGGATTTTTCCATGCCAATAACTATAACAAGCCGTCGCTGGCGCTTGATCTTGCCGAAGAATTCCGTCCGGTTATTGTCGATTCAATTGTTCTGACTGCTGTTAATCGCCGCCTGTTTTGTCTGAATGATTTTGAGGCGGGAAGAAAAAATCAGTCAGATGATGACGATGAAGAGGAAGAAACCAGGAATATTGGCAAAAATGCAGTGCGTGGTGCGGTTAGCGGATTTTCTTTAACCATCACTTCACAAAAACCAACTGTTGAAACCCCGTATCCAGTTTATATGAAAATGGAGGCACGCCGGCGCTTTATTCAGTTGTATGAAATGCGCGTCAATGAAAAAGTCCTCCATCCTTCCAGCGGTGAACAGACCGCTTACCGCCGGGTTTTTGAATTGCAGGCTTATGCTTTTTCAAAAATGCTGCTTAAAGAGACCGATCGTTATACTCCTTTCATGATACGGTGACGGCTATGGCAAAGCAATTCATCGTTGTCAGCTACGACATCAGCGATGACCGGCGCAGAAGAAAAGTGATGAAAGCCATGGAAGATTTTGGCAGGCGTGTTCAGTACAGCGTATTTGAATGCACCCTTCAACCGGCTGAACTGGAGAAATTAAAAAGAAGGCTCAAGCCTTGGGCAAAAGCGCCCGATGATTCCATCCGGTTTTACTTTATCGGTGCCGAAGATGTGCACCGCATTCAGATACTGGGGGCGGGTAAGGTGACTGAGGAAAAAGTCTACTTCATTCAATAGCCGGGTCTATCAATCGGATTGTAGTGTGATATATGACGAGAAATGAAGATTATTATCCTGTTGAGGTCATATTCAACCTGCTTTGCAGTTGCCAAAAAGCTCAACCCCGAAACACTGAGCAGGTTCACTTTAACACCATAGCGCTGCGGTCATTGCCGGGTTATGTGCAAAAGGGTCAAAAAAAATCCTTCTGGATTCGTCTGTGCCGGTCAGCCAGTTTGCTGGATGAAAGCAACCCGCCTGTTCCTACATTGCTGGTTGAGGAATGGCTGGACTGGACCCTTTTGCACCAGCTCGCACATCTTTCTGCCGCCTGGGCAAATGCGTCCGCCCTATCCAGCGTTCGACAGTTGCGGCAGCAAATTCTTCAAGATATCCAAAATGGTTCAGTCTTGAACGCCAGGCAGAAAAACCAATTGTCTGGTTTACAGATACTCGGTTTGATTGATGGAGAATACCTGACAGATCTGGGCAGGCAGGTGCTTGCATACAAAGCGGATACTGGTCGTAAAAAGGTACATGAGTTGTGGTGTTTGAAAGACAATACCCTTATCGTGCCGTTTCCTCCCGACTGGAAATTACTCTGGGAAGTGGAGAAATTTCTCGATCCGGTTAGCCCGGGTGTTTATCCGCTCAATCAGCAGTCCATCCGTCTGGCAGTCCAGCGCGGCGCGCTGGATGAAAAATCTTCTCTTTTTGAAAGTCTCGAACAGGGACTGGGATTTGCCCTACCCAATCAATACCTTGACGCTTTCAGGCAAGCTGCTTCCATCCGCCTCATGCCGGGTGTTGTGCTCGAATGCAGTGATTCCAACGAATTAAAAAAATTGAGAAAGTCAAAAGCTTTGCGAAAAGACCTGAAACACGTCCTCTCTGCACGGCATGTTTTGCTCGATCCACTGCACGCTCCCCGGGTTTCTGAGCGGCTGTTCAAAAGAGGATTCATTAGCCATAAGGAGCTGCATTGTTTAGATTGGCTGATTTCAGAAAAGAGAAATGGAACGGCAACATTTTCACTGGCAGAACGGGCATATCTGACAGTTTTGTTACTCATCGCAAAGGATATAAAAAACCTGAAAGCATCGCCTCAAGGCTTGCTGATGAAAATGGTGACCGGTATGGACGCAAGCCTGATCGCATCATCCGTACATTGCGCTGAATCGGTTATCAAATCGCTGAAACCTCCCGCAGAAATTGAAGTGGTAAATCGATTTCCGTCCGATCCTTCGGAAGAGTTAATAATGAAGATTCAGTCAGCCATAGATCGGCAGGAATCCATTGATATCCTTTACCAGGCGACCGGATGTCATCAACCCGAATCCCGTCATATTTCCCCCTTGATACTGGAGCAGCGCGGATACTGCCATTACCTGGTTGCCTATTGTCATTTACGGCGTGCCAACCGCACTTTTCGCATTGATCGTATAAAATGGATTGAACCCTGATATTAGAATTACAATTGTTGTGGTAAAGAACGGCTGGCTGAGGCGATGAGAAAAACAGCGAATCACGTTCGCAAATAGAGAAAATTGGAGGATTGCAGAGATCTGGAGTGATCCAGTGAGATTTTATCAAAAACAAAACAGGCTAAAACGTACAAAAAGTCCGCTTTTGGCATTAATTTAATGGACGTTCGCGAGCCTTTTACACGCCAGATGTGAAAAGAGATATAATAGAGCTAAGAAGAGAAATAGAGAGCAAAAAAAGATACTCCTTAAATAAAAAAGCCCCATTGATGGGGATTGAAACTTGTTTGATGCACCGTTTGTCGTTGGCTCCGAACTCCCTTAAATAAAAAAGCCCCATTGATGGGGATTGAAACTTTCGACAACGGTAGCATCTGAGGAGGTGGTTGTGACACACCTTAAATAAAAAAGCCCCATTGATGGGGATTGAAACCAGATGATCTGTGGAGGTTCTTCCCCCTCAACCGAGGAGCCTTAAATAAAAAAGCCCCATTGATGGGGATTGAAACTTTCCTTTTCGAGAGACTGTAAATCATTCGTCAAGTCCTTAAATAAAAAAGCCCCATTGATGGGGATTGAAACAAAAATAAACACCAAACGTAGGTATCCAAGCTTACCCCCTTAAATAAAAAAGCCCCATTGATGGGGATTGAAACTCTCCCGCTTTTGCTGAATCATCAGGAGAAGAAGCTTCCTTAAATAAAAAAGCCCCATTGATGGGGATTGAAACTCCTCTCCGAACTGAATTTCAATTGGCCATTGCCAGTTACCTTAAATAAAAAAGCCCCATTGATGGGGATTGAAACCTGTAGAGGTAAGCGCAGGAAGGCTGCCGTGCAGCCACCTTAAATAAAAAAGCCCCATTGATGGGGATTGAAACCAGTTCCCCATCCCTCACACACTTCGTTGGCTACCATGCGGCCTTAAATAAAAAAGCCCCATTGATGGGGATTGAAACTATGATGACATCCACCAGAGCAAGTATACTTGGCAAAACAATCCTTAAATAAAAAAGCCCCATTGATGGGGATTGAAACTCAATTTCTTTCTTCTGTGCTGCCTGCCAATCACGCTGTCCTTAAATAAAAAAGCCCCATTGATGGGGATTGAAACAGATAGGGGTATACCCGGGATCAGACATAAACGCCTGATCCCTTAAATAAAAAAGCCCCATTGATGGGGATTGAAACTCAGCCTCAGGCTCATCAACCGCAGGTTCCACTACGGGTCCTTAAATAAAAAAGCCCCATTGATGGGGATTGAAACATCAACCGCAGGTTCCACTACGGGTTCAACAGTATCATTCCTTAAATAAAAAAGCCCCATTGATGGGGATTGAAACCATTAGGGCAACCTTAGTCCAGATTAACTCTCTTACAGCCTTAAATAAAAAAGCCCCATTGATGGGGATTGAAACCGGCAATTCCCATTTCGTTGATTGATTCTGTTATCACCTTCCTTAAATAAAAAAGCCCCATTGATGGGGATTGAAACAATCCAGGTTCTGGTTAGAAAGAGGAGAAACAACTTCCTTAAATAAAAAAGCCCCATTGATGGGGATTGAAACAAACAACTTCTTTCGAAGTGTTCTCTGGATCCCCTGCCTTAAATAAAAAAGCCCCATTGATGGGGATTGAAACCTTCATCGCAAAATTCGATTTGTACTGGCGATTTGAAACCTTAAATAAAAAAGCCCCATTGATGGGGATTGAAACTTGAACAACAGGCTGTGCGGTTGGTTGAACAACAGGCTGTGCCTTAAATAAAAAAGCCCCATTGATGGGGATTGAAACCCATTGAGCAGCAGCAGAAAAATAATTATTCCACCACCTTAAATAAAAAAGCCCCATTGATGGGGATTGAAACGACCACGTAAACACCATCCATGCGCTCTCGTTCCCCTTAAATAAAAAAGCCCCATTGATGGGGATTGAAACTAAACGTGTGCGGAATTTTACATCTCGAAATAGCAACCTTAAATAAAAAAGCCCCATTGATGGGGATTGAAACTTCCGAACTCCTATAACATTTCGCGCCGTACAACCTTCCTTAAATAAAAAAGCCCCATTGATGGGGATTGAAACAAAGACATTGCATATTCAACAGCTCTGACCATTCTCCCTTAAATAAAAAAGCCCCATTGATGGGGATTGAAACATGATTTCGAGGAGATCCGTAGTCATCCTGGCCTATCTGCCTTAAATAAAAAAGCCCCATTGATGGGGATTGAAACATCCTTCCAGGAGACTGGGAGGATCCCGTTGAGTCGATCCCTTAAATAAAAAAGCCCCATTGATGGGGATTGAAACTCTGGTCAGTAATGTTCCCAGGGAATACCCAAGAACACCGTCCTTAAATAAAAAAGCCCCATTGATGGGGATTGAAACGATATCTTCGGGATCATCTGAATTGATGACTGTCCGATCGACCTTAAATAAAAAAGCCCCATTGATGGGGATTGAAACACAAGCGGTCAACATAAAGCTTAACACAACGATACACCTTAAATAAAAAAGCCCCATTGATGGGGATTGAAACTTTCGCAGGCGTCGTACGTATAACAATACGGCCCTGTCCTTAAATAAAAAAGCCCCATTTGTCAATAGCCGCCCGAAGTTTACCACCCATAGCCGGGTGATGTTTACCAGTATGATCGGGATGATGTTTACCACTAGAAGGCACAAAATCAAGACTTGGCTTTGAGCAAAGCCTCCTTTCTGC
>Ga0228536_1001590_pt1 | contig 19499 bp, 20 predicted proteins | sample SJ1Smetagenome_FD_168611 | JGI IMG/M metagenome (GOLD analysis project Ga0228536, IMG submission 168611) | Enriched culture of PCE-dechlorinating microbial communities from Ithaca, New York, USA - SJ1.S | ecosystem: Engineered > Modeled > Simulated communities (microbial... > Unclassified...
GCAGCTTGTTTCTCAATAATCAGGTCTTTGGCGTCCATGCACCTGTTTTAACATAATGCTATCCAATGCGCAAGTTGCCTGTTTTAACATTTTGAGATTTTTTTAAATATTTCTGTGAACGGTTACAAAACAACAAAGATTTATTGGATAAGGTTTTGGGAGACGGGGCCTGTGATGGGGAGGGCGTCGGGGGCGACGATGCCGCCTGAGATAATCATTTTGAAGGCCTCTTCGACGGTCATTTTGGTCAGCAGGACGTCGCCGGCCGGGAGCATGATGAAAAAGCCGGTGGTAGGGTTAGGGCAGGTCGGGATGAATACCTTGCAGTAGGCCGAGTTTGTATTATCCTGGATATTGCCTGTCAGAAAGCCGATGGAATACAATCCTTTGCGTGGAAATTCGACCATGACCACCGATTTAAAGGCGGTATTGTCCGGCAGGGACAAGGCAGTGGTGACCTGCTTGGTGGCCGAGTAGATGGTGCTGGCTAAAGGAATCCGCATGACGAGGGTCTCGCCCAAGCCGAGGAGTTTCCGGCCTGCGACGAATTTGGCGATAGCTCCTATCAGGTAAATGATGAACAGGAGGCACAGGATGGTTGCCAGCGAGATGGCATATTTGACATAGTGCTCGGGGAGCTGCTGCATCAAGTGAATCTTCAAGAGAAACGCCAGGACTTTGTTGACAATCGGCTCAAGAAAGCCCTTGAGAGTGTTGAAAAGCCAGAAGATAATCACAATCGTTACTGCAAACGGCACGATAACGAAGATGCCGCTGAGGAGGCGATTTCGGACATTCAATGATATATTTTTATAGAAACTCTGTTTATGTTCGTTCGACATCGTATATTGTACCTGATTGGTTCGTAAAAATAGAAGTCATTGACTATATCCTGTTTTGTACGAAAAACAAGTTAGAATGGGCGTGAATATTATGAATTGCGGAGCGGTCATGAAGCGGAATTATTAGTCGTGCTGCAAAAAAGGTGAGAAAAGCGGGTTAATTTGAGTTTTTTCTGGAAATTTCCGGGCGAGCGACTATACTAACTGCCTCATTCGAGTTCAAATGGTATCGAATGCGGGATAGAAATAACGACAAACGAATTTTGATGGTCGGGTCCCATGCAAGTACCGCGCGTGAACCGGGTCAGGCGGGGAACCGAGCAGCCCTAAGCGGCCGGCGGGCTGTGCCGTGGCAAACCCGACCACTTTTCTATACCCAGCGGGTATGTTTTTGCCGCGTGCACATTATGCCGGGGCAGGGATAAACACACGGCAACTGGGCAGGATAAGCAATGTCATATACGGTTTTAGCCAGACGGTTTCGTTCACAGACATTTGACGACGTGGTCGGTCAGGATGCCGTCGCACAGACGCTCAAAAACGCCATCAAGACCGGCAGGGTGGCGCATGCGTACCTGTTTTGCGGGACGCGGGGTGTGGGCAAGACGACGATGGCGCGTATCCTGGCCAAGTCGCTGAACTGCCTGAAGGCCGAGGGGCCGACAACCGAGCCGTGTCTTGCCTGTGATAGCTGTGTGGCGGTGAATACCGGCGACGACATCGACGTGATTGAAATCGACGGTGCCAGCAACCGCGGTATTGATAATATTCGGGAGCTGCGGCAGAATGCCATCTATCGGCCCGCGCGGGCACGGTATAAAATCTACATTGTTGACGAAGTGCACATGCTGACGACGGAGGCCTTTAACGCCCTGTTGAAGATTCTGGAAGAGCCGCCGGCGCATGTCAAATTTATCTTTGCCACGACCGAGCCGAACAAGGTGCTGCCGACGATTCAGTCGCGGTGCCAGCGGTTCGATTTTTCGGCCATCAGCCCGGAGACCATCGGCAAGCAGCTTGCGGACATTCTCGGCAAAGAGGGGATTGCGTTTGAACAGGATTTCCTGATGCAGTTGTCGCGGCTGGCCAATGGGTCGATGCGCGACGCCCTGAGTCTGCTGGATCAGCTTATCAGTTCCGGGACGCAGCCGCTGACGCTGCCGATGCTGGAGCAGTTATTGGGCAGGCCGGGGGCGGAAAATCTCAATGCCCTGATTCAAAGTATTGCCGCGGCGGACCCGGCGGCGGTTTTGAAATCGATTGAGGCGTTGTCGATGCAGGGACAGAGTGCCTCGCAGGTAGCCGAGGCGGCGGTGGAACTGTTCCGTGATATGATGGTCATTAAGGCCGCGGGGGTAAACAGTCCTGTCTTGCTGCTTTCGGGTGTATCGCCGGCAAAACTGGTGCAGCTTGGCGACAAATTTGATATTCCGTGGCTGGTATTTTCGATTACGACGCTGGAGCGGCTCCGCTGGACGCTGCGCAACAGCGAGACAGCCCGGGCTTTGCTGGAAGCGACGTTTTTGCGGCTTGCGATGAGCGAGCATTTCCTGGGGCTGGACGCGGTTTCTCAGCAGCTTCGCGGCGGCACAGCGCCTGCGACGGCGGGGGATGTAAAAAAAAAATTTATAGCCCCGCCCGCTAATACCCCATCTTCCATTCCAACTGAATCTGCGGCGGCGGAACAGCCCCAGGCTGCGGTGAATTCGCCTTTGTTTGACGGAGCCGTCGATATACAGTCCATTGTGCAGCAGTGGCCGCAGATTATTGAGCGGATACGGGCGAGCAATTTCCAGATTGGATCATTTTTGTCGCAGACCCAGCCGGGGGAGTTTCGCAACGGGATGCTGACGATTCAATTCCATAATGACGGCAAGGGGCAGCTTGCTATCGATATGTGCCGCAAGAAGACCGATGTGATTGAGAAGGTCTTGAAGGATGCACTGGGGCAGGCAGTGAATGTCAAATTTGAGTCGGCCCAATTGCAGACGGCCAAGGCGGCGACTCCCGCGGCAACGCCGGGGGCGCGGCTGAATCGCAAAGAGGAAGAGCAGGTGATGTCCGACCCGGCGGTTCAGATGATTTTGCAGGGACTGTCGGCCAGGCCAATCAAGATTGAGCGACTGGAGGAGCCGGAAACCGAGCGGAAGGACTTGACAGAGGAAACCGAGCTATGAATCCCGCATATACCAAAAGCCTGAATAATCTGATCGACCAGTTTGCCAAATTGCCGGGTGTCGGCCCCAAAACGGCTGAACGTCTGGCTTTTCATATCTTAAAGTCCGAGTCGCCGGAGGCGCTGGCCCTGGCGGAGGCGATTTCGGATGTCAAAAAGAATATCCGCCAGTGCAAGACCTGTTTTAACCTGGCTGAGTCGGAGTCGTGCCCGATTTGTTCGGATTCACGGCGGGATAACTCGATTATTTGTGTGGTCGAGCAGCCCAAAGATGTGATAAGTCTCGAGAAAACAGGGCTTTGCAAATGGGTGTATCATGTTCTCAACGGACATATAGCACCTCTGGAGGGGGTTGAGCCGGCTGACCTGACGATTGATGCTCTGATCAAGCGGATTCGCACAGGAACAGTCAAGGAGGTCGTGATGGCGACCAATCCCAATCTGGAGGGGGACGGTACGGCGCTGTATATTCAATCGCTATTGTCGGGGATGAATGTCAAGGTGACCCGTCTGGCTCGCGGCCTGCCCACAGGTTCGACCATTGAATTTGCCAGCGGCAATATCCTGGCGGATGCAATTCTGGGCAGAAATCCTCTTTGAAAATGGCACAGCGTTTGCTATAATCACGCCATGTTGATATAATAATTCTTAAATGCAGATAAACCCTGCAAACAGCAGGTAGTTATGAATATGATACGCTAAGCATGAAACTGTCTTTGTCCAACCAGATGCGGATGGAACAGCGGATGAAGCTGGCCCCTCGAATGATCCAGTCGATGGAGGTGCTTCAACTGCCGCTGCTTGCGCTGCAGGAAAAAATCGAGGCCGAGCTGAACAGCAATCCGGTGCTGGAACTGGATGAAGAGCCGCAGGTCCAGGCGGAACCGACGGAATCCAGGCAGGCTGAGGATGTGGAAGACAAAGAACTGGTGGTCGGGGATGATTCCGACCGGGTTGAGGATTTTCAGCGGCTGGACAACATTTCCGACTATTATGGCGACTATTTTGACGGGGGTTCTTACCGGCCTGCCAGGGATGACGGCCAGCCGGACAAGAAGCTGGAAGCGATGCAGAACACCGCCGCCAACGAGGTATCGCTGAATGATTCTTTGAAAGAACAATGGCGGCTGGTGGATGCGCCGGAAGGGGTTAAGGCTGCCGGTGAGCTGATTATTGATTATATCGACGACAAAGGGTATTTGTCGGTGCGGCTGGAGCAGCTTCATAACAAAGATAAGTATCCGTTTGGCCTGGAAGAACTCAACCAGGCGCTGGAGCTGATCCAAAAAATGGAACCCGCGGGGGTTGGGGCAAGAGATCTGCGGGAATGCCTGCTGATTCAAATGAGACAGTTTCCCGAGGATATGTCGTTTGAAATAGAGCTGGTCCGCAATCACTGGCAGGATTTGCTGGATAACCACTTGCCGCGGATTGCCAGAAAGATGAATGTCAGCATCGAGCGCATCGGCAAGGCCATCGAGCGGATGAGCAAGCTGGATACCTCGCCGGGGCTGTCCATCGGACGCAACGAGAATCACCCCATTACCGCTGATGTAATTGTCGAGCCGGACGGCAAGGGGGGCTATACTGTCAGCCTGATGGATGCCCGACTGCAAAGTCTGCGCGTCAACGGATTTTATCAGAAAATGGCCAAAGACCGCGGGCTTGACGAAAATACCCGCCAGTTTCTGCAGAAAAACATTCGTTCGGCCCAGTGGTTTATGGATGCCATCGAGCAGCGCAAGCAAACCCTGCTCAAGGTGGCGCGGGCGATTGTGGAGTTTCAGAAAGACTTTTTCGACAAGGGCAAGCTATTTTTGAAGCCGCTGCCGATGGCGACGATTGCCGAGCAGGTGGGTGTGCATATTGCGACGATCTCGCGCGCGGTTGCGGGCAAGTATATGCAATCGCCGCAGGGGATTCTGCCGCTGCGGAGTTTTTTTACCGGCGGTACGGAAGATGAGCAGGGACGTGAACTGAGTTATGACGCCGTGAAGGCCAAACTGCAGGAAATCGTCGATAACGAGGACAAGGCCAATCCCCTCGGGGACGACGAATTGCGGCTGAAACTGGCCGAGGCGGGGATGGGCAACATCGCCCGGCGCACCGTGGCCAAATACCGCTCGATTTTGAATATCCCGACGGCCCGGTTTCGAAAGAAGTATTAATCCGGAATAAACGGATTTGTATTGGCATAAAATCAAGACTGGTCAAAACCGTCCAAACAGGGTATGATTCAGTGTCTGGATGTGAGCGTTCAGGCTGTTTGGCGTGGATGTTTTTGATGGATGATTCAAGGACGATATTTGTAGTCAGCGACCTGCACATGGGTGACGGCGGGCCGCGGGATAACTTTGCCTTTGACAACAAAGCGAGGGAGTTTTCACGTTTTCTGGACTTTGTGGGAAAGGAAAATGGAGAGCTGTTTATTCTCGGCGATCTGTTTGAATTCTGGCAGGCCAACATCAGCCGTGTGCTGATAGAGCGGATGGCGTTCCTGGATCGGCTGGCAGAGATGGGAGCGGTGTATGTCATTGGCAATCATGACGCGGACTTCGAGGAGATGATCGGGACCCGGCTGCTGAATCACCCCTTCTTTGACCGGATGAGCGGGCCTTTTATGCGTCAACTCGGGAGCCGGCAATTCAAGTTCATGCATGGGCACGAACTGGATCCGTTTCATCGGAATGGAACCCCGGGCTGGGGCCGCATTTTGTCTATTCTGGGCGGGATTATTGAGGATCGCAAAGGCTCACCCCTGCTGTCGGCGGGGGGGATGACTGAAAAGACGCTGCTGCGGATCGGACGGGGATTCATGTGGATTATGAATTTGTCGGTCAATCGGCTTGAAAAGAGCCAGACGCGGCAGATGGCGCCGGATTTTGAGGCCTCGCTGACGCCGACACAATACCCGGAAAAGGTTAAAGGGATTCTGGCCCTGTATCAGAAGGACCGGCTGCGTGAAGGGTATGATGTGCTGGTAACGGGCCATACGCATAAGGCCGGGCGCACCGGTGACTGGTATTATAACAGCGGCTGCTGGGTCGGCCTTCGAAATAATTATCTGCGGATTGATCCGGCGGGTGCGGTGGCTGTGTGTGAATGGAAAAACGGGGGGGAGATTATAATTGAAGGTATGGAAGAACAGCCATAGCTTGAAAGCATCCATACGTCTGGCATGGCGATTCAGCAGGAATCAGGTATGTCCAAGAAGAAAAAGAAAATCATTCGTCCGCTGCGTCTGATACGAGGCAATCTGCGTAAGGCGGGGATGCCGCCCGGAACAGTGTTTTACGCCGGTGAAGCTCCCGCAGAACCGGTCCGTATCAGCCTGATGGAATACGATGCCAACCTGTTCAAGGAGCAGAGCCTTTCACGGATTGAAGAGGTGCTGGATTACCAGGCCACTCTGGGCACCTCGTGGATTAATATCGACGGCATCAGCGATGTGGGGCTTGTCGAAAAAATCGGCAAGCGGTTCAATCTGCACCCCCTGGTCATGGAAGATATTGTCGTGCCCGGCCAGCGGCCCAAGATGGAGGATTATGAGGATACCCTGTTTATCGTGGTTCGCATGCTGCGGTACGATGCAGGGCGCAGTGAAATTCTGACCGAGCAAATCAGTATGATTCTGCGGCAGAATTGCCTGATTACGTTTCAGGAAACGGTGGGGGATGTATTCGATCAGATACGGGACCGCCTGCGAAATAACAAGGGACGGGCACGGAAGATGAGTGCTGATTACCTGGCGTATTGTCTGATTGACTCGATTGTGGACCAGTATTTTTCCATTCTCGACAGTTACGGCGAAAAGATTGAAAAGCTGGAAGAGGATTTACTGAACAAGCCGGATCAGCAAATCCTTGGCCATATTCACGAATTCAAGCGTGAATTGACGATGCTTCGCAAGTGCATCTGGCCGATGCGGGAATTAACCGCCTCCATGCAGCGGTCCGACAGTGAACTGATTCAGGAATCAACCAAGGTATATCTTCGTGATGTATATGACCATGCCATCCAGATTATCGATGCGATAGAAAGTCTTCGTGATGTGATCGCCAGTCTCCTGGAAGTGTATTTGTCGAGCCTGAATACGCGTATGAATTCCGTGATGAAAATGCTGACGCTGATTGCCACAATTTTCATGCCGTTGAGCTTTCTGGCCAGTGTGTATGGGATGAATTTCAAGCACATGCCGGAGCTGGACTCATACTGGATGTATCCGGTTGGATTCTGGTCGCTGATTGTGGTGACGGTGGGAGCCATGCTGTATTATTTCAAACGTCAGAATTGGCTGTGAGCCTTCGATTGCCGGCAAGGAACTAATCATGATGGAACTGTTAACGATGCGGACGGGACTGGCGGAGATTCAGGTTTTTTCATGGATCGTTCTTCCGATTCTGATTTTTCTGGCCCGCATCTGCGATGTGACCATCGGGACGGTGCGCGTCATCTTTGTGACGCGGGGGTATAAATACCTGGCGGCCTGTGCGGGTTTTTTTGAAGTTCTCATCTGGATTGTGGCCATGGGACAGATAATGAAAAACCTGTCCAACCCGATTTGTTATGTGGCTTATGCGGCGGGTTTTGCGACGGGCAATTTTGTGGGGATTCTGATTGTCGAAAAACTGTCGATGGGCTTTGTGGTGGTTCGCGTGGTGTTCAACAAGGATATCAAGCCGCTGATGGAAGCCGTTCGGCAGGCCGGGTACGGCATCACCTGTTTTGACGGGCAGGGGGCGTATGGTCCGGTCAAACAGATTTTTACCGTGGTGTCTCGCCGGGAGGTGAATGCGTTCCTGGCTATTCTTAAGAAGCATCATCCCGATGCTTTTTATGTTATTGAAGAAATAGACACGGTCAGCAGGGCGTACCCGACGGCCAAAAAAGCCCTGGCAGATGGGGCCAAAATGGGATTGAGGCCGTTTCGAAAAGGCAAATAGAAATCAAGGACGGATTGCTGCGAATTTAAAATGGAAAAGACCAAAGCCAAACTCAAGCAACTGTGCGAGGTGATCAATCATAATGCCACTATGCTGATTGTCATGCAGAATCATCCGGATCCGGATGCGATTGCCTCGGCGGTGGCGCTGCGGAAAATTGCCAATCAGTTCGCCAATATCCAATGTTCCATTGCGCATGGCGGGACCGTCGGCAGGGCGGAAAATCGGGCCCTGGTCAAGTATCTGGGCCTGAACCTGCGACCGGCTGAGCAGATTGATTTTGCATCGTTTGACCTGATTGCCATGGTGGATACCCAGCCCGGAACCGGCAATAACAGTCTGCCGCCGGATGTGGAGCCGGATATTGTTATTGATCACCATCCCTGTCATCGGAATAGCCGGCAGTGCCGTTTTACCGATATCCGCAGTCATTACGGAGCCACCTCGACGATTCTGGTGGAGTACCTGTTTGCGTCGGGCATTGAAATCGATGCCTCGCTTGCCACAGCGCTGTTATATGGAATTCGTTCCGACACCCAGGACCTCGGGCGGGATACGACCTGTGCGGATGTCAATGCGCTGATGGCACTGTATCCAAGGGCGAATAAGCGCATTCTCAGCCAGATTCAGCATGGTGCGGTGCAGCGTGAATATTATAAATACCTGGCGGAATGCCTGAACAATGCCCGGGTATTCGGCAGGGCGGTGATCAGTTCGCTGGGCACTGTAACCAATCCGGATATGGTCGGAGAGATGGCCGACCTGCTGCTTCGCGACGAACAGATTGTCTGGGTGCTGTGTTATGGCTTTTATGAGGGCACCATGCTGCTGTCATTGCGGACGGATGCCGAATCCCCCCCGGCCGGCAAAGTCATTCGACATGTTGTGGCCAGAAAGGGGGCCGGCGGCGGGCATGACAGTTATGCCGGCGGGCAGATACCGGTGGAGAAAGTGTCGAAGACGCAGCTTGCAAAATGGATATCCCAGATTGAGAAATCGTTTTTGAAATCCGTTGAGCCTTCAGCCGCCAATACCACAGGACGGAAATTGGTTGAATAGTTGCATCGATACCGATTTCGGCGGAAACTGGACAAAAATAGTTAAAAATTAAATAAAGACGACTTTACTTTTTTGTTAAAATGGAGTAAGATGTTTCTATGGTTAGAAACAAGGTGAAACCAGACGTCAATGGTATGGACCAGCTATGTGCTGCGTTATGCCAGATTCGGGATGCAAAGCAAATGGAGCAGTTTCTGACTGAAATCATGACCCTTGCGGAATTGCATGATTTGACCCTGCGATGGGAGCTGATGCGAAAGCTAAGTCAGGGCGTGCCGCAACGGCAGATTGCTTCGGGAATGGGTATCAGTCTTTGTAAAATTACCCGTGGTGCCAAGGTTCTCAAGAATAAAGATTCAATAACTCGAAAATTCTTAATTGGAAAGAAGGTATTATGAATCGAAAAATCTTGCTTCAAGAACAGGACATCCCCCGTCAATGGTACAATATCGCGGCCGATTTGCCAACTCCGCTTCTGCCGCCGTTGACTCCCGACGGCAAGCCGGTATCGCCGGACATGCTGGCGCCGGTATTCCCAATGAATATCATTGAGCAGGAAGTCAGCACCCAGCGATGGATCGATATTCCCGAAGAAGTGCTGGATATTTTATATCGCTGGCGTCCGTCGCCGCTGCGGCGGGCTGTGTATCTGGAACGCTATCTCCAGACGCCGGCCAGGATTTATTATAAAGATGAAAGCGTTTCCCCTGCGGGCAGCCACAAACCCAATACTGCGGTGCCGCAGGCATGGTATAATAAGCAATTCGGCATCAAGAAGCTCACGACCGAAACCGGAGCCGGACAATGGGGTTCGGCGCTGGCCTTTGCCTGTCAGCTTGTCGGGCTGGAATGCAAGGTGTATATGGTGCGTATCAGCTTTGACCAGAAACCCTTCCGCAAGCTGATGATGCAGGTCTGGGGGGCCAATTGTGTTGCCAGTCCCAGCAATGAGACAAACGCCGGTCGAAAGATTCTCGCGGAATTTCCGGACACCCCCGGCAGTCTGGGGATTGCGATTTCGGAAGCAATAGAGGCCGCGGTGACGGATACGACCGGACAGACGCGGTATTCGCTGGGCAGCGTGCTGAATCACGTGCTTTTGCATCAGAGCATTATCGGGCTGGAGGCCAAGGCTCAATTGAAGAGTGTCGGGGAAAAACTGCCGGATGTCGTGGTCGGCTGTGCCGGCGGCGGCAGCAATTTTGCCGGTATCGCGATGCCGTTTACTCTCGACAAAATTAATGGTGCAAAAATAGATATTATCCCGGTCGAGCCGACGGCCTGTCCGAAGATGACGCGGGGCAAGTTTGCCTACGATTACGGCGATATCGCCTGTATGACGCCGCTGATGGCGATGCATACCCTCGGTCATGCATTTGTTCCGGCACCGATTCACGCCGGGGGGCTTCGCTATCATGGCATGGCGCCGCTGGTCTGCCAGTGTGTCGTGGAAGGTCTGCATACGCCGCAGTCGATCGACCAGATGGAATGCTATGAAGCGGCGATGACGTGGGCCAGAACCGAAGGCTTTATCTGTGCACCTGAAACCAGCCATGCGATTGCCGGGGTCATTCGACAGGCCAAACAGGCCAAAGACGAAGGCAAGGAAAAGGTAATCCTGTTCAGCTATAGCGGCCATGGTCTGATGGACTTGATGGGGTATGATGCCTATATGTCCGGCAAGCTGAAGCCGTATTATCTGCCGGAGGAAGAAATCATCAAGTCCGAAGCGTGTCTGGCCGGACATCCGCAGGCTCCGGCCCGTAAATCCGGCAAGTGGTAAACGACATACTGTGTCCTGAACGACTCTGAAAACAGCCGTTTCATGATATTTCAGGCCCGGAATCAAAAAAAGGGTAATTTTTACTTGTTTTTTGACTCCGGGCCGTTACAATGTTCTCTCTTGTTTGGGTAGATGCCCGAGTGGCTAAAGGGGATGGACTGTAAATCCATTGGCTAACGCCTACGGTGGTTCGAATCCACCTCTGCCCATTTCCCCTCTTTTATTAGATGTACCGCAAGTTTCAGAAAGTTTACGTAAGTTCCCGTCATCACAAGGGTTTATATCAACAGTTTCTTTTTTCTCTTGCGGAACATTGCTCGACAATTCTGCACCAAGTCGCACCAAATTCCGCACCAAGCCTGTCTGCTCTGGCCCTGATACTTTTTCTTCTGCCGTACCGACAATGGATTGCTCTGCTGCCTGCCGCAAGTCGGCCTCCTGTAATTGTGCGTAGTGTTTCAAGGCTATCTCAGGACTGTTCCCCATCCATGAAGTAACCGCTTTTATGTTACCACCAGTGAGCTTGAACAATTCACTTTCACGTGTTGACCGGCAATTCTGAAAAGGCTTATCCCAAACGGGTATTTTGGACCGCTCCAAATACCTGTCAAACATGGTCCGAAGGTTGACCTCTTTCCCGTCTTTATATCGGTTGACACAATAGATTGCTCCCGGTTCCGCGTTGTCAAATGCATCCTGAAACAGCGGCCTTAATTCCGGGAACATCGGGACGGTTCTTTGTTCATGGCCGATATGCCTTGCGGTTTTGGGTGAATGGACCGTAAACCGGCTCCGCTCCCAATCGACATCGGACCATTTCAGGGCGACGACCTCCGAAGGGCATCGCAGACCGCCCCAGCGGGCCAGACCGAATATCAAACGCCATTCGGCATTCGGCATCGCATCCAGCACTTTTTGGGAAAGCTCAGGCGTAACTATAGAAGAATCGTGACGGGTTCGGCTGGACTGTAACCGGCTGGCCCAGAAATGGATTCTTAAGGATTAGTCCGGCATCGATAGCACCGTTGAATATCTGCCGACAGATACCAATATGTCGCCGGATGGTATTCTCCCCAAGCTCAACCTTTTCTTTCAGATAGTCCCTGAACCGCCGACACTGGAACGTGTTGACACTGGCAATCAGGTCTTTCCCAAAGAACAACCGAAGACGCTCCCCGACGTTGGCTATCTTCCGTCGATTATCGCTGTCTGGCTTTGTGCTGGTTTCGATGAAATGCGTTACCCAAGCCTCTACTGTCCATTTCCGGGAAGGGGTAGGGGAAATTAGCCCCAAGTGCTCAAATCGCTTTCTGAGGCCGTCTGGGAGGCCGTCCAGCCAATCCTGAAGGTCTTTTGTCATTTTATCCCCAGTTTGCCGACATCGAATTAGGTTTGCTATCTTTGCCGCCAATGATTCAGCCTGCTTTCGTGACATTCTGCCGACAGAGATTTTGCTCCGCCGTGCATCCTCAGATTCACCTAATTGGATAATATATCCGTGCTTTGTTTTGCATACCGCTGCCATGTCACACCTCTCGCTTCAATAGACTTCTCGATTTCTCGATTGTTTTGTATGTTTGGCCGCAATGCCGACATTTTTTTGTGTAGATTGCTCCCCTGTTGGATGGATGTGATTCTATGGTGTCGGCAACTATGCACCCGCAACGCGAGCACCCCATACCCGGAGACGTTCGCCGTCGCTGTTGCAATTCCGACAGTCTGACTCTTTTTCTCTCAGTCATTTTTTTAGCCTCCCGCGGGTCTTAATTTTTATCAGAAGTGCACGAGCTATGGAGTCAATAAGCCGTGCCAACAAATCGCAGGTTTCGTTATCCAAAGAGTACATTTTTTCGGCCTCCATGAAAAAATTAATGTTTATTTTTTGTTTTGCAATTCATTTTTTCGTGGCCTGCCCGGCTTCCGTGGTGTCGGGATTTTGGGCATCCCCTTAATTTTGGCAAGCGTATATCCAAAAAACCGCAATAACTTTTCAGCGTTTTCAAGGGACAACGCCTGTTCGCCTGCCACGAATCGGCATAGGCTTGCTTGCTCTATTCCAGTCATCTGTGAAATGACATACCGACTGACCTTTGCCTTACATAACTCTTTCTTAATTGTCTCTTGAATATCCATTTTTATACCCTTTATATGCTTGATATATATCAACATAATATAATTTTGTGGCAAGTCAAGCAGTATTACGATTCGTAACTCTGATATTTTGTCTTCTTTGCCACAATAAGACCGCACTCTTTCAGCCGCAGGTCTGGTCCAAAATCGCAGGCTATCCGGCATCCCTGCCCAGTCCCGTTCCTGCTTTTCAGAACATGAAGAACTCGGTTGTATTCCATCGGCACAGTCCCCATCTGCGTTTTGACTTCCGATGTTTGGCCGCCCTTGATATACTCCAGCCATAAAGCCGACTGACAGAACCGCCCAAAGGCTGCACTTCCGGCCAATTGGTTCAAGTCGGGATAGCTCACATTCTTGACAGGGTGGGTTACGAACACAACCGCGACGTTGTATTCCGTGGCAACCTGTTTGACCTGCTGCAAAAACTCGTTGTGCTCTGACCAAACATCCTGCCGTGTGGACTGGACCGCTGTAATCGGGTCCACCGCTATCAATCGGCACCCGGCACGGGCCTTTTCTCGTATCCATCGGGCCGCCTGCGAAAAGGTGATTTGTGTATCTGTCGCCGATATGGATGATTCGACCTTACGGCTCCAATCCCGATGTTCGTTGTACACGCCCCACGATTGCTCTGGATTTGCGTGGACCCAGTCCGGGTCGGTTAACCCGGGTACCTCCGAACGCATCGCCAAAGCCCTCATAGCGTGAAATTCCTTGTCTTCCTCTGTCTCCAGCACCGCCGCCGATATTCCGTGGTCTATCAGGTGAACCAGCAATTGCAACAGCATGAATGATTTTGACGCTCCCGGGCTGCCACAAATTAAGGTCAAGGTCCCCGGCATCAAGGCACGGGTCAGGCTATCCATCAGCGGCCACGGAGATTTGATAATCGAACGTTTCCCAGCCACGGTGTCGGCTATCCGTTTTTCCAGACCGCAACAGGCCGCCGCAGGGCGTGTTTTGACTTCGTTTTGTAGTTCCTCAAAATCTCTTGCGACAATGTTTATTTTCTCGGTGACTGTTCCGGGTTCGGTTTCCACGGCCCGGATAGCATCCTTCAGGCCGGATAGCCTGCGTTCGAGATAGCAATTTCTGACATGCTTTGCGTGAAGTGCGTAGTTTTTGGGTGTGGCAACGGCATCCGCAACAGCGGAGATATAGCTCATTCCGCCGACAGCCTTCAGTAAGTGAGATTCAGCCAGCCGATTTTCGAGAATAATCAAATCAGGACGAATGCCCTCGTTATAAAGCTGAATTAGCAAATTGAATAATATCCGGTTTTCGGGGGACTCGAAATAGCAGTCGTCCCTGACGATCTCAAGTACATTCGGAATACAGGCAGGCTCAAGGTACATAGACCCCAGCAATTGACATTCAGATTGAAAGCTCTTTGATTCTGTCATTGTGCAATCCCTGCCTTCCTGAAAATTTCATCTGCCTCATATTCGTCCATTATCCTCGTGGCACACACTCCGTCATTAGTATCCGGCCTTGCTCTGGACAGCCAATTGCAAATAAACCGTTTGTAGTCTGACTTTGGCCGCCGGTTCGGGTTTGCATCCAGCCAGCTTTCCATCTTCCGAATCTCTCTTTCGATGTTCAATCCCGGGTAGGATTCCCCCCAGAGTTCAAGGTCTTCAGCCGTAATGTTTTCAAGTTTTCTCGTGCTGCTGTTATATTCTATTGTCTCCTCTATTGTATGGTTATAGGAATTCTTACTACCTCTGTTAGTTTTTCTTACTACCCCTTGTAAGGAATCCTTACTACGTAGTAAATTTTTCTTACTACCCTCATCGACGATAGTAATTGTCCGCTCGACAGTCTCTTTCCCTGACTTTTTTTGAACGGTTTTGATGAACCCCTTTTTCCGCAACGATGATACGGTTTGGACGGCACGAACCCGGGACAGGCCGAAGTATTCCGCGAAATACTGATTGCTTGCTATACATCCGCCTGCATTCTGTAGCTGAGCAATCAGGCAAAGAAAGTCGGCTTCTATGGCAGTCAACCGCTTATCACGAATGATTCCAACGGGCTTGACGATAAATTTTTCGACCTCAAGTGTCATAGACGCTCCACCTTCCGCCGCAGTAACCTGCCAGCCTTCCGGCCACGTTGGACCTGTTGCCGCAGACGTGGACATTCACGCAACAAGGCAATGATTTGCCTCTGTCGCTCGAGTCTGGTTTTTTCGGCATCCATCATTGAACACCGCCGTTCTTGCATCGCTGGATGAACGCATCCAAATCGGCAATATCATAGCGTATATTCCGCAGGCCGAATCGAACGCATTTAAGCCGCCCAGAATCGACCATGCTCCACAAAGTCCGGTCGCTGATAGAAAGATACCGGCAGGCTTCTTTGGCCGTCAAAAGCCGTCTGGGTTCGTTCTGTGGGCTATTCATGGACGGCCTCCCTTCATTTTCGCCGACTCCCGGAGTTTGACAATCTCCGCCCTCCGCCGGTAATAGAGTATTCCCCATAGTTTTTGAGCACGGTTTATCCGCCAGTGGAAATACTCAGGCCGCCCCTTTTTCCCGGCCTCAATTTTCGCCTGTTCTGTTTTTTTCATCGCAACCGCAAGCTTGATATAAGCCTTCAACCGCGATATCCGCTTGTCGATTATCTCGACAACTTGATTGTATTTTTTCGTCTTCATACAAGACAGGCTATCACAAAACTTTCTCCTTGTCGGTTGCCGTATAGTGTCATTAAGGTTACTCGAAAATATTAGATTTTGGTTTTCAGGAAATAGCCGTTTCCACGATGATTATTGATAGTATAGCCGGTTTTGGCTTTTTTAAGAATCTTGTTTAATCGTGAAATATACGTTTTCAGATTTTGACTTGCCGCCTTTTTTGAGGCTTCATCAAGGGCAGAATAATCGACCACGGAAGGCATTTTTGTATAAAGCTTGTCGAGAATCTCAACAAGGCCGGATGGAACATCAAGCCGCCTGCCGTTGTAAAGAACGCTCCCGGCATCAAACGACAGGCCGGTCGATGTGGTGGTGGTCGCCGGTTTGGTGGCGGATGAATACCGATGTAGCAAGGCAAGTATATTTGTCCAGTCCAAAAACTCGGGGCTTTTCACTCCGCACAGGTTGACAAGAAAGTTTTTCAGGTCGGATTTTTTTGTGGAACCGACAACCCTGAGAAGGGTCTCTACCTCTTGTCCAGTCAGGTCAGCACGTAAAGGACAGCCAATCTTTTTTTCATAAGATGATTTGTCCCGGAGAAATTGTTCAAAATCATCAACGGGTATATGGATTTGCTCGTGGCCTGTCGCTGTTTCGAGAAAAGGCTTGACGGGAATCAAGCATTTATGGTTTTTGGTGAATGCACGCTCGAATTTGTAGAGCGGGAAGGTGTTTTGTTTTTTCATGCAGCAAATCGTTCCTTTGCCATCGTTCAGGTTAAATGATGCGGCAGGGCGTGAACGTATCGCCTTTTCGCCCCGTCGGGCTATCCGCATCGGTTTTTTTAAAAATGAGCGGCGGGCCTTTTTGGATTTGGTTGGAGGCCAGCCCGCCGCCGGAGGAAAAAGTGAACAAAAAATTTCAAAGAGCGGGCTACGGCTGGATGGGGCCGCCGCCCTATAGAAAGAAACATCGGCGGGTTGGAGATTGCCCCGCCCGGCTAATAATCCGCTACGCCTATGCCGAACCTTTCATTTTAATCGTGCTCGACGGATCGGCCATTGACGACCCGTAGGAATACTCGACTCGCCATGCGTATCCGATGGAACCCGGCTCACTGTCAGGGCCAAAAGTGGTTACCTGTGGAATTTCGCCGCCAACAAATCCGACGTTCATCGAATTGGCGGAAGCGAGATACCATGCGGTCGTGCTATGCCCAGCAAAATTCGCATTGCTAAGCCGCGGTTCAGAAACGAGAATCAGCGACTGATTCCACGGATTGCCGGTCGGGCTATTGTCGCTGGTCCGGGCCAGCTCCGAACTGTTGAGGATCTGCTTTGCAGTCTGCTCCAGGTCGCTTGGAACAATCAAGGCGACAGGGACAATATCCATCGGCATACCCTGCGCATCAACCATCTTCCGCATCAAGGTTATCGCGGCACCAAGCGCATTAACCGACAAGGCCGTATTCGCACCATCAGCGTAGTTCCCATTTGCCGCTGAATAGAAGGCCCCGCCGGTATTCGCCATCAGGGTACCAAAAACATTGTCATTTAAACTCTTTTTGGCCGATCTAATCAGGGCTTCGGGCATGTCCGCAAAAACACTCAGGTCGTCGGACATGAGCATTTGGAGGCTCACGCGAATCAGTTTCGAGAACAACTTGCATTGTAGGGAGTCGAACGACGCCTCCGACAGGGCACCAGCTTTGACCTCACCACTGGGGGGCGTTTCCTCTAAGGCCGCATCGATTTCGGCACGCAGCACGGAGTGAGAACGATAATTGTTCAGCACGCGAACTTTCGAGAACGGTCTCCACGGGTCCTTAATTTGTGCCGCGGTATCGGCCAGCAGTTTATCGACGCTTCCAGACAGGATATTTGCCATTGAAGCAGTGCTGAAAGAGGCTCTCAGTATATTCCGCGAACCGCTCGGGATATGCGTTTCCCCGGCCAGTATCATCGCCTGTCTGGCAACATCGACGATGTTTGTTAGACCAGCTTTTCTTGCCTTGAAGGTCGCATCGGCCCCGCAGGCTCTTACCGCCGCCTGTTCATGGCCGCAAGACAACAAAAAACCGGCCTGAAGGACATTACGGTCAATCATCGCGTCCTCCGCAATAATTCTCGATACGGGAGGACACGAGTTCCGGCTCGCCCGGATTTCATTCAGTAATTGGGCACGGAAGGCGTCAACGGTCATTCCCGTCCGAATCGCAGAGGCTGCCAACTTTGTTTGGCCATGTTCCTCGGCTAATTTCAGAATTTCAGATACACGCTCACGCTCATTCATAACATTTTCGCCTTTCAAATAATCGGCTTTCGATTTTATTTCAAGCCCTGTTGAACCATCGGCTCCACAAGGGACAATACTTATTTCACGCAGTTTGGCTTTTTCGACCAACACGAAAAGCTCGTCGCTCTGGACGCTCTGCTGATTGATAAATACGGGCTGCCCATCCTCTACCAGTCGGCTCTGTAGGGTTTCACACCCAACGCTGCATTCGAGCTCGATTCCAGAGTCAATCAGCTCGATGATTTTTTTACCATTTTCGGTGGTTTCAAGAATCGTCCCGTCAAGATATAGCTTGCCATCTTTCAGACGGGCTTTCCCATATCCAGCAATCCCCCCGATGGTCTCATCATGGTCGCACAAAATTTTTGTCTGGTCGCCGATTTCAAGGCCGGACAAATCGAGAGCACAAAGCCCGATTCCAGAAACACGCATAAGGCCGCCGGAGTAGGCAAGAAGACTCACCTTTTTTCCAGCGGCATCGGCTTTCGCTTTTAAATAAATATTACTCATGTATTTGCTCCAAAAAAAAAGATTAATCGATTTCACGAACGATAGCACCGTCGCCGCGAACAAACTCCCGCTCCGACAGGACCAAATAGCAATCGTGCCCATCATAAAACTTTGAGTTTGCGGGGCAGGGTTCAAGGCGAAATTTTCCTTGAACTGCATAGCGGCTTTCGGTCCCGCTCTCGCGAGCAACCGCATCCATGAATTCACAGAAACATCTGAAAACTCCGTCAGCGGTCAGACGGTCCAAAAACTTACGGCTCACGGGCTTGTGGTATTCCATCATCCGATATTTCAGGCCGTCAGCAAGAAGTTCCTCAAGGACCGATGTCTTGCTTGAACCCAGCACTTTATCACTCAGGATGTTTTCGATGTTCGCATCCAGCCGGAAAGCATTCAATTTTCTCATACGATTACTCCGCGTTTTTCTCGTTTATGGATTCAAGGTATAACAACCGTGTTATACAGTCAAGCCTAAAAAATTTTTGTTGCTTAACCGCTAACCGACTCAGCTTGTCCACTTTCCATCTTTTCCATATCTCGACAAGCCTGCTCTAAAAATATCCTATCTTTCTCAAGTTCTCGACGTAACAGGTCGCGTACCTCTTTTTCCAGTGGGGTCTCCTGTTTAAGGATATTCTGCATCGCATTTACATCAAGACCGTCCGTATCTTCTATCATATTCTCGTAATTATAGACATTAAACATACCAATTAATCCTCAAATACTAAACAGTTCATAAATTGAAAATATCAAAAAAAATAAAAATTACACAACCCGCCGGTTGTTCACAGTGGGGGGTGGGGGGGGCCTGTTCCACGGGAAGGACCCAAAAAGGGTTTTGGTCTGCATACAGGACGTTTCAGGTCTGTATGCATTATGATTGAACTCACTTTTCAGCATGGTTCATCTGATAAGCCGTATCCATCGCAAGCAAGGCGGCAATGGCCTGTTTCGTGTCAGGGTGTAGCCGGTTCCACGATGTGATTATTCTGAGTAGAAAATATGGAACGACCGGCCTTTGATTGTAAAGGATGTCATAGATCGCTAAGATTTATGACAGGGCAGCACAGGGCTGCCTGACGCGGGTTATAACCTTGCGGCCACAGAGCCGCATACAAAC
>Ga0228536_1001592_pt1 | contig 19474 bp, 20 predicted proteins | sample SJ1Smetagenome_FD_168611 | JGI IMG/M metagenome (GOLD analysis project Ga0228536, IMG submission 168611) | Enriched culture of PCE-dechlorinating microbial communities from Ithaca, New York, USA - SJ1.S | ecosystem: Engineered > Modeled > Simulated communities (microbial... > Unclassified...
GGCCCCGACAGGCCACCGACTCGGCCCCTGCCTTACGCGCACTTGCGGCCTCGGACAAAGGCCGCGGCGCACTCACCTGCCACGTACCCCGTGGAAAAGGCGGCCTGCAAATTGTAGCCGCCCGTGTCCGCGTCGATATCCAGCACCTCGCCGCAAAAGTAAAGGCCGGGAATTTTGCGCGACGCCATCGTGCGCGGATCCACTTCCGCAAGGGCCACGCCGCCCGCCGTGACAATCGCCCTGGAAAGCGGCAGCGGCGCCCGGATGTTGAAGCGCAGCGCCTTGAGCGTGTCGACGATCCTGTCCCTCCCCCCGGCGTCCACCTGATGCGCGGGCAGGGAAGCATTGAGGCCGGCCAGACCGAGCAGCGGCTCGATCACTTTCCCCGGCAGGTAATCCTTCAGAATCAAAGTGATCCGCCGTTTGCCGAAGCGGTGGAGATCCTCCTGCAGCCGCCGGCGCAGCCGGTCTTTCGTCAGGGCCGGTTTCAGATCGATGAGGACGGACACGGGTCCCTCCTCCAGAGCGTCGACCGCCGCCAGGGACATAAGCAGAATAATCGGCCCGCCCAGGCCGAAATGCGTGAAGAGCATTTCGCCGAACCGGCTTTCGATGAGCGGCGGACGCGGCGTCTTATTTTCGCCCCGGCCGTAATCGCGCGCGGGAATTGCGGAAGCGTCCACTGCCGCGGCTTCGCCGCGAAAAACGCTGGCGCGGACGTTGCGCAGCGAAACGTCCTGCAGAGACCGGACCAGCGCCGCTTCCCGGACGATCAGGGGCACCAGCGCGGGTCTGGGTTTGACGATGGCGTGTCCCAGCGCCGCCGCCAGGGTGTAGCCGTCCCCCGTCGATCCCGTCGCGGGCCAGGACGCGCCACCCGCCGCTAGGATGACGGAAGCGGCAAAATACCGGTCGTTCGCTGTCCGGACCTCCAGGCGATCCGGGCCGGCCGGCGCAACCGAACGCACCGGAGCCGAAAGGACCGTGCGGACCCGGTGGTCCGCCAGATATCTCTCAAAAACCCGCACCACGTCGCCGGCGGCGTCGGAAACGGGAAAAATCCGGCCGCCGCGCTCCGTCTTGGTCGACAGGCCGTAGCGTTCAAAAAAGGCCAGCAGCTCCGGCCGGAAGAAACGGGAAAAGGCGCCGTGCAGAAAACGGCCGTTCGGACCGTACATGGCCATGAACAAAGGCAAGTCGGCGGCGTTGGTCAGATTGCAGCGCATTTTGCCGCTCACCAGGATTTTTTTGCCGGGGGCGTCGGTTTTTTCCAGCAGCACGACGCGGGCACCCTCTTCGGCGGCCCGGCCGGCAGCCATAAGGCCGGACGCGCCCCCGCCGATGACCAGGACCTCGGTGTCTGTCTGTCCTTTCTTCTGCATGCCGCCTCTCCGATCAAAATAGAGCTACCACAGACAAACCAAACCGGTCAACGGATTTGGCCGCTCTTGAGATACAGGCCCGCCTGTGCTAAAGATGCAGCGAATTCTTCGGCTTCAAGGAGCGGCTCTTGCCTATACCGACCCATTTCCTATCGCTCACGACACGCATGATCCTGCAGGTGCAGCCGGCGACGCATGCCTGCCTGCGGCACTGGAAGCGGCGCGCCGCGGATATTCCCGATCCGGAACTGCGCCGCCAGGCCGAGGCGAGCATTGCCGCCAAAACCTTTCATTGCGAAGGCGGCTCCCTCTACGGACTGCTTGCCGGGCCGCGCTATCGGGAAGCCGTCGCCTTTATCGTCGCTTACCAGACGATCAGCGATTACCTTGACAATCTCTGCGACCGCAGCACTTCGCAGGATCCGCAGGATTTCCGGGCGCTGCATGAAGCCATGGAGCAGGCGCTTTCCCCCGCCGCGCCGACGACGGCCTATTACCGCTTCCGCCGGGAGCGAGACGACGGCGGCTATCTGGCCGCGCTGGTCGAAGCGTGCCGGGCCGTCCTCGCCCGTCTGCCGGCCTACGACCTGGGCGCCGGCGCCGTGCGCGACCTGGCATCTTTGTACATCGACCTGCAGGTGCACAAGCACGTCCGCTGCGACGAACGCGTACCCCGACTCAAGGCCTGGTACGACGAACACCGGGATCATCTGCCGCCCATGAGCTGGTATGAATTTGCCGCCTGCGCCGGCTCCACGCTGGGCATTTTCTGCATTATTTCGCAGCTCTTCAATCCGGCAACTTCCGCCGCGCAGGTAGCGGCCGTTAAAAAAGCCTACTTCCCGTGGGTGCAGGGGCTGCACATCCTGCTGGATTACCTGATCGATCAGGAGGAAGACCGCGGCGGCCGGGATTTGAACTTCTGCTCCTGCTATGAAAATTCCGCTGAGATCACGGCGCGCCTGAGCCATTTTTACCGGCAGGCCCAGGCGAGTGTCGCCGTGCTTCCCGATGCCGGATTTCATCATCTGATCAATCGCGGCCTTTTGAGCATCTACCTGGCCGACCACAAGGTAGCCCGGCAAAAGGACGTCAACACCATTTCCAGAAAACTTCTCCGCTTGGGCGGTCTCGAAACATTCTTCTTTTACCTGCACTGCTGGCTGTACCGCCGGTTGACCTGACGCTTACCTTTTCTGATGCATTTTTCTCCAACGATTGAGGAATTATGCCCCAAGGGCATGCGGGACGCAGGGCATGGCTGAAAGATGCCGTAAAAAACATCTTCATAAATACAATCACTTGGAATAAAAACAGGCCTTTCTGCACAATGGCATGTTCATTGCTGTTCCCCACTCCGGAATGACCGGGAGATTCGACGTTCATGAAAAAAATTTTGTTTTGCATCATCGGCATGTTTTGTCTGGGAGCAGCCATCGTTCTGGCTGCCGACAAACCTGCCGCACCGGTAAGCCCGAATCCCGGTTTAAAAGCCAACAGCGTTAAAGCGGCCAAAATGAACGCCCGGGGAAAGGTCGTTGAGATATCCGAGACCGCTATCAAGATTGAAAGGACCATCAAAGGCAATACGGAGATCATGGAATTCGCGCTCGAAATTCCGGCGCCGGCCGTCGCAGTGAATGATTCGGTCAAGATCGATTACACCGTAAAAGAAGGAACATTGACGGCGGTTCGCGTCGCCAAGCTGGGCGCGCTGAAGTCAACCGGTAAAAATGGCGTGAAGCCTGCAGGAGGAAAACCGACATCCGTCACACCGTGACGATGTCTTTTTTTAGCGGATGGAGTCCCTTTATCAAAAGGGTTGATTTAAACACTATTAAATTAAGGAGGATTTTGAAATGAAGCGTTTAGTTCTGTTAGTTGTTGCCCTGGTTTTCGCACTGTCCATGACCGTTGTCGCCGCCGATAAGGCCGCTGCCCCCGCAGCCCCCGCCGACAAAGTCGTTGCTACCGACAAGGCGCCGGATGCCGACAAGAAAGCCGACGCGAAACCGGCCAAGAAGGCAGCCAAGAAAGCCAAGAAGGCAGCCAAGAAGGACGAAGTGAAGAAGGAAGAAGCTCCGGCTGCTCCGGCTGCGAAATAAGTTTTCATAACTTATTTTTCCTTACGAAAGGGGATGGATAACAATCCATCCCCTTTTTCGTGAAGAAAGCCATCCCCGCCGCCGCGACCAATCACGCCGGCGTGGTGAATTTATTTTCTTTCTGTTATAGTGTTTTCCATGGTGAAGCGTCTCCTGGCAAACATCCTCAGCCGCTACAATAACCTGACTGTCCGCGTCCGCCTGGTTGCCCTGACGGTGGTGGGGCTGGCTCTGACCATGGCCATCTGGGGATTCATCCAGCTCACCGCCCTGGACCGGATTCTGGTCGATCAGCAGGTGAAGCGTCTGGAGGGCGTCGCCGAAACCATCAGCACCTTTTATCAGCACTTTCCGACCCGGCAGGGCATCTCCACACTGGATTCCACACTGAAAGACCACCTCCAGACGGATGTGCGCCTGGCGCGCATCGATATTTTCGACATGCGGCGCCACCAGGTCAATTACGTCGCCGGCGCAAGCCGTGTGCAGTACGAATGGCCGGACAGCGTGGTCGCCGACGTGAGCGCGAAGGGCAAATCGCGCTATGTCCGGCTGCAGACGGAAGGAGGACCGTCGCTGGGGCTTTTGTATCCTGTTCCCGGCGAAACCAAAGATTCACGTATCATCGTCGGCATCATCGCTTTTTCGCGGGCCAACGCGGAGATCATGAACCGGGCCCGGCAACTCCTTTTTTTCAGCAGCGCCGGCCTTTTGCTCGCCATCCTCTTATTCCTGGGCGTGAGCTACGGCTGGCTCATCGGCCGGCCGCTCAAGACGATCATTGCCACCATCGACGATTTTCAGAAAGGACGATACGTGGAGCGCATTCCCATCGTCCGCGAAGACGAATGGGGACAACTGGCCCTGCACTTCAACCAGATGGCCGACGAAATCCAGAACGTCATGGCCCGGAATCTCGATCTGACCAGTCATCTGGCGGACCGCGTCCGCGAGGAAACGCTCAATGTCGTAGAGCTGCAAAAGCAGGTGGACAATCTCAAGCAGCTGACCGCACTGGGACATTTAACGGCCAATCTGGCGCACGACCTGGGAACGCCGCTGCATTCCATCGCGGGACTGGCCAGGCTGCTGCTGGAGCGGGAAGGCTGGCCGCCGGACGTCGCGCACAAACTGAACCTGATCGTTGAACAGACGCAAAGGCTCGACAACGTCATTCAAAACGTCCGCAAGGCCACGCGGCTGCCGGACCCGCACTTTGAACGGATGACCGTCACGGCCATCTTCAGTGAAACGCTGCCGCTGGTTGAACCGCTCATTCAGAAAAACCACATCACTATCGATGTGCCGAGCGACAGCTCGGCTCTGCCCCTTTACGTCGACCGCCACCGCATACAGACCGCGCTTCTGAACATCATTCAGAACTCCATTGACGCCATGCCCGACGGCGGAAGGATCACCATTACGGTTGAAGACGATCCCGCGACCCGCTTCGTCAGAATTTCCGTTGCCGACAACGGGCCGGGCATCGCCGCCGATCTTCTGGATAAGGTCTGCGAGCCGTTTTTCAGTTCCCACAAGGAAGAGGGCATTCACGGGCTGGGGCTCGCCATCGTCCGCGACATCATCAAGGCGCACGGCGGACGCATGGAAATCCAAAGCGCGCCGGGCCGGGGAACGTCCGTTTTCCTGTATCTGCGGATGGCCGACGAATAGCGGAAATTACTTTTCTTCCTGCAAACCGAAGCGGCGGATTTTCATGCGCAGGGTTTTGCGGTCGATGCCGAGAATTTCGGCGGCGCGGGACTGGTTCCAGGACGTCTTTTTCAGCGTCTGCAGAATCTGGTCGCGTTGCGCTTCATCCAGCGGCGTCATGTCCGTCGGCTCCGGGCTTTTTGCTGTCGCCTCATTTTGCCGGAAGCGTTCGGGCAGATTCTCCGGCAGAATAACCACGAAGGGAGACAGCAGCAGCGTCTGCTGAAGGACATTTTCCAGTTCGCGCACGTTGCCCGGCCAGTCGTAGGCCATCAGCAGTTCCATGGCCTCGGGAGAAACGCGCACGCCGGAATACCCCCTTTTTTTAAGCATGGCTTCGATGAGCAGGGGAATGTCGGACCGGCGCTCTCTCAGCGGCGGAATGCGCAGCCGCACGATGAAGCGGTACAAAAGGTCAAGGCGAAACCGCCCCGCGGCGACTTCCTGGTCGATATTCTTGTTGGCGGCCGCCACCACGCGCACCGCGACGTGGCGCACGTCATGGCCGCCGATCCGGCGCACTTCGCCGTCCTGCATGAAGCGCAGCAGCTTGCTTTGCAGCGCCGTGGACATTTCCGTGATTTCATCGAGGAAGATGGTTCCGCCCCCGGCGGACTCGATGAGCCCCGGATGCTGATGGTCGGCGCCGGTAAAGGCGCCCCTCTCGTAGCCGAACAGCTCGGATTCCAACAGGCTGTCGGGAATGGCGCCGCAGTGAACGACAACGAAAGGCTGAGTGCGGCGCGTCGACATGGAATGCAGCGACCGGGCGGTGAGCTCCTTGCCGGTGCCGCTTTCCCCTTCAATGAGGACGCTGGCCGGAGAATCGGCGACACGGGCGATCTGTTTGTAAAACTCGACCATCGTCGCGGAAGATCCGATCAGCTTCGCCTCCTGCGTGGTTTCCGCGGGCCAGCTCATCCGGCGTTGCCGCAGTTCGCGCACTTCGAGAACTTTTTTGACCAGCGCCCGGCAGTCGTCAGGTGAAAAAGGCTTGCTGATGTAATCCCAGGCGCCCAGGCTGAGCGCTTCCATCGTGGTTTCCAGAGAACCGTAAGCGGTCATCAGAATTACAGGCAGATTCGGCCATTTTTTCTGGACTTCGCCCAAAAACTGCAAACCGTCCATGCCCGGCATCCGGATATCAGACATCAGCAGATCGTAAGCGGAGAGATTTTGCGCAAGCGCGGCAAGCGCGGAGGTAAAAACGGTGACATCATAACCGTCGCGCTGCAGAACCTCCTGGAGAAATTCGCAGGCCACGGCGTCGTCATCAATGACCAGGATGCGGGCTTTCATTGCAGCACCTGCCTTTCCGTGCAAAAGCCGTCCATCAGGGCAGAGCCGCCACAAAAAAGCCCGTCAGTTTCCGGCTGCCCTGTCCGTCATGGGCAACGATCTCGCAGCGGATTCTCTTTTCTCCGTTCTCCTCGTATTTTGCGACGACCTTGCCGGTCACGGTGATGGTGGCCCGGGCCTGAGTCTTCTCGACGTCATGGAGATCGACCGGCTGCGTCATGCCCAGGAAATGGGCGGAAAACCGCCGCAGACATTTGTTGTCGATCCACGCGGTGACGGCTTCTCCGGCGATGCCCATGATAAACATGCCGTGGGCGATGACCGTTTCCAGGCCGATGGCCCGGGCAAACGTCTCATCGTGGTGCAGGGGATTGAAATCGCCGGACGCTCCGGCATAACGGACCAGTTGCGTCCGGGTGATGGGCAAAGATGTGTAAGGGGGAATGGCGTCGCCGACCTGGACGTCATCAAAGCGCAGAGTCATGTTGTCATTCCCTTTCCATGAAGGTGGTGCGCGCGCGCATCACCAGCTCGCCTCTTTGATTGGTCACTTCCGTTTCCAGAACCGTCACCTGGACAAACCAGCCTTTTCTTTCTTTCCTGCCCCGGTCGTACATGTCGACAACTTTCATTTTACGGGTAAGAACGTCGCCGGCGCAGATGGGCGCAAAAAATTCATAGTCTTCCTCGCTGTGCAAGAGCTTGCTGACGTCCGCGCCCACGCCGTCGACCGTGCCCATCAAACCGCCGCCCGTCCAGAAGACAAAGCTGGTGGGAAACGTCGGCGGCACGGGAATGTTCTCAAATCCGGCGGCCCTCGCCGCTTCCACATCGCGGTAGATGTCCCGGATGGAATCCGTGTCGTCCTTCTGAGCGACCGCCGCGGCAAATTCGGCAATCTTGTTTTGTTCAACCCGGATGGAATAGGGTGGAAATTCAAAGCCAAGCTTCGATTTGTCTGCCAAAACACTCCTCCAAAACCTTGATGCCGAGCCATACCACATCCCGGACAGAATTTCACGCGATTATGACGGAAGCCGGCTGCGGCAAAAAGCAGCTTGACAAAAACCGGACGGCGCCGGTATTTTTCCGCCATGAAAATGTGCTTTGCGTGCCAAACCGAAATCGCCGGCGACACGGTCGTCGGCCGGCAGGCCTTCTGCCCGTCCTGCGGGGCCGATCTGCACGTCTGCCGCAACTGTGCGTTTTACGAGCCCGGCGCCTATAACGACTGCCGCGAACCGCAGGCCGAACGGGTCGTGGACAAAATCCGCTCCAATTTCTGCGACTACTTCCGTTTTCAGAACGGCGCCGGCAAAGCCGGCACGCCGGCCGCGGCCGCCAAGGAAAAGCTGGAAGCCCTGTTTAAAAAATAGCTTCTCGGCGGCCCGCCTGATTTGACCTTTTCCAAATGAAGATTTCCTTTTGCCGGCGCGGTTCAGAGATCGTAGAGGGTCTCGTCCCGGCGGGGACGGCGGCCGGTGGATCGTGCGCCCTTCTTTTTCGCGGCAAACGGGTCCTCCTCGGACAGCAGGCCGCCCAGTTCCTCGTCGATCCGGTCCGGATCCTCCCCCTTTTCCAGGCGATGCAGCGCCTCCTCGAAACCGTCCCCCAATTTCATTCCGGTCGCGTCGGACAACTTCCGCATCAGCTGCGCCGCAGCGCGCGGATCATCTTCCTTGAGCGTTTCGGCTTCGGCCGCGAGTTGCATCAGGGCCTTTTCCATTTTGCCCTCGTCGACGCCGCCTAAAAAATCCTCGCTTGCCTCTTCCCTGGCCCCACCGCCTGTAATCGCGGCAAACACGGACATCTGCCGCGTGAGCGGCATGTCTTTGCATGTCGGGCACAGGGGAATCTTCCCGGTGTTCACCGATTTGGAAAAGAAATTGTAAATCGTGTTGCACGCGCTGCAGTAAAACTCGTAAATCGGCATGGAAACTCGCACTCCCGGTTTTTTTATTTTTTTATAATCCATCGCCGGCAAATATTCAATACGCGCGACAAGGGCGGATGAAAATAAAAAAACCGGACAGACCCAGGATAGGGTCACGAGCAGCGTTTCCATAACCGTGTCTTTCGTTTTGAACGCTGCGCCGGCCGCAGCCCCGACGGAGAAGATCACCGTCCGCGCACGACGTCTTCGCCGCAGGCGATGCCCGCCTCATAAGCGCGGCGCAGCGGGGCTTCTTTGCGCGTGGTGCGGCCGATGTGCAGATTGTCGGGCGGCGCGATCTGGGTCACCCGGACGCCGGCCGGCGGGTCGGAAAGAAATTTCACGGATTCGTTGTATCGCTCGGCGCGGCGCCGGAATGCCGCGACGAGCGCGGGATACTTTTTGAAATACCAGGCAAAGAAGGCCACGGCCAGCGGACTGTCCTTTTTGACGTACGAAGCGGGGCGCGACCGGATGACCGTAATGTCCGCCGCGCCGCGCCGGTGGGCCTCGCGCACGGGCAGAGCATCCGTCACGCCGCCGTCGACGGCTGCCTCTCCCGCAACGCTGAGCGTGCGGCGGTAGAGGATCGGCAGGGCGCTGGATACTTTCAGATAGTGCTCCAGCGTTTCTCGATCGGGACGCAGATAAAGCGCGCGGCCGGTCTTAAGCGACGTGGCGACGACCAGAAAGTCTTTTTGCTGTGTTTTGAGTTTTTCATCGATATGCCTGAGGTTCAGGCGGTAGTGCGTGATGGTCTGGTCCCACATCCAGTCCAGGTCCAGCAGATGGCCGCCCCGCAGAAATCGTCCGGGGCTGATGAACCGGGGATCAAGCGAATAGCGCAACGTGATGTCGAAGTTCCGGTCGTTCTGACCGGCCAGATGAGAGGCCAGGTGGCAGGCGCCGGCGGAAACGCCGACATACAGGTCAAAGGGATCAAAGCCGGCCCGGCCGAAGGCGTGGAGCACCCCCGCGGCAAAGATGCCCCGCATCCCGCCGCCTTCCACCACGAGCGCCGATCCGGATCGGTTGTTGCCCATACCTGAAAAATCCGCACAAGAACGGTTTTAACGCGCCCGGGCCCCTTTCAGCGCAGGACGCCCCGGAATTCGGTGTGAACTTCGGGGCGTCCTCATGAAAATCGCCTATGAAGCAGGCATGCGCTTCGGCAGGCGCGCTTTATTTCTTATAGCTGTACCAGCCTTCGCCGGTCTTCTGGCCGTATTTGCCCTGCGTGTAGAGCTTCACCACGCTCGGAGCAGGCAGATCGGCCGGATTGCCGGACTCGTAGAAGTGGCTCATGCAGATATCATAGGTAAGGTCGATGCCGGTCAGGTCGTTGAGACGGAAGGGACCCATGGGATGGCCGGCGCCGTAAACGCAGGCTTTGTCGATGTCTTCCACGGAGGCCACGCCCATTTCCAGCATCCAGAGGGCTTCTTTCTGAATCACCGCGAAAATACGGTTGAGCACGAAGCCGTCGACTTCCTTCTTGATGTGGATGGGAACCTTGTCGATTTTAAGGCAGAAATCCATCATGCACTTTGCCGTTTCATCCGAAACATGGGGCCCCTGGACCACTTCGACCAGTTTCATGACCAGGGCCGGATTGAAGAAGTGAAGGTTGCAGACCTGCGCCGGACGGTTGGTGGCGCTGGCAATGCGGGAGCTCACGATGAAGGAGCTGTTGGTCGCCAAAATGGCGTTGGGGGGCGCAATCTTGTCCAGATCGGCGAAGATTTTGCGCTTCAGGTCGATTCTTTCCAGAACGGCTTCAATGACCACGTCCGCATCCTTGGCGGCTTCTTTCAGATCGCCTGTGAAGGAGATTCTGGCGCGGGTCGCCTTTGCCGCTTCTTCCGTCAATTTGCCTTTCTGCACCCGGCCGGCCAGGTAATTGTCGACAAACTTTTCGGCTTTTTCCAAAACGGCGGGAATGACATCCGTGCTGACGGTTTTGAAACCGGACAGAGCACACTGCAGCGCGATCTGGTGGCCCATGTTACCGGCGCCGACGACACATACGTTTTTCACATCTTCAATCTTCATGGTTCTTCCTCACTTTCGGTTAAATTTTTTATACGATAAGCCTCTTGATCCTCAAGGCTCTTTCATTCCCCATGCTCAAGCAAGGTCTTTTTACGGCTCCCTGCGGGACGCCCTTCCCCAGCCCCGCATTTAAAGCCGGATATTGATGAAAATTCAATGAGCGGCGAAGTTTGGTTATACTAAGGGTCAAGGAATTGTCAAGACAAAAAAGCGCAAACGCGCCGCCGGCAAAAGAAAAAAGGCCCGGATCCCGGCGCCGGAGCTTTCCTTCAGGGCCGGGCGGCACGCCGGGGCTTTGTCCGGGGATACAGGAGGCCGCAGGCGGTCACGACCGCCACCGGCCACTCCACTCCGCTTAAGAAAACCAGTTTGGCCTCGAACCGGCCCGGAGCCGGCTGCCAGTTGCGGGGCTGAACGAATTCCATTTCCCACGGGGGCCGGTCATCGACGGCAATTTCCCCCCGGTAGGTTTCGTGCTCATTGGATTCGTCATCCGTCCACCGGGAGATGCTGATTTCCACAGTTCCCTCTTGACGCCATCCCTGTCTGAGGCCGAGCACGGCGTTTTGAAGATGGGGAAAGACCCGCCGGACGGCAATGGCGAGCAGAGCCCCGACGCCCGCCGCCGCATAAAAAACGGGATTCCCCGTCGCAGATCCCGCGACAACCAGCGCGGCGGCGGCCAGGACCAGCGCGGGAAAAGCCGCGCGGAGCCCCCGGCCCGAACCCTGCCGGATCAGTTCGGCGATTTGTTCGTCCACAGTCATGTTAACAGTGTATAAAAGAGTAAAAACACAGTCAATGACGAATCCTTCCGGCGTGCGGCGGCTGTTGATGAAAAACATTGACAAAAACGGCAATCAATATATAGGTAAACCTGCAATATTTAGTAAGGAGCATTTTTCTGCATGTTTGGAATTGGGTTTCAGGAGTTGATCATCATCGCCATTATCGCGCTTTTAATCGTCGGGCCGAAGAAACTGCCGGATTTGGCCAAGACCCTCGGCAAGGGCTTCCGGGATTTTAAAAATGCCACCGAAGGCGTGACCGAAGATCTCAAAGACGCCCTCAAAGAAGACGAAAAACCGAAAAAGGACGATGGCCTTAAAGATTCGCTGGTGTTGAAAAAATCCGACACGGAAGAAGCGAAAAACGACGCGGCCGGCCGGGAAACCGGAAAACCCTGAAGTCTCCTGCAACATCCGCCACCATTCCAACCTGCATAACGGAACACATGGAAAACAACGAAGATCTCAAAATGTCTTTGACGGAACATCTGATGGAACTGCGCGTCCGCCTGACGCGGGCGCTGATTGCCGTGGGAATCGGCTTTTTCGCCTGCTATTATTTCAAGGACTGGCTGTTCGCCCTCATCACCAAACCCCTGACCGACGCTCTGCCTAAAAACAGTTATCTGATTTACACCGGGCTGACCCAGGCGTTTTTCACGTACATGAAAGTGGCTTTCTTTTCTTCCCTGATTCTCACCAGCCCCTTCATCTTTTACCAGGTGTGGAAATTCATCTCGCCGGCGCTCCTGCCGCAGGAAAAAAAATACGTCGTGCCGTTCGTCCTGTCTTCCACGCTGCTTTTTTTAGGCGGCATCCTGTTCGGCTACTTTGTCGTCCTGCCGCCGGCTTTTCGGTTTTTTGTGAGCTTCAACAACCAGTACCTGCAGGCGATGATCACCTTCAACGAATACCTGTCCCTCTTCATCAAGTTCCTGCTGGGCTTCGGTTTGTCCTTCCAGCTGCCCGTGCTCATTTTCTTTCTGGCCAAGCTGGGCATCGTCACGGACAAACTGCTGTCCAAATACAGAAAGTACGCTATATTGATGATGTTCATCGCCGCCGCCATTCTCACGCCTTCCCCGGACGCGTTAAGCCAGGTCCTGATGGCGGTCCCCCTGTTGATTCTCTACGAAGTGAGTATCTTCGTCGCCAAATTCGCCGGCAAGAAAAAGACGGAGCCCACACCCGTCGCTGAAGAACAGGCCCAAGAGGAGGAATAGCAAACACACGATGGCGAACCGTAAAAACAGAAAGGACTCTCCCGGAGAAGCCGTCAGACTTTCCCGGCTCCTGAAAATTTTCTTTATCGTTTTTTTCGCCATTTTGGTCGTCACCGTCGGCGGGACCGCCGCGTATTACCTCATCACGCTGGACCTGCCGGGCATCGACGCGCTCAAGGACTACCGGCCGAGCATCGCCTCGCGCGTGCTCGATGAAAACGACGAACTGATCGACGAGTTCTTCCTGGAAGACCGGAAGATGATTAAAATCGCCGACGTCCCGAAGATCGCGCAGTACGCGTTTGTCGCGGCGGAAGATTCCCGCTTTTATCAGCACAAGGGCTTCGATATTCAGAGCATTTTCCGCGCCATGTTCAAAAACGTGGAAGCAGGCAAAATCGTCCAGGGCGGCAGCACCATCACGCAGCAGGTCGCCAAGCTGATGTATCTGACGCCGGAACGGAAGTACATCCGGAAATTCAAGGAGGCCATCCTCTCCTACCGGATCGACAAATACCTGACCAAGGACGAGATTCTGAATCTGTATCTGAACCAGATTTACCTCGGTCACGGCACATACGGCATTGAATCGGCGTCGATCGGCTACTTCGGCAAAAGCGCCAAGGACCTGACCCTGCCGGAAGCGGCGCTTCTGGCGGGTCTGCCGAAGGCGCCCACCACCTATTCGCCGTTTCTTTACTTCGACCGCGCCAAGCAACGGCAGATTTATGTATTGACGCGGATGATGGAGGAAGGCTTCATCACGTCCGACCAGATGCAGCAGGCCGCCGCTCAGCCGCTCAACCTGCGGCCCATGAAGCCCAAAGACAAGGTCGCGGCTTATTTTGTGGAGCATGTCCGCCGCTACGTCCAGGAAAAATACGGCGGAGACATTCTTTATAAGGAAGGGCTGACCATTTACACCACCCTCAACCTCCCCCTGCAGAAAGCCGCGCGCGACGCCGTCATCAAGGGACTTACCGAAATGGAGACGCGCAACAAGTACGAGGCGGGCCTGGTGCAGGGAGCGCTGTACTGCATGGACGTCAAAACCGGCGCCATCCGCGCGCTCGTCGGCGGCCGCGAGTTCGCGAAAAGCGAATTTAACCGGGCCACCCAGTCGCGCCGCCAGCCCGGTTCCGCCTTCAAGCCGCTCGTTTACACGGCGGCCTTTGACAAGGGCATGAATCCCTCCACACGGTTTGTGGACTCGCCCATCGTGTTCGAAGACCCGTCGCAGGAGGACGGCCTGTGGAAGCCGAAAAACTTCGACGAAAAATTTCTGGGACCGATCACGATGCGCACCGCCCTGGTCCAGTCGCGCAACGTCGTCACCGTGAAGATCCTCCAGGACATCGGCATCGACTACGCCACGTCTTACGCCGCCAACATGGGCATTGAATCGCCCCTGTCGAGAAACCTGTCCCTGGCGCTGGGATCGTCGGGCGTGACGCTGCAGGAGCTGGTCCGCGCCTACGGTGTGCTGGCCAACGGCGGAAAAAAAGTTACGCCTTACTTTATCCGCAAGATCGTCGACCGGACGGGAAACGTTTTTGAAGAGGCCAAGCCGCAGGCGGAACAGGTCATCGATCCCCGCATCGCCTTTATGACCACCTACATCATGCAGGACGTCGTTGAAAGCGGCACGGGCCGCCGGGTCAAAAGCATCGGCCGCCCGGTCGCCGGAAAGACGGGAACAACCAACGACATCCGGGACGCCTGGTTTGTCGGCTTCACGCCTTCGTTCATCACCGGCGTCTGGGTCGGCTTCGACCAGGAAAAGTCGCTGGGACGGCAGGAAGTCGGCGGGCGGGCCGCAGCCCCCATCTGGCTTTACTTCATGGAAAAGGCGCTCCAGGGCAAGCCGGTGGAAAGCTTTCCCGTGCCGGAAGGCATCATCTTCGTCAAGGTCGACGCCAAAACCGGCCTGCCGGCGCCGGGCGCGGGTGCGGGAACCCTTTTCGAGTGTTTTCTCGATAATGCTCCGCCTTCCGACACGCCCCAGGAGGCAAATGAGTCGGCTGCGGAACTGTTTCGGTAAAAATCTGCTCCCGTCGAGAATCACTCTTGACAAGTGGTGTCTTTTTCGCTAAAGGAAAAAACACAGATAAGGAAGTTCCTATGCATCGGAAAGATTTGGACATCGGCAGAATTCTTAACCTGGCCATCGTAAGATTGCTCGTCGTAGTAGTCGTACCTAAGGGGCCTGCCGGTTAAGTCTTTCCAGAAAAAAATAAAAAGGACAGCCGCGGGCCCCGAAAACCCGCGGCTTTGTTTTTTAAAACGCAAAGCCGCCTTTTCCCTGAAAAAGAAATCGCGGCTTTCCTGTTTTTAAAGGTATTTGGATCTTGCCAAAAGATGGAGGCGTCACATGAAACTCAAAGGCACACAGGTTCTCTTGGAAGTGCTGAAAGAAGAACAAGTGGAGATCATTTTCGGCTATCCGGGCGGAGCAGTTCTGGATATTTACGATGAGCTCTATAAAAGCGATTTCAAACATATTCTTGTCCGGCACGAGCAGGGAGCGGTGCACGCCGCCGACGGCTACGCCCGCGCGACCGGCAAGGTCGGCGTTTGCCTGGTCACCTCCGGTCCCGGCGCCACCAACACCGTCACCGGCATTGCCACGGCCAACATGGATTCCATTCCGCTGGTGGTTTTCACCGGGCAGGTGCCCACAGGGCTCATCGGCAACGACGCTTTCCAGGAATGCGACATCACGGGCATCACGCGTCCCTGCACCAAGCATAATTTCCTGGTGCGCAATATCGAAGAGCTGGCAACGACGATCAAGGAAGCCTTCCATATCGCCCGCTCCGGCCGGCCGGGGCCGGTGCTGGTGGATCTGCCCAAGAACGTCATGGCCGCGCAAATCGATTACGATCCGGCCGCCGTTCGGATCCGCAATCACGAAGCCCTCTACAAACCGGCGCCCAAGAAAATGGCCAATGTCCTGGAAATGCTCACCAGGGCGCAAAAGCCCCTGATCATGACGGGCGGCGGCGTCATCCTCGGCCGGGCCGCAGAGGAGCTGACCCGTCTGGCGCGCCGCTACCGGGTTCCCGTTACCGGCACGCTCATGGGCCTGGGATCCTTTCCCGGCAGCGATCCGCTGTGGCTGGGCATGCTGGGCATGCACGGCACTTACTACGCCAACATGGCGGTCAGCACCTGCGATCTGCTGCTGGCCGTGGGCGTCCGCTTCGACGACCGCGTGACCGGCACGATCGACACGTTCGCTCCCAACGCCAAAATCGTCCATATCGACATCGATCCATCTTCCATCAACAAGAACGTAACCGTGGATCTGCCGATCATCGGCGACACCAAAGCCGCCCTCACGGATCTGCTGCGCTTTCTGGAAGAGCACCACTACGAGCCTGACGACGCGGCACGCCAAAACTGGCTGGCCGAAATCGACGACTGGCGGGAAAAGGTGCCGCTGACCTACTGCCAGAACGGCGAAGTCATCAAGCCGCAGTTCGTCATCCAGACACTGCACAAGCTCACCGGCGGCGACGCCCTCATTACGACCGAGGTGGGCCAGAACCAGATGTGGACGGCGCAGTTCTTCGGCTTCGACCGGCCCAACTCCTTTATCACCTCCGGCGGCCTGGGCACGATGGGATTCGGACTGCCGGCGGCCATCGGCGTCAAAAGCGCCTTCCCCGACCGGCAGGTCGTGGACATCGCCGGCGACGGCAGCATCCAGATGAACATCCAGGAACTCGCCACCGCCGCCCAGTACAATATCGCCGTCAAGGTGGTTTTGCTCAACAACGGCTATCTGGGCATGGTGCGCCAGTGGCAGGAGCTCTTTTACGAAAAACGCTACTCCCATACCGACATGACGTATGCGCCGGATTTCGTGAAGCTCGCGGAAGCGTTCGGCGTCGCCGGCCTGCGCGCGACAAAGCCCGGCGAAGTAGCAGACGTTTTGCGGCAGGGGCTGGCCATGGATAAGCCCGTGCTGATGGATTTCCGCGTGTCGCGCGAGGAATGCGTTTATCCCATGGTCCATCCGGGCGAGTCGATCAGCCAGATGGCCCTGGGCACCCGGGAAATGATCAACTGAGCCATCAGTTTTTAAAATACCGACAACGGAGAGGTTAACGAAAAATGGAAAAAAAAGACCATATTATTTCAATCCTGGTGTACAATAAACCCGATGTGCTGGCCAGGATTGCCGGAACGCTGGGCGGCAAAGGCTACAACATCGACAGCCTTTGCGTGAACACGACGACGCAAAAGGACATCTCGAAAATCGTGATGACCACCTGCGGGTCGCAGGCCACCGTCACCCGGATTGAAAATCAACTGCAGCGGCTCGTCGACGTCATATCCGTCGAGGACCTGACCAACGTCGAATCCATTCACCGCGAAATGGTCCTGGTCCGGCTGAACTGGACGGCGCAAAATACCGAGGCCGTTAAAAATGCCATCGACGCCAACAAATGGAAAATCGTCGTATCGGGCGACGCCTTTGTGATCATCGAAATCACGGGAGACAAAACACAGATCGACTTTGCCCTGGCGCGTCTGGAACCGCACGGCATCGCCGACGTCACCCGGACGGGCCTGGTGGCTTTGAAACTTGAAGATTAACAGTCAACAACCAATTAAAAAATTTTTATAACAGGGGGTTTTATGGCAAAAATCAATTTTGGCGGCACGATCGAAGATGTGGTGACCTCGGAAGAATTTCCGGTGAAAAAAGCGCAGGAGGTGCTTAAAAATGAAGTGATCGCCGTTCTGGGATACGGCGTACAGGGTCCCGCACAGGCCTTCAACATGAAAGACAACGGCATTCATGTCATCATCGGGCAGTCTCCGGAAGACAAGCCTTACTGGGACAAGGCCATCGCCGACGGCTGGGTTCCCGGCCAGACGCTCTTCCCGATCGAAGAGGCGGTGGAGAAAGCCACCATCATTCAGTATCTGGTTTCCGACGCGGCGCAGATGATCCTGTGGCCCAAAGTCAAACCGCATCTGAAAAAAGGAGACGCGCTTTACTTTTCGCACGGCTTTTCCATCGTTTACAAGGATCAGACGGGCGTCATTCCGCCGGACTTCGTCGACGTGATCATGGTCGCGCCGAAAGGCTCCGGAACGTCCGTCCGGCGCAATTTCCTCGACGGCAGCGGCATCAACTCCAGTTTTGCCGTGCACCAGGATGCGACCGGCCGCGCGATGGAGCGGACGCTGGCGCTGGGCATCGCCATCGGATCGGGCTTCCTCTTTCCGACGACGTTCCAGATGGAAGTCTACAGCGACCTCACCGGCGAACGCGGCGTGCTGATGGGCGCGCTGGCGGGCATCATGGAAGCCCAGTACGCCGAACTGCGCCGCCACGGCCATACGCCCAGCGAGGCCTTCAACGAAACGGTGGAGGAGCTCACGCAGAGCCTGATCCGCCTGGTCGGTGAAAACGGCATGGACTGGATGTACGCCAACTGCTCGGCGACGGCCCAGCGCGGTGCGCTCGACTGGCGGCATAAATTCCGCAAAGCGGTGGAACCGGTTTTCGCGGAGCTTTACAATTCCGTCGCCACCGGCAGGGAAACGGAAGTCGTTCTGCGCGTCAACAGCGCTCCGGATTACAAGGAGAAGCTCAACGCGGAACTTGCGGAAATGCGCCATTCCGAAATGTGGCAGGCCGGCGCGGCCGTGCGGAATTTAAGACCGGAAAAGAGAAAAAAGTAACTGATCCGGCAGGGGACGGCCGCGGCCGTTCCCTGCACAACACAGGAGAACAAACATGCGAAGCGACCTCATGAAAAAAGGACTGGAGCGGGCGCCCCACCGTTCTCTCTTCAAGGCGATGGGTTATACCGATGAAGAACTGGAACGCCCGCTCATCGGCGTCGTCAACTCGGCCAACGAAATTATTCCCGGCCATATCTATCTGGATCTCATCGCCCAGGACGTCAAGGCGGGCATTCGCCTCGCCGGCGGTACACCGGTGGAATTTCCCGTCATCGGCGTCTGCGACGGCATCGCCATGAACCACGCCGGCATGAAATATTCGCTGGCCAGCCGCGAGCTGATCGCCGATTCCATCGAAATCATGGCGACAGCCCATCCCTTCGACGCGCTCGTCTTCATTCCCAACTGCGACAAGATCGTTCCCGGCATGCTCATGGCGGCGCTCCGGCTCAACGTTCCCGCCATTTTCATCAGCGGCGGACCGATGCTGGCCGGCCGGTTTCAAAACCGGCCCGCGGATCTCATCACCGTGTTTGAAGGCGTCGGCGCGGTGAAGGCCAAAAAGATGACCGCCGCAGAGCTGCAGCAGCTGGAAGACTGCGCCTGCCCCGGCTGCGGATCCTGTTCGGGCATGTACACGGCCAATTCCATGAACTGCGTCACGGAGGCCCTGGGCCTCGGACTGCCCGGGAACGGAACCATTCCCGCGGTGTTTGCCGCACGGCACCGCCTGGCCAAGCAGGCGGGCATGAAAATTCTGGAACTGCTTAAAAAGAATGTGAAACCGCGCGACATCGCGACTTTGGCCGCTTTTCAAAACGCCATCGCCGTCGACATGGCGCTGGGCTGCTCCACAAACACCGTTTTGCACATTCCGGCCGTCGCCCACGAAGCGGGCATCACGCTGGATCTGAATCTGTTCAACAAAATCAGCGAAAAGACAGCCAACATCTGCAAGCTCAGCCCCGCCGGAGCGCATCACATCGAAGATCTCGACGCGGCCGGCGGCATCCAGGCCGTCATGAAAACGATTGCCAAACTGGGCGTCATCGACGAGAAGTGCCAGACGGTCAGCGGAAAGAACGTGGGCGCCAATCTGAAAACCGCCCGGGTTTTAAACGAAGACGTCATCCGGCCGCTTGACCGCCCCTATTCGCCGCAGGGCGGCATCGCCGTTTTGCGCGGCAACCTCGCGCCGGACGGAGCGGTGGTGAAACAGTCGGCCGTCGCCGCCGCCATGCAGGTAAACGAAGGCAGGGCCCGCGTGTTCGAC
>Ga0228536_1001596_pt1 | contig 19442 bp, 19 predicted proteins | sample SJ1Smetagenome_FD_168611 | JGI IMG/M metagenome (GOLD analysis project Ga0228536, IMG submission 168611) | Enriched culture of PCE-dechlorinating microbial communities from Ithaca, New York, USA - SJ1.S | ecosystem: Engineered > Modeled > Simulated communities (microbial... > Unclassified...
CTTTCTTAATATTATATTCGATCGTTCCGCCGTCCCGGGGCGGGCAAACGCCCCGGGATGAACCGTTACCTATCCCTTAGTAACGCGGAGGCGGAGGCGGCGCGGGAAGCTTCGTGACCTTTACCTTGGCCACCGATTCCATGGACCCGCACACCGCACAGGTATAATCCATTCCCATACCCAGCAGCGTGTTGAACTGACCGCCGCCCAATCGAGTGATGGGGTTGTGGGTCACGGTCCGGTTCGTCGCGTTCGAAATACCGATGGTCTCAGGGTGAATACCCTCGGACAATACAACCCAGCCCGTCAGGTGCCCGAACTGCGACCGGACTTCGATGTAATCGCCGTCCTCGATCCCCTTCTGCCGGGCCGCCTTCGGATTCATCATGAGGCCCCGGTGATGGGGATCGCGGTCGACCAGCTCGCGGATCCACGGGATGGACAGGTTCTCCGTGAAATTCATGAGGTGCTCCTTGAACGTGATGGCGTACATGTCATACTCAGGCGGTTCGGTGTGCACCGTGGACAGCTTGCCCGTCGGGAAGGCGCCGTAGTCGTCCCACGGCCATTCCCCCCATGGCAGCTTGATGTCGAATTCCTTGAACTTTTCCTTCAGTTCGTCTCTCGTTTCAAGGAAAAATTCACAGTAGAAGGGGCGACGCATGTCACGGCCCCGCTTGTCGCTCATATAATACTTGTGTTCCGGGGGACGAACGATCGTGTTGTGGCCGTGCTCCTGGAACCACTCGATGCTCTTCTCCCCACCCCAGAATGTCTTCGTCCAGTAGCGGCCGCAGTGGTCCAGGAAATCCTTGTGGTTATAGCGCTTGGTCACGTCGAGCATCAGGTCCTGATCGTGAACCAGGCCCGTCAGGAAACTCATGATGCCGTTCATGATATCGAGTTTCCCCAGCCGCTCCGCCAGCTCCGCCAGGATGTCGTAACTGTCGCGGCAGGTCCCGAGCGGCTTCACCACGGGCTGGCGGCAGTTCAGGCCTTCCGTGATCGGCGGCTCGCACATCAGGAGCGCCCAGGATTCGAGGTAGGTTTGATCGGGAAGAATGATGTCCGCGAAGGTACTCGTTTCGTTATGGAAAAGCTCGATGGAAAAGATAAATTCCAGGTTACGCAGAATCTCGTACCAGCCTTCGACATTCCCCGGCAGAGACCAGATCGTGTTGGAATGGTAAGTCAGGAGAACCCTCGGCTTCCAGTTCATCCCGAACGCCTTGGGATCCCTGCACGTAAAATAACTCAACTGGCCGGCATCGACACCGATGGGGAAAAGCTCCACCAGTTGAACCGTATTCGAGGGCCAGGCAAAGGGCACTTCCGGATGGAGCTGGTGGGGCTTCGGATCCAGCAGGCCGTCCAGGCCGGGTTCATCCGTCCAGGTCATGTGGGCCGACCCCAGGACGACGCCCAGCAAGCCGCCGGGTGCGTTAAAGGAGCCCAGGATCATATTCAACAGGATATAAACCTGATTGTCCATGGCGCTGCACTTGTGGCCCTGGGCGCCCCGATACCAGTTGACCGACACGGGACGGTAGGGATAGACCTCTCCGTCGATCGTGATGCTGGAGCCGATCTGGGCCGCCTCGCCCAGCTCTTTCGCGAGCCGCCGGATCGTCGCCGCGGGAACGGTCGTGATCCTTTCCGCCCATTCGGGCGTGTATTCCTTGTAGGCATCCTTGATAAACTGGAAAGCCGGCCGGACCTTTTCCCCCTCGACCTCGTAGCTCCCTTCCAGGGCGATGTCCTTGATCGTCGGATCGTCGAATACCTTCGCCTTCTGGTCCACGGGATCCCAGATCATGGGCTTGTTCTTCTCCATCCCCCGCTGGGCGAACCAGGCCATCGACCCCGCCGGACGTCCCGGAGGCGCCTTGTGGGTCTCCGTCGCGGAACGCTTGAAAAACCCGTTGTCCCGGATCAGGTAACCGCCGTTGGCGTACCATTTCAGGTACTCCGCATCGTAGATCTTGTGCTCGTACATCAGGGCATGGATGATGCCCAGGCAGAACTGCCGATCGCAGGCCGGGCGGATCGGCACCCATTCGTCGGACTTGGAGGCAGCCGTCGACAGGCGGGGTTCCACCGTAACCACGCGGCAACCCCGGTCCCGGGCATCGGCCATATGCCCCTGGGCCGCACCGACATGCAGGTGCGAGGAAAACCCGTCACCGGTACCGATGTTCATCCAGTAATTGCAGTACTTGTAATCGCCGGCGCCGGCAAAGCAGGAATTATAGATACCGGCCGTGATATGGTAGCCGCCGCCGCAGTAGGTTCCCACGACGTGGAACTGGTTCGCACTCCCGACGACAGCCGGCCAGGCCCACAGGTAGATCTTGTGGAAGTCGGAAATCGCCGCCATAAATTCACGGGGGTCCTTGTCGATGCAGGCTTTCACCTTCTCGGTGATCGTGCTCATGGCCTCTTCCCAGGAGATCTCCACCCAGCCCGGATCCTCGTTCGGCCCCTTCTTGGGGTTGGTCCGCTTCACGGGGTTCTTCAACCGATAGGGATCGTAGGTCCGCATGATACCCGTGATCGCCTTGACGCACACCTTGCCCCGGTTGGAAGGCGACGTCGGATTCCCCTCGATCTTGTTGATGACTCCCTCCGGTGTGATATGGCACCGGATCGCACAGGTGTGAATACACATTTTGCACGTACTGTTGACCCATTTTCCAGGCTTCATCGAATTCGCTCTGGCCTGGTTTTCCACCCTCAGTTTCTCTCTCAATGTCCTTTCCTCCTTGTTTTCTTTCTCTACCCCCTGAAAGGAATAAAGATCCCGATCCCTCTTGATTATACGATCTATCAAACAGGTCAAAAGACATGCCAGATCCCAGCCGTAATAATGATGAGCAATTAAGGAAGGTTACAAAAGGAGAAATCCCGGAGATCAGAAAAAAAGTCTCGAAATTGAGACAAATGGGGGTAAATACGGACTCGTTTATGCAACTGAAAGCAAGAGTTCCGGTTCCGGAATTCAACGACAGGACGTCATCCCTTCCCGGAAAGCGGCTCCCGTCCAATGGTTTGTATCTTCTCGATGCGGGTATGTCGCCGTTTTGCAATCTTTGTTTTGTTGCTGTCCCCTTTGATCGTCAGGGGTGATTCCTTATCCTCCTGCGGAGGCATCATAAGGATGCTTTTACTCCGCATCCCGTGTAAAATCTTCAAGAATCACGGTTCATTATAGAAGACCGACGGCATCCGCCCGGCACCGGCGGCAGTGGGACATCTGCGGCAGGTATAGGGAAGCCGCCTTGCGAATACGCTCCACTTCTTCCCTCGCAGGCGTCCCGAAATATTCAAAAGGTGTTTGGGGAAGGGGGATCAGGGGGATACAGTTCATGACATCCGCACCCAGGACGGCGACCTCGGCGGCGATGTCCGGGATATGATCCGTGTTGATCCCGGGAAGAAAAACCGTGTTGATCTTGACCGTCAATCCCCGGGCCTTTGACTTGACGATCGCCTCGCGCTGACGGGAAAGCAGCAGCTCGGCAGCCTCACGGTCCCGATAGATTTTCCCGTCCACATGGATCCAGGCATAGATTCGGCGACCGATATCCGGATCGACGGCATTCACCGTAACGGTGACATGGGTCACCCCGGACTCCGCCAGTTCATCGATATGCCCCGGAAGATCCAGGCCGTTCGTGGACAGACAAAGGAGAAGGCCGGGATAGGCCCTGCGCACCGCGCGGATCGCATTGAGGGTCCGTTGCGGGTCGCACAGCGGATCACCCGGACCGGCAATGCCCACGACGGAAATATCGGACCGGGTCTTCAGAAAAACATCCAGGTAGGGAACGATTTCACCCGGCTTGAGAACGTGATTCGTCACGGCGGGACGGCTTTCATTGGCGCAGTCGTATTTACGGTTACAGAAATTGCATTGAATGTTACACCCGGGGGCCACGGGAAGGTGAAGACGCCCCCATCTGCCCCGGGCAGAGCCGTGGAAACAGGGGTGATCCGAAACGGCCCGCCGGAGGCTTATTGCTGCATTTGGCATCTCACCCCCGCTTTCTGCCGATCTTGATGGCATTCACGGGACAGGATCTGAGGCAATCCCCGCAGTTGGTGCAATTGGCCTCGTCGGGACGTGTTCCCATTTCGCAGATCTTCAGACAGTTATCGCAGTCATTGCAGTCCGGCGTCTTGTAAATCCGGAACAGGGCAATGCGCTTGATCCATTCCAACAGGCCGCCCGCCGGGCAGGCAAACCGGCACCAGAGGTTGGCTACAGCCAAGCCGGCGGCAACCAGACCGAGAACGACGAAGGTCCGCACCAGCCAGAAGGGGGATGCATGCTCAAAGGAGAGGCCGATGGCGGGCCAGAATTCTCCGATGCGGATGGGAACCATCCACCGGGGGTTACCGAGACCCAGCCACAGCAGCAGAGCGACCCCCAAACCTGCCAGGAGCGCGAACGGGGCCATTTTGGTCATCCGGTTCCGGACACGCAGTTTAAAGAACGACGCCTTACCGATCAACTGGTTGATAAAACCACCGGGACAAAACCAGCCGCAGAAGACCCGTCCGAAAAGGATGACGGAAAGGGGGATGAAAAGCCAGAAACCCCAGAAAAGGGTGGTGATCCTTCCCCAGCATGTGATGACGGGACAGACTTGGCAGTCTACAAAGGGAACGGGATAGGGACACCGGAAAATTCCGTAAAAAGACCATTGACCCAGAACGAAGAGCATTCCCGCCTGTATCGCCCGGCGAAGCCAGGTCAGGGGTGTGGACATGATCCTGGTTTGATTGTTCTCAGGCATCTTCCACCCCCAGCTTCTCGACCAGTGTCCGGCCCCGTTCGGAAAATGCGGGAATGAAACTTTGCCGTGCAAAGAGCTCCTGCGCCTCCCGGGAACAGATGAAATCGACATAGTGATCGGCCAGGGCACGATCCCCGGCATATTTCATCACGCCGATCGTAAAGGTAAGGGGCCCCGGCGGGAAAAGGGTCTCCGGTATGGGAATGACCTCCACCCGGCCCTCGAAATCGGCCATTCGGGTGAGACGTTTTTCCACGATGGAAGCCTGACCCTGCCCATTGATGATCTTGGGCATCGTTTTAATCACGCAGGTTTCCTTTTCAACGGTGTTCTTGAGAACCGCTTTTTCGATGCGGGCTTTTTTGAGGATGCCCATGACGGCATCCCCACCGGGAGGTGATGCACCCAAAGGCAGGATGACGGGAAGCCCGGGCCGTGCCAAATCTTCGATGGACTGAATACCTGCGGGATTCCCCTTAGGGGTGACCAATACGTATTCCGTGAAGCAGAGAGGGCGAAAATAGATCATTTTCTTTTCTTTCCTCAACTTTTGGGTCAATTTGAGGACCCGGCCGGCGAAGACCTCTGTTTTGGCCCCGCCCAGCAGGGACTTTCCCAGGGCCGCCGCAAACGCCCCCGTATAGTCGATCCGGATACCGGTCCGCTTTTCGAAAACCTCGTTGGCCTTGTTGAACGCCTCGGCCAGCCCCCCGCACGACCAGACTTGTAAGGAATCGGCCTGGAATGATGCTGCAGTTAACCGGCCGGGAACCGCTGCGGCAGCCAAAGCCGAGACCGCCGCCGTCTTCAGGAACTTCCTTCTGTCAATCCCATCGTACTTGTTTTGCATGATTCCTTCCTTTCTCCGCTTATTTCCCCCGGCGATGGCGGTCATCCCCGGACAGTTTCCAGAAGTAAAGTGGTATTTTCCCCCTTCACATCGTAAATCCTGCATAATCGATATTTGAAACCGGCATTCATCCGGTTCATTTCCGATCTTACTGAAATGAGATGATTGTTCGGATCACGGCGCACCAATTACGTTCTCTTCCTGTTTTTGGTGAAAATCCGCTTTCCTGGTTATAGGATGTTTATGAATAAATCAAATTCAATATATCAATGGTTATCGTTGTGCTATAGACTGGAGGAAATGAAGGGGCCTTCATCCATGAAATGGGATGCGAATGTAAAGATTGCTTTTTATGCCACCAGAACGGTGCGCGTGGATAGGATGTTTCTAACGTACTTCGATCCTGGAAATCCGCTTTACAGAGCGCCCCCCGGCACTGTCCTCTCCGACCACGGAAGCGGCGAAACCCGCTTTCGCCCCCAGAACTTCGCCGTTTTTCTTTCCGGCAATGATAATATTGTTATCCAGCCGGGAATTGAAAATCTCCCCCATGGAAAAGACGGCGCTGAATCCGTCTTCACTGGAAACGACCACGTATCTCGCATAATCCCGTTTTTCCCAGGACAGGCCGAACCATTCCAGAACCGATCTCAAAAGAGGTCCCTCATAGGCGTAAATGCCGTTGAATCCTTCACAGTCACCCGCCATCAGGGCATTTCGAATATGCACCTGGGGTAGCGAATCGAGAGCTTTGCGGTCAAATTGACGGATTATTCCGGTTTGGCGGTCGATCATCGAAAGCGATGTCGTCGGGGGACGAACGATGTTTTTCCTCCTGTCATCGTAGGCGCTCAGGGGAATTTCCACCCGCTCCACGGTGATTTCCCGTACGCCTTTGACAAACCGGCCCGCCCTGACATCCGTGGCAACCGCCAATTCCCCCACACCTTCTTCCGAGTCGATCCGGCGGCCGCTTTTTTCATAGGCCAACAGGATGCTTCGGCCGGCGCTGCCGTAAAAGATCTCTCCGAAAGAAAAAACGACCTCCCGATTTCCCGCACCCTTGACACGGATGCAGACCCCCGGTTCCCATTTCCGGACGAATTCCATCTCCGCATCTTCCAGGATATCTCTGAGCAGCACACCCCGATATCCGTCCGTCCCGTTTTCTCGATCCGGGCACTTCGCCGTCTCCTTTTCCTCGACCCGGACAAGACCGTTGACATGGAACGGAGCCATTTTCCGCAGATCATTCAGAGACAAAGACAGGGGAATTTTTACCGCCCCCTTCACCTGAACGGCGGTCGTCTCTGAATCGGCATGTTGCGCGAAAAGCAGAAGATTCACGTCCAGCATCCGGACGTTTTTTTGCGAGAGGTTTTCCTTCATTTCCTGGATGTCTCTTTTCAATTCAAATCGGTCTGCGATCGGCATCGTGATTTCGGCGCAGACCGTCAGCTTCCGCGATAATCCCGGCGACAACGGCAGCCCTAAGGGCGATGACCCATTCCATCACGATTTTACCCCTGTCCATCCGCCTCTGTTTGCCAGAGAAACCTTGCCGTCGCGGCGACAACGATTATGCTAATACCAATAAACCGATAGAAGTCAAGTGTGATGAAACCGTAAAAAGGTAAAAATGATCGATTTGTCATCCGGGAGGGTGCGAAGAGATTCTTCGGCTGGCGCCTCAGAATGACATCAAGATATGGCCTTTTCGCCGGAGGCGCTCCTGGAAAGGGCCTGCCCGGTTGTCATTCTGAGCGAAGCGAAGAATCTCGCTTTGCAGAAACCGGGGTTTTTCGTCGCAGGTGCTCTTCAGAATGAGCAAAATGGTCTTTTTACGAAAGTATTAATTGTTACCGGAAAATATCGGCAGCAATTTTTGTTTGTCACAATCCTATAAGAAATCCGAAAACGAACGAAAATTTATCACTACAACAAATATTGCACCAACATACAAAAAGCGAATAATGCCTTCTCCCCCGGACAGATGAAAAGCATTTAAAACACGCTTTCAATCGGTTATACAAGGAAGCAAACTTTGTCCTCCGACCGTGCAGGAGGCAGTGCCGTCGTATCGGACTGAGACACCGGATGAACAATCCTGCCCCAGACAATATCAGGTCGGCCATGGATCATGGCCGGAGTTTATCCGTAAAAACAGGCTCCACCTGTAACGGCACCGTCGCCGGGAACGGCTGAAATCAAAGGCGCCAAGGTTAAGGAAATGATTTGATCTCCTTGACGACATCATTGTAAAGTCGCTTTAATTTTCGGCATCGCCGGCAGGCAGGTTTTTACCGACATCTCACGCAAAGGGAGATGCCACAGACAAGGAGTAAAGACGATGAGAGTGACCGAACGCTGGAAAGGGAACAAAAAACCGAGCCTTTCCTTTGAAATTTTTCCGGCCAGAACTCTGAAGGGAATGGAAAACCTGGTGAGAGTCATCAACGAGCTGATCACTCTGGAGCCCGATTTCTTTTCCGTAACCTTCGGCGCCGGGGGATCGACGAAGGAAGGATCTCTGGATCTGCTGAAAAAACTCAGACAGGAAAAAGACCTGGACGTGATCGCCTATTTCGCAGGCTACGGCCTGGGACCGGAGGAAATCGTCGACGTCTTGGACAAAAACCAGGAGACGGGGGTTGAAAATATTCTCGTCGTCAGGGGCGATCCGCCCCAGGAGGAAGGATTCCTTCCCCACCCGGAAAGTTTTCCCCACGCCTCCGACCTGCTGGCTTTCATCCGGCCGCGTTACAATTTCTGCGTGGGGGTGGCCGGTTATCCCGAGGGACACCGGGAAGCACCGAACCGTGATAAAGACCTGGATTACCTGAAACGGAAGATGGACCTGGGAGCCGAATACATCATTACCAATTACGTCTACGACAACCGGTTCTTTTTCGATTTCCTCGATCGCTGCCGGGCGTGGAAGATCGATCTTCCCATTCTGCCCGGGGTGATGCCCATCTACAACATCAGGATGATGGATATGCTGGCCGAAATCTGCGGGGCGACCATTCCCTCCAAATTACGCAAGGGACTCGATGCCCTGCCGGAAGACGACAAAGAGGCCCTGTCTGACTTCGGAATCGAGTTTGCGATCGGGCAATGCCGGGAACTGCTTCAGGCGGGGGTGCCCGGAATCCACCTCTATTCCATGGACCGGAGCGACTCGGCCATCAAAATCGTACAGACCCTGAGAAAGGAAAAGTTGCTATGAAAAACCGGTTCGCGGAAAAACCGGGGACATGGCTCGCCGTCATTTTCTTCGTCCTGATTTCAATCGGCCATTTTTTAAGGCTGATCTACCGGGTTCCCGTCCGGGCCGGGGATCTCTCCATTCCGGTCTGGGTCAGCTTGCCCGGATGCCTCGCTACGGCGGCCCTGGCCTGGCTGCTCTGGCGTGAAAACCGGTCCTGATCGGAAAAATCACGATACCGAAGTATGGCAGGGAAAAGTCGAAAAATGCCCGATTTGCCATCTTGAGCGAAGGAGATGGATCCAATAACAGGAGAGATTCTTCGTCGCCGGCGCTCCTCAGAATGACAAAAACGGTCTTTTTACGGAAGCATCGGGCATGACGATCAAAACTGAAACGGCGCAGGACCGCCCCCCACATTAATTCAGAAGAAACGTTTATAATCCATGACTTATCTTTACCAGAAAACCCAAAGCTATTTTGCCCAGTTGCCCGATGAAATCAAGGATATCGCCGAAAGCGAACTGCGCGGACTGGGGGCCGGACAGACGCGGCAGACCTACCGGGGCATTCATTTTACGGCGGACAGAAAGACCCTTTACCGGGTTAATTATCACTGCCGTCTGGCAAATCGTGTCCTTGCCCCGCTGGTCACTTTCGACTGCCATTCCGATCGGTATCTTTACAAGCAGGCACTCCAGATTCCCTGGGAGGATTTCCTGACCACGGCAGGTACATTCGCCGTCTTTGCAACCGTCTCGCACAGCAACATCACCCACTCCCAGTTCGCCGCTCTGCGTCTGAAAGATGCGATCGTCGATTATTTTCGCTCCCGCCAGGGGAGACGCCCATCCATCGACACGAGAAACCCCGGCGTCTGGTTCAATCTTCACATCGACCACAACCGGGCCACGATCAGCCTGGACACCTCCGGCGGATCGCTGCACCGGCGGGGCTATCGGCTGGAATCCGTATCCGCCCCCATGATCGAGACCCTGGCGGCGGCGATCATCCGCTATTCCGGCTGGTCGGGCAAAACACCCCTGTATGATCCCTTCTGCGGATCGGGAACATTGCTTTGCGAAGCCTACATGCACGCCTCGCATATGCCCGCGGGATTTCTCAGAAAGACGTTCGGTTTCGAAAATTTACCCGATTTCGATGCCGCACTCTGGAAAAATGTCGTCAGGGAAGGGAAAAACGAGCTTGTCCCCGTGGCACCGGGGATCATCGCCGGGAGCGATATCGCCTTCGACGCGGTGGAGGCGGCCCGCCGCAACAGCCATCTCATCGATCCGGGTCACCGTATCCGCATCGAACAGCGGGATGTTTTCACGATCGAAGAGCTACGGGGAAAAACCATCGTGTGTAACCCCCCTTACGGCATCAGGATGGGAAAAGCCGTCGATCTGCCGGAGTTCTACCGCAAACTCGGCGATTTCTTCAAGCAGCGGTGCACAGGCTCGACGGCCTATGTCTATGTCGGCGAACGGGAATACATCAAGAAGATCGGCCTGAAACCCGCCTGGAAAAAGGAGTTGAGCAACGGCGGCCTGGACGGCAGACTGGTACGATACGATCTTTACTGACGATTCATTCCCGGGCGGCAGCCGAAGAATCTCTTCCCCGGAACATTCCTTGCGTAACCTGTGTCGCAAATGTCATTCTGAGGCGGCAGCCGAAGAATCTCTTCTTCTTAACAGACCGGGATGATTCGATCTTTCGCGGAGTTGATCCCGGAGCGAAGCCGACAACGAAAAACCCCGGCCTTTGAAAAGCGAGATTCTTCGCGGAGTTTATCCTTGAGCGAAGCGAAGGACTCAGAATGACCTCGTATGTAAATCGGGCATTACGGCACCGTCTCCAAGCCCGGTATGACGTTTTGAATCTTTGCCTGCCGATGTAATCAAAAATGACGGTTTAAGACCGCCATTGGCACGGAGAACTGCTTGACACAACCGTGCAATTGCCTTATAGGTTTTCAACGATCCGGATAATTGTAAGCGATTCATATCTTGGTCTTTTTCTCATTATTCCGGTCATTTATCAAACGAAGAGGTGCTCTGTGGACATAGAAACCGTACTTACGGCGATCACCAGCGCCGGATCCGTCGCGGCCGGGATCGGTTACACGATCAAACGGATCGTCGACCGGTCCATCGATTCGAAGTGCTCCCAGCTTGCCGAGCGCGCCCTGGCGGAAATCAAGGAGGAGGCCCAGCGGCGTTTGACATCCCTGGACCGCCGTTTCGAAGTGTTCAAAACGACCCTGTCCCTGGTGGACCGAGCCCGAAAGTGCTGCCGCGACCTGCAGAATACGCTTGAATCGGGAATCAAGGCACGGGATCGTCTTGAGCAGATGAAACGTCTAAAAAACTATACGGACACCATCCTGGATATTCTCCTGGACGAAAAAACCCCCATTTCCCCGAAAATCTGCTCCACGGCACAGGAAGTGAAGAACCTCCTTCAGGAATATCCCTGGAATACGGAGGTCTTTGTCCGTTCCTGGCGGCGGGATGAAAGCACGCCCCTTCTGGACTCCACCCTGGGTCCTCTTAAAGAAAAGGTTGCGGAATGCTATCGCCGCATCGACGGTCTGTATGACCTGATTCTGGAGGAAGTGCAACTTCAGCTGGACGGATTCGCGGAAAGAATATCCCCCGATAAGCAAATCGAGCCATCTTCTGCAACACCCTGATATCGCGCTCTCCGGCAGAATCAGGTTGAAAAGCGAACAAGGGGACGAGCGGTTTCAGCGGCATGGCCGCCCCCTTCGTCTTTCGATTTTTCCAACAAGAAGGGATAATCACTCTGTTTTTGTCTCAAAGGCTCCGCCCGCCAAACCAGCCGGGCGAGCCGTTTTTATAAAATACTCTAAGCGGAGGTAACCGCATGATTCAAGAAATCACCCTGCAGGCGCTGAACACGGAACGATTTATCAACGAACGGGCCAAGGAAATCAGGGACGCCGTCGGTGACGGTACAGCCATCAACGCCCTCTCGGGCGGTGTCGATTCGTCGGTGGTCACGATGCTGGGACACCGGGCACTGGGCCCGCGTTTAAGAACCGTCCTCGTCGAAAACGGCATCCTGAGAGAAGGAGAAGCCCAACAGGTGGTCGAGTTCTTTCGGGACCTGGGAGTCCCCGTCGAGGTCTATGACGCCAGGGAGGAGTTTTTTGCAGCCCTCAAGGGTCTGACCGATCCCGAGGAAAAGCGGGAGGCGATCACCCAGACTTTCTACAAGAAGGTCTTCGGCCGTCTTGTCAGGGAAAGCGGTGCAAAACACCTTCTCCAGGGAACGATCCTGACCGATGTAGATGAAACCGTAGCGGGGATCAAGCGTCAACACAACGTATTCGAGCAGCTCGGCATCGATCCTCAGGAAACCTTCGGCTATAAAATCATCGAACCTCTGATTCAACTGCGGAAGGAAAGCGTCCGCGAGGTCGGCCGTGCCCTGGGGCTTCCGGCCGAACTGTTTGCCCGTATTCCCTTCCCCGGTCCGGCACTGGCGGCACGGATCATCGGAGAAGTCACCCCGGAACGCATCGAAATCGTCCGGAAAGCCAACGTTGTCGTCGAAAAGATTCTCAAGGGAACCGATGCCTTCCAGTACATGGCCATTCTTCACGAAGACCGCGTGACGGGTATGCGAAACGGGAAACGCGACTTCGGTCTGCAGATTGAAATCCGCTGCTGGGACAGTATCGACGCACGCACGGCAACGCCGACACGCCTTCCCTATGAAATTCTGGACGAACTGGCCAGGGAGATCATCCGCGATGTACCCGGCGTGGTGAGCGTCACCTATAACATTGCGACGAAACCGCCTTCCACGATCGAAGCGATCTGATCCGTCGCCGAATTCCGGGGAATTCCCTGTACTTTAATCCCCTCCCCCTTGACGGGGGAGGGCCAGGGTGGGGGGAATTCCGGGGACAGGATACTTAATTATTGAAATGTTTTTTGATAGTGGTAGCTTATTGCCATGGCCAGAATCGCACGCGTCATCGCAGCGGGATATCCCCATCACGTTACCCAACGGGGCAACCGGAGGCAGCAGACTTTCTTCAATGACGAAGACTATGCCGTCTATCTGGAATTGCTGTCTGAGTGGACCCGCAAGCACAATGTGGCGGTATGGGCTTACTGCCTGATGCCGAATCATGTTCACCTGATTGCCGTACCGGAAACCCAGGATGGGTTGGCTCGCGCCATAGGAGAAGCCCACCGTCGCTATACGAGGCGCATCAATTTCAGAGAGGGATGGCGGGGCCATTTATGGCAGGAGCGGTTTGCGTCATTTCCCATGGATGAGAAACATCTTCTTGCCGCAGTCAGGTATGTTGAAATGAACCCAGTCGCAGCGGGACTGGTGGACGATCCGGAAAAGTATCGTTGGAGCAGTGCCAGGGCACATGTGGAGGGAAAAGAGGATCGACTGGTCGAGATTGCGCCGTTGATCGAGCTGGTAGGTAATTGGCGCGATTATCTGAGACTTTCCGATGAATCGGAGATTCAATCCTTGCATCTGCATGAAAAGACGGGAAGACCCTTGGGAGGTGCTACATTTATAAAAACGCTTGAAAATCAGTTAGAACGTCTGCTGTCTCCTCAGAAACGGGGACCGAAAAAGCAGGGGAATGCCTAATTAAGTATCCTGTCCCCGGAACTCGCCTCATGCGGTCCTGGGCCATATTTGAATGGAATCTGATTAAATGCATGTCCCCCCGTTAGACATTTGACAGGAATTTGTCGACTTGGAATTTTACGCGGGGAATATAAAAAGAACAGCGATATATGTCAACGGAATAATCACTCGCAGAAGCTGAATTCTGGGGGCAGGAATGCCTAATTAAGTATCCTGTCCCCGGAATTCGGCCCGGAATTCGGCTTCATTTACCGTCTCGATTTTCAATTGTCGTCTATACCTTTTCCCTGCATGGAAGAGGACAGGGACTGATTGTCCAAAGTGCTTCTCGTATATTTTACCGATCGTATTTTCTATTTCCCTGCAAAACAATTCATGCATCCTCATAAGCTCCATGGCTTTATCCGTTACTTCTGAACCACCTCGCGAAATTCCTCCTCTCCTGGCGTGAGTCAAGGACGATCCAAGATTGCACTCACATATCTTGATAATGTGCCAGGCCTTGCTGTATGCCATCCCCACGGCGAATGCCGCCTGTCTTAACGAACCTGTTTTTTCAATGCCCCGCAGTAGGCAGTAGGCACCTTGCCCAAACACGATTCCATTGTCATTTTCATACCATACCTTGCAGATAAGCTTCAGAATCATTTTCAACCACTCTCTTGAACCGACGATAAAACCGTTTTCCCCTCCCCTCGGAGACTGTGTCGTAATACCCGATTGACGTTTGAGGTCATTCTGAACGAAGTAACGAGATTCTTTGCCTGACGGCTCAGAATGACATTACGACACAGCCTCCTCGCGGGAGGGGATTAAGGGGAGGGGGAAATCACTTCAGAAATACGGCCCCTTATCACCCCCACCCTGGCCCTCCCCCGTCAAGGGGGAGGGAATTAAAGGCTGTTTTTCCCGTCCCCCGCGGGAGGGAATCAAAGTCCGGCTTCCTCCACCGTCACAGGCAGAGGGGATATTTGTACCGGAAAACTTCCGGTCGCTTATTTTACGGCAAAACCATATTTCGCAAGCACCGCCTTTGCCGCGCCGGACCGGAGGAACTTGAAGAAACCAGCCGCTTCAGCCTTATGACTGCCCTCTTTTGTTATGGCCATGGGGTAGGTTACCCGGGGGTAGAGATCCCGCGGCACGGCGAAGAGGATTTGAACGTTTTTGGCCATCTGTTCCGCATCGGTCTTATAGACGAAGGCACCGTCCACTTCACCCCGGTCGGCATACAGGAGACATTCACGAACATCCCTTGCCATAACCAGTTTGTTCTCCAGCTGCTTGTCCATTCCTTCCTTCTTCAACGCCTCCATCGCGTACTGGCCGGCCGGTACACTCTTGGGACTGCCGATGGCGATTTTTTCCAGCTTGACCACATCCCGCAGCTTTCTTACCTTCAACTCGGGCTTGCCGACAAACACCAGCTCATTGTAGGCAAAAGTGGAGATGCTCTTTTCGTCGATCATCTTCTTCTCTTTTAAATAATCCATCCACTCCAGGTTGGCGGACAAGAAAAGGTCAGCCGGAGCGCCGTTTTCGATTTGCTTGGCAAGAGCTCCAGAGCCTCCGAAATTATTCTGAAAAACGATGCCGGGATTTTGCCTGGCAAAGGTGTCGGTTAGCTCGGTGACGACCTCCTTGAGACTGGCCGCGGCGGATACGTTGATTCCGGCGGAATGAGCAGGCATAGCGAACAGCGTAAGGGTGACAAAAAACAGGATCATGCTGCTGACAAAATGCTTCATCTTCATCGTACTTCCTCCTTTATCGTTATGCTTCCATTGTTGCATCCAGGTTAAAAAGTAATCATCGTCTGCAGATAAAAGAAATCGGCATCAGAAGACTTTCCGGTATCCTTGATATAGTCTCCGCAGAAAAAGTGGGCATAACCGCCTTCGATATTCATGAAGCTGAACACTTTATAACTCAGGACAAAGTCCACTTCATCCCCCACATGATCGGATGCATTTTTACTCTTGGCGTTATAACGCATCTTGTTCCCGCTGGTGCCGTACCAGGCGTCGTTCGTTTCATCCAGGTAAAACCGGTGGTACTGGAGAGAACCTTTCATGCGGTTTTTTACCGGTGCAAAATCTACAAACACGGCAAACTCCTCCATGTTCTGCCACTTGATAAAGTCAATGATCCCGTAAGGGCCGTGCGTGGCCTGGTAAATGGGGTTAAAGGTCTTGCAGGTTCCGTCGGCGGGGTCATCGTCGCCGGTGGCGTAGTTGTATTCGAGCTTGATCACCGGCTGAGAAAAAATGTCCTTGAAAGCATAATTCACATCCGCATGGACGGCCCAGGCGCGAATGTCCTGTGATTTCCCTTTGCCCTTGGTAACGGCGTCCCGGTTTCCGAACTGGTAGGCGATTTCATATCCGTAGCCGAAATTGGTGGAAGCGATCTTTCCCTCACCCCTGGTGCCGACGGTGTATTGTTTGATATCCCCGTAATATGTCTTTGAATCGGTCTGGCTTTGCAGGTCATCATGTTCATCGCTGATATTGATACTGTAAAGATCGAAGACATGACCGGGAACCCCCTTGTAAGTGGCATAAACGCCGTAAAGATATTTCCCCCATCTGGCATCATTGAATTTTTGGTTATGGTCCGTATAGATCACTTCGTCCCCGACGAAGAAATCGATGTCGAAGGGAGCTTTGTTATAGCTGACCTTGATGGCATCGAAGGAGCGGATGTTATTGGACCAGACGGGCGCGGCAATCAATCGCTGGGCGCCGTATTTCAATTCCTGCCTTCCGACTTTCAGGCTCACAGGCAGGTTGCCTGGCTTGGATATCTGGATATACCCCTGGTGAAGATCCAATTCGTCCCGCTGCTTCCTCGGTCTTGCCTCCGATTCCCACTCGTCACTTTGCAGCCCCTCCACGAAAGCGCTAAAATTCTGGTAGGCTACATTCATGTTAATCCGGAAGCGGTTATACCAGAGGCCGTCGTCGTTGCCGGGTTTGGTCGAGTCACCGAATTTGAAATTCTCCCTTTTTTCATAGCGGAGACGGTCATCCGCTCCAAACTTGATCTTCACATCGCCGATATTGAATTCCTTATAAGAAGAGGGAATCAGACCCGAAGATGCCGAAGCCTTCGCTGCTTTGGGCGCCTCGGCGGCAAAAGCGGGGCTGCCTGTCATCAATAAGAGACACACAACCCCAAAAGTGAACGTTGCCATTACAAGAACTCGTTTCATCAAAAAAATCTCCTTTCTATGGATATTCTGGTTCCGGTTGTTGACGAAGCCGTAAAAACGTCTATTTTGTCATTCTGGGCAAGCGCAGCGCGACCCGGAATCCATTTCCAATGCGTCGCACTTCTGCCAGCCGAAAGGCCATTTCCCCCTCAAACCTGGATGTTACTTCGTCACCTGGTCGTACATCCGGATAATCTGTTCCGTGACGTCAACGGTACCGTCATGAGATAAAAGAGTGTCCTTTCCGAAAATTAACGTGTAATGGTCCTGTTTCCTCAATGTATTGATGACTTCGCGGATCTCGCCCAGCAAACTTTGATTGCTCTGAGCGACTTTTCGCTGAAATTCCTCTCCCAGATCACTATCCAATCGTTTATAATCCCGTGTTGCTGCGGATAGCTTATCCTGTTTTTCCTGACGTTCTTTCGGAGAAAGTTGCGGTGACGATTCCTTCAGCTCTTCTTCCAGGGCTTTTATTTCTTCTCCCTTAGCATCCAGGGTTTTCTTCGCGGACAGGAATTCCTTTTCAAGTGTCGTCTGGGCAGTTTTCGCGGCTTTGGCCGTCTGCATGACCTTCTGGATATCAACAACTCCAATTTTCAGCCCTTCTCCTTTAGCCGCAACCGCCGGACAGGCAATGAACAGTAAAAAGAAAATTGTCATAATCAGACATAGTCGCAAATGTTTCATGAGATACCTCCCAAAATAAGATTTAAATTCTGACTTAAAACAGCCACCCATCCGGTTCAGTATGCCGCCTCTGTTTGAGTGGGCTTTTCTACACGTGCCGAATTTTCAGCCCCACAGGAAAGCGCAGGCAATGACAGGAAAGCGATTAACGTTGCGACGATTACTCTCTTTCGGAAATGCATACGCTACTCCTTTTTCTTTCGGACATTCTCTTGCATGATACGCTCACGAGACAAAGATATCGTGTTTCCGTGTGTTTCCTTTTTTAATTCAACGAGACTCGTTGTGCCCGCGCCGTCTTGACGTCAAACGATACGCCGATATTGACGGAGAGTTCTTTCGGTGGTTTTTCAAAGGGGGCACTGACACGGGCCGACTTCACGGCACCGGAATCAAAAACGGCGTGTCCGCTGCTCTTATGCACCCGCAAGGAACCTTCCCTGATCTCCCCGGATTGCATAATGGTAAAGCTGATCCAGGAAACACCTTCCATCCCCTTTTTCCTCATTTCTTCGGGATAGACGAGGTTTGCCTGAAGCCTTTTTCCCAACCTTTCCAGATACTCCCTGGTCTTATCCGCATCCTGCTTTTCATGGGCGATGGATTGCTGCCTTTGCCGCTCAACCGCTTCATCGGCCACGGCGACAACCGGCGACGGGTCCGGCACCGGCGTCTCGTCGATTTTTTCTTCATACACCGGCATATCCGCGGCAACCGTCTCATGCGCCTCGGATGCCTTCTTCGGCATTTGCGGAATGAGTTGCGGCACCTTCCTGGGCGGCGGCATAACCTTTTCCATCCTCGCTTCCTGTTGCCTGTCGGCAACCATGCCGAAGAGCTCGATGACGAGTTTACTGTGGTTCTGATGAGAAGGGTTATACAGGCCGATCAGGACACACGGCAGAATAAGGCCGCAGTGCAGAAGCCAGGAAACCCCCAGCCAATGGTAAAAACCAAACGGTTTGTGACAAGACAGCATCGGATCATCCTCCCCCAAAATTGCAGGTCGTTAACTGCGTGTTTTGGTCTGAACGGCGACCTTCGTGAAGCCGAGTTGCTTCAGCAGGTCGGCCACATCGATAAAACGCTGCAAGGTGATGTCCCGGTCGGCCCGGATAATGAAGCTCGTATCCCGGCCGATGTGCCCCAGCAGGGTTCCGAGGGATTCCATCACCACCTCCTGCCCGTTGAAATAAACCGCACCCGCGGCGTCCAGTTCAATGATCGTGGCCTTGTCCGCCTCCGTCACGTTTTTGGTGGCCTGCGGCAGGTTGACGGGAATCCTCCCGCTGGCGATAAAGCTCGACGTAGTCAAGACGATGGTCAAAAGCACCAGCATGATGTCCACAAAGGGAATGACATTCATGCTCTCAAAGGGTTTTTCTTCCATTGGCAATCTCCCATTCCAGCATCAGGACCTTGACTTTGCTCCACAGCGAGTTGTACAGGACCACCGCCACCAGGGCCACCACCAGCCCGACGGCTGTCGCCTTGAGCGCCAGGGCCAGGCCCGTCATGATCCTTCCGGTATCCAGAGCCGCATCCTGCCCCATGTTGAAGAAGGTCAGCATGATCCCCAAAACGGTGCCCAGAAGCCCCAGGTAGGGGGCATTGGTGCCGACCATGGCGATCACGGGCAATTTCCGTGTCAGCGCCAATTCCAGGGATTTGATGTCCTCGAAGGAGGCGATGCTTACCTTCCTGTAAAGGGCATACCGTTCCAGCGAGATTGCCACGATGAGGATACTCAGGATCACCAGCATGCCGATGATGCCGTAATCCACGATGCCTGACAGCCATTCCACTTTCATTACTCTTTCTCCTGAGTCCGAATATTGTATTGATGTCCTTGCAAAAAATCCGTTCCCTCATCACCCCCACCCTGGCCCTCCCCCATCAGAGACTGTGTCGTAATTAAGCGATAGAGGGTTCTTTGACAAAAGAATATTAGAAAAGAGTGGAAGAGCAAAAAGCTTATTGCACGGCCATATTGACATGATAAAGTATCTCCTGCTCAAGGAGGAC
>Ga0228536_1001602_pt1 | contig 19311 bp, 18 predicted proteins | sample SJ1Smetagenome_FD_168611 | JGI IMG/M metagenome (GOLD analysis project Ga0228536, IMG submission 168611) | Enriched culture of PCE-dechlorinating microbial communities from Ithaca, New York, USA - SJ1.S | ecosystem: Engineered > Modeled > Simulated communities (microbial... > Unclassified...
GATCGCGGCGATCAGATCCTCGAAGAACACCCCGCCGCGCACGTCGCAGACCACCGCGACCTTGCGGATGCGGCTGCCCGGGAGCGCCGCGAGCTCCACCAGCTGATCGAGCAGCGCGGGCGGCAGGTTATCGATGCAGAAGTAGCCGAGGTCCTCGAACGTGTGGATCGCCTCGGTGCGACCGGCGCCCGACATGCCGGTGATGAGCACAAGATCGCGCTCGTTGTCGTTGGCGTGCCCGTAGTCGTCGATATCGATCGTGTCCGCCGTCACGACACCACCCGCTAGTCTTTGTCGTCGACCAACGAGGTGCCCGCAGACGTGATGACAGCGATGATCGCCGCGGCGAGAATCGTCTGCCAGAAGCCTGTGATGGCAACGCCGTCGACCACCCACGCGACTATATAGAGCATCCCGGCGTTGATCACCATCGAGAACAGCCCAAGGGTGAGACAGGTGACCGGCAGGGACAGCACGTGCACGATGGGCTTCACGATCGCGTTCACGAGTGCCAGCACGAGGGCGGCGAGCACGGCCGAGGGCCAGAACTCATCGACTTGCAGCAGCCAGCCGTTTGACAGGTATGCGACGCCGAAGATCGCCGCTGCGCTGATAAGCATCCGGATGATGAACTTCACGGGTGCTCCCTTCGTCGGGTCATGCCAGTGGCCACAGTATAGCAGCGGGCGCTGACGTACTGAGGCCGACCTGGGCACGCGGCCCCTGCGGCCCGAACGCACGTCCGCCGACCGGCGCGTCTGCCTTATTCGGTGCCGAGTGCGGCGCGAACCGCCACCTCCACCTCCGCAGACACCGCGCCATCTCCGCCGATGATGTAGGTGGACTTCACGGACTCAGCGTTGGATTCGAGCGCGCCGCGCGTGGCATCATGCAACGCCTCCGTGGGTGTGAGCAGGAGCAGCCCGCCTCGCGCACCGAGTGCGGCGCCAGCGGCAAGACCGTCAGGGAAGTCCGCCCCTGTGGCGATGCCGACGCACTCCCACACCGCTCCATGTCCGGCACCGTACGCGGCGATGACCGCCGCCGTCTCGTAGCGATCGACGCCTCCTACCCTCGTGACGTGACCCTCGCCGAGAGCGGCCTCGAGGTCGGCCCGTGCCTGCTCCGACACCGCCCCGATGCCACCGAGGACGACGACGTTGGAGGCGGACGCAGGCAAACCGACGGCTCCGCCCCTCGGGTTCGCGAGCAGGATCGGCCAGCCGTGTGCCGCCGCAAGCGGACTTGCGGCCAGGGCATCGGCGAAGGTGCTGCCAGAGGCAACCAGCGCCGTCCCGTCATACGCCGGTCCCTGCAGCCAGATCACCTCGGCAGCGATCAGCCGCGCGGTCTCGTAGCGATCGACACCGCCGAGCCGGCGAACGTTCGCACTCCCGAGCAGTCCGTGCAGCTCCGCCTCCACGAGCGCAGAGACCACCCCGGAACCGCCGAGGATGTACACCCTTTCGGCGCCGAGCCGGACGATCTCGTCTCGCACCTCGGCGGGGAGTGTCCCCCCACGGGTCAGCAGCAGCGGACCATCGACGACGCCCGCAAGCGCGCTGCCGCCGAGTGCGTCCGGCCAGTCCTGGCCCGACGCGATCACAACGGAGGTGGCTCCGTCGGGGAACGCCTCAAGCGATGCTCGCACCGCCGTGCCGTATCGGTCATCGCCGAGCAGACGGGTGACACCTTCGGCGGGTGGCGTGGTGAGAAGGTCGGGCGGCACGACGGTGAACGTCACCGTCACGCGCTCACTCTCGTTTCCGGCCGCGTCGGCGGCCCAGTACTCGAGCGTGTGCTCGCCGAGCGTCGCCGTCCAAGTGACCAGCATACCGAGCGTGCCGGACTTGGGCCGCGTGACCACGGGCGCACCGTCCAGGCTGTAGGAGATCGAGCCGAGAGCGGTCTCGTCGGTCGCTGTGATCATGAGCACGGCAAGGTCCTCGTACTCTTCGACCGCGTCGATGGTGACCACGGGAGGCGTCCCATCGAGCACGACGAACGTCACCGTGGTGTGCGCACTCTCGTTGCCGGAACCGTCGGTCGCCCAGTACTCGAGCGAATACTCGCCGAGCGCGGCGATCGAGACCGGCGCCGATGCCGTTGCGCCCAAGGCCTCGACGGTCACGGTCGCCTCGCCGTTGATGCGATACGAGACCGACGCAAGCGTCCGGTCGTCGGATGCACTGAGCGTTATGGAAGCAGTATCACGATATGTGTCCGGCGCGTCTGAGATGACCACAGGCGACGTGGCATCGAGCACCGTGAACGTCGCCGTGCCGCGGGCACTCTCGTTGCCACCACTATCGGTGGCCCAGTACTCCAGCGAGTGATCGCCGAGACCGGCAACAGAGGCCGGTGCGCTCGCCGTCAGTCCGCTCACCGGCGCGGTGACGGTCGCCTCACCATCGAGACGGTACGAGATCGAAGCGAGACCGCGGTTGTCAGCCGCGGTGACCTCGAACACCGCAACGTCGTCGTAGCGCCCGGTCGCCTCGCACGACACGGTCGGCGCGACGGCATCCAGCACCATAAACGAGGCTGAGACGGATTCACACACATTCCCTGCGGCATCCGTGGCCCAGAACGAGAGGGTATGCTCGCCGAGCGCCGTTGTGGTGAGCGAGGTTTCGGCCGAGAACCCCGCTGCCGGCACCGTCACGGTCGCCTCCGCGTCAAGGCGGTACGAGATCGAGGCCAGCTCGAAGTTTTCCTCCGCGGTGATCGTGAGCGTGGCCGTCTCGTCGTAGCTGGCGATCGCGTCGCTCGTCACGATAGGCGCGCTGGCATCCACGACGGTAAACGACGCACTCCCGTGCTCGCTCACGTTGCCCGACAGGTCGGTCGCCCAGTACTCCAACCAGTGTTCGCCGAGTGCGCCAGTCGTAACGGCCTTCGTCGCGCTCGTGCCTGAGGCCGCGACAGTCACCGTCGTCTCGCCATCAAGGCGGTACGCCAGCGACGCAAGACCGAAGTCATCGGAGGCGGCGATCGTCACGGTGGCCGAGTCGCCGTAGCTCGCTGCAGCATGGCCCGTGACCGAGGGAACGTTCACGTCTTTCTCGCGACATGTGACCGAGACATCGCGCAGGATCGGACTCGTCATGGCATCGCGTGTTTCCAGCCGCACGACGATGTCGAGGTACTTCGCGTCCGGGACCGCCTCGAGGCTCGTGCGCGGCGCGGTGTCGCCGTACGCCCGGCCGAGGTAGTTGCCGGTGCCGTCGGTCCAGTCGATCGGTCGTCCGTTTCGACCGAGCGGCTCGGAGAACGTGACGCCATCCTCGGAGGTCCGCACCGCGAACTTCACGGAGTGGCCGGGTGCGAGTGCGGGAATCGAGGCTGTGAGCGTCGCCCACTCGGCACCCGGCTCGAAGCCAGGATCGAACCGCAGGCCCACAGCCTCTCCGCTGCCGCCGACCCATGCCGTTGCCGGCCGCTTGGTGGCGATATCGGGCCACACCTCTCCCCACTCGTCACTGATGACCACGGCCTCACCGTTGGCGATCACGCCCATGGTCATATTGGTGCCCGCATCGATCCAGACGACGGGCTCCGGTCCAAGCAGCTGAGACTGGGCCCGGTCGTTGATGTGCTGGACGTCGAGCTCGTTGCCGTACCGGTCCCCAACGGCGACCACCGTGCCGTCCGAGCGCAGTCCGACCGTGTGGTCGTAGCCTGCCGCCACCTGCACGATGTCGGTCCAGCCGGAGACGTCGCATTGGTGATACCGATTGTCGCCGGTGGCGACCACGGTACCGTCGGCGCGCAGGCCGACGGCGTGATCCGAACCCGCGGCGACATCGATGATGTCGCGCCAGCTGGCGACCGCCGTCGCGACCGGGCCGATAGCGACACACGTACCGTCGCTCCGCCGCCCGATGACGATCGAATCACTGCCACCGTATGCAGCGACCTCGGCCACACCAGTCCAGGCACCTACGGTCGTACTGCCATCGAACTGAGCGATGCCACCGTCCACCATGATCCCATAAAGGGCGCCTCTGCTCGCACTCAACGACACCGGGGTGTTCGTGTAGCCGGTGCCCGCGAACGCGGTGAGTGAGACTGTCCCCCAATCCGTCAGATCGGTGTTCCCATACGCATACTTGTATGCGGTGAAGTGGTACCCAGCAGCCACCGCGGCGACCGGGTGGAACTCCGAGGCAGTAGACACCCAAACGCGGTCGGTGTCCTTGATGACGGTCTGTCTCGTGCTGTCCACGATGGCCACGGCATGGTCCACACCCATTGCAGTGGGCTCCAGGTGATCCCACAGCCATGGTCCCCAGACGAACTGCGACGCGAACGAGGGGAGTCTGCCCACGATCACGGTCGTACCGTCGGTGCGCAGGCCCATCGCGTAGTCTGAAGCAGCAGAAACGGCAGCGATCTCCGTCCAGGTGTTGGCATCGCCATAACCGCCCAGCGGGGTGATCATCCTACCCGTCGCCAGGACACTCCCGTCGGTACGCACACCGAGCGTCGTGGAGCGGCCCGCTTCTATGGAGACCACGTCGGTCCAGGCTCCGACAACAAGAGCACCGTTGAAGTTGCTGCCGACGGCCACCACGGTACCCTCCGTGGTAAGCCCGACCGTGTGAGTGTCGCCTGCAGAGACGGCAGTGATGCCACTCCACTCGGTGACGTTGAGCTGGCCGGAGGAATTAGAGCCGGCCGCAAGAACCTCGCCGGTGGACGTGAGGCCGATCGTCTGATTCCGCGCCGCATCGATGGCCACGATGTCTTCCCACGTCGAGACGTTGCACTGGCCGCTCGTGTTGAGCCCTGTGGCGACCACCGTGCCATCCGAACGCAGCCCGACTGTGTGCGCGCTACCAGCTGCAACATCTTTCACGCCCGACCATCCCGAGACGTTGAGGCGCCCATCGCTGCTGGCATACCCCACCGCCACGACCGTGCCGTCTGCCCGCAGGCCCACCGTGTGGTCATCACCGACATCGGCATCGACGATGTTCGTCCAGGACGAGACGTTGCCCTGGCCTCTGGAGTAGTCTCCGATGGCGAAGACACTACCGTCGGCCCGTATCGCGACCGCGTGATTCGTGCCCGCCACGATCCTCGCCAGGTCGCCGCCCACGAGCGCAGCACCAGGCACCGTGCTCGTGGAGAGGTTGCTGCGTGTTGTACGGACACCCGTGGTCGATGCGTTGGCGGTGAAGTCCTCGGCGGTGGTCCACGTGGCCGATGCCGTCGGCGCAACCGAGACGCCCGCGGCCGAGGCGACAGGCGCGAGTCCGGGCCAGAAAGCGATGCCGGATGCGATAAGCGCGAGAGAGACGGTGGTGGATATCGCGCGCGACGGCCACGTACGGCGGCGTGCCTTCATGGGTACCCCAATCTGATGTGATGCGAACCATCACGGGAGTGCCCCTGGCGACACGCGTCGGTCGCCTCCCCCACCTGAGAGGATAGCACCTGCCGTGCTCCGCGGGGTAAACGTGGTGCCGGGACCTGGTGACCTACTCAGCCAGTGCCCACGCCTCGGCGAGCCAATCGCGAACCTCGGCGTCGACCTCGTCCGGCGACCGCAGCTCCAGATGATGCGTGAAGCGACCCGGAGCGGGCTCCACGACCTCCTTCCAGCGCGGCGATGTGTCGCGATGCCGGAGGGCCACGGTGAGTACCAGCGGCACATCGGTCTCCCCGAGGTACTGGCCGGGCATCCAGACGCACGCGAACCCCGTGCGCCGGTAGAAGCCCACCTGGCTTGTGCTCACGCGAATCTCCGCATCGCCGATGCTCTCAACACACGCGCGCACCGCCTCGAAGAGGCGACGGGAGTCGTCGTGATCACCGAAGAAGTCGTCGAGCGTCATGTGACCGGGTCCGTACCTGCGCGTGGAGCGGCGCGTCTCACCCACCACACCGTCAGCCCGACTGCCCCGAGGATGAGCGCGGCCGCGAGCACGCGCTGCAGCGGCTCATTCATAGGCCGGTTGAAGATGGCGAGTCCGCCGCTGAAGGCGATGGCCACGGCACCAAGCGCGTACACGGCCATGATCATGCGGCTGAGAGCCGTCAGGCGCCGCGTACCAAAGAGCAGCACCAGGGGCCACACGAATCCCACGAACACGAGCCCCGCGTACGCCAGCCACATCGGCACCTGCTCGGGATCGCCAAGCGGAATGAAGATGCCGACCGGCATGAGCGCGAAGAATCCGATCGTGGTCCAGATCACCACCGCTGCCACGGCAGCGGTAAGCCATGCGGTGGCCGCGAGAAGACGTACCGGTGTGGGCCGAGGATCCGCGGTGTGGTCGTCCATATCAGGCACTCCCCTGCTCCGGCTGTAGGACTGCAACCGCGCCGGCGATCAGCCCCGCGAGCACGTCGCCCTTGGCCCCGAACGCCTCGAGCGCGCGCAGCTTCAGGTGGCGCATGTGCGGCCCGCTCCCCTCGAACAGTCCGTCGGGGGCGTCGAGCTGCGCGCCGCGAAAGAGGATGAACGATACCCACTTCGGGTGTGGCGAGAGGGCGGCCATCCCCCAGCCGTCGTAACCGAACTGCCGCTGACCGTAGCCGATCACCGCATCGGTGAGATCGACCGAGTAGCGGAGCTCGGGAACGACCTCGAGGAAGAGCTGATGCGCGGCCAGGTACAGATCGCGATGGGCTGGCTGCTTCTCAAGGATGAGGCTCGTGAGGTCGCCAATCGTCGGCATCTCGGTATGCGGGTGAGTCCGTGAGTCGGGCATGTGGTCCCCTTTTCCCGGTTGCAGCTAGAGTCTACGCCGCCGGGCGCACTGACGCGGCATCTAGGGCGGGTCCTCACTCTGCTCACCGCCATCACTCACCGACGACGTCCACATGCTCCCGTCCCAGTAGCGCAACTGGTGGCGACCCGATGGATCGGCCAGCCAAACTGCAGGGACGATCCTCGACCACAGCCGACCAGGTGATGCACTGACGATGTCCCTGAGGACCGCAGCGTCGTTCAGGTAGAACTCACAGTAGCTCATCTGCCCGAACACGCGTCCCCGAACACGACCTCGAAGCTCTCGCACACAACAGGCAGCGAGGGCTCAAACGCCCGACCGGAGCCTGCGAGCTCACGGGTGAAGGCAGCTTCATGCGCCTCACGCCAGTAGCGAAGGGAGCCGTCGCCCTCGCCTTCGATTGCCGCGAACTCCGGAGTCACCGCCTCGAACGGGACCACCTCGACGGACGTGGTGCGGATCACGCAGCGCGCGCGACCATCCCAATCCGTGACGACGTTGAGGTCTCCAACCGCGGGAAGCGGCTCGCCCTCCTCCTCGTAGAACCACAGGAGGCCGGCAGTGGCGCGCTTCGTGCCGGACATAACGAGATCCGCTAGTTCGTTGGCATCGGCTTCGTTGTCGCAGAAGTGCCACGCGGAGTAGGTGGTCCCCTCAAGGGCGAGTTCGGGGCGTGCTTCTACCAATGCCGACCACATCTCTGTGACTGATTCCGAGTCAGGCATTGCTCATACCTGGTTCCATCCAGCGTCTTAGAGCGTGAGCTGAAGCGCGCCCCTCACCCGATCCCCTGCCCGAGCCCACATCACACGGGCGCGCTTTCTGCTCGACGCCCGGGTTAGGCCTGATCAGGCGTCGTCTTCATCCGGCTCAACGTCGCGCACCTTACCCATCGCGCGCTCGAACAATGCACGATCACCGCGGGCTGCACGCGCCTGCAGGTAATCCACGGTCATGAGCGCGGACATCTTCTCCGCAAGTGCGGTGGTGATGAGCTGGTTGATGGAGACGTCTTCCGCCTTGGCGAGATCGCGCACCTTGCGGTGGAGCGACTCCGGGAGACGCAGGCTGATGGTGCTCATGACTCTCCTCCGATCCTTCGCAGGAACTCACCGGGGCGTATGACCTGGATACCGAACTGGTCGGAGCCGGCGAAGTCCCGGATGTTGTGGGTGACGATCAGATCGCACCCCGCTTCGACCGCGAGTTCGAGCACCTGGTCATCTCGCGGGTCGCGCAGCAGCGGTCGCCACAGGAAGTGGATCTCCTGGAGGAGCGCGACGCTGCACAGGTAGTCGATGACGTCGTCAATGTCCTCATGTGCGAGGGCAGTCGCATCGCCGAGGCGCTTGGCGGCATCCTCGTACTCAAGAACGATCGGGACCGAGAGAGCGATCTCGAAAGCCGAGGTGCCAACGAGGTTCACCAGGCGGAATGACGCGCCGCGCGACGAGCGCAGTGCCGAGACGAGCACGCAGGTGTCGATTACGACTCGCATCATCATAGTGGTATCGTAGGCGATACCACGTCACTAGTCAATCGCGCTTGCAGAATCTAGGCCTAACGTACTTGCGCTTCAGCTGCGCGCCGAGCGCCTCATGTCAGGCTAGCGTCTGCGTGAGTCGGAAGCACGGGTTAGGCGACCGGTGCCTTCCCCTGAGACCCTGCGACCCGCGCCTGCGTCTGACCGACCGGGACGAGCCGAAATGCGATTCGACCCGCGAACGCTCCTACCACGAGGGCCAGGAGTGACACCGCGGTCAGGCCTACCAGCATGCCGAGCCCCACACTGTACGACTCGAACCGCTGAACAGCCGGGAATCACAGAGGAAGACCTGCAACCGCGCCAATCAGCCCGGCGAGCGTAGCTTGAACGATGTTGCGGAAGTTCACGCGGTACACGGCGCCACACGAGGAGCACGTGTAGAGGCGACGGTCTGCATATCGGGCACCGGGGCGAGCCACGGAGTCTGGATCCGTGAACCGCACAATGAGCAGCATGTACCACGCTTGCTGCGATTCGCTTCCAAGCCACCTGCCTTACCTTTCGTCTAGGCCCGGGCGCAGTATGCTCGGGACGACGCCCAGGCGGACCGGGCATGGCTCTTCGCCTCTGCCAACCATGGCCCGGGGGGCATTGCCACCCGGTCCGCTCGGACACTTCGACCGCTGATAGGGATCTGCGTATCTGCGCTTTGTAAGGTGATGCCGGCGGAGCGGTTTGGCTACCGACAGAAACTGCCCGAGATTGTTCGCGTTCTCGGGGCCCAGGCCCGGCAGGCCGTCTACGAACGTCCTCAGCGGTGGCGTATACGCCCAGTTGGGCGTCATGCCCGAGTAGTCAGGAACATCTCCGGGGACCGGGGGTTCGAGGGCGAGCGCCTCGAAGTACTCTTCTGGCCCAGCGTCAGCCGGTAGGCTGTCCGCTACTGGAGCGACTCGATCAGCTCGAGTATCGCGTCCACGGTGGCCCGCTGCTGCGCATCACGGGCGAGCGTCGCGGTCCCGTCCCCCTCCTGCGGGCCGTAGTCGCCGAACTGGGCATGGTTGCCGCCCTCGATCACAACGAGGCTGGTGTCCTCAGGCAGGCGCGCGAGGGATGACTCGAACACCTCCCCCGCAACGCCGTCCTCGGTCCCGTACACAGACACCACGGACAGCGGGAGCTGCGAGAGATCCGTGGACTCGGCCGGATACGACGCCAGGAACACGATCCCGTCAACGGCGCCGGGGTCGTCCTTCACGTGCTCGGCGGCCATGGCGCCACCCAGGGAGTGCCCGCCTATCACCCAGGTGTCGACATCCGGGTATGCGCCGATGACCTCATCGGCACGCCCGATGCCGAACACGGCCAGATCGAGCGGCATGGGCACGATGACGGCAAGAACGCCACGGTCGCTCAACGCACGCATGAGCGGTGCGTAGGCGGCAGGGTCCACGAGCCCACCCGGATAGAACGCGAGACCTGCCTGCGGCTCGCCCTCCGGCTCGAAGACGTACCACCCGTGATCGTTCTCGGCCTGATGAGCGAGGACCGACGCCTGCTCGAACGCCGGGTACCGGGCGATTCGCGTCCACGCGACGAAGCCGATGGCCGCTACCACGAGCGTCACAGCCACTCCCAGCGCCACGAACCTCGGCCATCTACGCATAGTTGCCCCGAATCCACGTCAACATGCACAGCCGGAAGAACGCGCCTGTGTCAGTCCAGCCACTCCACTTCGCCGGTGTCGAGCGACTTGACGGCACCGCACACGTCCACCTGCGAGGCGAGTTCCGGCGCGACCCGCCGCAGGTATGCCACCACTTCGACAACCGCCGCACGCGCGTTAGCACGGACAGCTGCATCCTCGCAGATGCCGTCATCCCCCACCCGGGCGAGCCGATCGACGATCGGCGCCACCAGCGGGCGGAGCGCCGGATCGTCGGTGCCCGACATCGCCGCGCAGACCGCGCCACACGATTGATGCCCCATCACGATCACCAGACGTACCTCGAGCTCACGGATCGCGTACAGGATCGACGCCAGGGCGGCCGGCTCGAGCACGTGACCGGCGACCCGCACGATGAACAGCGAGCCAGGCGGCTGGTCGAAAACCTGCTCCACCGGCACACGCGCGTCAGAACAGCCGATGACCACCGCGACCGGCTGATGTGCGGGCACCACGCCGGGCACACCGCCAACCAGTTCGGCGCCGCGCTCGGCAACGTAGCGATCGTTGCCGTCTCGCAGCGCACGCAGGATCTGCTCTCGCTCCACCGTAGCCCCTTCTCGCGTCACATCGGAAGGATACCCCGCCAGGATCCCTGTGATCGGATGACGCGGTCCAGAACCGAACGCGCCTCGCGGCCGTTGCGTACCACGCACGCCCTCAGAAGAGAGCGACTCCCAGCACTCCGCAGCCGAGGATGACCAGAGCCGGCTGCACCTTGCCTTCTGTGGCGACAAGGACCCCGAACGCGCCCGCCGCAAGCGCGAACTCCCACCATCCTGTCACCACGACCGCGCCGTACGACCACACGGCGAACAGGATGAGGCTGAGCACGCCGATCTGCAGCCCACCACGCACCCGCCCGACATGCCGACTCCCTGCGATACGGTCCACGATACGGACAAGCACAGCGAGTATGAGCAGTGATGGCAGCAGCACCGCCACCGTGGATACCACCGCGCCCGGGATCCCAGCCACCCTGTAACCGACGAACGTCGCACCGTTTATCGCGATAGGGCCCGGCGTCATCTGAGCCACGGCGAGCAGCTGACTCATCTCCTCGGCGGCAAGCCACCCACGCACCGTGACGACTTCGTGTTGGATGAGCGGTATGGTCACGAGGCCACCGCCGTAGGCGCCCAGCCCGATGAGCGCGAAACTCGCGAACAGTTGCAGCAGCGCCGCCATCACACCTCCGTCCATTCCCTGGCCACGCACATCAGTCCGGTGCCGTGTCCAGGCCGGTCGGCTTGAACCGATCGTCCGAGAGCAGATAGCCGAGCGCCCCCGCCAGCGCCATAGCCACAACAGGATGCACTCCGAACACGGCAAGCACGACAAGCGTGATGAGACACACGGCCACATTGGCCGCTCCGCGCAGATGCGTACGCGCGAACACGAACGCCGTGAACGCGAGCTGGCCCGCCACGGCCACCGCACATCCGCGCAGGAACGCCGCCACCACCGGGTGCTCGAAGTACGGCAGTGCGAAGAGAGCGATAAAGAGGATGGTGAAGAACGAGGGCAGAACGGTACCGAGGACCGCTACGACCGAACCCGGTCCGCCACGAAGCCGCCGGCCCTGGATGTGTGCGATGTTCACCGCGATCGCACCCGGCACCAGCGTCGCCAGCGACATCTCCTGCATGAACTCGGCATCGGTCACCCATCGGCGCCGCAACACGAGTTCGTGCCGGATGACCGTGGCCATCGCAAGGCCGCCGCCGATGGTGAACAGACCCACCCGGAAGAACACCCAGAAGAGACTCCACAGACGCACGTCAGGCTCTCGGGGTGACTGCGATCCACTCTGCGTACCGGCTGCGATCAACCCCGCTCCTTCAGCGTGCCCACGGAACGGACCCATGATACACGCCCTGACACAGCCGCTCGGCTCACCAGTTGCCGCGTCCGCTTCAACGCCGGTGACCGCTATCGGTCCTGATGTCCGGCCCGGAGCGCCTCAGCAACTGCCTCGGCCACATCTCGGGTCACACCCGGCACGGCCGCGATCTCCTCGGCACTCGCGGCACGCAGCTTGCGGATGCCGCCGAAGTGCTTGAGGAGCGCCTTCTTGCGCTTGGGGCCCACGCCGGGGATCTCGTCGAGCACGGAGGCGGTCATCGCCTTGCCGCGCAGCTCACGGTGGTACTCGATCGCGAAGCGGTGCGCCTCGTCGCGCACGCGCTTCACGAGGTAGAGCGAAGGCGAGCCGTTGGGTAACACGACTGGCTCGTCCCAGCCCGGCACCCACAGCTCCTCCTCGCGCTTGGCGAGCGATGCGAGTGAGATGTGCGTGAGACCGAGCTCGGCGAGCACCGCGTGGACGGCGTTGAGCTGCGGCTTGCCGCCGTCGATGAGCAGCAGGTCGGGCCGCTGCCGGGCGAAGCGGCTGTCACCTGCGTCGTCACGCGCGAACCGCCGCCTAAGCACCTCGGCCATCATGGCGACGTCGTTGGCTTCCTCGGCGGGCAATCGCACCTTGAAGCGCCGGTACGCCGCCTTGTCGGCGCGCCCCCCGGTGAAGACCACCATCGAGCCCACCGAATGACGTCCGTGGAGCGTGGAGATGTCGTAGCACTCGATGCGCAGCGGCGGCGCCGGGAGCGCGAGCGCGCTTTCGAGCTCGAGCAGCGCGCGGTTGAGCCGCTCTTCGTCGTAGCGGGTCCGGTGCTTGTAGCGCGCGAGCGAGTGGCGTGCGTTGACCGACGCGAGCTCGAGCAGCGATCGCTTGTCGCCGCGTTGCGGCACGGCGAGCCGCACGCTGGTGCCGCGCAGGCCGCGCAGCCACGCCTCGGCGGCCTCCGGCTCCTCGGGCAACACCGGCACGAGCACTTCGCGCGGCACGTACGACGCGGTGCCGTAGTAGCGGAGCAGGAAGCCCTCGATGAGCTCGACCTCGCCCACGTCGAGGCCCTTGTCGAGCGTGAACTCATTGCTGCCGACGATGCGACCTTCGCGCACGTGGAGCAGGTGCACGCCGGTGATGGTCTCCTCGCGCTCGAGGCCGATGACGTCCAGATCGAGGGGCCGGTCCGAGACCACGCGCTGCCGCTCGAGTGAGGCACGGACGGCGTCGAGTGAGTTGCGCAGCCGAGCCGCGCGCTCGTAGTCCAGGTCGGCAGCCGCATCGCGCATCGCGCGCTGGAGCTCGTCGGCCACATCCCGCTGCCGGCCCTCGAGGAACGCCGCGATCTTGTCAATGCGCTCGCGGTACTCGGCCTGCGTGATCGCGCCTACGCACGGCCCGGGGCCCTTGCCCACGTGGTAGTCGAAGCATGCCGTGCCTGTGGGCTCACCGTCGCGCCCGGTCAGCCGCTTCCACTCCACGCACGTGGCGCGGCACACGGGATACACGCGCCGCACGACCTCCATCGTCTCGCGCGCCGCCCGGGCGTCGGTGTACGGGCCGAAGTAGCGGGTGCCGGGCTTGTGCTTCTCGCGGGTGTACTTGATCGCGGGGAACGGATCTGACAGCGTCAGCGCGATGAACGGGAAGCTCTTGTCGTCCCTGAAGTCCACGTTGTACGGCGGCCTGAGCTCCTTGATGAGGTTGGCCTCGAGGATCATGGACTCGGCCTCGGTGGTGGTGGTCACGTAGTCGAACGAGTCGACCCGCGCCATCATCTTCGGGATCATCGCCCGGTCGTCGTGCCCGCCGGTGTACTGCCGCATCCGCTTCCGGAGCGACTTGGCCTTGCCCACGTAGAGGACCTCGTCGCCCTGCTTCCACAGGTAGACGCCCGGCGAATCGGGCACGTGGCCGAGCTGGGAGACGATGTTGGGGGTGGGGGCGCCCGCGTCGTCGGTCATCGATCCTCCCCCAACAGCTGCTCGAACGTCGCCGCTTCGATGAGCTCGATGTCCCGCGGCTGCTCGAGGAAGCGCAGCACGTCCGTGCGCGCATCGGCCCAATCCACACTCTTCAGCCGCACCCTTAGCGCCTCACGCCAATCGGCTGCGGCGAGAGCTGCCGCCTCCGGCGCGGTCTGCGCCAGCGCGTGTGCGAGCATCACGAGGTTGGGCTCGATCGCCGGTTCCCGCGTGAGATACCACATGAGGTCGTAGAGGTCGCGGCCCTTCGTGTACGGGCGCGCCACCACGGCCGCGATTTTGCCGGCGAACAGCGACGGCAGGTCGTGATGCTGCAATCGCAGCGGGCCGAAACGATCGACGAGCGTGACAGCCAGCCCCGCGCTTGCCGGCGGGTTGGTGTCGACCTCGAGCAGGATTTTAAGCGACTCGTCTTCGTGCGGTGACAGTCCCGCTTCATGCAACAGCCCGACGAACCCGAATGCCGCCTTCTGCACAGCACTCGTCTGCCGCAGGCTGACATTCAGCACGTATCCCTCGCGCTCGAGCTCGCGCGCGATCTTCTCCGCAAGCGTGCGCAGATCGAATTCCCGTCCGTTTCGTTCCAGCGCGAAGTCGAGGTCCTCTGAGAAGCGAGGCTGACGGTAAAGGAAACGCAGGGCAGTACCACCCATGAAGGCCAGCGGCACCATCGCCCCCGCATCCTGCATCACGCCGAGGATGCGCGACTGCAGAAACTCGCGCAGCAGGTTGCGACCGTCCACACCCTGTCGACGATGGTTCACCAGCTCGATCGCGCGATCCTTCACAGCGCCTCCCACTCACCGTGCGCTTCACGCAGCCGCGCGACGTTCGCTGCTGCCCGCACCAACTTCGGCCTGGCGCTGCGACGCGCCATGTCATCCAGCACCTGCTGGTCCAGTCTGCCGACGTCCAAGCGGAGCCCCTCAAGGAAGAGCAGCCGATCGGCGCCTGGTCGAAGGTGGACCAGATCGAGCAACGCTTTCTCAGGCCTGGCTACGAGGACATCGGCGCCCCCGATCGGTGCTGTGGCATAGCCCCAGAACAGCGCCGGGCCGACGTGCCGGTAGCCGTATCGGCCGAGGGGAGTATCGAACTCGCCCGCGCGGGCCGTGGTGACACTCGTGGTCACGAAGACGGCCTCGGGAATCACGCCGTGATACGACAGGGCGCTCTCGAGACTCACGTACGATGGCCGCTCCAGGAGATTCGCAACCTCGAACGGGTGGGGTGCGCGACTCTGAAACGCCTCCGGCAACGCGTAGACACCCCGGCGCAGTTGCAGCAGCTTACCGCTCACCACCCAGCGTGAGAGCTGGCGACCCAGGTCGACCTCATCCACGTCCCCGGCTCGCAGCAGCGACGAGACGAAGACCGGGCGGCGACCGATACTGTCCAGCAGTTCGCGATACTTCATGACGTTAATATGCCATGTCGGGCATATTATTGCAATGTATTGTGCCTTTCGGGGCAGATTCGCATTCTTGCGGCCTCCGCCGCACGGCGCCCCAACGCTGCCCCGCGTCCTACCCCTTCGCCGCAACGCGCGCGTGGTGACCCTCCAGCACGGGCTTCAGGAACCGCCCGGTGTACGACTCGGCACATGCAGCCACGTCCTCCGGCGTGCCGGTCACCACGATCTGCCCACCGCGGTCCCCACCCTCGGGGCCGAGGTCGATGATGTGATCGGCGCTCTTGATCACGTCGAGGTTGTGCTCGATCACGAGCACCGTGTTGCCCGCATCCACCAGCCGTTGCAGCACGTCGAGTAGCTGCCGCACGTCGTCGAAGTGCAGGCCTGTCGTCGGCTCGTCGAGGATGTAGAACGTCTTGCCCGTCGACACGCGCTGCAGTTCGCTCGCGAGCTTCACGCGCTGCGCCTCGCCGCCGGAGAGCGTGGTGGCGGGCTGGCCGATGCGCACGTAGCCGAGGCCCACGTCGTAGAGCGTCTGGAACTTGCGGCGGATCTTGGGGATGTTCTCAAAGAACGTCACCGCCTCCTCGACCGACATGTCGAGGATCTGGGCCACGTTCTTGCCCTTGTACGTCACCTGCAGCGTCTCCCGGTTGTACCGCGCGCCCTTGCAGACCTCGCATGGTACGTACACGTCGGGCAGGAAGTGCATCTCGATCTTGATCTGCCCGTCGCCCTTGCACGCCTCGCAGCGGCCGCCGCGCACGTTGAAGCTGAAACGCCCGGGGGCGTACCCGCGCGCCTTGGACTCGTTGGTGGAGGCCAAGAGCGAGCGGATGTCGTCCCACACTCCGGTGTAGGTGGCCGGGTTGGACCGCGGCGTCCGGCCGATCGGGCTCTGGTCGATGGTGATGACCTTGTCGATCCGCTGCAGGCCCTCGATGCGGTCGTGCTTGCCGGTGCGGTGGCGCGTGCGGTAGGCGTGATTGGAGAGCGCGGGTGCGAGCGTGTCGGCCACGAGCGAGCTCTTGCCCGAGCCCGAGACACCCGTCACGACCGAGAGCGCGCCGAGTGGGATCTCCACATCGATCGACTGCAGGTTGTTCTGCCGCGCACCCACGATCGTGATGCTGCCCTTGTCCGGCTTCCTTCGCACAGCGGGTAGCGGGATCTCGACCTCGCCGGAGAGGTACTTGCCGGTGAGCGACTCGGGGCAGGTGAGCAACTTCTCCGGCGTGCCGATGCAGACGATCTCGCCGCCATGCTCCCCGGCCCCGGGGCCCATATCGATCACGAAGTCGGCCTCTCGGATGGTCTCCTCATCGTGCTCGACGACGATCACGGTGTTGCCGATGTCGCGCAGCCGCTTGAGCGCCACGATGAGCCGCTCGTTATCGCGCTGGTGCAGACCGATCGACGGCTCGTCGAGGATGTAGAGCACGCCCACCAACCCGCTGCCGATCTGCGTGGCGAGCCGGATGCGCTGCGCCTCACCGCCGGAGAGCGTGGCGGTGGCGCGCTCGAGCGTGAGGTAGTCGAGCCCCACGTCCACGAGGAACCGCAGCCGCTCCACGATCTCCTTGATGATGCGCTCGCCGATCAGCGCGTCTCGCTCGGAAAGCTCGACCGTCTCGAAGAAGTGGAGCGAGTTCTTGGCCGAGAGGCTCGTGACCTCGTTGATGTTCTTGCCGCCGAAGGTCACCGCGAGGATCTCGGGCTTGAGTCGCGCGCCGCCACACGTGGCGCACGGTATGACCGCCATGTACTCCTCGAGCTTCTCCTTGCTGAGCTCGCTATCGGTCTCCTCGTGACGCCGCATCACGCTCGCAAGCGCTCCTTCGTACTTCGTGTACCAGAAGGTCTCGCGACCGTCGCGCGTGAGGTAGTCCAGGCGGATCTTCTCATCGCCGAAGCCGTGGAGCAGCTTGTGGCGCGCCTCCTCGGAAAGCTCGTTCCAGGGCACATCGATGCTCACGCCGATGTGCTTGGCCGCCGCCTCCACGAGCTGCGGGTAGTAGTTGAGGTTGCCCGAGTACGGCTTGATGGCGCCCTCGGCGATGGAGAGCGTCGGGTCGGGCACCACCAGGTCAGGGTCTGCCTCCATGCGGCTGCCGATGCCGAGGCAGTCCGGGCAGGCGCCGTACGGGGCGTTGAACGAGAAGTCCCGCGGGTTGAGCTCGTCCATGGAGAAGCCATGCTCGGGACACGCGAGCGCCTGCGAGTACTCGGTCTCCTCGCCATCCACGACCGCGATCACGACGGTGCCGCCGGCGAGCTTGAGCGCCATCTCCACGCTCTCGGCCAGACGCGGACGGAGCCCATCTTTCATCACGAGGCGGTCCAGCACCACGTCGATCGTGTGCTTGAACTTCTTGTCCAGCACGATCTCTTCGTCGAGCGTGCGCACCTCGCCGTCAACGCGCACACGTGTGAAACCTTCGGCCTTCAGGTCCTCGAACAGCTTGTGGTACTCGCCTTTGCGGCCCTTCACGATGGGCGCCAGCACCTGGAACTTGGTGCCCTCGGGAAGCTCGAGCAGCGTGTCCACGATCTGCTCGGCGGTCTGCTTCTCGATCACGCGGCCGCAGACCGGGCAGTGCGGGATACCCACCCGCGCGAACAGTAGGCGGAGGTAGTCGTAGATCTCCGTGACGGTACCCACCGTCGAGCGCGGGTTCTTCGATGTCGTCTTCTGGTCGATGGAGACGGCCGGCGAGAGCCCCTCTATGTGGTCCACATCGGGCTTGTCCATCTGGCCGAGGAACTGGCGTGCGTAGGCCGAAAGCGACTCCACGTAGCGCCGCTGGCCCTCGGCGTAAATGGTGTCGAAGGCGAGCGAGCTCTTGCCGGAGCCGGAGAGCCCCGTGATCACCACGAGTTCGTCGCGCGGGATCTCAAGATTGATGTTCTTCAGGTTGTGCTGGCGGGCGCCGCGGATCGAGATGCGATCGAGAGACATTCGGGAGCGACCTTTCGTGGTTGGTGCGAGGGGGTTTCGCTGCAAATCCCCATTGTACGCCCCGGCGCAGGCGGGTTCCAGGAGAGGGCGGGTGAGGGCGGCAGGTGCCGTGCTGCGTAGTCCTCGCCGGAGGCCCTCGGCGTCTCGGACGCGGCGCGTCCTCGGCGCCTCCCCCGGCTGCGGAGTGACTTCGCACACGCCTGCCGACCGCCCCGTCCTCAACCTTTCACTCTCCCGCCACGCCCCAGAAACACAGCGCCCCCACGCTTGAGCTGTCAGTGGGATCGACTCCGGCGCCGGAACACACGGACGCGCACCGGAGCGCAGACGGAAGCGAGGGAGCGTATGGACGTGCAGGTGGGACTCGATACCATGTGGGTGCTCCTTGCGGGGATGCTGGTGTTCTTCATGAACCTCGGCTTCGCGCTGGTGGAGTCGGGCTTCGCTCGCGCCAAGAACACGGTCAACATCATCTCCAAGAACTTCATCGTGTTCGCGGTCTCCACGATCGCCTTCCTGGCGATCGGCTGGGGACTCATGTACGGCGACGGCAACCCGTTCATCGGCCTCAAGGGGCTCTTCATGGTGAGCGGCGCCGACAACAGTCCTGCCGTGGGCGACGCCTACCAGGGCGTCTACTCGGCGATGGGTTGGGCGGGCGTGCCGCTCATGGCCAAGTTCTTCTTCCAGCTGGTCTTTGCCGGGACCGCCGCCACCATCGTGTCAGGAGCGGTGGCCGAGCGCATCAAGTACGTCTCGTTCATCGTCTTCTCGTTCCTGCTCGTGGCGTTCGTCTATCCCACCGTCGGGCACTGGATCTGGGGCGGCGGCTGGCTGGCGTCACTCGGCTTCTGGGATTTCGCCGGATCGACCGTGGTGCACTCCGTGGGTGCATGGGCCGCGCTCGCAGGCGTGCTGGTGCTCGGTCCACGTCTCGGCAAGTTCGGCAAGGACGGCAAGGCGCACGCGCTTCCCGGCCACAACATGACCTCGGCCATGACCGGTGCGCTCATACTGTGGCTCGGCTGGTTCGGCTTCAACCCAGGCTCCACCATGGCGGCCGACCCGATGGCGATCTCGCACATCATCGTGACGACGAACCTCGCTGCCGCCGCAGGTGCGCTCGTGGCAACCGCTGTTGCGTGGAAA
>Ga0228536_1001603_pt1 | contig 19294 bp, 22 predicted proteins | sample SJ1Smetagenome_FD_168611 | JGI IMG/M metagenome (GOLD analysis project Ga0228536, IMG submission 168611) | Enriched culture of PCE-dechlorinating microbial communities from Ithaca, New York, USA - SJ1.S | ecosystem: Engineered > Modeled > Simulated communities (microbial... > Unclassified...
GTTATTTGTCCATGACTGACTATTATCTGAAAATATGTGAAAACTAGAGAACCGCCGTGTACCGAACGGTACGCACGGTGGTGTGAGAGGTCGGTAGGTAAATTAATTATCTACCTCCTACTCGATAGGGGGAGAAGATATGATCAATGAGAAGAGACTGCTTGATAGTTTTCTTAGATATGTTCAAATAGACAGTCCAACTACCTTTGAGAAGGAGTTGGCCCAAGAGCTTAAGAAAGAGCTTGAGGAACTTGGATTTAGTACAAGGATCGATGATGCAGGCGAGAAATCAGGCAGTAACACAGGAAACCTGATAGGCTGTCTTAAGGGTGGATCTGAGGGTGGATCAATAATTTTCAGTGCTCACATGGATACAGTATCACCGGGCAGAGGAGTTAAGCCTCAAATAAGAGATGGTGCTGTTTACAGTGACGGAACGACGATATTGGGCGGAGACGACAAGGCCGGGATAGCTGCTATAATGGAAGCAATAAGGGTAGTTGTTGAAAATGACCTTCCACACAGCGGTATAGAGGTAGTATTTACAATATTTGAGGAGGGTGGACTTAAGGGCTCGGCAAACCTTGATTATTCACTACTGAGCTCAAGAAAGGCATTTGTCCTGGACAGCGGTGGGAATCCCGGACGGATAATCACAAGAGGGCCTGCTCAAAACAAGATAACAGCAGTATTCAAAGGCAAAGAGGCACATGCAGGGGTTGCTCCCGAGAATGGTATTAGTGCGATCCAAATGGCTGCTGATGCCATCGCTTCGATGAAATTATTGAGGATTGATGAGGAGACAACGGCAAACATTGGCTCAATCGAAGGTGGTGGTGCCACCAACATTGTTCCAGGCCATGTGACCATTCAAGCAGAGGCGCGAAGCTTGAACGAAGAAAAACTTATTGAGCAGACCAGGCATATGACATACTCAATGGAAGCTGCAGCAAAGAAGTATGGTGGCTCAGTCGACATAATTGTGGAAAGAGCGTATGGAGCGTTCAGAATATCAGATGAAAGCTCTGTAGTGAGAGCTGTTGAAAAAGCATTCCATAATCTTGAAATAACCACAGAATTAGTTGGCTCAGGCGGGGGAAGCGACACAAATAATTTTAATTCGAACGGAATAGAAGCAGTGAATATTGCAATTGGCGAGAGAAATGCCCACGCCCTCGAGGAGCACATATTTATTGAAGACATCAAAACATCTGCAAAATTGGTTTTTGAGCTTATAAAGCTTCATAGTTAGTATTTTTTATCTAAAAGGCACCTAATTAGCCAGGTGCCTTTTATGCAGTTGCAAAGTCACACTGGGTCAGTTAGAATGATAAGGTAATTCAATCACAGGAGATTGCTTATGGGAAGAGAACTTAAGCTTACTGAAGGGAAAATAATAGGTACTTTGACCAGGCTTGCTTTGCCGATCATGGGGACCTCATTTATCCAGATGGCATATAATCTGACGGATGTTATGTGGTTGGGGAGGCTTAGTACTGACTCAGTCGCAGCTGTTGGAACAGCAGGATTTTTCCTCTGGCTAGCCGCATCACTTGTCATGATTTCCCAGGTCGGGATCGGAGTAAGTGTCGCGCAGAGCTATGGCAGAGGTGATAAAAAAGAGGCAAGAAGATTTATTACATCCGGTTTTCAGCTTAACATTATGATCGCATTGATATACGGAGCAGCTCTGTATTTTTTCAGGGAGCAGATAATCGGATTCTTCAATATTCAGGAAGCTGATGTGGTAGATATGGCCGTAAGCTATCTTTCCATAATCAGTGGAGGGATGATTTTTTTCTTCATGAACCCGGTGTTTTCAACGACATTAAACAGCTCCGGAAACAGCGTCACACCCTTTAAGACCAATACAATTGGACTCATGATAAATATGGTCCTTGATCCTATCCTTATTTTCGGGATTGGGCCATTCCCAAGTCTAGGGGTGAAGGGAGCCGCAATAGCAACCGTTACAGCCCAAATAGTAGTTACGGTTATCTTCCTATACATTGGATCCAGGGAAGGAACCCTTTATTCACATGCAAGAATAATTGAGAAACCTGATTTCAATAGGATATCAAGGATCGCTGAGCTAGGGATACCTCCCTTTGTCCAGATGGGAACCCATGCTGCAGTAAGCATCATAATCACCCGACTGGTAGCCGGCTTTGGTTCCATACCCATTGCGGTCCAGAGCATAGGATCGCAAATCGAATCCATTTCCTGGATGACCTCTGAGGGCTTTGCATCAGCAATATCAGCCTTTGTAGGTCAGAATTATGGGGCTGGGAAGCTTGATAGGATCAAGGAAGGGTATCAAAAAGGGATAAGAGTACTTGGAGGATTTGGTATTTTTGCATCCCTGATGCTGATTTTTGCAGCTGAGCCCTTATTTTCTATTTTTACACCAGAAGACCCTGAAGCAATAAGGGAAGGAGTCAAATATCTTAGGATCCTTGGATTGTCACAATTTTTCATGAGCGTTGAGATAGGTACTGCCGGTGCTTTTAATGGATTGGGAAAAACCATACCTCCTACTGTGGTGGGAATGACCTTAAATGTCTCAAGAGTACCTCTGGCTGCAATCATGTCTTCAACAGCCCTTGGATTATTGGGGATATGGTGGGCAATTTCAATCTCCAGTATACTGAAGGGATTAATACTATATCTGTGGTTCAAAGCAGTTTTGATAAACATTAGGCAGGCCTCTGCTACCTAGAGGACCTGCCTACTCGTCTTTGAGCAAGGATATCTATCCCTGACCCCATTATATTCCCGATCAATATCTGGCCTTTTTCGACCGGAGCGAATACTCTCAGGTTTCTTATTTGCTCAAGTACAGCATCTGAGATATCCTTTGGGACCGGTCTGCTGGAAACTACCGGCAGTCTGCCCATTGGACCGTTTAAAAGGATACATCTACCGGTTAATATATTACTCTCTTTGGAGATCAACTTTCTTGCATAATCTATTCCCCTGCCGCATCTGTTGCCGGTAACATTGATGTCAGTCTCTGATCCATAAACTTCAAGCAAGCATCCTACTGGACATATATTGCATTTCGCATTTAAATAATTCAATATCAACACCTCGACTGAAATTATAGCATACAAGTTGCCACCGGTCCAATAATCTAGTAAAATCTTAATAAAGGCTGGAAAGCGAGGTGAGTCTATGCTAAGTGAACTTGAAGTGGTATTAAGACTGATACTGTCGGCTATTATAGGTGGAGCCATAGGGATAGAAAGAGAAGCAAGCAACAGGCCTGCCGGATTCAGGACACATATTCTCGTAAGCGTGGGCTCAACACTTATAATGCTGGTTTCCGCCTACGGTATGGGGGAAAGTGCTGATCCAGGAAGAATTGCCGCACAAGTAGTAAGCGGAATAGGTTTTCTGGGGGCAGGAACGATACTTCGAACCGGCAACCACATCAAGGGTTTGACAACCGCTGCAAGTCTTTGGGTATGCGCCGGGATCGGCCTTGCTATTGGCGCTGGGTTTTACCTGGGTGGTGTAGTTACAGCTGCAATAGTACTAATATCCTTAGTTGCTCTAGGTAACGTAGAAGTGAACGTGCTCAGAGGAGCAAATAAGCTGGTCAGAGTTACTGCTACCGACAGAGCCGGATTGATAGGAGATATTGGCACTGTATTTGGAGAGTACAATATTTCTATTCGTAACGTTACTATCGATGATATGAAGGACGATGGCGAAGGACCTGGTAAAATCGAGATAAAATTTTATGTTAAGAAGCCAATCAATCTTAATCTTCAGGGTCTTTACGACAGTCTGTTCCATATCAGAGATATTGATGAGGTTGACTTTGAGGATCAAAGGATTGAAAATTGGAGAAATAGAAAGGGAGGAAACTGATTTGTTAAAACAGCTTATGAAGCCTGAGGTCAATGAAGAAATAGCGGTAATGAAAACAAATTTCGGTGAGATAAAGATTAGGTTGTTCCCTGAGGTTGCACCAAAGGCTGTGGAGAACTTCACAACCCATGCAAGATCAGGATATTATGACGGGATCACTTTTCACAGAGTAATAAACGACTTTATGATACAGGGGGGAGATCCCGAGGGGACGGGAAGAGGCGGCAAGAGTATCTGGGGCAAGCCCTTTCAGGATGAATTCAACACTATGTTCAGAAATTTCCGTGGCGCATTATCTATGGCTAATTCCGGACCGAATACAAATGGAAGCCAGTTTTTCATAGTACAAAAAACCAGTGTTGAGAATAATATACTCGGACAAATGGAGGATTTGGGAGAAAAAAGAGGCTATCCTCAGGATGTGGTTGATGCGTACAGAGAATTGGGAGGCACATTCTGGCTGGATGGCAAGCATACTGTGTTTGGTCAGGTGTTTGAGGGGATGGAGGTAGTTGACCAAATAGCAGGAACAGCTGTCGGAAGCGGCGACAAGCCGATAAAGCCAGTTATAATTGAAAGTCTTACAATAGTACCCTGGATGAGTGAATAGGATGAAATCTGATATAGAAAAGGTCATATGCGATGCAGTAAGGGAATTTGAAAAACATGTGGATATATCGACCAGATGGAAGAAACCTCTGGTTGCATATGCGGATGCCTCTGATCCGATGTTTAAAATACTAAAACAGGTTGCTGATCCTGATCATTATGAGCCGTTTGATATTAATCCGGATGCGAAATCTGTTATAACATACTTTTTGCCATTCGAGGATTGGGTGGTTGAAAGCAATACTGGAGGTACTGAATGCTCAAGGGAGTGGGCATTGGCATACATTGAAACCAACAATCTAATCTCAGCGATCAATGATCGACTGATCCTTTTTCTTAATGACTCTGGGTGGAGAACGGAAAAATTACCAAAAGAACAAAATATGAACCATGATACTTTAAAAAGTGTATGGTCCAACAGACACGTATCATACATTGCAGGTCTAGGAACCTTTGGGATAAATAATATGCTTATAACTGAAAATGGATGCTGTGGGAGATTAGGCAACGTTGTGACAAGCCTTCCCCTTGAGCCTACAAAAAGACCGGATCATGAATACTGTCTTAAAAAGCTGGACGGCAGCTGTGGGATATGTGTTGACAACTGTATGGTGGGTGCATTGGATAATGGATTTGACAGATTTGGCTGCAATGAGGTTTTAACAGTTAATGGAGCCAGATTCAGAGGGCTTGGTGAGGCAAAATGCTGCGGTAAATGTCTTACAGGACTGCCATGCTCCATAATAAAACCGGTAGCACTATCAGTATGACAAAAATCCCTTCATGGATCAGAGTAAGGGAAAAAAATGAGGGGGTGCATTTATGCATCAGTACAAAGGAAAGCTCATAATTCACACCGGTTCGATGTTTTCCGGCAAAACATCAAGTCTGGAAAAAGACGTAAAAAGATTCAGGATCGCAGGCTACAGGACCCTGGCTTTCAAGCCTTCAGTTGATACAAGGTATGCAAGCTCAGAGATCGTGACACACGATGATACTACTCTTGAAGCGGTTTTGGTTGAGGGTATATCTGAGATACTCAGGCAGTGCAACCTCAACAAACCAGAAGTTGTTGCCATAGACGAAGTCCAGTTTTTGGGAGGCGGCCTGGATGAAATAATAAAGGGCGTGAACATCCTTTTAGGGCAGAATATTACAGTCATCGCAGCAGGACTTGATATAGATTTCGCAGGTCAGCCCTTCGAGATAGTCAAGGAGCTGATGCCAATAGCTGATTATCTGACTAAGCACCATGCAGTATGTGTAAAATGCGGAACTGACGCATGGGTAAGCCACAGGAAAACCAAAGACAGAGAAAGAGTAGTGATCGGAGCCTCAAGAGAGTATGAGCCTCTTTGCAGAAGCTGTTATTTAGAGGAAAAAAGGCTGGAGGATGCAATCGTTAATAAAAACCAGGTCACATTTATATAAAAATCTCGGGGAACACCCCCGAGATTTTTAATATTCATCCAATCATTCAGAAATAACAGATATGCTTCCTGAGGATGTCTCCAAATCAAGTGTATTTGAACCATCGCCGATCCTTATTCTCATGTGATCCTCATCGCTTCTTGTGACTGATCCCGGACCACTGTAGTCAAGGTTACCTGAAGATGTTTTTGCTTCTATGCTGTAGTTAAGCTTATCCTCAATGTCGACCTCAATGCCTCCGGAGCTCGCTGCAGCGAAAACATTCCCTGAGGCTTCAACCAACTTCATCTTGATGCTGCCTGAGCTTGACTTCAAGGTAAAATCTCCTGCTACAGGATAGACTGCCTGACTGCCTGATGAGGTCGTTAAAGAGCCGTTTTTTGTATTTGTGTCCATAAGCTGTACAGACCCTGAGCTTGTTGCTATATTTAATTTATCAAGTGCAAGATCCTTAATTGTGACTGAGGCAGAGGATGTTTCGACTTCCACCGACCCATTAAAATCATCAGGGACAAGTACTGTAAATTTGAGACCAGAACTTGAAATGGTAAAGCTGTTGCCATCTGGAACCGCCCTTAACTCAAGCCCTCCAGGGATACTGCTGACTTCCAGATCAAGATCGATATTTCCCTTGTAGCTGCCCTTTAGTGTAGCGACAACTTTATCTGTGCTGCCTCTTTCTACGGAAACATCAGCAAAAGTAGATTTTACTCTAAGAAGATCCTTTGTGGATATATTCTCCTCAGCACTCTTGTCGATGGTCTTGTTAACAAGATCAACTTTATTAAAAAGTCCATTGTCAAGCCCTAAACCGTCAATTCCTATTACCGTCCTTTTTCCGTCCTCAATAACCTCGACACCTCTCCAGGTGATCGTAACGGAGGTATCTCCATCGAGAACGTGGATTCCGTCTCCGCCAACTCTTACCACATCGCCGTTGTCCGTTATCTCAATAGCATTTTCACTTATATAATCAGAAAACCTGAAATTATCGATGTATCTGAGCGAATAAAAACCTATTCCAAATGAAATCAGAACTACTCCGATAAGGATCAGAGAAATTTTTTTAAGATCCATATATTACACCTCCTGTCCATTGACGAGTCTTCTATTCCAGGCCAAATATGCTGAAGTAAGCTTGTATAGAAGCTTTGTTAGGACAACTCCCAAAACGACCAAAAGAATACCAAGAGCTATCAAGCCTATACCAAAAGCAATGACTGTTATGACACCAGGCTGAAATCCAGGTATGAAGAAGGTTACAGGGAAACCTAACAGCATTGCAGCACCTCCAACGGAAATACCAACTCCTGCTGCAAATATCCCAAATAAAAATCCAACTAAGCCGATGAAAGGACCCAATACAAATACCAGATTAAGACCTATCAACAGGATCAGTATCAACATTTTCCTCGCTCCGTCCGTACTTCCCAAGGCTTGAGGTTGTTTAGCCGAACTGTCCTGTTCCTTGCCCAGAGTTTGTCTGATACTATCAGCCACCTCGTTAGGAGTACCCAGCTCCACAGCGATCTCCTCATCTGTTTTTCCCTTGTCTCTTCCAATTGCAAAATGCTCCTCATAATCCAAAAGAATTTCCCTGATCTCGTCCTCAGGAAGTCCTTTCAAGTATGATCTTAAACTGTTTAGATACTCATTCCTTTTCATTTACCTCACTCCTTAGCAAATGATTCACACCGTTTACAAAGGTGTTCCATTCCGTTTCCAATTCCTCCAATACCTCCCTGCCATTTTCAGTAAGGCAGTAATACTTTCTAGGAGGCCCCTCCTGCGATTCTTCCAGATATGTCGTAACATAACCGTCGGTTCTAAATCTTCTAAGCAGCGGATATATGGTTCCCTCAGAAATCAGGACGTACTTTGATATATTTTCAACCAATTCATACCCATAAAAATCCTTTTTAGAAAGCTGTGAAAGAACACAAAGTTCAAGAACCCCTTTTTTGAATTGAATGTTCATTATATTCAACCCCTTTCATGGTACAGCTATAATATAACACACGCTATCTTATAATGCAAGGTACTGCATGAAAAAAAATAGAGGTTTTATTAACCTCTGATTTTGAAGGATTTATTCAAAGCTCAAACCCTCTCTGTGAAGGCCTACACTTAGTACAATTCCAATTGACACAAGATTTATAAGCTGGAATGTTCCTCCATAGCTCATGAAGGGCAAGGGAATGCCGGTTATGGGCATCAAACCGAGAGTCATTCCTATATTCTCCCATATATGGAACAAAAACATCCCTGCAAGACCTGTTGACATAAGGGAGCCGAAGGTATCCGTGGAATTTTTGGCTATTTTGACAATCCTGTACAATAATATAAAATAAAGAAGTATCAGGGAGGCTCCGCCAATAAATCCCAGCTCTTCTGCCAGAACGGCAAATATAAAGTCAGTCTGTTTTTCGGGAATGTAATTGAATTGAGTCTGGGTTCCCTTAAATAAGCCTCGTCCAAACATTTTTCCGCTGCCTATGGCTATCCTGCCCTGTAAAGCCTGATAACCCGTATTAGTTGTATCCCTTTCTGGGTCCAGAAAATTAAATATCCTGTCGCGCTGAAAATCATCAAGCCTCATCCAGATCACGGGCAGGCTCATCAAACCGACTACGAATGCCAAACCGATGTATTTCCATTTTATCCCGCCTGCAAACAGCATTGCAGCTATAATAAAAACAAATACCATTGCAGTTCCCATATCAGGCTGCATAAGTATCAATATCACAGGTGAAAATGCCAAAGCGAGTGTCTTTAGCAAAACAAATGGTGAGTTGATATCCTCCTTGTGCTTATCCATGTATTTCGCAAGAGAGATTATCAGTCCAACCTTTACAAACTCTGCCGGTTGGAAGCCGAAGCTGCCGATATAAAGCCAGGAACGTGCTCCCCATTGCTCATCACCCACACCCATGAGTAAAACAGCCAACAGAAGACCCATTGAGACTATATATATTGGGATATAAAGCTTCCCCAGAAATTGATAGTCGAAGAAAACAAAAAAAAGTATTGCTGCAAAACCGATCAGAGTTGCGATGCCCTGGGTTTTCACATACCTTAGATTTTCCATGCTTAGAGTTGCAGAGTATATTACTACAAGGCCATAGATGCAAAGCATAATGACCGCTGCAAGCAATATAAAGTCAAATTTTTTGAATGCCTTTTTCCTTAGATTGAACATTTCATCGACTCCTTTATTCCAGATGATATTATATCATAATACATCGATTCGAAGTAGTGGGAATGCTTAAGCAAATTTGCTATAATCATCTGAGAGGGAGATTTGGAATGATAAAAACTATAAATAATATTGCAAAGGAATTGAATATAGATATTGTAGGATTTGCAGGTAACGAGGTGTTATCCGGACTTCAGGGAGTTCTTGAATCGAGGATCAGTAAAGGACTCGCAACTGAGTTTGAGCCAAAATCTGTAAAGTATAGAATAGATCCTACTATGACTCTCAGGGAATGTAGGGGGATAATAACTATTGCAGTTCCATATAATACAGGCTTCGAGACCTGCTCCAGGTTACCTGTCAAGGGAAGCCTGAGCAAATCATCCTGGGGTCTCGACTATCACATAGTGGTTAAGAAACTCTTAAAGGACCTTTCAGGCAGACTTGAGTCTGTACTGGGTGGCAGCTACCTTACATTCGCTGACACCGGACCGCTTGTGGACAGGGAACTGGCATACAGGTCGGGACTGGGCTACTATGGCAAAAATTGCTGTATTATAAATCCCATTTACGGGTCTTATATATTTATTGGCTACATACTCACAAGCCTTGAATTGTCATCAGAGGCTAGTCTCCTTGAAAATCAATGCGGGGATTGCAGACTCTGTCTCGATGCTTGTCCCACAGGAGCACTGGAGGCTCCAGGGGTCCTGAATCCTAAGAGGTGTATATCTTATCTTACTCAAACAAAGGAGTACATACCGGAAGATCTCCAAAAAAGGATGGGTGTAAAGATATATGGCTGCGATACCTGTCAGGCCGTGTGCCCTAAAAATAAGGGTGTCAGGCCATCTCGGCACAATGAGTTCCAGCCTATAAAAACGGGAGGCTGTGTTGACATAAAGGAGCTGCTTGAGATAAGCAAAAAGGATTACACAGATAAGTACGGCGATATGGCCGGGAGCTGGAGAGGCAGAAGTGTTCTGGTAAGGAATGCACTCATTGCCATTAAAAATATGGGTATAGAGTCTGAATTAGGGGATCAGCTTGAGAATCTCAGGAAAAGAGGGGTTGAGCTATGGAAGCCTTATTTATGAATCTTCTTTCTTGATAAGGAAATTTCCAACTGGCAAAAGCTGTGATATAATCTAGACGAATAAAACGATTAATTTCAGGGAGGGATCCAATTGTCAAACATTCATGAGCTGCAATTTTTGAAGGATAAGATCCAAGAGTTAAAGGATCAGGGAGTTTACAGAAAACTGCCTGTGCTTCAGGGAGCAAGTGGTCCTGAGGTCCTTTTGAATGGTAAGAAAGTAATCAACCTTTCCTCGAATAACTATCTGGGTTTTGCAAATCATCCAAGATTAAAGGCAGCTGCTATTGCAGCAGTCGAAAAGTATGGTGCAGGATCAGGCGCTGTCAGGACTATAATTGGCAACATGAGCATACATGAGGAGATGGAGGAGGTCCTTTCAAAATTCAAAAGAGAAGAAGCTGCCTTCGTCTATCAATCAGGCTTCAATTGTAATGCGGGTACTATACAGGCAGTTACTGAGGCTGGAGATATAATCATATCCGATGAACTGAATCATGCATCGATCATTGACGGCTCAAGACTATCCAGAGCAGATAAAGGGATATATAAACACTCTGATATGGACAGCCTGGAGTCAGTTCTTAAGGATGCAAGAGACAAGTACAGGAATATCCTTATCATCACTGACGGAGTATTCAGTATGGATGGTGACGTTGCAAAACTTCCCGAAATAGTACAGCTTGCTGAGAAATATGAAGCAATGACCTATGTCGATGACGCTCACGGCTCAGGTGTCCTTGGAGAAAGCGGAAGGGGAACAGTTGACCACTTTGGACTGCATGGCAGAGTAGATTTTACAATTGGTACATTATCCAAGGCGATAGGAGTAGTTGGAGGCTATGTAGCAGGCTCAAGCACTATGTATGAATGGCTCAGCCACAGAGCAAGACCTGTTCTATTCTCAACCTCAATGCCTCCTGCAGCAGCAGGTGCAATAATCGAGGCTGTGAAGATGCTGACAGAGTCCACAGAATACACCGACAGACTATGGGATAATGCAAAATACTTCAAAGAGAAAATGGGAACATTGGGATTTGATATTGGAAACAGTCAAACACCAATAACTCCTGTCATTATTGGGGATGAGGCGAAAACAATGGAATTCAGCAGAAGGCTTCTTGATAAGGGAGTATTCGTATCCGGAATAGTATTCCCAACTGTACCAAAGGGAACAGGAAGACTCAGATGCATGGTGACTGCAGGACACAGCAAGGAGCAGCTTGATAAGGCCGTTGAGGCATTTAAGGCTGTTGGGGAGGAAATGAGGCTTTTATAAGATTGGATAGAAGATATAAGATCCGGGATCACATGGTCCTGGATCTTATATTTGTATCGATTATTAGTGCAACGGATAATCTAGTCAACTTAGTAGTTTTTGTACTCGTAGTAATTGACCCTGTTTTTTCTTTTTCGTATATTGTAGAATGTATGTATGTGCAGCATAGGAGGGAATAAATATGTTTGTGGGAATCTGTACGATAAGACTTGAAATATTTGAAGCCCATTCCCTTAAGGATAAAAGGCAAGTCATAAAAAGTATAATAGAGCGCCTTAAGCATAGATTCAACATTTCGATAGCTGAGGTGGATATGCTTGACAGCTGGCAGAACGCTGAAATTGGTTTTGCCTGTGTATCTTCTGAACCTGATCACGCAAGAAAGATGATCCAAAATGTTATCAGCTTTATTGATGGCGATGGCAGGGTCGAGATCATCGAGCAAAATATTGAGATACTATAGGTGAGGCCATGAGAAAAAAGCTGACAAAAAAAGAAATGGCATCAGTCATAGAAAAGCTTCTTAAGACTTATCCTGACGCAGGACCGGAGCTTGACTTTACAACTCCCTTTGAGCTGCTTATAGCGACCATATTATCAGCTCAATGTACTGATGTAAGGGTAAACAAGGTCACTTCAGAGCTTTTTACTGAGCTTAGGTCTCCGGAAGATTACATAGCGCTTGGCCGGGTTGAGCTTGAGAAAAGGATAAGAAGCTGTGGGCTGTCCAATGCTAAAAGCAGCAATATTGTGAGTACCTGTGAATTGCTCTTGGTAAAGCATAATGGTAAGGTACCCGATACGATAGAAGAACTTATTAAACTTCCGGGAGTTGGGAGAAAAACAGCCAACGTTGTTGCAAGCAACGCATTTGGGGTTCCTGCCATCGCGGTTGACACTCACGTTTTTCGGGTATCTAATAGGATAGGACTCGCAAATTCCAGGACAGTCGAAAAAACTGAGGAAGAGCTGATGAAAAATATTCCAAAAAATATGTGGACAAAAGCGCACCACCTGCTTATATTTCACGGCCGGAGGATCTGCAAGGCCAGAAAGCCTGAATGTGAGATGTGCCCTATAAATATGGAATGTCTCTACTATGAAAGGGAGATCAAAAATGGATAAACGAGTAGTTGCAGCAATAATCGTTCTGCTTATTATATCAGGATCCTTGTTTGGAGGCTATACCTACCTGGATGGCAGGATAAACATAGACGGTTATTATGAAGGTGTTTCGGTTGATAATGTCCCAATTGGAGGCCTGACTAGACAGCAGGCAGAAATCAAATTGAGGGAGAGCCTTGAGCAAGGCTTCAATGAAAAGGGAATTATTATAGAATCTAAGGAGCATCCGGGTGAAGAAACCTTTATATCCTATGCCAAGCTCGGATATACCTACGATTATGAGACTGCGCTGAATGAGGCTTACAAAATTGGAAGAAGCGGAAGTATTATTGACAGGTTCATGAGAATACAGGAGTTGGGGAATGATCCTGTAAACATTGAAATTGAGTCTTTATACAGCGTTCCCAGACTGGATTTCGAATTGAAAACCATAGCAGAAAAGTACAAAAGGGACCCGATAGATGCCGAATTTGATTTTTCCAATGGGGAGATCAATGTCACCAAACATGTCAATGGAACTGCTGTTGACCTTGATACGCTAAGAAAGGATGCAGAGCTGGCAATTCCCGAGGGAGGAAGAGTAGAGCTTCCGATCCAGATAATCGAGCCTGAAATAAAGGCTGAGTTTTATGAGAGGATCAACGGAAAGATAGCAGAATTCTCCACAAGCTTCAAAGGCAGCGCTCCTGGAAGAGTTAACAACATCAGGCTTTCAGCAAAAGCTTTTAAAGGAATTCTATTGATGCCTGGTGATGAGCTGTCCTATAATGAGACCACCGGGCCCAGAAGAGCTGATGCCGGTTATCAGGAAGCTCCTGTGATACTCAACGGTGAGCTGACTCCAGGCATGGGGGGAGGAGTTTGCCAGACATCTACTACACTATATAATGCACTTCTTCTTGCAGACCTGGAGATCATTGAAAGACATCCGCACTCAATGCCTCCTGCGTATGTACCCAGAGGAACAGACGGCGCTGTAGCGACAGGGTATCTGGATCTAAGATTTAAGAACAATTTTGACTATCCGGTCTACATCGACTCAGAGGTCATTGGAACCAGGGTATACTTCTATATTTATGGCGACATGAAGGGTAGGGACTATACAGTTAAGATAGACACTGAGCATCATGCAACCATTCCCTATAAGGTTCATGAAAATCTTGATCCTTCTCTTCCTCCAGGTTCCAGAGAGCTTGTTCAGGAGGGGAGAACGGGCTACAAGGTCAGCACCTATAAGTCGATAATCAAAAATGGAGAGGTAATAAAAAGAGAAAGGATATCCTCAGATTACTACAGAGAAAGAGATTTTATCTATAGAGTAGGACCTGCACCTGCTGTCGAGCCGATAGTCCAACCTCCAGCTTCACTTGACCAAACTCCTGTTACACCAGACGAAGAGGGAGTTTTACCGGAGGTATTGCCATAAAAGCAGAACTTTGATATGATTACCATAGTTAAATATACCACATGGGTATCTCCAAGAGATTTAAAAGGGAAAGTGGTTAAAATCCACTACAGCCCCCGCTACTGTGAACGGGAACGAAATCAGCTTTATGCCACTGGGAAACCGGGAAGGCGCTGAAATTAGGATGATCCGTAAGTCAGGATATCTGCCTGTGTTAGCAAGAGCCATTGGCTTTTGACTCGGAGGGAGGGATCTATTTTGTTGCTATCAGCCTGTCTCCGGACAGGTTTTTTGTTTTTCATAATTTAAAGGAGAGGATAAGATTGAAAAGAAGATGGTTAGTACTAACAGCTATTATGATTTTTGCGGCAGTAGTATCCGGATGTTCACCCAAGGAGCAAACTGAAGCAATACCTAATGAAACACCTGCAGAACCCACTGAGGGTGAAATTATTACGATACTGGACGATTTTGGTGTTGAAATCAAACTCAATGAACCTGCCCAGAGGATCATATCATTAGCTCCAAGCAATACTGAGATACTCTATGCCATAGGTGCAGGAGACAGAGTAATTGGGGTTACAACCTTTGATGATTATCCGGAGGAAGTGCTGCAGGTCGAGAAAATTGGTGATTTCAATGGAATGAACCTGGAGAGGATAATTGAGCTTGAGCCTGATCTGGTCATCAATTATGGTGAGGGCATCACAGAGGAAACTCAGAGACTTGTAGAGGCAGGGATCCAGATAGCTGGCTTTGAGCCTGAAAGCATTGAAGAGATAATTGAAACCATAAAAAGGATAGGTGTACTTACAGGCAATAGCACTGAGGCTGATACACTTTCACAGGAAATGCTTGCAAAGGAAGCTGAGCTTATTGAAAAAGTGAAGGGACTTGAAGCAAAGACTGTATTTTACGAAATCTGGCATGAGCCATTGATGGCCGCAGGACCGGGATCCTTCGTCGATCAGCTGATACTCCTGGCCGGTGGAATAAATGTGGCTGGAGATGCTGAAAGTGAATATCCTCAGTTCGATCTTGAACAGTTGATCGAAAGAAACCCACAGGTATACCTCACTGCCAATGACCTGCCGGAAAAGACCGCCGAGTCTATATCGGAAAGACCCGGGTACGAAAACATAGACGCAATAAAGAATGGTCAGATATACCTATTGGACGGAAACATTATGTCAAGACCGGGACCTAGAATAATTGAGGCTCTGGAAATGTTGATTAAGGCTATTCATCCGGAGATCGAGTAAAGGCTGTGATTGGAATGAAAGGTAAGATAAAGAGGAGCTCCTACGGGATCATAACGGCAGCTATGCTTGCTGTGCTTGTTTTTGCTGTTGTTGCAGCAAGCACCATAGGCTCTGCCGACATCAGCATACTTGACGCCTTCAGAGTTGTGGGATCAAAATTGCCTGGTCTGGATAACAATGTCAATATGGAGGGCATATCTTCAGCTGTGAACTCAATTATCTGGAATGTAAGGCTCCCCAGAGTTTTGCTGGGTGTTTTGGTCGGATCGGCTTTGTCTATCTCTGGAGGTGCCTTTCAGGGACTTCTCAAAAATCCCATGGCAGACCCATACATTCTGGGAATATCATCAGGAGCTGCCCTAGGAGCCACCATAGCAATAATAACCAAGCTTGAGATGAACTTTGCCGGTTTTTCGGGGATATCCATGGCAGCTTTTCTTGGTGCATTGATTGCTGTTGCGTTTGTATACAACATAGGGAAAATAAAGAATCAGGTACCCGTTACGACCCTTTTGCTCGCGGGAGTGGCAGTAGGTCAGTTTCTTACTGCCGTAATGTCATTTCTGATGGTAATATACAACAAGGACATGACAAAAATAATTTATTGGACTCTTGGAAGTCTTGCAGGGAAAGGGTGGTCACCTGTAACTGCTCTTGCGCTGCCCGTTTTTACGGGTATGCTGCTTCTATTGTACTTTTCAAGAGATATAAACATAATGCTTACAGGAGAGGAATCAGCAAAATCTCTTGGAGTTAACGTAGAACGAACAAAGCTATATGTGTTGCTTATTGGCACCTTCCTTACGTCAACTGTGGTGTCTGTTAGTGGCATAATAGGGTTTGTGGGACTTATAATCCCACATATGGCGCGGATTTTAACTGGCCCGGATCATAGGATACTATTGCCTGTATCTGCCATAGGTGGTGGCATATTCATGATATTTGCCGATACTGTTGCAAGGACTGCAATATCGCCTGTTGAAATCCCTGTAGGTATCATAACAGCTCTCTTTGGGGGCCCATTTTTCATATTCCTTTTAAGAAGCAAGAAGAAATCATTGTAGGAAGCCTGGTGTATAACTATGACTGTTTTGGAAGCGAATAGGATAGTATATTCATATTCAAGAAAGCCTGTAGTAAACGATGTGAGTCTCGAGGTCAAGAAGGGTGAGTTTCTGAGCATAATTGGTCCGAATGGCTCAGGTAAATCAACATTGCTCAAGACCTTGAGCCATATTTACGTACCTGACAGCGGAGAGATAAACCTCATGGGAAAATCCTTGGATACCTATAATCGTAAAGAGATCGCTCAGAGGATATCTATGGTACCCCAGGACACATCCCTTGATTTTGAATTTACTGTTGAAGAGGTAGTGTTGATGGGACGCCACCCTTTCCTTGGAAGGTTTGCAAGGGAAGGCTCCAAGGATATGGACCTTGCATATGAGGCTATGGAAAGAACTAATACATTGCATATCAAGGACAGGCTTATAACCGAGATCTCAGGAGGCGAGAGGCAAAGGGTTTTTATTGCCAAGTCGCTTGCACAAAACACCTCGGTCATGCTTCTTGACGAACCTACTTCGCACTTGGATATAAATCATCAAATAGAAATACTTGACCTTTTAAAAAGACTGAACTCTGAAAAGGAATTAGCAATAGTACTGGTAATACATGACATAAATCTCGCCTCCAGGTATTCGGACAGGATATTACTTATGAAGGATGGAGAGATTATTGCTCAGGGTAGTCCTGAAGCTGTTATTACTCCTGAAAATATTGAAAACACCTATGGAATGCGGGTAGTCGTAGAAACGAGCAGATACACAGGAAATGTCACAGTAACTCCAATCGAGATCAAAAGAAGATTAAGGGGTTCGGAGAAGAGAAGGATACACATAATTGGAGGAGGGGGCACAAGTCTTGAACTGATGAACATACTGAATCAGGAAGGACATGATTTGAGTCTGGGCGTGATCAACGTTGGAGATACAGATTGGCAGCACGCCAAAGCACTTAGATTGACTTTAATCGAGGAAAAGCCTTTCTCAGCGATATCCGAGAAGGCATCCAAAAAAGCCTTTGAACAGATAATGAACTCTCATGCAGTGGTAATATCACCTACTCCGATGGGTAGTGGAAATCTTTTGAATCTTAAACTGGCAAAAGCTGCTCTTGATAATGAAATTAAGGTAATCAGGCTATTCTCGACTGATGGGGAGTTTGACTTTACAGGCGGAGAGGCAAATAAGATTCTTGAAGAAATGAGACAAAAGGGACTTGTTGAGGTTGCTGACGCTGAGGCGTTAGTAACTGAGATACGTAAAATATAGGCCGGCGCACGCCGGTCTTTTTGTTTTATTTTGTACCGTGATATGTTATATTTATGTTGTTGGGAGGATTGAAATGAGCATAAAACTAATTGCAATCGATATGGATGGGACACTGTTAAATAGGCAGAATCTTCTTACCGGAAGAACAAGAGAAGCAATCGAGATGGCTAAGAAAAAGAAGATAGAGGTTGTAATAGCAACCGGCAGAGTATTGAAATCTGCTATTCATTACTCGAAGGAGCTGGGTCTTGAAAGCTATATAGCAGCCTGCAACGGAGCTGTTGTGGTTGACAAGGATCTTAACAAGGTCATAGACCGCCCTATTTCCAGGAGAGATATAGAGAGGGTAATGAAAACAGGGCAACAGATGGGCATATATTTTCATTTTTACAACGAGGATACCTTCTTCACCAAGACTTATGTTAAGGAAATAGTTGATTACTATACGCCTACAACAGAAAGACTAAAGGGACAATCAATAGACATAAAGCTTTATGGCTCATCAGATGAAATTATTAACAATAAACAGCTTAAAATTTACAAGTTCCTTTTCATTGACAAGGATCAGGACAAGCTGATAAAGCTGAGAAAAAACCTGGAGAGTCTGGAATCAGTGGAGCTTTCGAAGAGCTGGAGGGACAATCTGGAGGTAATGGATAAAGGAGTATCAAAGGGGTCGGCGGTAAAGCTCTTATGCGAACGACTTGGCATAAATTCTGATGAGGTAATGGCAATCGGCGACAATGAAAATGACCTTTCCATGATAAAATTTGCCGGTTTAGGAGTTGCTATGGGCAATGCAGAAGATCTGGTCAAGGAGCAGGCAGATTTCATTACAAGCAGTAACGAAGAAGACGGTGTAGCACTTGCAATAGAAAAATATGTACTTTGATCGGAGGATGCCATGGCTCTTAATATAGTATTGGTAGAACCTGAGATCCCACACAACACAGGCAGCATTGCCAGAACATGCGCTTTGACAGGAACCAGACTTCATCTGGTGAGACCTCTCGGATTCTCTGTCAGCGACAAATATCTGAAAAGATCCGGACTTGATTATTGGCACCTTGTAGAAATAAACTACTATGACAGCTTTAGTGAAGTATTAGAGAAGAACCCGGGGTCTAAATTCTATTATGCTACTACAAAGGCTAACAGATTATACTCAGATTTTACTTATGAGGACGAAAGCTTCTTCGTATTTGGCAAGGAGACAAAGGGACTCCCTCAAGAACTGATAGCGAGGAATCTTGATACAGCTATTAAAATACCAATGAGAGAAAACATCGCAAGATCCCTGAACCTGTCAAACTCAGCCAATATAATAATCTTTGAGGCTTTAAGGCAGCTTGGATTCCCAGGATTAGCTTGATAAATTAGGTGTACAAAAATCATCAATGTATGTTAATATATTTGGGTGATTCAGACAAAAGGAGGATGACGCTATGGATTTAGCACTTCCAGTATTGGGAGGACTCGGTTTATTCTTGTATGGCATGAATATTATGGGTTCAGGACTTGAGAAGGCGGCAGGGAATAAGCTGAAAAAAATGATGATAAATTGCAATAACAAATTGAACTAATTTTCATGCCTAACAGATTTTGCACTGTATTATGACTGATTTGTCATGGGTAGGGTGGAGATTTTCATCGAAAATACTACCCGACCTTGACAACTTGTA
>Ga0228536_1001604_pt1 | contig 19284 bp, 25 predicted proteins | sample SJ1Smetagenome_FD_168611 | JGI IMG/M metagenome (GOLD analysis project Ga0228536, IMG submission 168611) | Enriched culture of PCE-dechlorinating microbial communities from Ithaca, New York, USA - SJ1.S | ecosystem: Engineered > Modeled > Simulated communities (microbial... > Unclassified...
TCGAGAGTCGGATGGCGGGACTACTTGCCGCCCTTGCCTCCACCGCCCCCGCCGCCGTTGCCACCACCTCCGCCGTTACCGCCTCCGTTGCCTCCGCCGTTGCCGTTGCCTCCGCCCTTGCCTCCGCTGTTGCCCTTGCCCTTGCCGGAGTTGCCGGAGGAAGAGGAGCCGTTCGCCTTGCCCGAGGCGTGGGCCAGCCCCACGGCCTTGGAACCCTTGGCCTGTTCGACGGTCATCTGCTCGACCTCGGCGGTCTTCATGTTGCGGGCGGTCCGGCCGAGTGCCGGCCCCAGGGACGCCTGGGTGCGGGTGCGCTCACGGGTGGCGACTTGGGCGGCCTTGCCCAGGCCCAGGGTGCTGGGGTGCACTCCCAGCTCATGGGCGATTTGGCCCCAACCCATGCCCGCCGCGCGCATCCCGGCGATGTCGGCGGTGGACACCGAGCCCACGGCCGCCGCGGCCGCCTCGGCCTTGGCCTCGGCCTCGGCCACGGCCTGCTCGGCGGCGGCCACGGCCGCCGGATCGGCGGTGGGATCGGCCTGGATGGCGGCCAGGGCCTGCTGCGCCGAGGTCAGAGCGGCCAGGGCCTGTTCGGCGGCTAGGTCGGCCTTGGCGGCCGCGGCTTCGGCCACGGCTTCGGCCTTGGCGGCCTGGGCCGGGTTGCTGAAGGCCGGGGCGGTGTCGCCCGTGGCGGTCGTATCGCCAGTGGTCGTGTCCTGCGCCCGGGCCGACAGCGGCGTGAGCAGCAGGGCCAGGGTCAGGGCGATCCCAAGCATCTTCGTTCCACTATTCATGTCTGTATCCTCCGGTCCGCCCGTTCAGCGGACCTGGGTCACGAAGTTGACGGATTGCCGCACACGCCAGGTCTTGCCCCCGGCCGCGACCTTTTCGGCCGAGCCGAACCAGCTCAGAGGCAGCCGCCCGGCGTCCAGCCCGCCACCGGCGGCGAGGAGCTCCTTCCGTACGGCCTGGGCCCGGGCCTTGGCCAGGGCGGGTTTGCCCTCGGCGTAGGTCACGATGTGCAGCACGATGTCGCGGCGGTTGGAGAGCATGGCCGCGAGCATCTCCAGGGAGGGCAGGCTGTCCTGGGTCACCTGCCCCTTGGAGTCGAACTCGACGGCCTTGATCGTCACCCGCCGTTGTCCCACGTACACGTTGCGGTATTCGAAACCGCCCCTGGCGTTGAGCCGGTCCGTGGCCGCCAGGGCCATCCCGCCTTCGGGATGGAGGTTCAGGAACGTCTTCCAGGCGCTGCGGGCCTCGTCCGCGCGATGCATTTCATCCAGGGCCAGGGCGCGGTCGTAGAGGGCTTCGGGTTGGCCGGGATCGATCTTCAGCACCCTGTCGTACAGCGGCAGGGCCTCGGCCCATTGCCCGCGGTCCAGGAAGTTGTGGGCCAGGTAGAGGTTGGCGGCCAGGTGCCCAGGTTCGATCCGCAGAGCCTCCTCGTATTGACCGCGTTCCCGGTCCGGATCGCCCAGGGCCCACGAGGCCACGCCGAGCCAGAAGTGCGCGTCGGCGTCGCCGGGATCCTGGCTCACGGCCTGCTCCAGGAAGGGCACGGCCTTTTCGGGCTCATCCAGAGCCAGATGGTAGCGCCCCAGCCAATAAGCGGTCCCAGGCTCCCCGGGGTGCTCGCGGAGTTCCCGGTTGAATTCCGCGATGCCCTCCTTGTACTTGCCCTGGTTCATGTACCAGGGCCCTCGGACCTGGGCGTTGTAGGTCTGTCGCATGGTCGCGCAGCCCGTCATGGCGAGCGTCGCGGCCAGGGCCACCATGATGACCGTCTTCTTGTTCATGAACCGGCTCCAGGGGTCGTGTTTCCGGAAACGAGGCGCCTCATGTCCCGATATACGCGGCGTCCTCGGACAGGGTCACAGGCTGAACGTCATTTTGCCGAAGATCGCGGGGAAGTTCCCAAGTCGCGAATGGTCAAATTCAGACGGACCGCGGCCTCACGCAGGCCTCCGCCGTCGCGCAGGGTTTCCAGGGCCGCCTCGCGCACGGTCTGGGGCGGTGTTCCCCGTTTCAGGGCGGACGCCGCCAGGCGGGGAAACTGGAGCCATTCCGGAGCCAGCCCCCCGCGCTCCAGGCCCGCGTCGGCAACGGTCCGGGCGTCCTCCGGCGGCAGCCCGGCCCGGGCCAGGAAGGCCATGAGCCGCGCCGACTGGGAGAATTGCTCCGGGGATGCCTGTGGATGGCGCTGAGCCAGCCCGCGCAACTCCTCCCGCGCAAGTCCGGCGGCCAGGGCCTCGGCCAGTCCGGCCAGGGCCTCGGCGGGCGGCGCGGCCTCGTCGGGGATGTTCGGCAGGGCGCGGGCGAAGAGAAGGTCGTCCAGACGGCGTTCCAGGGCCGCCCGCAGAACCTCCGGCCGCACGGACTTGGCCAGGCCCTCGTCCAGCTTGTCGGCCAGGAGTCCCGGCGGCAGGCCCGCATCACAGGCCCGGACCAGGGGCGCGAGGATGGCCTCGCCCTCGGACGGGGTCGCCTGTCCCTTGGCCACGGCGGTGAGCACCCGGGCCACGCTGTCCTCGGGGGCTCCGCAGGCCAGGGCCCGGCGCGCGGCCTCGTTCGCGGAATCCTGGGCCAGGACCGGGGCGCAGCCCAACCAAAGGAGGGCCGCCAGGGCCGGCAACAGACTAAATGTTCTGTTCATGGCCGTTCGCCAGGAAAAGGACGGAGTTGCGGTTGCCGAAGCCGTCGTCCGTGGTCATGGACGAGGCCGGGTCGGGCACGGCCTGTCGCCCGTCGGCCAGGAAGACGTACTCGTGACTGCCCGGGGGAAGTTGCGTCTTCAGTATCCAGGCCCGTTCCCGTTCGGAATAGCGCATCTCGAATCCCGTCGGATTCCAGCGGTTGAAGGAGCCGATGACCGCCACGGTGCGGGCCCGGCCGTCGGGATCGGGCAGGAGGAAGGTCACGGGGAGCAGGCCGGAGGCGGTTTCCGTCACCGTGTCGGGGCGCAGGGCGCCCCGCAGGGCCGGCAGGACCAGAAGGAGCAGCAGGCAGGCGGCCGCCGCGAGGCGCAGGGGCGTGACGGTCAGCGGATGCGGGGTGCGTGCCCATATCCAGGCCCGCTGCCGGAAAGAGGGCCGCTTGGGCGCGATCCCGCGCAACACCCCGGCCGCGAAGCCGACGGGCGGTTCCTCCATCGGCAGGTCGCGCATGGCCCGCGTCAGGGCCGCGTCCAGGATTTCAGACGATGCAGTGGTCTTCAGCTCGGCGTCAGGCATGACCGTCCACCTCCAGGGTCCGCCGCAGGCGCTCCAGGCCTCGGCTCACCCGCATCTTCGCGGCGCTCAGGGAAATGCCCAGGATTTGGGCCACCTCCTTGAGCGGCAGTTCCTCACGGTAATACAGCACCAGCGCCTCGCGCTGCTCCAGAGGCAGCGCCTCCAGGGCCCGGCCCACCCTCCGGAGGTCGAGCAGGGCGGCCAGTTCGTCCTGCTGGGTTCCGCCGTCGCCGCAGACCGTCACCGAATCCAGGGTCTCCGGCTCGGCCTCCAGGTGGCCGCGCGAGGCCCGCAGCCAATCCCGGGCGCGGTTCAGGCCGATGGCGTAAAGCCAGGAGAAGAAGCGCGCTCCGGGGCGGAAGCGCTCCAGGTTCTCGTAGGCCCGGATGAAGGTGTCCTGGGCCAGGTCGGCGGCCGTGTCGGCCGATTTCACGGCGCGCAGCATGAGGTTGTAGACCGGGCGCTGGTAGCGGGTCACGAGCAGCCCGAAGGCCGCCGTGTTCCCGGCCAGCGTCTCCCGGATCAGGTCGTTGTCGTCGTCCATGTTCCCCGGCGTTCCGTCATCCCCTGGGCGTCGTGGAGGCCCACGCGCGGGCCCCCTCACACCATATACGCTCGGGAAGAGGGAAAAGTCACCGACGCCCGCCGCATTCGCCGCGATCCAGCCCGGCCTACCCTTGCCGCCGCTCCGGGCTTGGGCTAGGGTGCTTCCGGTCGGAGGAATCATGCCAGCCGAAAACCCCGTATTGACGGCCATCAGGGAACGCCGGAGCATCCGCCGCTACAGCGGCGACCCCGTTTCCCGCGAGGAGATCGAGGCCATCCTGGAGGCCGGGCGCTGGGCCCCCAGCGGCCTGAATCACCAGGCCTGGCGTTTTCTCGTGCTGCGCCGCGACGACCCGCGCCGGGCCGCCCTGGCCGGGCTGACCAAGTACGCCCACATCCTGGAGCGGGCCCAGGCCCTGATCTGCGTCTTCCTGGCCCGGTCGGAGATGTACAATCCCATGAAGGACCACCAAGGCGCGGGGGCCTGCCTCCAAAACATGCTCCTGGCCGCCCATTCCCTGGGGCTGGGCGCGGTCTGGATCGGCGAGATCGTGAACCAGGAGCCGCGCGTCACCGAGGCCCTGGGCTTGGACCCCGCGGACCTTGAAATGCAGGCCGTCGTGGCCCTGGGCCATCCGGACCAGAAAGGCTCGGCCGACCGCAAGCCCCTTTCCGCCCTGCTTTTGGAGGATATTTCGTGACCGACATCCGCGTCTTTCCCCTTGGCATGCTCCAGACCAACTGCTACCTGCTGGCCCGCGACGGCCGCGCCGTGGCCGTGGACCCGGGCGGCGACCCCGGCCCCCTGCTGGAGTTCCTCAAGGACCGGAACCTCGTGCTGGAGCGCATCCTGAACACGCACCTGCACTTCGACCACATCGCGGGCAACGCGGCCCTGTCCCGGGCCACGGGCGCGCCGATCCTGGCCCCGGAGGCGGATCGCTTTCTGTTGGAGACCGAATTGGGCCGAGGCGGTGTCATGGGCCTGCCGCTGGTCGAGGATTTCATCTTCGCCGACCTGCCCTTGGGCGAGACCATGTTCCTGGACCTGCCGTGCCTGATCCTGCCCACCCCCGGGCACACCCCCGGCAGTGTGACCCTGCATTTCCCCGGCCTGGCGGCCGCCTTCGTGGGCGACCTCATCTTCCAACGTTCCGTGGGCCGCACCGATTTTCCCGGCGGGGACATGAAGATCCTTCAGGAGTCCATCCAGGCCAGGATATTCACCCTGCCGCCGGACACCGCGCTCTATCCCGGCCACGGCCCGGCCACCACCGCCGGGGACGAGAAAACCCACAACCCCTTCTTCGGGGCCATGACCTACTAGGGAGCCCAACATGGACGAACTCGGACCCAAGGCGGCGGTCTTTTCCTGCACGCACAAGGCCCAGGGCAACAGCAACGACGCCGCGCACCTCTTCGTGCGCGGGGTGGAGGCCGCCGGCGGTCAGGCCGACACCATCTACCTGCGCAAGATCAAGATCCTGCCCTGCACGGCCTGCGGCATCTGCGAGAAGGATCCGGAAAGCCCCTGCATCCTGGCCGAGAAGGACTACGCGGCCGAGATGTTCGACCTGCTCATGACCGCGCCGTTCGCGTTCTTCTCCTCGCCCATCTACTTTTATCATCTGCCCTCGATCTTCAAGACCTGGATCGATCGCAGCCAGCAGGTCTGGGCCGCCAAGCACAAGGGCGACCCCAAGGTGGTGGGCCTGCCCCGGCGTCCGGCCTATGTCTGCCTTCTGGCGGGCCGCAGGGAGGGCGAGAAGCTCTTCGACGGCGCGCTCCTCACGTTGAAGTACTTCCTGGACAGCTTCAACCTGGAGATCCGCGATCCCATGACCCTCAAGGGCGTGGACAAGGTGGGCGACCTGGAGAAGGACGAGGCGGCCACGGAGGCGCTCTTCAACCTCGGCAAGACCGCCTGGGAGCGCTACGCCGCCGAGGCCAAGAAGGACTAGCCGTGTTCGAGCGGCTGCGGCGGAGCCTGTCCGCCCTGGGCCTGCTGGAATCCCGCTGCCCGGCCTGCGGCCTGCTCCAGGACGGGCCCGCCCGGCTCTGCCCGGTCTGCGCCGAACGCCTCGCGCCGCGCCGGGGCGGATACTGCCCCGGCTGCGGGGCCCTGGCCCAGGATCCGGGGCTGCCGCCGTTGCTCTGCCTTCAGTGTTCGGCCGAGCCCCGGCCCTGGGACCGGCTGTATTTTCACGGGCCCTACGAGGGGTTGTTGCGCGACCTGATTCTGCGCTACAAATTCGCCCGCTCCCTAGGCCTGGGACGACTGCTCCAGGAACTGGCCCTGAACGCCTTCCGGCCCGGACGGGAGCCCCTGCCCGAGGTGCTGGTTCCGGTGCCGCTGCATCCCTGGCGGCTGCTCTGGCGCGGCTACAACCAGAGCCTGGAGCTGGCCCGGCTGCTCTCCCGCCGCGCGGGTGTGCCCCTGGCCGCGCGGGCCCTGCGCCGGGTGCGGCGGACCACGCCGCAGACCCGGGTGCCCGGCCACCGACGGCGCGAGAACATCCGCGACGCCTTCGCCGCCGACCCGGCCCAGGTGGGAGGTCGGCGGGTGCTCCTGGTGGACGACGTGCTGACCACCGGCGCGACCCTGGAGGAGGGGGCCCGGACTCTGAAGCGCGCCGGTGCGGCGCGGGTCGAGGTTCTGGTGTTGGCCAAGACGCCGTAAGCAATAGGGCGTCTTGATTGATTTTTTTCGTCCGGCCCTGGAATGAAAAAAATGTGCGCCAGGGCTTGACTTTCGCCCCCTGTTACGGATAATTTCCCCCTTCTCGAACGATGGAGGATTACGCATGTTCGCAATCATTGAAACCGGCGGGAAGCAGTTTCGCGTCGAGGAAGGCCTCGAGTTCAACGTGGAGCTCCTGAACGTCGAATCCGGCTCCGAGCTGGCCATCGACAAGGTTCTGCTCGTGGACAAGTCCGGCGACACCAAGATCGGAACCCCTTACGTCGAGGGCGCCAAGGTGGCCTGCCAGGTGCTGGGCCATGGCCGCGGCGAGAAGATCATCGTCTTCCACAAGAAGAAGCGCAACGACTTTCACAAGAAGCAGGGCCACCGTCAGGACTTCACCCGCCTGAAGGTCACGTCCATTCAGGCTTAGCAGGAGGTCAGTCATGGCTCACAAGAAAGCGGGCGGCAGCTCCAGGAACGGTCGCGACAGTCAGGGCCAGCGCCGGGGCGTGAAGCGCTACGGCGGTCAGCAGGTTCTGGCGGGCAACATCCTGGTGCGCCAGCTCGGCACCAAGATTCACCCCGGCAAGAACGTCGGCGTCGGCAAGGACTGGACCCTGTTCGCCCTCATCGACGGCGTGGTCAAGTACGAGAAGTACACCCGCAACAACAAGGTCAAGACCCGGGTTCACATCCTCCCGGCCGAGGCCTAGTCCCTTTTCGGCATCAGCGGGGCAGGGGACGCGCGCCGCGCGTCCCCTGCCTTTTTTTGTCCCGGCGCGCGGATCGCGCCCCGGCGTTGCCCTCGGGCCCGGGGCAGGGTAGAGGTTCCCCATGCGGTTCATCGACGAAGCCACCATCACCGTGCGCTCCGGCAAGGGCGGCAACGGCTGTGTCTCCTTCCGCCGGGAGAAGTACATTCCAAAGGGCGGCCCGGACGGCGGCGACGGCGGCAAGGGCGGCGACGTGGTCCTCATGGCCGCCGAACGCATCCTCACGCTCTTCGACTTCCGGCTCAAACGCCTCTACGAGGCCCGCAACGGCGAGGGCGGCATGGGCAAGGACCGCTTCGGGGCCAACGCCGCCGACCTGGTCCTGGAACTGCCCGTGGGCACCCAGGTTTTCGAGGCGGCCGAGGACGGCTCCGAGACGCTGGTGGCCGACCTGACCATCCCCGGCGAACCCGTGGTGGTCTGCAAGGGCGGCGACGGCGGTCGGGGCAACATCCATTTCAAGTCCGCCGTGAACCAGGCCCCGCGCCGGGCCGAGAAGGGCTGGCCCGGCCAGGAGAAACACCTGCGCCTGGTGTTGAAGATCCTGGCCGACGTGGGGCTGCTCGGCCTGCCCAACGCGGGCAAGTCCACCTTCCTCGCCGCCGTCTCGGCGGCCCGGCCCAAGATCGCGGCCTATCCCTTCACCACGTTGACCCCGAACCTCGGCGTTCTCCACGACGACGAGGGGCGGCGGCTGGTCATCGCGGACATCCCGGGACTCATCGAGGGAGCCAGCCAGGGCCTCGGCCTGGGGCACAAGTTTCTCAAGCATGTGGAGCGAACGCGTTTCCTCGTGCACCTGCTCGGCACGGACGAGATCCGCGAAGACGATCCGTTCCTCGGCTTCCGCCTGCTGGACGAGGAGTTGGAGCGGTTCGACCCGCGTCTGGCCCGCAAGGACCAGATTCGGGTGGTGAACAAGATCGACCTCCTGGACGCCGCGGCCTTGGACGCCCTCAAGAGCAAAGCCGCCGCGGCCGGGCTTTCGGTATTCTTCGTCTCGGCCCTGCGCGGCGACGGGCTGGAGGATCTGGTGGACGAGATCTGGCGGCGCAACCTGGCCCTCGAAGAGCCCCGGGACGCGGCCGAAGGGAGCGAGGCGTCATGAGCGCAGGCGAGGACAGGAAAGCGGCCCTCGAACGGGCCCGGCGCGTGGTGGTCAAGGTCGGCAGCGCCATCCTGACCACGAAGACGGGGCTTGATCCCCGCGCGGTGAACCGACTGGCCGACCAGTTGGCCGGGCTGCACGACCGGGGCCTGGAGCTGGTCCTGGTCTCCTCCGGAGCCGTGGCCGCCGGACGAGGCCTCATGCGCTCCCTGAACCAGGAAAGCGCGCTGGAGCTCACCGACCTGCCCGGCAGGCAGGCCGCTTCGGCCATCGGCCAGAGCCGCCTCATGCACGAGTACGACGAGGCCTTCGCCCGCTACGGCAAGGCCACGGCTCAGGTTCTCCTGACCCGCGACGACCTGCGCCACCGCCAACGTTTCCTCAACGCCCGCAACACCATGCGCCGCCTCCTGGACTGGCGGGTCATCCCCATCGTCAACGAGAACGACACCGTGGCCGTGGCCGAGCTGGAGTTCGGGGACAATGACACCCTGGCCAGCCTGACCATCGACCTGATCCAGGCCGACCTGTTCATCAACCTCACCTCGGCCGACGGCGTGTTCGACAAGAACCCCGACCAGCATCCTGGGGCCCGCTGCCTGACCTGCATCGAGGACATCGGAGCCCTGGACCTGGCCCGCATGTGCAGCGGCAAGACCAGCGTGGGCTCGGGCGGCATGTACTCCAAGCTGCGGGCCGCGCGCCGCGCCGCCCAGCTGGGGGTGCCCTCCTTGGTGGTTTCCGGCCGCACGCCCTTCGTGCTGGAGAAGGTCTTCGACGGCGCGGAGATGGGCACCTGGATTCCGGCCTGCGGCCATCGCGTCTCCCACCGCAAGTTCTGGATGGCCTATCACGCCGACCCGGTGGGCGAGATCCGCGTGGACGCGGGCGCGGCCAGGGCCCTGACGGAAGGGGGCAAGAGCCTCCTGCCCGCGGGCATCGCCGGGGTGGAGGGCCGCTTCGCCAAGGGCGCGCTCGTTCGCATCAGCGGTCCCGACGACCTGGGCCTGGGCGTGGGCCTGAGCAACTACTCGGCCGCCGACCTGCGCAAGATCATGGGCCGCCGGACCTCGGAGATCGAGGAGATTCTGGGGCAAGCTCCCTATCCCGAGGCCGTGCATCGCGACAACATGCTGCTCGACGCCGCGCTCTGACGCCCGTGCGACCGCTGTACCGCGACCGCAATCTTCAGCTCGTCTTCGGCGTCACCCTGACGGCCATCATGGGCGTCGCGGGCCTCATGCCCGCGCTGCCGGTGATGATCCGCGACCTTTCCATTCCGGCTCCGTCCATCGGCTGGGTCATCACGGCCTTCACCCTGCCGGGCGTGCTCATGGCCCCGGTGGGCGGCGTGCTGGCGGACCGCCTGGGCCGCAAGAAGGTGCTGGTGGGTTCGTTGCTCCTCTTCGGCCTGGCGGGGGGAGCCTGCTTCTTCGTCCGCAGCCTGCCCGCGCTCTACGCCCTGCGCGCGCTTCAGGGCATCGGCGCGGGGCCCCTGGGCGTGCTCAACGCCACGCTCATAGGCGATCTCTTCGACGGCCGTGAGCGGGCCACGGCCATGGGCTACAACGGCGGCGTCCAGGCAATGGGCACGGCCCTCTTCCCGGCCCTGGGCGGCCTGCTGGCCCACCTGGGCTGGAACTGGCCTTTCCTGCTGAACGTCCTGGCCCTGCCCTTGGCCCTGGCCGTGGCGCTCTTTCTGGAGAATCCCGAGCCGCGCCGGGGTCAGCCCTTCGGCGCCTACATGCGCTCGGCGCTCTCGCGCATGGGCACGCGTCGGGCCCTTTCGCTGTTCACCCTGACCCTGGGCACCTTCATCATCCTCTTCGGGGCCTTCGTCACCTATCTGCCCGTGCTCCTGCATGAGCAGTTCGGGGCCATGCCCGTGGAGACCGGCTGCATCATTTCCCTGTCGGCCCTGGCCACGGCCCTGGCCGCCTCCCAGCTCGGCAGCCTTTCCGGCCGTTTCGGCGAACTCCAGCTCCTGCGCGCGTCCTTTCTGCTCTACATCGCCGCGCTTCTGCTCATGCCCAGACTGCCCGCGCTTTGGCTCGCCGCGCTGCCGATCATGCTCCTGGGGCTGGCCCAGGGCCTCAACCTGCCGAGCCTGATGACCCTGCTCTCGGGCGTGGCCGGACTGGAGAACCGGGCCGCCGTCATGGCCGTCAACGGCATGCTCCTGCGCCTGGGCCAGACCGTGGCCCCATTGCTCATGGGCTTGGTCTTCGCGGGTTTCGGCCTGTCCGCAGTGTTTACGGCCGCGGCGCTGCTGGCCCTGGGATTGCTGGCCGTGGCCTGGCTGGCCCTGCGCTAGACAATCCCGACCAAATCACTCGGTTGACGTTTCATCCCAAGTGGTTATGTAGGGGCCTGTCGAAGAATACCGCCCATCCGGGCGAGTCGGAGGTACCCATGTCGAAGATCGCCATTCCCACCCGTGACGGCGTGGTGGACGAGCATTTCGGCCACTGCCAGGCCTTCACTGTCTATGAGGTGAACGAGTCCAAGGCCATCGTCGGCGAGACGAGCTTCACCCCGCCGCCGTCCTGCGGCTGCAAGTCCAACCTCATCCCCACCCTGGTTGAGATGGGCGTCACGGCCCTGGTGGGCGGCAACATGGGCGAGGGCGCGGTGGTGCGTCTGCGCCAGGCGGGCATCGACGTCACGCGCGGGGCCTCCGGGCCGGTGCGCGATGTCGCCGAGGCTTGGCTCTCCGGGGCGCTCAAGGACGCCGAGATCGTCTGCCACTCCCACGGCGACGGCCACGAGTGCGGCCACCATCACTGAGCCGCGCGGAATGCGCATGACGAAAAAGAGCGGGCCGGTCAGTTCCGGCCCGCTCTTTTTTTGTCGGATTCGCCGCAATCACTTGGGAAAATGTCGGGCAAGCTCGTCCACAACGACCTTGAGATAGAGGAGCTTGGGGCCGCCGCCCATGAGCACGGCCAGCCATGCGGCCTCCAGGATCTCCTCGCGGGAGGCTCCGGTCTTCACGGCGTTGGCCACGTGGATGGCGATGCACCAGTCGCACTGGTTGGCCACGGCCAGGGCCACCAGGGTGAGGTTCTTGGCCTTGCCGTCCAGCGCTCCGTCGGCCTTGGCGTTCTTCATGAACTCCATGAGCGAGTCGAACTGGGCCGGGGTGGACTTCTTCAGATCCTTGAACAGGGTGTTGGCTTCTTCCAGCAGGGTCATGCGGGTCTCCTCGGTTTCGGGTGAACTGTCAGGGTTCGAAGGCCGGGGTGGACAGTTCGCGTTCGATGGCGTCGGCGTCGCCGTAATGCAACTGCACCAGCCGCAGCAGGTGCGGAAAACTTTCTTCGGTCACGCAGGTGAATTCGAGGGCCACTCCGGCGGCGTCGGAACGGGCCACGCGGGCCTCGGCCTCGATGACCACGTCCTGGGCCAGGTCGATGCGGAAGCGGCATTCCAGCCCGGACTCGACGTCGGGCAGGGGGGTGGTCTGGGCGCCTTTGAGACTCAGGTCCAGGGTTCTGACGGGGCGGTCCTCGCCGCCGACCGTCAGCACGGCCTCGTGTCCGGTGCGCACACGGGTGCGACGTCTCCTGTTCTCGTCCATGGGGCCTCCGCGAATCAAGCAACGCCGATGGCTGGACAATACCCCCCGGTTGGGCGTATGGCAACCCGCATTGACCTAATCCCGGCGACGGGACAGGCCGATAAGACGTTCACGGGAGTGACCCATGCGCCAGTTCAGACGTCTGCTCCAGCACACGCTCAATCCGCTGCACGTCTATTGCCGCCTCTGCAACGCTGGGGTGGCTCCGGCGAGCGCCCAGCGGGTCTGCCGCATCTACGAGCGGTTCCTCTACCGTCTGGTCCTCTCCTAGACCTTTTCCGCCCCGCGCCGTGTTGACAGGCACGGACCTTCGGGGGAATATCCATCATTCTCGCCAGCCCGTGGGAGGCGCAATGAACCAGGACGCGCAGGTCGTGGCGGACATGGAGCGCAACCGGCTCAAGGCCCGGATGATCATCGAGGCCCTGCCCTACATCCGCCAGTTCTACCACCAGACCGTGGTCATCAAGTACGGCGGCAACGCCATGATCGACGAGGCCCTCAAGCAGAGCTTCGCCCAGAGCGTCGTGCTGCTCAAGTACATCGGGATCAACCCCGTGGTGGTTCACGGCGGCGGGCCCCAGATCGGCAAGATGCTCAAGGCCCTGGACATCTCCTCCGAGTTTCGCCAGGGCTACCGGGTCACGGACCAGGCCACCATGGACGTGGTCGAGATGGTCCTCGTGGGCCAGGTGAACAAGAGCATCGTCAACCTCGTCAACCAGGCCGGGGGTCGGGCCGTGGGCCTCTCGGGCAAGGACGGCGTGCTCATCGAGGCCGAGAAGAAGGAACTGGCCGTGGAGCGCAAGGACGCCCCGCCGGAGATCATCGACCTCGGCAAGGTGGGCGAGGTGGTCCGCATCAACACGAATCTGCTGGACGCCATCGCCAAGGAGGGCTTCATCCCGGTCATCGCGCCCGTGGGCGTGGACGCCGACGGCGAGACCTACAACATCAACGCCGACTCCGTGGCCGGCGCCGTGGCCGCGGCCATGAACGCCAAGCGTCTCTACCTGCTCACCGACGTGCCCGGCCTGCTGGACAAGTCGGGTTCCCTGGTCAGCTCCCTGACCACCCGCCGGGCCCTGGAGTTCATGGAGGACGGCACCATCACCGGCGGCATGATTCCCAAGATCCGCTGCTGCCTTGAGGCCCTGGCCAACGTGGAGAAGGCCGCCATCCTCGACGGCCGGGTGGAGAACTGCGTGCTTCTGGAACTCTTCACCGACTCGGGCGTGGGCACCGAGATCACCCGCTAGGAGGCCCCATGAAGGCTGTCGCCGTGGTCGGCTTCAAGAAGTCCGGCAAGACCGCTTTGACCCTCGAACTTTTGGAGGCGGCCCGCGCGCTCGGCCTTTCCGTGGCCGCCGGGAAGCACTCGCATCACGGTTTCGACGAGAAGGAAGGCACGGACACGGGCCGCTTCCGGGCACTGGGCTGCCCGGTGCTGGCCTGGTCTCCGGGCGGGGCCCAGGTCTTCTGGCCCGGAGAGCGCCGTCTGCCCGACCTGGCTCCGCTGGTGACGGCGGACCTGCTCGTCTGCGAGGGCGGCAAGACCCAGGGCCTCATGCCCCGGATCATCCTGGCCGACGACGAGGCCACGGCCCGGGAACTGGAGCCGGAGCTGGCCGTCGCCGTGTGCGGCAAGGCCCGGCTCGCCGGAGTGCCCAACATCGAGGATCCCGAGGCCCTGGCCCGGCTGGCGGCCGAGAAGGGTTTCCTCCTGCCCGGCCTGAACTGCGGCGGCTGCGGCCGAGAGGACTGCCGCGCCCTGGCCGTGGACATCGTGGCGGGCAAGGCCGTCCCGGCGGACTGCGTCTCCCTGAACGGCGGCCTGAGCGTGAGCGTGGACGGCCGTCCCCTGGCCCTGAATCCCTTCGTGGCCCGGATGCTCGGCGCGGGCCTGCTGGCCATGCTGGCCGAACTCAAGGGCTTCGGTCCCGGCGATATCGAGATCAAGCTGGAGCGCTGATGGAACAGGGATTTTTTCAGGTTCTGAGCCGCGCGGCCTTCGAGGATCTGCTGCGGAGCTTTCCCCCGCTCGCGGCGGAAACCCTGCCCCTGGACCAGTGCCTGGGGCGGGTGCTCGCCCATGATCTGGCCGCGCCCGAAGACCTGCCGCCGCGCCCGCGTTCCTGCATGGACGGCTATGCCCTGCGCGCCAGGGACGTCTTCGGTTCCTCGGAGAGCGCCCCGGCCTACCTGGAGATCGCCGGGGAGATCGCCGTGGACCGGGCCCCGGACTTCGAACTGGCCGCCGGAACCTGCGCCCGCATCCCCACCGGCGGGGTGCTGCCCGAGGGCGCGGACGCCGTGCTCATGGTCGAGCACGGCCATGAGATGTCCGGCACCCTGGAGGCGCGCAGGAGCCTGGCCCCGGGCGAGAACGTCATGCTCGCCGGCGAGGACGTCCGGGCCGGAGACGTGGCCCTGGCCGCCGGAACCCTGCTGCGCGTGCCCGAGCTGGGCCTGCTGGCCGCCCTGGGGGTGGCCGAGGTCGCCGTGCGCCGACGCGTGCGGGTGGCGGTCCTGTCCACCGGCAACGAAGTCGTGCCCCCGGGCGCGACGCCCCGGCCCGGGCAGGTGCGCGACGTGAACAGCCTGGCTCTGGCCTGTCTGGCCCGCGAGGCCGGAGCCGAGGCCGCGACCCTGGGCATCGCGCCCGACCGCCTGGAGGCTCTGCGCGCGGCCCTTCTGGCCGCTCTGGAGACGAGCGACTGCGTGCTCCTCTCCGGCGGCAGCTCCGTTGGGTCGCGCGACCTCACCGTGGCCGCCCTGGGCTCCCTGCCGGATTCAGAAATCCTGGCTCACGGCGTGGCCCTGTCCCCGGGCAAGCCCACCATCCTGGCCCGCGTGGGCGGCACGCCCGTGCTCGGCCTGCCCGGGCAGGTCACTTCGGCCCAGGTGGTCATGCTCGTGCTGGTCCAGCCCTTCCTGCGCCATCTCATGGGCCGGGCCGACGCCTTTGATCCGCTCCAGCGGCCCGTGCGTCCGGCCGAGTTGGCCCGCAACCTGGCTTCCAAACCCGGCCGCGAGGATTACGTGCGCGTCCGCCTGGAGCCGCGCGGGGGCGCGTTGCCCCTGGCCCATCCCCTGCCCGGCAAGTCCGGCCTGCTCAAGACCCTGCTCCAGGCCCAGGGTCTGGTCGCGGTCCAGGCCGACCGCGAGGGTCTGTACGCGGGCGCGGCCGTGGACGTCTGGCTCATCTGAGGACGCATCCCCTCGGTCCCGCCGCGCGGGTATTGTCTGAATGCGGTTCGGTGTTATCCTCTGGCGAAAGGAGTACGTCATGGATGCGCCGCGCCGTTCCCTTCTGAAATGGCTTGGGGCCGGGGCACTGGCCCTGGGCGGCTGGTGCTGGGGCCTGCTGCCCGAGTCCGTGCGCGCGGCGATCAACGACCGCTTTCCCACCCGCACCGTGGACGACGACGTGTTCCGCTTCGACGCCCGCGCGGGCGAGGTGGTCTGGCCGGGGAACCGGCGCGAGCCCTACGTCCTGCGCCTGGACGGGCTGCTGGAGTCGCCCCGGGACATGACCTGGGACGAACTGCGGGCCCTGCCCCGGGTGGAGCGAATCGTGGATTTCCATTGCGTGGAGGGCTGGAGCGTCCAGGACGTGCCCTGGGGCGGAGTGGATTTCAAGAGCCTCTTCGACGGGGTGCGCCCCCTGCCCACGGCCACGCACGTGGTCTTTCACTCCCTGGGCAAGACGAAATACCCGCCCGAGGGAACGGACCACTACATCGAGTCCTTTCCCATCGCGGAGCTGCTTCGCCCGGACCTGGGGTACATGCTGGCCCTGGAGCTGGAGGGACAGCCCCTGCCGCACGAGCGGGGAGCCCCGGCCCGGGTTGTCTGTCCCTTCGATCTGGCCTACAAAAGCATCAAGTTCGTGACCCGGGTGGAATTCACGGACCGCTCCGTGCCAGGCTGGTGGACCCGGGCCAACCCGATCTATCCCGTGCGCGCGCCCGTGCCCGTGTCCCGGCTGCGGGTCAGGGATCCCCGCCGGAGCTAGGCCCGCGCCAGGAGGACGCATGGACAGCGCCCGCCGCCTGCTGGCCGACATGGCCCCCGACTTCCCGCCCCAGTACGCGGGCAATATCGTCACGGACACCGCCGAGTTCATGAACATCGGCCACGGAGACGTCATCGCCGTGGGCGGGAGCCATTACCTCGTGCTGCGCGACGAGGCCGAACGCCGCTTCGGAATGGAGGACCCGAAATTCTGGGTCAAGCGTTGCCGCCACCTGGAGAGCGGCGAACGGCGCATCCTCAAGCTGGAGTTCTTCGAGAACTTTCCGGTCAGGATCGGTTCCTTCGAGGCCCATTGCTACCGCAGCCCGCAGAAGGAGTCGCGCATCCTCGACCTGACGCGCGGCGACCCCCGCTTCATGCAGGGCGAAACCTTCATGGACGCGGGCGGGCACAACGTGCGCGTGCTGGAGGTGGTCCAGGGCCGCCGCCTGGACACGCTCATCGAGGATCTGGACATGGATCACGAGGCCTACTTCCGGGAGCGCTTCCCGGAGGTGCTCGACCGGTTCCTGGGGGCCTGCGAGGCCCTGCGCTTCCTGCATGAGCGCGGGGAGAAGCACGGCGACGTGCGCCGCGACCACATCTTCGTGGAGTACCAGGGCGGGGGCTGGCGCTGGATCGACTTCGACTACGCCTTCGACTTCCACGAGAATCCCTTCGGCCTGGACCTGTTCGGCCTGGGGAACATCCTGGTCTTCCTCACGGCCAAGGGCACGCCCACGCCCATGAGCATCCCGGCCGAGGTGGCGGCCACGCTCACCGGCGGGGACATGTCCATCGTCTTCGGCAACCGTCTGGTGAACTTGCGCAAGCTCTATCCCTACATCCCGGAGGATCTGAACCGGGTGCTCCTGCACTTCTCGGCGGCCAGCGAGGTCTTCTACGACTCGGTGGAGGAACTGGCCGGGGATCTGCGGGCCTGCCGCGCCCGACTCGGACAAGGAGACGCGCCATGAACGAGAAGAACATTCTGGTGGCCTTCGACGGCTCGGAGAACGCCCTGCGAGCCGTGGACTACGTGGCCAAGATGGCCGGGGGCATCCCCGGGGGCAAGGTCCGGCTGCTCTACGTGGAGCGCCTGCCGGAGCGGGATTTCTTCGAGACCGAGGCGGCCTGGAAGGACGCCTGCCGGGTCCAGGCCGACGCCGCGCGCCAGGCCTTGGCCTCGGCCGTGGAACGGCTGAAGGCGGCCGGACTGCCGGCCGGGGCCGTGGACAGCAGCTATCTGCCGAGCTGCCGCTCCCCGCGCAACGAGGCCCCGGCGTGCAGCCTGGGGACGAGCATCGCCCGGGACATCGTGGGGGCCATGGACGAGGGGGGCTTCGGCACCGTGGTCATCGGCCGCCGGGGCGTGTCCAAGGCCGAGGAGTTCCTCTTCGGCAGCGTGTCCACCAAGGTCATGCACCTGGCCAAGGACTGCGCGGTCTGGGTGGTGGCCTGACGGGCCGTTGAAAAAAACGCGCCAGCCTCGTCTTTTTGTCGCGCATCGCCCGCGCGTTTTTTGAACGGCTTGCGACAAAGGATGTCTTCAACGGTCTCCCGAAACCATCCCCGCTGGGAGGCGGCCATGTCCGAAGAGTGCCATCTGGAGGAATACCGGACGCTGCGCAAGGAGATCGACTCCAACCAGCAGATCGTCTCGAACCTGTTCAAGGTGAACGCCTCCGTGACCGCGGGCATCATCGGCTTCGGCCTGTCGGAAAACACGGCGGGCGGAGCCGTCTTTCTCGCCGCCTACGCCCTGCTCATCCCCTCGATTCTCTACACCGCTTCCCAGCAGGAGGTCATCGCGGGCATCTCCCAGTACATCCGGGTCGTGCTGGAGCCGAAACTCGGCCTGGGCTGGGAGCGGTCGCTCTATGTGCTGCGGACGCGCGGGCTTTCGCCGGAAAGGAGCCGGTTCCACAGGGCGATGGTGGGGTTCTACATGATTCTCGCCCTGGTCCCGGTGCTGGCGCTGGCCATGTCCCCCGACATCCCCTTGATGTCGCCGTCGTTCTGGCTGGCGGTCCTGCTGGGCGGATTCACGGCCTTCTTGTCCCGGAGGATACGGAGGGCCTGCGATGTCGGGTTCCACCGCGAATACGCCGAGGCGTGGCGCGCGGCGCTCGGATTGAAGGCGGAAGCGGGGGACGGGTCGGACGGCGGCTGAGGCTGTGCTGGCCTCTTCTCTCCGCCTTTCTATGAATGGGGCGAAGCCCCCGAAGCCCCCGGAGCCCCACCGCCGGCCATGCGCGTCAGCTCGGCCGCGATCTCGGTTTGGCCGAGCCGCCGGCAGCGGGTGTAGGTGACGCCGTCCTCGACCTCCTTGCTGACCAGGAAGTGCCGCTCGGCCAGGGACGCCAGCTGGGGCCAGTGGGTGATGAGCAGCATCTGCTGGCGGCCCGCCAGGGACTTCAGCTTGTCGCCCACCTTGTTCAGGGTGTGGCCGCCGATGCCCGCGTCCACCTCGTCGAAGATGAGCGTGGGCAGCTCGTCCGAGCTTTTCAGGCTGGTCACGGCCAGGAGGAAGCGCGAGAGTTCGCCGCCCGAGGCGATCTTGTCCAGGGGACGGGGCGGCTGGCCCGGGTTGGGCACCCAGAGCAGCCGGGCGCGGTCCTCGGCCAGCCCGGGGTAGGGCTCGGAGGGCTCGAAGGCGTATTCCACGCGGGCGTGTTCGGAAAAGCCCAGCCCGCGCAACTCGGCCTCCAGGGCGCGGCAGAGCCGTTCCCCGGCGGCGCGGCGGGCCGCGTTGAGCCGGGCCAGGATGTCGCCCAGGCGTTTGGCGGCCGCAGTCTCATCCTTGTCCAGACGTTTCAGGTCCAGGCCGCAGGAATCCAGGAAATTCAGGTTCTCGACGATCTCGTCCCTGAGCGCGAGGATCTGCTCCAGGCTCTTGTTCAGCTTGCGCTTGAGCCGGGAAATCTCGAACAGCCGAGACTCCAGGGCGTCCAGGTCGATCGTCTCGCCGTCCTCGGCCTCGGCCCGGCGCAGCCGGTTCTGCAAGGCCTGAAGCCGCAGCCGGAAGTCCTCCACGGCCAGGCGCTCCTCCTCGAATTCCGGGAACAGCGCGGATACGGCCTCCATGTCCCGGGCCAGGGCCGCCACGCCCTCGGTGAGAGGGGAGTCGCCTCCCAGGATGTCCAGGGCCTCGGCCAGGGCCTTGGCCGCGTGTTCGCGGTCCCGGGCGCTCTCCTTGCGGGCCAGCAGTTCTTCCTCCTCGCCGGGCAGGGGATCGACCTTCTCGATCTCCGCGCGCTGGAACTCCAGGAACTCCCGCTGGCGGGCCAGTTCCTCGGTACGGGCCGTCAATTCGCGTCGGCGTTCCAGGATGCGGCGCA
>Ga0228536_1001605_pt1 | contig 19284 bp, 19 predicted proteins | sample SJ1Smetagenome_FD_168611 | JGI IMG/M metagenome (GOLD analysis project Ga0228536, IMG submission 168611) | Enriched culture of PCE-dechlorinating microbial communities from Ithaca, New York, USA - SJ1.S | ecosystem: Engineered > Modeled > Simulated communities (microbial... > Unclassified...
GCGCCGCGACGGGCGTCGACGGGTCGGTTGACCTTGGTCCGCGGCCCGGCCTCGTCCGCTCCCGTAGCTGCCTCGTCGGGTCAAACAGGTTCTGGGTCGCGCGCCGCGACGGGCGTCGACGGGTCGGTTGACCTTGGTCCGCGGCCCGGCCTCGTCCGCTCCCGTAGCTGCCTCGTCGGGTCAAACAGGTTCTGGGTCGCGCGCCGCGACGGGCGTCGACGGGTCGGCCTCGTCCGCCCCCGGAGGGGCGCGGTCGGACACCGGCCAAGGCAGGGCGGGGGCTACGCCCATTCTTGAGAAATAATTAGTAAAATAGGTGCATTCGCTGGAACGGGGTTGGTTTGCGCCGTTCCGGTTTCCTTCCCCCGGGGGCCTCGCGACGGAACGGCTACTGCCCCTGGGTGGTGAGGCTCTGGGGCCGGTGATCGGTCACCCGGTAATCGGCCGGCGGCTGGTAGCTGAAGGTCTCCGGCCCCAGGGGCGGGTTGACCTGCACCTGCTGGAAGCGGTACTCGGTGATGTCGCCGATGACGTTGACGATGCGGAAGCCGCTCAGCACCATCTGCTCGGGGCCGAACCACAACACCAGGCGCTTGATGTCGGCCCGGTTCTCCTTGGGCTTGAGCACCAGGGTCAGGTCGCCTTCCTCGGCCGGGCGGTCGCCTTCCTCCGGGGCCTCCACGCTGAAGGACTCGTCCACCCGGGCCAGGCCGCCCAGGATGTCCAGGAGCGAACGCAGGCCGGTGGTGAAGCGCTCCAGGGGGTAGACGTCGGCCCGGCCCCGCTCGGACCGGACCCACCACACGCTGCCCTGTTGGGTCAGGATTAGTTCCGGCCGAGGGGTGTCCTGTTGCAGGCGCAGGGAGGCCGGCCGGGACCAGAGCAGGCCGCCGGAGCCCTCCACCACCCGCTCGCCGTCGCTGCCGGCGGCCACGAACAGACTCTTGCGCATGAACTGGGCGGCCAGGGTGTTGATGCCCTGGTAGCGGGCCTGCACCTTGGCGGCCAGGGTCGCGGCCTCGGCCTGGGCGGCGGGCGCGGCGGGCTGGGCGGGCGCCGGAGACGCGGCGGGCGCGGTCTGGGGCCTGGACTGGCTGGCGGCGGCCGGCGCGGGTGGGGCGGCCGGCGCGGCGAAGCCGGGCAGGGGGGCCAGCAGCCAGGCGCAGAGGCCGGCGCAGAGCAGGGCGGGGGCCAGGCGGTGGGATTCGCGCGACATGCCATCCTCGCAGCTTGGGGTGGAGCGGCCGGCCCGCCAACGGGGGGACGGCCCGCAACCAAAATATACACGCAAAGCCCGCTCCCGGCAGGCCGGAGGGGGGCGGGACCGGTCGGAGCCCTGCCGGGTGCATAATTTTTTTGCGGTCAGCGGCCTCCGGCGCGAATTGCCTACTCACCCCCACCCACCCGCTTGAGTTTCGCCCAGGCGCCCTTGGCCATTCAAGCCCTTGATCATCGAAACCAATCCATCCGCGCCCCTTTTCGCCCGCCGCCTGGCACGCTCCCTGCTAATCATCCCGGCAGGCAACGACGAACCGGAGCGAACCCGATGCGGATCAAGACCAACACCAAGCTCGAGAGCCCAAACCGGCCCCCAGGGATGATCACCCTCGGCCAACTGGTGGCCCGCCTGCAAGACCAACTGCCCGACGACGCGGCCGTGGTGGCCGCCCTCCAGGGCCTGGTGGCGCGCGGCCGTCTCCGCCGTCCGGCGCTCCGCTCCGCCAACGCCTGACCAACCCTCGCCCAGCTTCCTCGCCTCTCCTCCCCAGCCGCCGCCCCGCCAGACCCTCCGGCGGGGCGGCGGCGTCCCGGACCATGGCGTTTAACCCCCGGGCCGGCATGGGCTATAATGGGCCCAGGTCCATCGCCCATCCCCCCAACCGACAGGTGCGCCATGAAGATCAAACACTGGATGACCAGCAACCCCCTGACCGTCAAACCCGACACCCCCTTGATGGACGCGGCCAAGCTGATGCGCGAGAACCAGATCCGCCGCCTGCCGGTGGTGGAGCGCGACAAGGTGGTGGGGATGCTGACCCACCGCAACATCATGGAGGCCTCGCCCTCGGCCGCCACCAGCCTGAGCGTCTGGGAGCTCAACTACCTGATGAGCAAGCTCACCGTGGCCGAAGTGATGCGCAAGGACCCCATCTGCGTCTCGCCCGAGGATTCGGTGATGGAGGTGATCCAGGCCGGGCGCGAGAAGGGCATCGGGGCCTTCCCGGTGGTGGAGCGGGGGCGGCTGGTGGGCATCGTCACCGAGACCGAGATCTACCGGGCGGTGGTTGCCCTGTTCGGCGACCCCCGACGGGAGTCATTCATCGAGCTGGAGAACCTGCAACTGGACCAACGCATCGGGGCCATGAGCCGCATCGCCGGCATCATCGAGGCACACGACCTGCCGGTGCTGGCCATGTTCTCCATGCCCCAGCGACGGCGCGCCGGCCACCAGCGGCTCTATATCCGGGTCCAGGGCCGGAAGATCGACGCCGCCGTCCAGGATCTCCGGGATCAGGGCTACAAGGTGGCGGAATAATTCAAGGGCGGGCCACGTCGGTTCCGGCCGGATCGGCGGCCGCCACCTGGTTGCGGCCGGCCTGCTTGGCGCGGTAAAGGGCCTGGTCGGCGGCGTTGATCAACTCCTCCGGGGTCATGCCCGGCCGGAGCTGGGCCGCGCCCAGGCTGATGGTCAGGCCGCCCAGGCCGTCGAAGGGCGGGCGGCGCGAACTGCTCTCCACCAGGGCGCGCAGCTTTTCGGCCACCCGCAGTCCGTTGACCAGGTCGCAGTCGCTCAAGACCAGCACGAACTCCTCGCCGCCGTAGCGCGCCACGGTGTCCACCTCGCGCACGCTGTGGCTCAGCCAATTGGCCACCAGGCGCAGGGCCTCGTCGCCGGCCTGATGGCCCAACTGGTCGTTGACGCGCTTGAAATGGTCCAGGTCGGCCATCAACAGGCAGACCGGCTGGCCCTGGCGGCGGGAGCGGCGCACTTCATCGGCCAGACGCTGGTGCAGGTGGCGGTGGTTGTAAAGCCCGGTCAGGCCGTCGGTGACCGAAAGCTGCTCCAGGCTCTGGTTGGCCTGGCTCAGCCGACGGTTCAACTCGTCCAGCTCGGCGTTGCGCCGCTCCACCTTGTCCTTGAGCTGCAACACCTGCTCCAGGTTGTCCACCATCTCCGCCACCAGGCCGGCGTGCTCGATGGCCAGGCCCAACAGGTGGCCCAGGGTGGTCAGGAAGAGCTGGCGGTCGGGATGGGGGGGCGGCCGCTTGATCCACAGCAGGCTCAGCGAGCCCACGCACAACTCCGCTCCGCGCACCGGGCTGGAGATCACCCCGCCCAGGCCCGGAGGCGCGGCCTCGTCCAGCAGCTCGATGGTCTCCCCCCGGCTCTGGGCCAGGGCCGGGGGCGCGCTGCCATCCAGGGCCAGGACCTGCCAGGCCCGGGTCCACAGCGGGTCCAGCCTGTGATCGGCCACCAGGCGGGTGCGGCGCTGCTCCTCGTCCCCCAGGTGCATGGCCCCCATGTCCGCGCCCAAGGCCTGGCAGGCCTCGGCCAGGGCCGCCCCGAAGACCGGCAACACGTTCAGCTCCACCTCGGGGATCATGGCGGCGGTCAGCCTCGCCAAGGCCTCGAGCTGGGCCCGCAGGGACTTGACCTGCCAGGTCGGATCGTCTATAGCCAATTACCATTCCGTGTGTCTGAAGTGCCTGCCTCGGGGCTGTTTACCAGGAATACACAATTTTTGCCCCAGCTGGCAAAATTTCGCAACCGGACGGGAGACGGAGGACGCCGGCGATGCGATCCCGCGAGCACCTGCTGGCATCCGCCCCCCTGCTGGGCCTGTGGCTGGCCGGAGGCGGCGACCTGCCCCAGGCCGTGGCCGCGGCCGCGGCCAGCCTGCTGGTGGACCTGGACCATTTCCCCGATTATGTCTGGTGGCGGCGCGGCTGGGGCGGGCTGAGAGACTTTTTCGCCGCCTTCCATGCCCACCGGGTCACCCGCCTGGCCCTGCCGGCCCATTCCTGGGAGCTGCTGCTCCTGGCCGTGGCCGGCCTGTGGCAGGCGGGCTGGCCGGCCTGGCCGGCGGCCCTGGTCTGCGGCTGGGCCTACCACCTGGCCTGGGACCAGTGCTTCAACCCAGTGGGCTGGCAGTTCTACTTCCTGGGCTATCGCCTGGCCCATGGCTGCGATCGCCGCCGGCTGCCGGTCACCGGCGGGCGCCCCGGGCGCGACAGCCTTGACATACGCCGCCCATCTGGTTAATCTGGAAGGGCATTTCGGGCGCGGCCCCTGGGCTCCCGCCTTGGCCTTCCCCCCAAGCCACGAGGTGTTTCCATGCCCCGCTTGCTTGCCGCCGGCGTGCGCGCGCTGCTGTTGGCGATGGTCGCCTTGAGCCTGGCCCTGGCCGGGGGGCCCCAGGCCCTGGCCCAGCCCGCGCCCATCAAGATCGGCATCAACCTGCCTATGACCGGCCCGGTCTCGGCCTATGGCCAGATGGCCTGGGCCGGCATCCAATTGGCCCGGGAGATGCGGCCCACGGTCCTGGGCCGGCCGGTGCAACTGGTGCTGGCCGACAACAAGAGCGACACCGCCGAGGCGGCCAGCGCCATGAACCGCCTGGTGGACAAGGACGGGGTGGTGGCGGTGCTGGGGCCGGCCACCAGCTCCCGGGCCCTGGCCGCGGCCGCCATCGCCGAACAGCGCCAGGTGCCCATGATCACCCCCACCGCCACCAACCCCGCCATCACCCAGGGCAGGCAATACGCCTTCCGGGTCTGCTTCATCGATCCCTTCCAGGGCCAGGTGGCGGCCCGCTACGCCTACCACAACCTCAAGGTCCGCAAGGCGGCCCTCCTCATCGACGTCAGCCAGGACTACGCCGTGGCCCTGGCCGCCTTTTTCCGGCGCGAGTTCCAGAAGTTGGGCGGGGTGGTGGTGGCCGAGGCCAAGTGCAACACCGGCGACCAGGATTTTGCGGCCCAATTGGGCGCCATCAAGGCCACCGACGCCGAGATCCTCTACCTGCCCAACTACTACACCGAGGACGCCCTGGTGGCCCGGCAGTCTCGCGAGCTGGGCATGAACCTGCCCATCCTCTCCGGCGACGGAGCCAACGCACCGGAGTTGCTGAAGATCGGCGGTCCGGCCGTGGAAGGTATGACCTTCAGCGCCCATTTCCACCGCGACGCGGTCGGCAGCCCGGCCGCCACCGGGTTCCTGGCCCTGTATGACCGCAAGCACCAGGCCGGCGAGCTGCAGGAGGAGCTCACCGGCTTCCACTCCCTGGGCGCCGACGCCTACCTGGTGCTGATGGACGCCATCGCCCGGGCCGGCTCCAGCGAAGGACCCCAGCTGCGCCAGGCCCTGGCCAGCACCCAGGGCTTCGCCGGGATCACCGGCAGGCTCAGCATCGGACCCGACGGCAACGCGGTCAAAAGCGTGGCCATGCTGCGGGTCAAGGACGGCAAGTTCGAGTTCGTCACCACCATCGAGCCCTAGCGCCGGGCGTTCCCGAGGCGCGGCAAGGAACAACATGAAGCGATTCGCCCAAATTCTCTGCGGCCTGCTGGCCATCTGCCTGCTGACCCCCCTTTCCGCCGGCGCTGCCGAGCCGGTCAAGCTGGGCCTGTTGCTGCCCATCACCGGCAGCAACGCCCCCTATGGCCAGAACGCGCTGCGCGGCCTCAAGCTGGCCCACGAGGCCCGACCCACGGTCCTGGGCCGGCCGGTGGAATATGTGCTGGTGGACAACAAATCCGACAACATCGAGTGCAGCAACGCCACCAGCCGCTTGATACAGAAGGAGCAGGTGGCGGCCATCATCGGTCCGCTGTCGAGCAAGAACGCCCTGGCCGCCGCGCCCCTGTGCGAGGCGGCCAAGGTGCCCATGATCAGCCCCTGGGCCACCAATCCCCTGGTCACCCAGGGTCGCAAGTACGCCTTCCGGGTTTGCTTCATCGATCCCTTCCAGGGCCAGGTGGGGGCGGCCTACGCCTACAATCACCTCCAAGCCCGCACCGCGGCGGTGATGGTGGACGTGGCCCAGGACGCCAGCGTGAGCATGATCAACGTCTTCGAAAAGGCTTTCGCCAAGCAGGGCGGCAAGATAGTCCTCAGAAGCGCCTACAGCTCCGGCGACCAGGACTTCAGCGCCCAGCTGATGGCCGTCAAGCAGGCCAATCCCGACCTGATTTACCTCCAGGCCTACGTCTCCGAGAGCGCGCTCATCGCCCGCCAGGCCCGCGAACTGGGGCTCAAGCAGCCCATCCTCAGCGGCGACGCCGCCCACGCCGACGAGCTGATCAAGATCGGCGGCGAGGCGGTGGAAGGCCTGGCCTTCACCACCCACTTCGACGAAAAGGGCGTGACCACCGAGTCGGGCAAGGCCTTCGTCAAGCAGTACCGCCAGCTCTACAACGAGGCCCCGGACTCCTGCAGCGCCCTGACCTTTGACGCCTACAACGTCCTGCTGGACGCCATCGAGCGCCAGAAGTCCCTGGATTCCGAGGCCTTGGTCAATGGCCTGGAGGCCACCAAGGACTTCCCCGGCGTCACCGGCGTGATGACCATGGTGGAGCACAACGCGGTCAAGCCGGCGGTGATCCTGCACGTGAAACAGGGCCAGTTCGCCTACCAGGCCACGGTGCGACCCTAGACCGGATCAACTCGGACGGCCCGGGCGGAGCCAACCGGGAGCGAGGAGGCGCGGCCATGACGCGACTGGCCGGGACCATCCTGACCTTTGGTCTGTTTCTGGCCCTGGCCGGCCCAGCCCGCGCGGCCGAGCCGATCAGGATCGGCTTCCTCCTCCCGGTCACCGGGCCGTCGGCGGCCTATGGCCAGATGCTGCGCGATGGAGTGGCCTTGGCCCAGGCCCAGACCGGCCAGGCTCTGGGCCGTCCGGTTGAACTGCTCTACACCGACACCCGCGGCGACCGAGTGGAGGCCGCCAACGCCGCCAACCGCTTGATCCAGCATGACAAGGTGGTGGCGATCCTGGGGCCGATGTCCAGTTCGGAGTGCCTGGCCGCCGGCCCGGTGGCGGAGAAGTTCAAGCTGCCGCTGCTCACGGCCTGGGCCACCAATCCCCTGGTGACCCAGGGCAAGCGCTACGTCTTCCGCACCTGTTTCGTGGACACCTTCCAAGGCGTGGTGGCGGCCAGCTTCGCGTTAAAAAACCTGAAGGCCAAGACCGCGGCGGTGCTCCTGGACGTGGGGCGCGACTACTCGGTGGGCCTGGCCACGTTCTTCAAGAAGGGTTTCGGCGAGCAAGGCGGCAGAATCGTCCTGACCGTGAACTACAGCGAGGGCGACCAGGAGTTCGGTCCGCAGTTGGCGGCTATCAAGGCCAAGAACCCCGACGTGATCTACCTGCCCGGCTATCTGCCCGAGGAGCCCCTGATCATCCGCCAGGCCCGGGAGATGGGCCTGACCCAGCCCTTCATCAGCGCCGACGCCGCCCAGGCCGACGAGACCATCAAGATCGGCGGCCCGGCGGTGGAGGGCCTGTACCTCACCACCCACTTCGACGAGCTGGGGGCCAGCAACGAGGCCGGCCGCCAGTACGCCCGCGCCTATCGCCAGGCCTACGCCAAGGCCCCGGACGCGTTGGGCGCCTTGGGCTACGACGGCTACCTGATCCTGCTGGCGGCCATCGCCCGGGCCGGCTCCACCGCCCCGGAGGCCGTGGTCAAGGCGCTGGAGGACACCCGGAACCACCCCGGCGTCTGCGGCGACATCACCATCGTGGGGCGCGACGCGGTCAAACCGGCGGTGATCCTGAGCGTAAAAGATGGTAAATTCCAGTATGTGGCCACGGTGAACCCCTAGCCGCGCGCAACCGGCGCCCCTGGCGTCCCCCAGCCAAGAGAGCGACAGGCCAACCTCGCATGGACGCCCTGCAACAGATCATCAACGGCCTGACCCTGGGCAGCCTCTACGCGCTGATCGCCATCGGCTACACCATGGTCTACGGCATCCTGCGCCTGATCAACTTCGCCCATGGCGACGTGTTGATGGTGGGCTGCTATCTCGCCTGGTTCGGGGCGGTCATGTTCGGCCTGCCCTGGTGGGCGGCCCTGATGGGCTCCATGGCCCTGACCGCCCTGCTGGGGGTGCTCATCGACCAGGGGGCCTACCGCCCCCTGCGCCAGGCCCCGCGCATCAGCGCCCTGATAACCGCCATCGGGGTCAGCTTCCTGCTGGAGAACCTGGGCCTGGTGGTTTTCGGCGGCCGGCCCAAGGCCTTCGAGCGGCCGGAGATCTTCAACCAGATCCTGCAATGGGGCGATCTGCGCGTCCTTTCCCTGTCCCTCTGGGTGCCGGTCATCACCGCCCTGATCCTGGCCGGCCTGTTGCTCATCATCCACCGCACCCGCCTGGGCATGGCCATGCGCGCCCTCTCGCGCGACATGGTCACGGTGCAGTTGATGGGCATCGACACCAACCGGGTGGTGGCCGCCACCTTCGCCCTGGGCTCGGCCCTGGCCGCGGCCGGCGGCATCTTCTGGGCCATGAAATACCCCCAGATCAACCCCCTGATGGGCGTCCTGCCCGGGCTCAAGGCCTTCGTGGCCGCGGTGCTGGGCGGCATCGGCAACGTCACCGGGGCGCTGTTGGGCGGGCTGGTGCTGGGCATGAGCGAAATCCTGCTGGTGGCCTGGCTGCCGGAACTGGCCGGCTACCGCGACGCTCTGGCCTTCGTCCTGCTGATCGGCATCCTCATCTTCCGGCCCACCGGCATCATGGGCGAGGAGCTGCCGGAATGAGCCGCATCTCCCGCTGGTTCGACCCCGGCCCCCTGCCGGCCCAATCCGAAAGCCGCGGACGCGACAGCGGCCTGACCATCCTGGGCTGCCTGGGCCTGGCCGCCCTGCTCTGGCTGATCCAGGCCCAGGGCGGCGGCTACGTGGTGCACATGACCACCCTGGCCGGCCTGTTCGCGGTGCTGGCGGTCAGCTACAACCTGATCAACGGGGTCACCGGCCAGTTCAGCCTGGAGCCCAACGCCTTCGTGGCCTGCGGGGCCTATGTCACCGCCCTGCTCACGCTCTCCCCGGCCGAGAAGGAAATGACCTTCATCCTGGAGCCCCTGATCTGGCCCTTCGCCGTGATCAGCCTCTCCCTGCCGGTGGCCCTGGTCATCGCCGGCCTGGTCACCACCCTGATGGCCTTCGTGATGGGTTTTCCCGTCTTCCGGGTGCGGGGCGACTATCTGGCCATCGTCACCCTGGGCTTCGGCGAGGTGATCCGGGTCATCGCCAACAACGCCCAGTCGGTGACCAACGGACCCCTGGGGCTCAAGGGCATCCCCCACCTGACCAACATCTGGTGGGCCTGGGGTCTGGCGGCGGTGACGCTCTTTGTGGTCATGCGCCTGGTCAACTCCTCCTACGGCCGCGCCCTGAAGGCCATCCGCGAGGACGAGGTCGCGGCCGAGGCCATGGGCATCAACGCCTTCTGGCACAAGATGCTGGCCTTCACGGTCAGCGCCTTTTTCGAGGGCGTGGCCGGCGGCCTGCTGGGCCACCTCATCACCACCATCAGCCCCAGCCTCTTCACCTTCTTCCTCACCTTCAACCTGCTGATCATCATCGTGGTGGGCGGCCTGGGCTCCACCACCGGAGCGGTGCTGGCGGCGGTGCTCTTCACCTTCGGCGGGGAGTGGCTGCGGGTGGTGGAGGAGCCGCTGGACCTCTTCGGCCTGGACATCCCCGGCATCCCGGGCATGCGCATGGTGGTCTTCAGCCTGATCCTGATGGCCTGCATGATCTTCGCCCGCCAGGGCATCCTGGGCAAGCACGAGTTCTCCTGGCGCTGGCTGATCGCCTTGGCCCGCCGGCGGGGAGGCCGGGCGTGACCCACCCCGGGCTGTTGCGGGTGGAGGGCCTCGTCTGCCGCTTCGGCGGCCTGGTGGCGGTGGACGGCCTGAGCCTGGTCCTGGGCCAGGGCCAGCTGATGGGCCTGATCGGCCCCAACGGCGCCGGCAAGACCACCGTCTTCAACCTCCTGGCTGGGGCGGTGCGCCCCACCGCCGGACGGATTTTCTACCGCGACCACGACATCACCGGCCACAAGGCCCACCGCATCAACCGCCTGGGCCTGGCCCGCACCTTCCAGAACATCCGTCTCTTCGGCGAACTCTCCGCCCTGGACAACGTCCTGGTGGGCTTCCACGGACGCCTTGAGGCCAACTTCCTCTCCGCCATCCTGCGCCTGCCCGGTTATGTCGCGGCCGAGCGCCGGATGCTGGACCGGGCGGCCGAGCTCCTGGACCTGGTGGGCCTGGGCGGACTCCAGGACGAGCGGGCCGGCAACCTGGCCTATGGCCAGCAGCGTCTGCTGGAGATCGCCCGCGCCCTGGCCACCCGGCCCTGCCTGCTCCTGCTGGACGAGCCCGCCGCCGGCATGAACCCCCAGGAGACCGCCCAACTGGCGGTGTTGGTGCGCCGCCTGCGCGACGAGCTGGGCCTGACCATCCTCCTGATCGAGCACGACATGCACTTCGTCATGAACCTCTGCGAGACCCTGGTGGTCCTGGATCACGGCAAGGTCATCGCCCGGGGCGACCCGGCCAGGGTGCGCCGCGACCCCGGGGTGGTCGAGGCCTACCTGGGCGCGGAGGTCGATCTCGACGCCCGCGAGGCCCCCGGTGCTTGAGGTCAGGGGCCTGGAGGTGCGCTACGGCGGCATCGTCGCCCTGCGCGCGGTGGACCTGGCGGTGAGCCAGGGCGAGATCGTCGCCCTGATCGGGGCCAACGGGGCCGGCAAGTCCACCCTGCTGGGCGCGGTCAGCGGCCTGGTGCGTCCCGCCGCCGGCCAGGTGTTCTATCAGGGCCGGCCGGTGACCGGCCACAAGGCCCACCGCCTCTCCCGCCAGGGCCTGATCCTGGCCCCCGAGGGCCGCCGGGTCTTCGCCAACCTGGCGGTGGAGGAAAACCTCATCCTGGGCGGCTATTCCCGCCCCTGGGACCACCGCCAGCGCCAGGACCTGGAGCGCATCTACGCCGACTTCCCCCGCCTGGCCGAACGCCGCCACCAGAAGGCCGGCACCCTCTCCGGCGGCGAGCAGCAGATGCTGGCCCTGGGCCGCGCCCTCATGGGCCGCCCCGCGCTCCTGATGCTGGACGAGCCCAGCCTGGGCCTGGCCCCCCTGCTGGTGGCCGAGGTCTTCAAGATCATCCGCCGCATCCGCGACGACGGCGTCACCATCCTGCTTATCGAGCAGAACGCCGCCGCCGCCCTGACCATCGCCGACCGCGGCTATGTCCTCGAGAACGGCCGCGTGGTCCTCGGCGGACCCGGCCGCGAACTCATGGCCGACGGCCGGGTCCAACGCGCCTATTTGGGAATGGATTAAGGGGAAGAAGAGGGAGAGGGGGGCTAAGATTGCGGGGACAACCCTTTTCTTTGGGGGCCCAAAGAAAAGGGTTTTCGACACCCCAGCCAGCGAAGCTGGCCGGGGACCCCGCCCCCGCACCCCTTTCCCAAAAGAAAGGCCGCTGGGGCTATAGGCTGGGCAAGGCTACGCGACCGCCCAGGTCGTCGCCTCCGCCGCAGGCGCAGGCCCTGGGGCCGTAATCGCCTTCCGGGGCCTCGCCCCGCTGCACCGCCTCATAGAGCGCGATCTGCTCGCTGATGCTCAACCCCGCGAAACGCCGCTCGCCCGCGTCCGCCCCCTGGCCCCGGCACAAATGACAACGCGCGGGCGCGCAGTTCTGGCACTGGCGGCAGTCCGGGCAGGGATGCTTCTTGGCCTGGCTGGTGGTCATGGCGCTTCCTCCTGGCCCATAAGTTAAGGCCGCCGCCCGGCGAAGCAATTAGGGCTTGGCGGTCCGCCCGGGGTTGCGCAATAATTCACCATCCCCGAAACCGGGGGACGCGACACCTGGGGAAACGCGGATGGATATCGGCTGGGTGCAGAACCTGGTGGCCGACTACGGCTACCCGGCCCTGTTCGCGGGGACCTTCCTGGAGGGAGAGAGCTTCTTCATCCTGGGGGGCGTCGCCGCGCGCCACGGCCTGCTCGATCCCTGGCTGGTGGGCCTCACCGCCCTGCTGGGCGGCTTCACCGGCGACCAGGTCTTTTTCCTCCTCGGCCGCTGGCGGGGGGCGCAGCTCTTGGGCCGCTCCCCCAGGCTGGCCCGCCGGGCGGTGCTGGCCCGGCGGCTGGTGCGCCGCCACGCCGTGATCCTGATGCTCTGCTCGCGCTTCCTCTACGGCCTGCGCATGGTCATCCCCCTGGCCTGCGGCGCCGCCGACATCTATCCCCTCAAGTTCCTCGCCCTTAATTTGGTCTCGGCCCTGCTCTGGGCCGCGACCTTCGGCGGGCTGGGCTACTGGTTCGGGGGCTGGATGGTGGGCCGCCTGGACAGCCTCAAGGACCTCCAGCTGGTGGCCCTGCTGTTGGTGGCGGTGCTGGCGGCCAGCCTGGTGGCGGGGCGGATCATCCGCCGCCGCCTGGCCGGGCCGGAAGCCTAGGGACAAGCCAGCTATTTTTTCTTGAAAACATCCTGGTTCAGCGGCGCGGCGGCCTGTCCGGCGGGCGCGATCTTGACCTGGATCGGCACCTCCAGGTCGTCGGGCAGGGCGCAGGTGTTGTCGTCGCAGCCCTGATAGGACAGCCGCGCGCCCAACAGTTGCGGTCCCAACTGGGCGTTCTTGGCCACGGTCAGGGTGGTGCGCACCAGCACCGTGCCGCTGAAGACATCCACCGGGGTCTGGTCGGGTCCGGGCTTCTGGGCGGTGGTCTTGGGGAAGACCGCCGGGCTGAATGAGCAGTCGGTGGAGCATTGCAGCAGCAAGGTGGTGGGGTAGGGGCCCTGGACCTTGGGCCGGTCGGAAATGATGCTCCAGCCCGGCCGGATGGTCAGGGCGATGGCCAGGGGGTAGGTTCCACCCTGGGCGTAGGTTGCCTGGCTGTGCAGCACCTTGGCGCTGACCAGCGGTTCCTCGGCCGCCGCCGGGGCCGCCAGCAGGCTGATGAGGCTGAACAGGGCGATGAGGTTGATGATTTTCGCTTTCACGGCCGTCTCCCTCGCCAGGTGGATCACGGTTTTTCAATGAGCCCCAGGATGTCCTGCACCCGGGCCACCCCGCCGCCCAGGCCGCCCACGCCGTGGCTCTCGGTCCAGCCGGCCGGGGCCTTCTCGCCCGGGGGCAGCACCCGCAGCCGCGCCGCCGCCCGGCAGAGCCGGGGCCAGAGCCGCTCCGGGGCCTGGGCCGGGTCCAAGGCGGGATCAAAGAGCACCAGCGGGTCCAGGCGCAGGCCTTCCTCCAGGAGCAGCTCGCGAAAGGCCCAGAGCCGCTTGCCGGTCAGGCGGGGCAGGGCCAGGGGGCCTTCCCAGCCCAGTGCGTCGCCCAGGCGGGTCTTTTGGCCGAAAAACTCCAGGCCCAGGGCCAGGGCCCGGCCCCAAGCCGCCAGGCGGGCCGGCCAGTCCTGGGTCTCGGAGGCCGCCAGCGCCCCGGCGGCCAGGGCCAGGGCGGCCTCGCCGGGCAGGGCCTTGGCCAAGGGCGGGGCCTCGCCCCGGCCGGCCAGGGCCGCGAAGTCAGCCCCCCCGGCCAGGGAGGGGCCGTAGAGGGCCAGGTCGGTGGCCAGGCCGAAGAACTCCGCCGCCCCGCCCCGGGCCAGGCGCAGGCCGGTGCTGGACTCGTCGATCAGCAGGAGCTGGTGGCGGTCGGCGGCCTCCTGGGCCAGGCCCCGCATGCTGGCCGGGTGGGGGGCCCAGTCCCCGCGCAGGACCATCAGGCCGTTGGGTCCGCGGCCGGGCTCCAGGGGCGCGCCGGTGCCGGGGGCGGCCCAGACCACCCCGCCGGCCCCGGTTCGGGCCTGGGCCAGCTTGCTGGCGGCCACCACCGCCAGGGAGGGCTTGGCATACAGCCGCACCCAGTCGGGCCAGCCCAGGCGTTGTCGCAGGCGCGAGGCCACCTCCTCGGCGCTGGCCGGCAGGGGCGGGGCGCTGAATCCGGGGCGGGTGAAGTCCAGGGCCGGCGGGCCGGCGGCGGCCTGGCTGTCCCAAACCGCCGCCAGGGCGGCCTGCTCGATGGGGTCGGGTGGCAACGGCATGGTTTCTCCCCTTGATCGCGGCCGGGGATGGCGGCCGCCGGGGGCAATTATAGCCTCGGCCCGGCGGCCGGGCCAGGGAAAGCCGCCTTCCGCGCCGCCTTGGCTTGACCGCCGTGGGCGGCGATGCTAGCCTGCTCTCAGGCGTCCTCCCCGGCCTAAGTTCAGGCCCCATCCCTATTTTCCTGGAGGCTCCCTTGCGCGAAGACAAGCACACCGTTAACCCCGAGGACACCCAGGTCCTCACCCTGGGGCCGGCCAAGATCGAGAACCCCATCCTGCGCCGGGGCGGTCAGCAGGCGGACACCGAATTCGTGGACGAGAACCGGCGCATGCGCCTGGACCCCTATTTCAACCCCACCCTGGAGGCCTGCAGCGACGAGCCGACCTTCGAGCGGGCCGGCCCCCGCGAGCGCATCTATTTCGATCCCACCAAGCTCAAGGTGGCCATCGTCACCTGCGGCGGCATGTGCCCGGGCATCAACAGCCTGGTGCGGGCCATCGTGTTGCAGCTCCATTATATATACGGGGTGCGCAACGTGGTGGGGGTGCGCTACGGGTTGCAGGGCTTCATTCCGGCCTATGGTCACGACCTGATGGAGCTGAACCCGCAGTCGGTGCAGAACGTGCACGGCCGCGGCGGTTCGTTTTTGGGCATGAGCCGGGGGGCGCAGCCCATCGACGAGATCGTGGACTCCCTGGAGCGCCTGAACATCGGCCTGGTCTTCATGATCGGCGGCGACGGCACCCTGCGGGCGGCCCAGGCCATCACCGAGGAGATCACCGGCCGCAACCTCAAGACCGCCATCGTCGCGGTGCCCAAGACCATCGACAACGACATCAGCTTCGTGGAGATGACCTTTGGCTTCCAGACCGCGGTGGAGGCGGCCACCCGGGCCATCATGGGGGCGCACAACGAGGCCACCGGCGCGCCGATGGGGGTGGGCCTGGTCAAGCTGATGGGGCGCTACAGCGGCTTCGTGGCCGCCCACGCCACCCTGGCCCTGACCGAGGTCAACTTCTGCCTGGTGCCGGAGGTGGACTGGGACCTGGAGGGACCTCGGGGGCTCCTCACCCGACTGGAGGAGCGCCTGAAGGCCCGGGGGCACGCGGTGATCGTGGCCGCCGAGGGGGCGGGGCAGAAGTTCTTCAACACCGGCGCCATGGGCCAGGACGCCAGCGGCAACGTCAAGCTGGGCGACATCGGCACCCATCTGCGCGACCGCATCAACACCCATTTCAAGGAGCGGGGGCTGGAGATCAACCTCAAATACATCGATCCCAGCTACCTGATCCGCTCGGTGCCGGCCACCCCCAACGACCGGGTCTACTGCGGCTTCCTGGGCCACCACGCGGTGCACGCGGGCATGGCCGGCAAGACCGGGATGATGGTCGCGCTCTGGAACAGCCACTACGTGCACGTGCCGATCAAGATGGCGGTGAGCCATCGCTCCTACGTGGAGCCCCGGGGCGGGCTGTGGCGGGCGGTGCGCGAGGCCACCGGCCAGCCCGACCTGCTCAACGAGGTCTAGCACCGCATTAGGTTGGTGACGCCCGGGAGCCCCGACCTCTGGTGGTGGGCTCCCAATCTCTCGCCAAGGGAGTTGGGGCCGGATCGCCGGAGCGGCGTTGAATCAGGCTAGCCGGGTCGGCTCGGGGTTGCGCCCGAACCGGCCCGTAAGGCGAGGCGCTCGAGTTTTTACCACTGAAATAATTATGAATTTGACCGTGCAGCCCCTAGCCGCCGGTTCTTCCTAGCCGCTGGCCAGGCCCAGGCGTTGCTCGAGGTAGCCCAGCTCCTGGGCCAGCTTGGGGTCGGCGTCCAGGCCGCGCTCCACCTGCTCCACCCCGTACATCACGGTGCTGTGGTCGCGGTTGAAGGTGCGGCCCAGGCTGGCGAAACTGGCGTCGGTGTGGCGGCGGCAGAGATAGAGGGCCAGGTTGCGGGGGCGGGTGATGGTCTTCTTGCGGCTCTTGCCGGTGAGCACCGCCTGGTCGAGATTGTAGACCTGGGCCACCAGGCTCAGGATCTGGACCGGGCTGATCCGCTTGAGCTCCAGGGCCAGGTGACCCAGCACCTCCCCGGCCAGGCGCAGGTCCATGGGCCGGCCGGTGAGGCTGCCCTGGGCCATGAGGCCCACCAGGGCCGATTGCAGGCGGCGGACGTCGCTGCTGACGTGCTGGGCCAGGTATTCCAGGACCTCCTGGTCCACGCTGACGCCCTCCTCGCGGGCCAGGTTGCGCAGGATGGCCAGCCGGGTCTGGTGGTCCGGGGGCTCGATGGCGGCGGTGAGGCCGGCGGAGAGGCGGCTGGCCAGGCCCTTCTTGAGGCCCTTGACCTGGGCGGGGGGGCAGTTGCCGGTGAAGACGATGCGCTTGCCGGCGTCCAGCAGGGCGTCCAGGGTGTAGCCCAACTCGTCCTGGGTCTTCTCCTTGCCGGCCAGGAACTGGACTTCTTCCAGCAGCAGCACGTCGCAGGAGCGGCGGAAGCGGTGCTTGAAGGCCTCCATGCGCTTGGCGCGCAGGGCGCCGATCATCTGGTTGGCGAAATCCTCAGCGGTGAGGTAGGCCACCCGGCAGCCGGGCTGGTCGGTCAGGACCTGGTGTCCCACCGCCTGGGTGAGATGGCTTTTGCCCAGGCCGGTGCCGGAGACCAGGAACAGGGTGTTGGAAAACAGGCGCTGGCCCTGGGCCAGGGCCTTGGCCGCGGCCCAGGCGAACTCGTTGCCCCGGCCGGAGACGAATTTGGCGAACTGGAAGCGGCGGTTGAGCCGGGGGGCGTCCAACTCGATATTGGGTAGGCTGAGCTGCTCCGGGGCGCGGGGGGTGGGGGCGGACGATCCGGGGGTCAGGGCCAGACTGACCTGGGGCCCGCCGGGCAATTGGTTGGCGATCTGCTTGAAACGGGGCAGGTAATGATCCCGCACCCAGGTGCGGTGGAAGGCGTTGGGGCAGCCCAGGACCAGCCGCTGGGGGGTTTCCTCCAGGGGCCGCAGGGGCTCCAGCCACACCTGGCACTCCTCGGGGTCCAGTTGGTTTCGCAGGGAGTCGAGCAAGTTATACCAGTACGAGGCAGACAAGAGACCCCTCACTCGAGGAAAATTGGGCGTTTTTGTGAACTATTCCGGAGCCGGGCAGGCAGGCATGACGTGCCTTATGATGTCGCTAACCTTACCGTCCGCCCTCGGGATGGTCAACGCGGACCAAGCGGGGAAGGACGTCGGTGGTCCGGCAACTTCTCCACAGACATATCAACTCGGTTTCACTTATAATTTTTGTGACAAACCTGCAACAGGCGAGGATTAGGTTTTTTTTGGCTCCCCAAGGTAACTGGCAGTCAAACTTGGGCTTCTGGTTTTAATCACAATTGTGAATAATTTGACGACACAACTGATCATTGATTTTCTCCGAATTTTGTCGATTTTCTCGAGAATGCAAATTTGTAAGTCCAAGTATTAGTGCTATCCGGCTAACAAGGTGAAATATGAAGGCTAATTGGCGCCGTGGCCAGTGAATTGCTTCCTTGATCCTTGGCGCGCCCGCCGTCCGAATCGGCCAACCGCCGCTTCCACATCGCGGAAACAAACCTGATTCACCAGTATAAATATAGTAGTTACCATTCATAGTCGCATTGGTCGGCCCTGGGTCCGGGACGCCGGGGCCGCCCCCGGCGTCCCGGACCGGGCCTACCAGAGCTCCGCCAGGTCCCGCCAGGGCTCGCCCAGGGCCGTGGCCATCGCCGGATGGGTGTAGGCCCCATCCAGAAGGTTGAAACCCCGGGCCAGGGCCGGGTCGCGCCGGGCGGCGGCCAGGGGGCCCTGGGCCAGGGCCAAGGCGTAGGGCAGGGTCATGTTGGTCAGGGCGAAGGTGCTGGTGCGGGCCACGGCCCCCGGCATGTTGGTGACGCCATAGTGGACCACGCCGTGCCGAAGGTAGACCGGATCGGCGTGGGTGGTGGGGTGGATGGTCTCCACGCAGCCCCCCTGGTCCACGGACACATCCACGATCACCGCGCCCGGCCGCATGGCGGCGACCATGGCCTCGCTGACCACGATGGGCGCCCGCGCCCCGGGCACCAGCACCGCCCCCACCACCAGGTCGGCCTCGGCCACCGCCTGGGCCACCGTCTCCGGCAGGGAGATCAGGGTGGTGACCCGCGAGCCGAAGACGTCGTCCAGGTAGGCCAGGCGCTTCTGATGATGGTTGAGGATCTTGACTTCGGCCCCCATGCCCACCGCGATCTTCAGGGCGGCGGTGCCCACCACCCCGGCCCCCAGGATCGTCACCCGGCCCCGGCTCACCCCCGGCACCCCGCCCAGGAGCACCCCCCGGCCGCCCTGGGGCCGCTCCAGGAAATGAGCCCCGACCTGCACCGCCATGCGCCCGGCCACCTCGCTCATGGGGGTGAGCAGGGGCAGGCTGCCGTCGGGGAGTTGGATGGTCTCGTAGGCCACCGCGGTCACTCTTTGCCGAGCCAGCTCCCGGGCCAGTTCCGGGGCCGCGGCCAGGTGCAAATAGGTGAACAGGGTCAGCCCCGGCCGCAGGTGGCCGAATTCCGGGGCGATGGGCTCCTTGACCTTGATCACCATCTCGGCGGCCCAGGCCTGTTGCGCGTCCCCCAGGCTGGCCCCGGCCGCGCGGTACTCGGCGTCGTCGATCCCGGCTCCCAGCCCGGCCCCGGCCTCCACCACCACCTGGTGCCCGGCCTGGACCAGGGCCCTGGCCCCGGCCGGCGCCAGACCCACCCGATATTCCTCGGCCTTGATCTCCCGTGGCACCCCTATCCGCATCGCGCGCCTCCCCTGGGCCTCGCGGCCCGCTCCTGGCCCCTGTGGTGAATCGCCGCCCGTCGCCAACGCCGCCGCCAGGCCGCCCGGCGTCCCGCCGCCGGATCAACGTTCTTTCCCGACCATGTTGTCACCATCGCCGCCCTGGCACCAAGGTTTTTCCGCCCCCGTGCCGGGCCGCCGCCGCCGGGTGGCTCCACGGCCCCTCCCGGCGTTTTCCACCGCCCCGGCCGCCCCTTCCCCTGGTTCTTCCACTCCACGCGCGCCCAACTCCCCCCTGGCTCTCCCCCGGCGCGAACCTGTCTTGCGCCGTTTCTCCCCCGGCCCGCCCGGCGGGCGACCGGTTTATCCCCACCCCTTGCCCGCCGCCTCCCCGGCCGAGAGTCGCTTTTCCCGGCCCATTCCACCACGCGCCCCCCGCCTCCTGGTCGCCT
>Ga0228536_1001609_pt1 | contig 19205 bp, 17 predicted proteins | sample SJ1Smetagenome_FD_168611 | JGI IMG/M metagenome (GOLD analysis project Ga0228536, IMG submission 168611) | Enriched culture of PCE-dechlorinating microbial communities from Ithaca, New York, USA - SJ1.S | ecosystem: Engineered > Modeled > Simulated communities (microbial... > Unclassified...
CTCGCGCACCGCGAGCACGCCACCCCAGCCGTACACGAGCGCCGTGGCGACAGACGCGGTCAGCGTGAGCGCCACGAAGAAGATGCGGCCATACACGCCGCGTGTGATCGCGATATCCCGCACGCGCCCCGCACGCTCGGCGAACACCGCGTCCTCCTCAGCGGCGCGGCCGAAGAGCTTCACCAGGAGCGCACCCGAGACGTTGAACCGCTCCACCATGGTGGCGTTCATCTCGGCGTTGAGCTCGTAGCGCTCGCGCGTGATGCGCTGGATGCGCTGTCCGAGCCAGCGCGCCGGCAGCAGGAAGAGCGGCACCACGAGGAGCGCCACGAGCGTGAGCTGCCAGGAGAGCGCGAACATCGCCACGAGCACGAGCCCCACCCGGAGCAGGTTGCCCACCACGGTGGAAAGCACGTCGGAGAGCGCCTGCTGCGCGCCCTGGACGTCATCGTTCAGGCGGTTGACCAGCGCACCGGTCTGCGTGCGCACGAAAAACGCGATGCCCATGCGCTGCACGTGCGCGAACACGCGGGTGCGCATGTCGTACATCAAGCCCTCGCCGATACGGAGCGACACCCACCGCTGCACGAGGAGGATGACAGCATCGATGATGGCGAGTGCCGCAACGAGCAGCGCGAGCCGCACCACGAGCGCGGCGTCGCCGCCGAGGATGCCGCCGTTGATGATCTCACGGTAGATGAGCGGGTCGAGCACACTGATGAACGCCTCGACCGTGACAAGCGCCAGGAAGACGGCCAACCGGCCACGATATGGCTTCAGCAGGCCGAACACCCGCCGGGCGGTTCCCGGGGCGACCTGCTGGCCCTTCACCGAGGGGTCGCGCTGCAGGGACTGGAGGACGCTATGCCCTCCCATCCCGGGGCTGACGCCCATCAGGTGCCCTCGCTCCTGCCCCACTCGAACGCCATCGCATCGATGCGATCGATCAGCTCATCGGTCGCGAGCGAACCATCCGCCGCCAACTGCTCGCGGATGATCTGCTCGGCATCGGACAGCGAGCTGCCCTCGGCGCTTGCCGTGTGGAACACGAGCTGCGCGAGGCCGGCCATACCGGCCGCGATGAGCTGCAGCATCGACATCAACGTGCGGTTGCCGCCGAATGCGCCACAGCCCCAGAAGCCGGTGTGGACGACCACAGGAGCTCCAGGCGCGATGCGCGCCGACTCGGCGACTGCGGCGGCGAACCCGGTGTACGCGGTCACGAGGATGCGTTCGATCATGGCGCGCTCGTAGCGGCCGCTGCGGTACGTGGGCGCCGCCATGGCGATGAGGTTGGTGATGGTGGGCGGCTCGATGCGCTTGGTGGCGCGGGCGACCGCCTCAGGCGTGGCCACGGCGAACTCGTTGCCGTACAGTCCGCGCGGGCGTCCCTTGGCGGCGTTCATGTTGGTTGCCACCCGGCACCGGCGCTCCACGCCGGTGACAAGCACAGGCGTGGGACCATCGGCGGTCTCAGTCACCGAGCGGTGACCGTCTGCCCGGAGCGCCTCCACCAGCGAACCGAGCGCGGGATGCTCGGCGCACTGCATCTCGTCCTGCGCGAACAGCCCCGAACCGTAGGCGAAGAACAGCATCGGATCGGCAAAGTTCACGTGCCACTCGATGGCATCCGGGATATCCGCCACCGGCTCGTAGTCCATGATCCCGCACTGGCTCTCGAGAATCGCCAGGCCCGCCGAGGGGTCCACCTGCGCGGGCAGCTCGAACGCTGGCCAGCGGGTGTAGCCGATCTGGCCGCCGCAAGTGTCGCCCTCGCGGCAGGCGATCTCGTAGACCACGCGCTTGTTGGGGTGACGCAACAGCGGCGGATGCTCTTTCACCAGCCGTGCGGTGTCGAATGTCATGCGTTCCAGCGGCTCGGGCAGCGACATCGTCATCGTCCTTTCGGGTGATGCGGCCGTGCGGGCGGGCATGCCTGCATACTAGCATGCGTGGGGCCCCGGAGATGGGCCGGGGCCCCGCTCTTACATGCATGACACACACGTCATCCGTGCCGCGCCACGACCCGCCGCACCGCATCAGCGCCGGTGGCGCGCACGCGCGTTCACTCGGCTAGCGGAACGGTCACACGGACGCCCATGTACGATCCACCGTCACCGGAGACCGTGGTGCCGAGAACCTGGATCCTGGTGCCTGTGACCGGCGTGATCACACTCGCCGTTGGATTCTTCGTGCTGTAGTACGAGTTGGCGTCGTCAAACGCCGGCACCGCCGGCAGGCTCGGGATGGGGAACGCCCGGCTGTTGTAGTAGAGCGTGATCGCATCGGTGGGCTCAAGCCCGAACGGCGAGTCGAAGCTCTGGATGCGGTTGCGCCACAGCTTCTTGCCTGGCCGCGTGAGCGGCACCGGATGCGCGTCCACCGGCAGCGCGAAGCCTGAGCCGGGATGCACGCTCGTGTTGTTGTCGGGCTGCGAGGTGTCGCAGTACCACACGAGCAGGCCGTCCTGATACGGGAAGCGCTCGGCCCAGTTCACCGCCGCGTCCTTGCCCTTCAGGAAGCCGAAGTTGTACGCGTTCCTGAGCGCCACGTCGTAGCCCCAGTACTGCCGGTACTCGGCAAGGTAGTAGTTCCAGTAGGAGCCGCCCTCGATACCGGTGCTCGTACGGAAGCCGTCGAACGTCCATCCGGCATCGGCCTCGGCGCCGTCTACGGGAGAGCCGGTGACGGCGATCTCATCGACCATGAAGCCGACTTCGGCTACTCCCCCATCGGTCACGTACTGGAAGCCGAGAAGCACTTCTCCCGCGTACGCGGAGAGATCGGCCACGAGCGGCACCCAGCCGCCTGAGAAGCCGTCGATCCCGCCGGCCTCCACGCTCGAGTTGGAGAGGCTCGTTGGCACGGTCTCCCACGTGGCCCCGCCATCGCGCGAGGCGATAAGCGCCGCGTAGTCGTAGCCCTCTTCGATGCCGTAGTTCACCTGCGCGGTGAGCGACGCGCCCTCAGGCAGCGTGAACGGCTTGATCATACTGTTCCGGAGGTTGTCGCCCTGGCCGCTGTAGTAGAACGCCTCACCGGCGTACGGCGCCGCGATCGTCCACCACAGCTCCTTGTTCGGCAGGTTCACCAGCAACGCTTGCGGGTTGGTCGAGTTGAACTCCACCGGACCAAGGGTGAGTTCCGTCGTAGCGCCTGCGGGTGCCTCGGCGTAGTCGAGCCAGCCGAGCATCAGCTTCTCCCATGGGCCCAGGTGCCCCGGTGCGGAGCCGAGGTCATAGTCGACCTCGGAGAGCCACGAACCGCTGCTCATAAGCGTCCAGAAACCGGTGCTGTTCTCGCCGGCGTACGTGTCGTAGAGGTCGGGTATGCCGAGGTCATGCGTGTACTCATGCACGAACACGCCCACGCCGCCGTTCTCTGGCTGGATCGTGTAGTCGCCCACCCAGTAGGCGCTCTCGCCGATCTGTACACCGCCGAGGAGGTACTCCGCCGACGGCCCCGCCTGGCCGATGAGGTCGTAGTACGCGTACCAGCTGTGGCTCCAGATCGCCTCATCGCCGAGGATGCCACCGCCACCCTCCTCGCCGTCTCCTGAGTGGAGCGACTGGAAGTGGTCGATGTACCCGTCGGGCTCATCGAAGACGCCGTCGCCATCCCAGTCGTACCGGTCGTGCGTGTCGAACGCCGACAGGTACGCGTCGATCTGCTCGGGTGTCTTCCCCGCCGCGACCTGCATGTCGTACCAGCCGTCGAGCGAGTCCTCCAGGAACAGCCACACGTTGCGGGAGGTGTCGTTGTCGGCGGTGCCGTCGTCGTACACGGTGTGATCGCCGGGAACCGGGACCCACGCCGCGCAGTCACCGTCCACGGTGTACCGCCCACTCGACTGCTCGAGGAAGTACTCGGCCATCGAGTTCACCGCGCTGCCCCGGGCGTACAGCATCTCGTCGTAGTACGCCTCGCTGAAGTCGGGCTCCCAGATGGTGGAGTTGTCCACCGTGCGGTCCGGCTCCGGGATGCTGTTGTGCGGGAGGTCCGCAAACTCCCCGGGCACCGTCCAGACCATGTCGGTGCCGGCAAGCTCCAACTCCACGAACTCGCCGGGAGTGACTTCGTACACGCCGCCGCCCTTTTCCTTGCCGCTGCCGCCCCGGACCTTGTCCTCAAGGGCGCGCGCCTTGAGCGCGTCGTGTTTCTTGCCGAGCGGGTGCTCTCGTTTGTCGTGCCGACGGCCGTGCGCGCCCGGGCGCTCGACCGTGTCTCTGGACACCACTGCCACCGCCGGTGACACCGCCGACAGGATCAGCGTGAACACCACCAGCGCCGCGACCATACGGAAATCGATCTTTCGCATCGCTCTCTCCTAGCCCCTGATCGGATCGTGCGCGTGGAAAGCGATGACCGTCACGGTGCCCGGCAATGCCCCATCTCCGCCCCCCGGCGTGGTGTGAAGACACCCGTTCTCGGGTGTGATGTGTAGAGTTCTGCCCGAAAACCGGCACGCGGCACACGCCGTTCGTCGGATTGGCGATGCTGAAGCCGACGATCGCCGACGCCACCGGCACTGGTGAGACCGGCCCTGTGCGGCTGGTCTCTTGCGTTCGGGAACTCGCGCAAGGACTTCTTCATGACCGGCCCGCGCCAGAGCGCCGGTCCGCACGCAAGGGCAGAAGAAGGAGGGGACGTGCGACACACTACGATGGCGCCTGGCCATAGGCGGACTGCTGACGGTGGTGATGGTCCTCGGCCTGGCTGCGCCGGCCGTAGCCGCGATCACCGACGTGTTCTACGGGATCCGGGGTGACGGTTGGATCGACACCTACGACCCGGTGACGGGAACCGTGACCCCGTTGATCGACGTCGCGCCGCCTCTCCCGGCCACAGGCGTCGGACCGAACGGGCTCGTGGACGACGCGAACGCGTTCCTGCTCGCGCATCCGGAGACCCTGGCCGATGACGCGAGTCGCGCGGAGGCCGAAGCGTACAAGAACCTCTTCGACGCGCTCAACAACAACTGCCAGATGCTGATCCCCTACGATCCGTGTCCGGTTCCGACCTGGTAGGAGCCGGACAGCGGAGGAGCGATGAGGGGCCTGCACATCGGGCCCCTCCCTCTGCTCCGATGACCGCACCACCCGGAGTATTGGGGGACAGTGATGGATCGGGACAAGCGTACCCGGGCGCGGATCGCCGTGACGGGCATCATCGTCAGCCTCGGCGTGGCGTTGCTGTTCGGCGTGAGCACGCGCGGTGATGAGACCCAGAGCGACTCCGTGGTGCGTGATGCTGAGAGCGGGGCGCACGTCACAGAGCAGGTCGCCGCGCAGACCTCCGATGCCGCCGGAGTTCGTCCGTGCGCACGCTGCGTGGCTGGAGGGCATCGAATCGTACGACTGGGCCGCGGAGAACCTGGCGATCGCGTTCGTGGGCCCGGATGAGACACTGATGCGCGAGTGCTTCGATCATATCGAGACCGCCTCGGCGGGATTCGAGTCTGCTGCCGCGTCGCTGGCTGAGGCCGATACGCCCTGATCCAGTGGTACCCACGATCCGCGTGGTGACACGTTAACCCTCGTCGGCCCACAGACCGCGGCCGGCACGGCGTGCCTCGGCCTGCAGGTCCTTGAGAGTCTCGGTGTACTTCACGTTCGGCGGATACGTGTACGCGCTGGCGAACCCGTCGAGCACGATCCGCGCGTTCAGCATCAGCTCCCGCACTTCGGCGTCGTCCCCGCTCTGCGGCTCGACGAGCCACACGTAGGCGAGCAGTCGGCCGTGCCTGTCGCGCAGCTCGGCGTCGGTCTCCAGCCAGACGGTCGTGCCCACCGGAATGGCTTCGGCGGTGTACGCTGCCGCTTCTTCCCCGTACGGCTCAGCGCGCTCGCCGACCTCCGGCGTGTCGATACCGATGAACCGCACCTTCTCCTCGGCGCCGCCCTGGAGGCGGAAGTGCGCGGTGTCGCCGTCGGTGTGGCGGATCACCTCGGCACGGGTGACCTCGGGCGCTCCGGCGGGGCGCCCGGAGTCCGGCGCGGGGAGCGGGGTGCAGCCCCACGCCACGAGCGCGGTGATGAGCAGGACCGCGGCGGAGAGCACGGTTGCGAGGGGTCGGGTGCGTGGTGACATGCGGCGATTCTAGCGCAGCGGGTACAGGAAACCATCGGTTCCGATGACCGGAGGACCCATGGGGACGACCGCTCTCAGGCGTTCGCTCGCACTGCTCTCCTGCCTGGCGTGCGTGGTGATGCTGGCGGGCTGCCTGCCTGCCGGACGCGGCAACGGAGGGCACCGCCCCCGAGGTCGTCACCTCAACGCCCCTGCCTGAGACGGCGCCCGTAGGCGAGGGCGTGCCGCTCGACCAGATGACGATCGGCCTGGAGCCGGTTCTCGACGGTTTCGAGCAGCCGCTGTACGTGACCGGCGCGGGCGATGGCTCCGGGCGGCTGTTCGTTCTGGAGAAGACGGGGCGCGTCTGGGTGGTCGCCGACGGCGAACGCGCCGGGGTGTTCCTCGCCCTCTCGGAGAAGGTGAGCACCGAAAGCGAACAGGGGCTGCTCGGCATGGCGTTCTCGCCGGGGTTCGCCGAGGACGGCCTGGTGTTCGTGAGCTACACCGAGCTGGATGGCTCCTCCGTGCTCTCCCGGTTCACCGTCACCGGAGACGCGGTCGACCCGGCAAGCGAGAAGAAGCTCCTGCGCGTGAACCACCCGTACGCCAACCACAACGGCGGGATGATCGCATTCGCCCTGACGGCTACCTCTACTACGGGCTCGGTGACGGCGGCGGCGCGGGCGACCCGTGGATCGGCGACGTGGGCCAGAATGCCTGGGAAGAGATCGACTTCCAGCCCGCGGATTCGGCGGGTGGCGAGAACTACGGGTGGAACATCCTCGAAGGCACGCATCCGTATCCCGATGAGTCGGCGCAGCCCGATCTCTCAAGCTTCACGATGCCGATCGTCGAGTACGGTCGTGACGCGGGAACCTCGGTCACCGGCGGCTACGTGTACCACGGCGTGACCGAACCGGAGTTCTATGGGACCTACTTCTACGCCGACTTCTCCGTGGGGCGCATCTGGGGACTGCAGGCTGGTAGCAGCGGAGTTGAGACCCGCGAGCTGCTCGACACCGACCTGATGATCGCGAGCTTTGGCGAGGGCGATGACGGCGAGCTCTATGTGGTGGACTTCAACGGTGGCGTCTACCGCATGGTGGCGGAATAGCGGCAGTAACGGACGGCCTGCGCGTCTCGCACTGTCAGCCGCTGAACCGCTTCTCCACGTACGGCGAGGTGAACGCCGCGAGGGTAGCGGAGTAGCCGGGCACGAACTCGATCGCGTCGCCGAGGCGTGGCGGCTCGGGCAGGTCATGCACATCGAGCACGAGGTGGTCGCTCGATGCGCCGAGGACCCGAACGCGCGGGTCACGTGGCACGATGCCGTCGGGCACGATGTCCTGTCGGCCGATCGCGAGGATGGCACGGCGCCGCTCACCGCGGTCGTCGAACATCGGCCGCCCACCGAACGCGTCTTGCGCGCTCGTGCCGCGAGGCTTGCTGGGCTTCACGAGACACTCGATCACCGGCGCACTCACGGTGATCGCATCGGTATGCAGGCCGAGGATGGGCTCGCGCGTCACGGTGGACACGCCGAGCAGGATCGATTCGCCGATACGCAGACTGTCTATCCGCTCGGACAGGATGCCACCCACGAGCGCGTCGAGCGAGCTCGACATGCCACCGCTCACATGCAGCCTCCTGCCGAGGCGCGCTTCTGCGGTCTGCGTAAGCGCAACAAGTTCGCCGAGGTTCCGCTCATCCGGCACGATCGCCCCATAGCAGGTGAGGCTCGCGCCGATCCCGTGGACCTCGATGTTCGGCAACGCGTCGGCTGCCTCCACGAACGCCGGAAGGTCGGCGGGCATCATGCCCTCGCGGAGGTCGCCCAGGTCCACCATCGCGATGATGCGGTGACGCTTGCCAAGCGACCGGGCGGCCGCATCCAGTGCCCGGACCGTTTCGAGCTCGCTTTCGAGCGAGACTTCGACCAACCGCACGGCCTCGTCGGCCAGAGCCGGCGCAGGCGCACGGAGCGACCAGAACTCGGCGGCGATGCCCGCCTCACGCATGCGCGCGACGTTCTCGAGCCGTGAGTCCGCGATGCCGGCTGCGCCGCCGGCGAGCATCGCGCGCGCCACCTCGGACGCGCCACACGTCACCTTCGTGACGCCGTAGACGCCCCGGCCGCCGAGCGCTTCCACTACACGACGCGTGTTCTCGACGACCTTGGCGAGGTCGACGGTGACGGTGGCCCGTGCGGTCATGAAGGCTCCTCAGGGACGGTGGCGCTACACGGCCATGGTACGACAGCCGGGGCGAACGGTCGCGGATCAGTCGGCGCGGAAAGGGGCCCCGGAAGACGGGGCCCCTCGCACGCTTCCGTGCTGACGAGCGTCACCCCTCGATCGAGAGCAGCACCAACAGCTCCCGCAGCGACCAGTAGACGCGGCGCTGTGCGGCCGGATCGGTGACCCAGTCGTCACGCTCCACCGCGCCGCCTGTGACCACGCCGTCCACCTTCGGCAGCAGATCGCTCTCGATCTTGTCGGCGGCGCCTTCAGTGGCACCGTTCTCAACCTGGCGCGCGAGCACGTCGAGCTTGTTCGCATACGCCGTGCCCATGTTCTTGCCGCGGAGGTCCTCACGCTCGAGCGAGAGCACGAACTCCCGCAGGTCGGCGGCCTTCTCGAGCACGGTCGGCGTAGGGTCGATCGCACCGTAGATCACGATCTTGCCGTCGCGCACGTACTCCCAGCCAGCCTCAAGCGTGTCGATGTCGGTCGTTCCCTCCGGAAGCGGCTCGACCTTGATCACGGTCACGCACTTGGACGAGAAGCCCGCGTTGTGGTCGGTGTAGAGCTCCGGCCCGTCGAACGGCCAGATCACGTCCTGGATCGCCGAGGTCGACGACTGGTCCGGGGCCCCGGGCGTGTGCTGCGGCGGCACCACGCGGAACGGGCCTTCGCCATCGAGCTTGCCGGCGGCGCTGAGCGAACCCGGCACCAGATACTGCCCCTCGTACTGGTACGCCAGCAGCAGCTTCGCGCCGCCCTCCACCACGATCGGGTCGCCGTTCTCGCGCCCGGCAACCGAAGCCGCGCTGTAGTCACACCAACCGTACAAAGGGTTCGTGGCTCGGTCGGCCTCTGCGTCCCAGTAGAAGGTCGACTGCGGGTAGGTTCCACGCACGTGGTAGTAGCCTGTGGCGGGATCGAGTGGGTGCGTATTGGCGAACCCGTCGGCCGCAATAGCCCGGATCCCCGTCGCCCATGGCAGCATGCCAGCGTCGGCCAACACGTCTTCCATCGGCGCACCCGTGTACTCGCAGTAGTAGTCGCCCGACTTGTGCGTATTCATAAGCTGGAACTGCGTATGCGACGGCATCGCCTCGATCTCGGCGAGCGTGTAGACACGATACGGCGCTTCGACCTTCGTGGGGTCGTCATCGGCATCACCCGGATACCGGATAGCGGCGATCTCGTCGACGTTGGTGTAGCCGTCGCCGTCGGAGTCGAGCTCGTCGATCGCGGTCACGGCCGCCGGATCGCTACCGGCCTCGTGGTAGTCCAGACCGTACGGGTTGAGCGTCGTCATGATGTCGCCATGTGCGTCGTACCCGTACGAATAGTGACACCACTCGCATGCGCCGAGGGTCGCCTTGCCGACCTTCCCGCCGCTGTGGCAGAGCGTGCACGAGTCGAGCTTGGTGCCCGCAGCCTCGGGATAGACCTGGAGGAAGTAGTCGGAGTCCATCTCCCCCATGTGATGGTAGGCCGCGTTGGCCTGTGGCGTGGCGGTTGCCACCAACACCCCCATGATCGCAAACACGAGTACGCCGAGTAGAATCGATCGTCGTTGCATGGTGCTGCCCCTTTCCCCTCAGCCGGCAGGAACCGGCCTCGTTGCCTCCTCTGCGGAGGGTCCCCTTGGTCGAGCGCCGCACGCACGGGTGGAGGGCGGTTGCACAGCCGGCGCGGAAAGGGGCCCCGACGAACCGGGGCCCCTTCGGCGCGGCGGCGTGGACCCGGCCGTCCTGCCACCGCAGGGAGCGGGGTGGCGCGATCCGTGTGGGCGGATCGAGACCACCACATCTCCCGGGCGATGCCGATGATCCCGGTTGGGGAAAGCAGAAGCCTTCCCCGCGGCGGGAAAGGCAGACCAGAGCGCCGTAGCGCCCTCCGGATCTCCTTTCCAAGCGGGAGGCCAGCCGGTTTCCCTGCTGACCCTATCGGCCCTGCGACCGTTGGACTGGTAAGGGCCCGGTAGGTCGCAACGCTCGGAGACGATATCTACATTAGAGACTTCCTTAGTGTGGGTCAAGACCGGAAACCGCTCATCGGACAGGCGGTCAGGATGTGACAGCCGACGGACCGGCTGGGTATCTCGTGAGTAGCGGCGCTCGACCCCGGCCGGCCGGCGCGTCTCCTGTTGCTCCGCGCCGCCGCGCGGGCCCTCCGCCGCTGCTTTCGAAACGCTGCTCACACCCTCGCATCAACATGCGCGGACTGCGGGAACGAATGTAGCCTATGCGGAAAGGAGTCGCTGTGAACGGCAACTGGGGTGTGGCTTTGATGGTGGACCTGGGCACGGGTGAGGTGACCCGCCGACAGATCCCCGGCGAGTGGTTCGCCGACTACATCGGCGGTGAAGGTGTGGCGATGCGTCTGTTCGCGGAGCTCGTGGACTTCGACGGGCTGCCACTTGAGGCTTCGCAGCCGCTGATCGCGGCCGTCGGTCCGCTCACCGGCACGGCAGCGCCGTCCTCGGGTCGCACGTGCTTCGTGTTCCGCTCCCCCGCCTCCGGCGCGATCGGCGCCTCCAACGTTGGCGGTCACCTGTCGCCGGCGATCAAGAAGGCCGGGTACGATCTGATCGTCTTCACAGGCGAGGCAGACAACCCCGTATACGTGGTGATCGATGACGACACAGTGGAGATCCGCGACGCGATGGATCTCTGGGGAATGGGCGTCCATGACACCGAGGCCGCCATCCGCACGGCGCTCGACGGAAAGGGCTGGCAGCTCGCCACGATCGGCCCCGCGGGCGAGAACGGCGTGCTGTATGCGGCGATCATGACCGACGGCGAACGCGCGGCCGGCCGCGGGGGCGGCGGCGCGGCGATGGGCGCCAAGGGCCTCAAGGCGTTCGCGGTGCGCGGCACCAAGCCGCTGCCCATAGCCGACCCCGACGCGCTCAAGGCCGCGGCGCGGCAGGCGCGCGAGGAGTTCCTGGCGGAAGCGTTCGTGAAAGACGAGCTCAAGCCCTATGGCACGCCGAGCTTCTACGACTCGATCAACGCCCTCGGCGTGCTTCCCACGCAGAACTGGCGCCGCACCACCTTCGACGAGTCGATCGACACGCTCGGCATGAAGGCGTACCACGAGGGCCTGGACGTGAAGCCGTATGCCTGCTCGGGCTGCCCGGTGGCATGTGGGCGTGTGACCACGATCAAGAGCGGGCCGTATGCGGGTGAGACCGGCGGCGGACCTGAGTACGAGACGCTCGGCGCGTTCGGCTCCAAGTGCCTGGTAAACGATATCAACGCCGTGGCCCATGCCGGGCACCTCTGCAACGACCTCGGCCTTGACACGATCGCGACGGGACAGACGATCGCCGTGGCGATGGAGTGGTACGAGAAGGGTCTCCTCACACCCGAATCGACCGGCGGGCTCGACCTCACGTGGGGCAATGGCGAGGTGTTCCCCGAGCTGCTCGAGAAGATAGCCCATCGGGCCGAGGGTATCGGCAACCTGCTCGCCGATGGGACGAAGCGTGCCGCTCTGGCACTCGGCGGAGATGCTGGCGACTACACCTTCGAAGTGAAGGGCGTGGAGCTCGCCAGCTGCGGCGTACGGGCGAGCAAGGGCGAAGGCGTGAGCCACGCGGTATCACCGCGCGGCGCCGACCACCTGCGGCCGTATGCAACCACGATCGACGCGTTCGGCTACCGGAGCGAGGAGCTCGGCATCACGCGTGACGTGGACTATCTCGCCGACGCTCCGCAGGAGTGGGTCAAGCCGCTCATGGAGTTCTCGATGGCTACCAACCTGATGGGCGTATGCCTGTTCTCGGTGATCACGCTCGCGGTGCAGCCCTCCACCTGGGCCTCGGTGCTCTCGGCCGCCACCGGCGAGACCTGGACCAAGGAGGACATGCTCAAGGCTGCCGAGCGCGTGATCAACCTCGAGCGGCTCGTGAACGCGCGCTTCGGGTTCGATCGAGCCGACGACACGCTGCCGAAGCGGATCACGAGCGAGCCGGCGCCCGACGGCCGCGGCGCGGGCCAGGTGGCCAACGTGGCGGCGGCCCTCGACAGCTTCTACGAGTCGATGGGGTGGGACCTGGCAAGCGGCCTGCCCACCGCGGAGACCGTGGAGAAGCTGGGGTTGGCGGGAGTGGTGTGACGGGCTCCCGTTACACGCCGAGGCTCGCGCGCATGAGCGCGACCACGACATCGGCGGGAAAACGCGTGGAGAGCGCGCCACACGCGGCAAGCACGTAGTCGCGATCGAGCGCGACCCGGGCATCGGCGGGCGGCAACAGCCGCTCGCCGCCCGCGGTCGACGCGCGCACGCTCGCGAGCATCTCCTCGCCGCCGGGAAGACGCGTGAGCGCGCCGCCGGTGCCTACCAGCAGCCGGCACGCGGTGAGGTCCCGCCCACGCGCGACCGTCTGCCGGCCCTTGGGCGTGTAGAGGTGCGCAAGCTGGCCCGCGTGGCGCTCAACGCCCACGCGGGCGGCCGTGCCTGCGAGCAGCACGGCGGCGGCGGTCTCCCCGGCTGTTGACGGCACAGCCGGCGGTAGCGGGTCGGGCCGCTCGGCCTCGGGGATCAGCTCGGCCACATGCGCGGCGCTCACGTACGTGCCGAGGTCGCCCTCCACGGTGCGCTTCGCGTGTGGTTGCGGGTCGGTCGCGATAGCCGCCATCTCGGGGCTGCCGTCGGTCACGGAGTGCACGTCGGTCGTGGCGCCGCCCACGTCGATCACCACCAGGTCACCGAGCGCGTCGGCCAGCAGCTCGGCGGCGATCAGCACCGCGCCGGGAGTGGGCAGTATGCCGCCGTTCACGAACTCGGCGATACGCTCCATCCCGGGTGCGTGGATGATGTGCTCCTCGAACGCGTCGTGGATCACATGACGCGCAGGAACGATGTCGAGTTCGTCGACCGCGGGATACACGTTGCTGGTCACGCGGACCCCGAAGCCCTCCGCCTCGAGTATCGCGCGCGCCTCGCCAGAGACCGCCGAGTTGCCCGCGTACACCACGATCGGCCGCACCTTCAGCCTCGCGAGTTGCGCCGCGTTGAAGAGCACGACCTCCGTGTCGCCGCCCTCCACGCCCCCGGCCAGCAGGATCAGTCCGGGCATCGCACGCTCGATCGCCTCGAGTTCGCTCTCCCGCAACCGCCCCGAGGTGGTGAGCTCGACCACCCCGCCCGCACCGAGTGCCGCTTCGCGCGCGGCCATCGCGGTCATCTTCTGCGTGAGGCCGTGCACGGTCATTCGCAGACCCCCGGCCGCCGAGGACGTTGCGAGCGTGACCCGCGGAGCAAGCGGGCCGAGGGTCTCCTCGAGTGCCGCGCGGGCCGCATCCACGCCGATGCCGACGTCGCCAGCGGCCACGCTCGTGGGCGCGAAGCCCTGCCCGAACAGATGTGGCGGCGCAGACGAGCCCTCGGCGATCCCATCGAACGCCGAGACAACGGTTGTCGTGGAGCCGATCTCGGCAACCAGCGCATCTATGTGGCGCGGTCCAGCCATCAGGCTGCCTCCTTGAGCTGTCCGCACCATTGCACGGCTTCAGCCCGCTCCGGTCAACCGTGCGAGCCCCTACGTGGGCACGATCACCCGCACACCGTCCACCTCGGCCAGGGCGACCGGCACGCCGTAGACCTCCGCGATGCTTTGCGGGGTGACCACCTCGGGACCTCCGCACGCATGCACCCGGCCATCCGAGAGCAGCAGGAAGGCGTCGGCGAAGCGAAGCGCGAGGTTGAGATCGTGCATCACCGCGATCACCGCCACACCCTGCGCCGATGTCACGCGCTTGACGGTGTCGAGCACGTCGAGCTGGTTACGCAGGTCCAGGCTCGAGGTCGGCTCGTCGAGCAGCAGCAAGCGCGGCTCCTGGGCGAGTGCCCTGGCGATGACGATCTTCTGCAGCTCGCCACCGGAGAGTTCGTCGATCGGACGCATCGCCAGGTGCTCAAGCCCGAGTTCGGCAAGCACGTCCTCCACGACGTGATGGTCCCGATGACTCGCGCTCCACGTGATGTGTGGCGTACGTCCCACCAGGACCGTGTCGTACACGGTCATATGGCTCGCTTCGGCGCGCTGAGGAACATGGCCGATCCGGCGTGCGCGCTTGGTACCACTCATCAGGTGCACGTCGTCCTCGCCCAGCAGCACCGTGCCGGCCTGCGGCCTGACGATCCTCGTGATGCAGCGCAGCAGCGTGGATTTTCCCGCACCGTTGTTCCCGAGCACGGCGAGTAACTCGCCCGGCTGCACCGTGAAGCTCACGTCCTGGAGCACCGGCGCCGAACGGTATCCGAACGTCACGCCCTCGACGGTGAGCATCATGCCGACCGCCTCCTCGCCACCAGCAGATACAGGAAGAGAGGCGCGCCGAGGAACGAGGTGATCGCGCCGACCGGCAGCACCACTGGTGAGATGAGCGTGCGGCCGAGCGTGTCGGCGGCGAGCAACAACAGCGCCCCGGCCGCCGCCGAGGCCGGCAACAAGAAGCGGTGGTCGCTCCCCATGAAACGCCGAACGAGATGCGGTCCCACAAGCCCGATGAACCCGATGATGCCGAGGAACGCCACAGCCACGGCGGTGACGAAGGAGGCGACGAACATCCCGAGCAACCGAACACGCTCGACCTCCACCCCGAGCCCGTGCGCAGACTCCGCGCCTGTCTCGAGCGCGTTGTAGTCCCAGCGATGCCAGAAGAAGTACGCGCCGCACACCACCACCGCGGCGGCCATCACGGCAACGTCGCGCCAGGCCGCCCGCCCGAGGTCACCGAACGTCCAGAAGACCACTGCGGCGACCTGCGTGTCCTCGGCGAAGTACTGTATGAGCGCCGTGCCGGCGGAGAAGAGCGAGCCGAGCGCCACGCCCGCGAGCACGATGGTCTCCGGCGTCGTTCCCCGCGTGCGCGATACAAGCAGCACGGCGAGCGTGGCCGCCATGGCGCCCGCGAACGCGAAGCCCGCCACCGACCAGACGTTGGAGATGCGCACAGCGTCAGCCGCGGCTGTTCCGGTGGTGCCCGCCCCGAAGCCGATGATCGCGAGCGCCGCACCGAACGCGGCGCCCTGCGAGATGCCGAGCGTGAACGGCGATGCGAGCGGGTTTCGCAGCACGCCTTGCATCACGGCCCCCGCGATGGCGAGTCCGGCGCCCGCCACGATCGCAGCGATGACGCGCGGCATCCTGATGTTCCAGACGATGAGGGATGCGGCACTGCCGTCCCGCACGAAGAGCGCGTCGAGGACCTCACGGACGGAGAGACCCGCCGAGCCCGCCCAGACCGCCCACATGCCCGTGAGGACGACGGCCAGGAGGAGACCCGAGGTCACCACGACCTTACGCCTCGTGTACGCGGCGTACCGGAGCTTGTACTCATGTTCGTGTGACACGTTCACTCCCCGCCGAGAAGATCGACCGTACCGAATCCGTGCCCGTAGATCTCGACGAGCCGGTCGTAGACGGGACCGCCGACGAGCGCCGTAGCGATCTCGTCCGTCTTGGCGGCCGGATCCACATCAGCGAAGTGCTCCGGGAACAGCACCGTTCCGGCGAAGTACGCGTCGGCCAGCGCGATTTCCACGTTGGTGGAGTAGTTGTTGAACGGCAGCTGCGCGTGGACCCTGCCCCCGCTCACTGCGTCGAGACCCTCGTAGAACGTACGGTCCACGGCGGCATCGCCCCGAACGAGCGAGAGACTGCCCAGGTCCAGGAAGATGTGGTCGGGGTCCCATGCCATGATCTGCTCGCGATCGATCATGACCGCGCTCGACTGCTCCACCGACGCCGCCGCGTTCGCGGCGTCTATCGCGGCGAGCGGCAGGTACTTCGGCTGCGTGCTCTCAAGGCCTCGCGCGCCCTTGAAGCCGAGCCCGCCGATGTAGGCGCTGGCCTTCTCGGCGTCGGGTACGTCCGCCGTGCGCCTCGCGAGATCCTCGAGCGTACCGCGTACGTAGGAGATGATCTCACCGGCGCGCTCGCCCGTGCCGAGCACCTTCCCTATGAGCGCCATCGAGACGAAGAACGGCTCATCGAGGGTCCCGAGGCTACCGTAGCTCACCACGACGACCGGGATGCCGGTCTTCGACTGAAGCTCGTCGGCGCCCTCGGCGTCGGCGATCTGATTCACGAAGATCACGTCGGGCACCGCGGAGAGCAGGCGCTCGGCGTCCGGCGCCGAGTCGGGACCGCCCGTCCCGATGATGGGAAGCTCGAGCAGTTCCGGGTTGGCGAGCGTGTACGGCCTCGCCACCGGTGGCCGCGTCTCGAACTCCTCGATGCCCACCACCCTATCGGCGCCACCCGCATAGACCACAAGGCGAAGTGCGCCCGACCCGATCGCGACGACCCGGTCGACCTGGCCCGGTACGACCACCGTGCGGTTCGCAAGGTCGGTCACGGTGATGGGGCCGTCCTCAGCTGCTGGAACGTCGGCCGCCGGCAGGGACTCCCCGCCCTGACACCCACACGCGAGCGCGCCGAGTACCACTGCTAGTAGCACTGCGACGCTCGTCTTTCTCGCCATGAGCCACATCCAGAACCCCCTCTTCTGCAGCACGAAGGCTAGGCGTTGATCTCCCACCCGCGACCGTATCTGGTCGCGCAGGGGATGCAGCACGGCGCGCCATCCCGCACGCGCGCACGCGGCTCCATGACACCCTCACCGCAGACCGAGCACACGACGCTCGGGAAGTTCCCCGCCGTGCCGGGCAGCTCCACCTCGACCGAGGTGATGTCCGCGAACTGCTCATCGGCGAGTCCGAGGAGCTCGAACACCCGTGCGACACTACCGCGCCGGTACGCGGCACACTCCCCGTCAGTCGCCTCGCCTGACATCACCCTGGCCTTGAGACGCACCTGCTCTGTGTCCGCGCCAAGCGCTGCTCCGCGGAACGCGACGCGTACGCCACGGCCGTCGGGGCGGCGGACCAGCGTGAAGACCTGTTTGCCATAGTCGCGGAAGATCAGGTTCCCCTTGCCGAGCGTGCAGCCGGTGAGGTACTGGAACGCATCGATACCACACGCGTCGGTCTCCACGATCCCCACAAGCTCCTCGTCCGAGCCACGCATCACGCCAAGACGCGTCATCGCGATGCGTGCAGCCACGTAACCGATCGTGACGCCAGGGCACAGATGTCCGTGGAAGTCGACAGCCTCACGCATGTCGGCGGGTAGCCCGTCACGCACCTCGGGCTCCAGCGTCTGTGACGCCCTGTCACCGATCAGGTCATCCATGTGCGCTCCTTCTGCATCGGATATGCAAAGAGGCCACGGCGACATCGTGTCGCACGTGACCTCGTGTGGTCCTCGCGGGTTCGTTCAGGCCGAGCCGTACCGGTGGCGCCCACCACCACGGCGCACCTTCGTGGTGCGCTCACTCATGCTAGCGGAGCCCGACGATACGCGTCAACGCCATGATGAGCACGGGAGCGCGTAAGGATTCGGGGGGTCTGCTCTCAGTTCAAGGGATTGAACATCGCCAGGAACTGCCGCTTCGTCGAGAACGGCATCAGATGCCCTGACGGTGGTTCGTATCCCTTTCCATCCGAGCGTACCATCTCGTAGCCGAATCCGTAGCGCCGCTTCTCAAGGATCGCGGCCCGCCGTGTACGGTCCTTGTCCTTGAACGCCTGCTCGCGCCGAGGCACCGGCAGCGTATCTCCCGAGGACAGCGCCGCCCGGATGCGCGCCATGTCGTTCGCTCCTGCGGCCGACCATGCCCCGCCCCAGACCTTCATGCGGGCTGCGTAGAGGTGCGCGTTGGTCCCCTCCATCGTCCCCATGTCAGGCGCGTCGGCCTCGATCGACCTTCGGTTGGCGGTGATGTAGGCGCCCAGCGCCCCCATCCTGGGTTCGGCTTTGGGGTCTGCTGCCGCCCTCGCCCGCAGCTCACCGAGCAGATCGTCGATGTGGCCCTCGTGGAGCAAGGCAAAAAGCGGTGCGGCGTCGCGCGGATCCTGACATGCCGCCTTGATGGCGCGGTTGACGTGCCACGGATCGAGCTTGTGGATGACCGTGGGTCCGTGCAGGTAGTCGGCAAGCGCCCCGCACCATTTCGCGCCATCGCTCCCGGCGTAGCAGCGCTTGAGGGCGGCAAGCGAGTAGCGGTCGGCCATGCGCGCCACGCCCTCCTCCCAGAAGCGCTTCGGAGCCCCGTCGAGCGCATGGTGCACGACCTCGACCCTGTGTCCTGCGTGCTTGCCCTCATAGGCGACGAGCGCCTTGATCTCGATGCCGCGGCCTTTCGCGCCCTGGCGGGCCACCCACACCCCGTCGGCCTCGACCCTGATCTCCGCGCACTCACGGCCCGCATCCGGGAGCAGCCCATTGACGAACAGGTCCTCCCGCTGCCGGGCGGCCTGCGCCTTGAGCAAGTCGCCCGTCTCACACAGCGTGCCCATTGTGGTGGTAGCGGAGACCCCCTGGTCGCGGTGTCGGAAGAGCACCCGTGCGACACGTCCGTAGGGGATCTCAGAACCGAAGAGCGCAAGCGCGCGGAACGCCCTTGGCGAGAGGCGCTTGCGCGGACGCAGGGACACGACCTCGTCGAGGTAGGTGCGCGGTCGCCGCACTCGTCTGTGTAGACCTGCCGCGTGAAGGCCACTTCCCCGAACTAGGTGAGGATCGAGCGTGGACGGAGGTCTTTCACGCGCCAGCCTTCAGTCCTGTCTGAGAACAGCCGCTCATCGAAGATCTCAAGCGCCTCTGCGAGTGCGAAGGCAAGCGTCTTGAGCACATCTTCAAGCGCACTTGTCTCGGCGCGCTCGAAGTCCTCGAACCGGGTGATCCTCTCCAGGCACAACTCGGCCAAAGCCGACTTCAAAGGCGCGGTATCATGCTGCATGCGGGTTTCCTTTCTCTCCGGGTCTTCGACAAACCAAGAGTAGATGGAAACCCGCACTTCACTTTAAGACCGTGTCGGGGTCCCC
>Ga0228536_1001610_pt1 | contig 19190 bp, 15 predicted proteins | sample SJ1Smetagenome_FD_168611 | JGI IMG/M metagenome (GOLD analysis project Ga0228536, IMG submission 168611) | Enriched culture of PCE-dechlorinating microbial communities from Ithaca, New York, USA - SJ1.S | ecosystem: Engineered > Modeled > Simulated communities (microbial... > Unclassified...
CAGAAGGCGGAAGCCAAGCCCGAACACAAGGCGGGCAAGGCCGAGCACAAGGCCGAAAAGAAGCAGGATCCCGCGAACAAGGGGCGTGTGCCGGTGGTGGTGGATTATGAGGGCGAGGACGCCCTGGGCCAGAGGTTGGCTTTCGAACTGCGCGAGGCCTTCCGCGCCTCGGCCGGGTTCCGGTTGACCGGGACCGGAGACAAGGGGTTGCGACTGCGGTTGCGGGCTGTACCCGAGTTCAAGGACCGGCCAGGGCTGGGTTCAATCTACGCCGTGTCCTGGCTCTTCTCCGAGGGCGGCAACGTGCTCTCCTATTTTTTGGATTCCGGGCTTGGCGTGATCGACGAAGGTTCACTCAAGCGGGAGGCCCAGTCCCTCACCGCCCGCACCGACGAACTTTCCGGCCGCTTCGCCTATCTCCTCTCGGAGTGAGGCGTCAGATGAGCTTGATGGCCTTCAATTCGGGAACGAGACGATTCTTGATTTCGGCCTTGGCCACGAAGGCGTCCGCCTGACCTCCGAAGAAGGATTTGCAGACGTTCTTTGTATCCGAGAAGGCCGAGATCATCACGAGCTTGAAGCTTTCCAGCACGTCGTTTCGCCGTTCGGCTTCGATTTCGCGCATGCGGCGGACCACCTCGTGGCCGTCCATGCCGGGCATTTTGATGTCCATGAACACGGCCTGGAACGGCTCTCCGTTGTCATACTGTTCGGCGAACAGGGACAGGGCTCGCTCTCCGTCCGTGGCGATCCGGCATGCGCCGTAGGGCGCGAGCTTTTTGCTCAGGAGTTGCGCCACGCGCTCGTCATCGTCCACCACGAGAAAGTTCATGTTCTCCTCTCCTGTTGTGCGAAGCCTGATGCATAATGATATGCCCGGGGGAGAAAAGGCTGTCAATGATTCCGTCTGGACAAGGCTTGCGCGCGCAGTTCGCGCAACCGTCGGCCCGATTCCGGACCGAGATCGCGGAGCGCCTCGGGCAGGCGCACTGCGCGGATGACATGACGGTCGGCCAGGGCGTCGGCTCGGAAGTCCAGCCCCTGATCGGCCTTGGCCAGTTCCAGAAGCGGCTCCAGCAGATCACGGGCGGCCTCCAGGAGGTCCACCCGGGAGCCCGGGCGCAGTTCGTCGTAGCGGGCCGCCTTCATGTGCAACAGGGCCGCGATCTCCCCGGCGCGGATGAACGCCTCGGGCAGACGCAGGCGTGATCCCAGGGCCCGGGCCGGGGGCGCTCCGAGAGCCTCATGGCCGATGTGTCGGGGCCATTTTTCCGGCGGGGTCAAAGCCTTCCCCAGGTCATGACAGATCGCCATCCAACCGGGAAGAGGCGCTCCCGCCAGTCGGTCGAGCACGGCCAGGGTGTGCGCGAAGACGTCGGAATCGTGGAATGGCCGCGGCCCGGCCGGCACATCGCGGCACCGCTCCAGTTCCGTGAGCCAGGGCTTGAGACAGCCGGTGTCGGCCAGACTGCGGAAAAAGAGCGCCGGGCGGGCTCCGGCCAGGGCCTTGAGCACCTCGCGGCCCACGCGCTCGGCGGCCAAGTCGGCGAGAAGACCGGCCTCGGCGGCGCGGCGCATGGCCGCGAGCAATTCACCGTGGGGCGTGAAGCCCGGCAATACGGCCAAGAAGCGCGCGGCCCGGTAGGCCCGTAGCGGGTCTACTTCCAGGGCGTCCGGGGAGCAGGGCCGCAGAACGCGGTGGCGCAGATCCTCCAGGGCCAGGGGATGGCAATGCAGTTCGCCGTCTTCGTCCAGAGCCAGGGAGTTGACCGTGAAGTCGCGGGCCTCCAAGTCGGACTTCAGCGTACCGCCACGGGGGAAGGCGTACTCCGAACCGTCCAGCCAGAACACGGGGAAGGCCTTGCCTACTTTGAACGCCTTCGGAAAGCGCCGCTGGAATTCCTCCTCGTCGGCCTCGGTCACGAGAAAGTCCTTGTCGGTCTGGGGCTCACCGAGTAAGAGATTGCGGACGGAGCCGCCCACGAGCAGGATGCGCATGCGTCAAAGGTAGCACGGGGCCGCGCTCCACGCCAGGACCGAATCTTCAATGACCGCGGACATTCTCCTCTGGGCCGGAGGTGATGCGGCGACCGGGCCGTTGACCCCGGACACGCTCGCCTCGGCTCACGCCCTCTGGGCCAGGGATGCGGTCTCCTTCGGCCCATGGCTTCCGAGCGACTTCGTGTTGCCGCCAGGCGATTCCCGTCCGGTCTGGCGTTCCGCCCGCGCGGCGATCTCTCCTGTTTTTCTCGTGGGCCATTGTTTCTCGACCATGGATTTGACTTGGAAATTGTTGGACGCGGGCGTCCTGCCGGAGTGGGGGAGCGTGCTGGCCGTGAGCCAGGAACGTGGCCGAGGACAGTTGCGCCGCCACTGGGTTTCCCCGCCTGGCAATCTCTACGCCAGCCTTGTCCTGCCGCCGCCGCGCGCGGGTTGGGGTGAGCTGCTGCCGCTCCTGGCGGGATGGTGCTTCAGTCTGGCCCTGGAGGGACTGGGTGTGCCGACGCGCCTCAAGTGGCCCAACGATTTTCTTCTCCTTGACCAGAAGGTCGCCGGGATGCTCATCGAGGAGCGTGGCGGCAGACTGGTGCTGGGATTCGGCCTGAATCTGGCCGAGGTTCCGGCTGCGGGAGACTTGCGCCGGGATCGCGCGATTCCGGCCACGGCGCTGCTCCGGGAGGGGTATTCGCTGACCCCCCTGGAGGCCTGGAATACGCTTGTAAACGCCGTGAGAAAGGTCTATACGGACACTTCCGATGTCGTTGACCCCTCTCGTTTTCCTCCCCTCGTCACGGAGCGTCTCGCCTGGATGGGCCGGCGGGTGCTCGTCCTTGAGGGGGGAGAGGTCGCCTATCAGGCGAGAATAGCTGGACTTTCATCCTCCGGCGGGCTTCTGGTCGAGCACGACGGCAGGCTGGACGTCTTGTATTCCGGGAGTGTGGCCCCGTTGTAGGGGGCGCGGTCGCGGCGCGGATCAACCGTGCATGGGGGAATGCGGGCCATGAGAGTCAAGTCGTTCGAAGAGGTGCTCAAGGAACTCCGGGGAAAGCCCATTGTCGTGGCCAACCGGGGCATCCCCGCCCGGCGCATCTGCCGGTCGATCACCGAGATGTTCGAGGGCGTGGCCGTGATGACGGCCACCGACACGGACAAGACGTCGCCCGCCACGACCGGCGCACATGAACTCCTCCTTCTAGGGGAAGATCCGCGCTCCTATCTGAATCTCGACCTGATCATCAAGCTGGCGCGCGACCGGGGCGCGATCGCCATCCATCCGGGCTGGGGCTTCGCGGCCGAGGACGACACCTTTCCGGCCAAGTGCGCCGAGGCGGGCATCGCCTTCATCGGCCCCACTCGCGAGGCCATGCACACCCTGGGCAACAAGGTGGCCGTGCGCAAGCTGGCAGAAGAACTGGGCATCCCGGTAGTGCCTGGGTCGCCCGAAGCGGTGAGCGTGCCCGAGGCCCGCGAGATAGCCAAGAAGATCGGCTTCCCGATCATGCTCAAGGCCGAGGGCGGCGGCGGCGGACGCGGCATCTACGAGGTCTTTTCCGAGGACCAGCTGGAGTCGGCCTTCTCCAAGGCTTCGGCGCTGGCCCAGGCGTCCTTCGGCAACCCGCGCCTGTACGTGGAAAAGCTGCTCACCTCGGTGCGCCACATCGAGATTCAGGTGGCCGCCGACAAGCACGGCAATGTCTTCGCCTTCGACGAACGCGACTGCACGGTGCAGCGCAACCACCAGAAGCTCATCGAGATCACGCCCTCGCCCTGGTCCAAGATGACCCCGGAACTGCGGGAGCGGCTCAAGGAGTACTCCCGCCGCCTGGTCTCCGCCGTGGGCTACCATTCTTTGTGCACCGTGGAGTTCCTGGTGGACAAGGACGCCACGCCGTATCTCATCGAGGTCAACACCCGCCTGCAGGTGGAGCACGGCATCACCGAATGCCGCTACGGCATCGACCTGGTGGAGGAGCAGATCGCCATCGCCTTCGGGGCGAAACTGCGGTTCACCGAGGAGAACACCAAGCCCTTCCAGTGGGCCATGCAGGTGCGCGTGAACTGCGAGGATCCGCAGAAGGACTTCTCGCCCAACGCGGGCCGCATCGCCCGTTACGTCTCTCCGGGTGGTCAGGGCGTGCGCATCGACTCCTGCATCTGCGCGGGCTACAACTTCCCGGCCCAGTACGACTCGGCGGCCTCGCTGCTGATCACCTATGGCCGCACCTGGATCAAGGTCGTCCAGCTCATGCGCCGTGCCCTGCGCGAGTACATGATCGGCGGGCTCAAGACGACCATCACCTTCCATCGCCAGGTGATCAAGAATCCCGACTTCATCAGCGGCGACTACGACACGAATTTCGTGCGCGACAAGCGTCACGAACTCATGGCTTACCGGGACAAGGAACCGGATTCCCTTCGCCTGTCCCGTCTGGTCTGCGAGATTTCGGCCAGGGGATACAATCCCTTCGTCCAACTCGGGGAGTATCGCGGCCGCGAGGACCGGCGCCTGGGAACCTTCAAGTTCGTGCGTCCGCCGGAGACCTCCTCCTGGTTCGAGCCCCGCGTCACCCGGGGCATGAGCCGCGACGCCATCCTGAACGCCCTGCGCGAGGACCGGGAACAGGGCATCGTGCATTTCACGGACACGACCACCCGCGACATCACCCAGTCCAACAGCGGCAACCGGTTCCGTCTGGCCGAGGATCGGCTCGTGGGCCCCTATCTGGACCGCTGCGGTTTCTTCTCCCTGGAGAACGGCGGAGGCGCGCATTTCCACGTGGCCATGCTGGCCAACATGACCTACCCCTTCTCCGAGGCGGCGGAGTGGAACAAATTCGCGCCCAAGACGTTGAAGCAGATCCTCATCCGCTCCACCAACGTTCTGGGCTACAAGCCGCAGCCCAGAAACCTGATGCGCCTCACCGGCGAGATGGTCTGCGAACACTACGACGTCATCCGCTGCTTCGACTTCCTGAATCACGTGGAGAACATGCGGCCCTTCGCCGAGGTGGTCCTGGCCTCCAAGCGGCACATCTTCGAGCCCGCGTTGTCCATGTCCTGGGCCAAGGGCTTCGACGCCAAGTACTACCTGGAAGTCACCGACGAGATCCTGGCCATGTGCGCCGACGTGGCCGGCGTGAGCAGGAAGAAGGCCCAGCGCCTGATCATGCTCGGGCTCAAGGACATGGGCGGCGTCTGCCCGCCCCGGTTCATGCGCGAGGTCATCGCCGCCATCCGCAAGAAGTACCCCGAACTGGTGCTGCATTCCCACCGGCACTATACGGACGGCCTGTTCGTGCCGACCATGGGCGCGGCCGCCGAGGCCGGTGCCCACGTGGTGGACGTGGCCATCGGCGCGGCCGTGCGCTGGTACGGCCAGGGCGAGGTGCTCTCCACGGCGGCCTACATCGAGGACGAACTGGGCCTCAAGAGCCACCTGGACAAGGACATGATCCGGGCCACGGGCTTCGCCCTGAAGCAGATCATGCCTTACTACGACCGCTATACCGCGCCGTACTTCCAGGGCATCGATCACGACGTGGTCCAGCACGGCATGCCCGGCGGCGCCACCTCTTCCTCGCAGGAGGGCGCGCTCAAGCAGGGCTACATCCATCTGCTGCCCTACATGCTCAAGTTCCTGGCGGGCACACGCAAGATCGTGCGCTACCATGACGTGACCCCCGGCTCGCAGATCACCTGGAACACGGCCTTCCTGGCCGTGACCGGGGCCTACAAACGCGGCGGCAACATCGAAGTGCGCCGTTTGCTGAACATCCTGGACATCGTCAACCTGGCCCCGGCGAAGGATCTGACGAGCCTGGAGAAGGAGGCCCGCCTGGACCTCTACCGCGACAGCAACGACGCCTTCCGCAACCTGCTTCTGGGAAAGTTCGGCAAGCTGCCCCTGGGGTTCCCGGAAGACTGGGTCTACCAGAGCGCCTTCGGCAAGGACTGGGAAAAGGCCCTTGCCGAGCGCACCGAGGAGTCGCCCTTGGCCAGCCTCCCGGACGTGGATCTGGACGCCGAGCACCGTGTCATCTCCCAGCGCATCAGCCGTGAGCCCTCGGCCGAGGAGTTCGTGCTCTACCTGAACCACCCGGCCGACGCCATCAAGACCATCGACTTCTACGAGAAGTACGGCAACCCCAACAACCTGCCGCTGGACGTCTGGTTCGAGGGATTGGAGAAAAACCGGCCGTTGCACTTCCAGGGCGATTGCGGCAAGCCGCACACCATGCGCATCCTGGACATCTCCGAGCCCGACGAGCACGGCATGAGCACGGTGCGTTACGTCATGGACTCCGAGATCATGAGCCACATGGTCAAGGTGCGTGAGCCCCTGCATGTGGACAAGGACGCCGAGGAGATGGCTGATCCGGGCAACCCGTATCATGTTGGTTCGCCCTCCAACGGCGACCTCTGGGTCATGCACGTGCGCCCCGGCGATGTGGTCAGAAAGGGCGAAGAGATCTTCAACATCTCCATCATGAAGCAGGAGAAGGCGATCATCGCGCCCGTGGACGGCGTGGTGCGTCGCGTGCTCAAGGTCGCCAACTTCCAGGAGGACCGCAAGATGGTCCCGGTGAAGGAAGGGGAACTTCTCGTGGAGCTGGGGCCCAGCCCCCGCACCTGTCCCACCTGCAAGGGGTTCATCCCCCTGGAAGATTGCAAATATTGCCCGAGATGCGGGCAGAAGTTGGAGGCCGCCGCCCGCAAGGGGTGAATGCGTCCAATCATTGACGAAAACGGGTTTGAAGGGATAAATTAACTACCCCTCGGCCAGGGGTTTTTGCTCCGGCACGGCCGGGCACCGACATCGACCACGTCAAGGAGGAGTGCATGGCCACGGTACAAAAGAAGGCGGCCGCCAGGAAGGACGCCCCCAAGGACGCCGCAGCGCCCGCCAAACCGGTTGCCCAGAAGGACGAGCTCTTGCAGCGAATGGTCCTGACCGGCCCCGACATCGTGGCCATCGGCGAAGAGGCCGAACTGCTCGTCGGGGGAAAGAACTACAACACCGCCATCATCAGTCAGGTGGGGTACATCCGCGCCCCCCAGTTCCGCGCCATCTCCTCCATCGCCTTCCATAAGATCCTCGACGAAACCCGGGTGAACGCCTCGGTGGTCCGCTCCCTGGTCGACAAGGAGTACAACTCCACCGACTGGAGCAACGACGAGATCAACAAGGATCCTGAATATCTGCGCAAATTCGTGCGCGCCGTGGCCCTGAAGATCCGCGCCGAGTCCGTGAAGCAGAAGGGCACGCCGATCAAGCTGCGGACCTTCATCAACAACGTGGTCGAGGGCTTCGCCACCTCGCCAGAGGGCATCGACCAACTGCGGAAGCGCTCCGTGCTCGTGCAGGCGGCCATTCTTTCCGTGGAACTGCCCAAGGACGTGGCCGACGCCGTGCGTCAGGCCTACCAGGCCATCTGCAAGGAAGCGGCCATGGAGAACGAGCCCGTGGCCGTGCGCTCCTCGGCGGCGGGCGAAGACAGCCGCAAGAAGGCCTTCGCCGGGCTTCAGGACACCTACCTGAACATCGTGGGCGAAGACCAGGTGGTCGAAGCCTATCACTGGGACTGTTCCTCGGCCTACAACCTGCGCAGCATGACCTACCGCCGCGAGGCCATTCTGGACGCCGTGATCCAGGCCGAGGCCACCGGCAACGACGAACTGGCGGAGCAGGCCAAGAAGGAATGGGCCATCGAGGGCACCTCGCTCTCGGTCTGCATCATGCGCATGATCAATCCGGTGATCTCGGGTACGGCGTTCTCCGCCGATACGGCCACCGGTTGCCGGGGCACCGACCGCAACGATTTGGTCTCCATCGACGCCAGCTACGGCCTCGGCGAGGCCGTGGTGGGCGGCATGGTCACCCCGGACAAATTCTACGTCTTCCAGCGCGACGACGGCTCGGAGGTGGTCATCCGCTTCATGGGCTGCAAAGAGCGCAAGATCGTCTACGAGGACGACCGCTCGGGCACCAAACTGGTCAAGGTGGATGAGAACCTCGTCTACCGCTGGTCCCTGTCCCTGGCCCAGGCGGAAGAGGTGGCGCGCGGCGTGCGGGCCATCTCCAAGGCCTACGGCGGGATCATCATGGACACCGAGTTCTGCATCGACTCCTCGGATCGTCTCTGGTTCGTACAGGCCCGGCCGGAGACCCGCTGGAACGAGGAGTTGGAGAACCACCCCCATACGATTTTCATGCGCCGCCGCGAGGTGGAACCCAAGCATGTGGCGGACGCCGAGATCATTGTCGAGGGCAACGGCGCCTCCCGCGGCGCGGGGCAGGGCACGGTGCGCTTCCTGCGTTCGGCCCTGGAGCTGAACAAGGTCAACAAGGGCGACATCCTGGCCGCCGACCGCACCGACCCGGACATGGTTCCGGGCATGCGCATCGCCTCGGCCATTCTGGCCGACGTGGGCGGCGACACGAGCCACGCGGCCATCACCTCCCGCGAACTGGGCATCCCGGCGGTCATCGGCATCCAGCGGATGGAGGCCCTGCGCTCCCTGGACGGCTGCGAGGTCACGGTGGACGGCTCGCGGGGTCGGGTCTACCGGGGCATGCTCCCGCTCATCGAGGTGGGCGGCGAGATCGACGTGAGCCAACTGCCGACCACCAAGACCAAGGTCGGCCTGATTCTGGCCGACGTGGGCCAGGCCCTGTTCCTCTCGCGGCTGCGCAATGTGCCGGACTTCGAGGTGGGACTGCTGCGCGCCGAGTTCATGCTCGGCAACATCAGCGTCCATCCGTTGGCCTTGGAGGCCTACGACAACGGCACCCTGGACCGGCTCGTGCAGGAGAAGCTCAAGGAGCTGGATTCTCACCTGACCAAGGTGATGAAGGACCAGCTGGCCTCCGGCCTGATCACCATGCATCTCTCGTTGCGGTCCTACGTGGGACGGCTCACAGGCCTGTCCCGCGAGATGGAGGCCCTGTCCGAGGGATCCGGTGCCAGGGGCACCGACGAGGTTCTGGCCCAGCATCGCCGCATGCGTGAACTGGAGAAGCGCCTCGACGAATGCATCGAGCACGCCACCGAGCGCCTGGACAGCCTGAAGACCTCCGTGGACCTGGGAGCCCACTTGGCCGTGGTCCTTGGGCACTTCGATCTGCTGGAGCCCGCTCCGCTCAATGATCCCGAGGCGCTCAAGCTGCGCCAGGACCACGAGCGCGACGTGCAGGCCCACATGGCCCGGGTCAAGGACGATCCCAAGGTTCTCGAAGTGCTGGACCGCATCCGCGCCCTGCGCGAGGAAGTGGCCCTGAAGATGGGCCTTGAGTCCGAGATGGACGAGGCCCGCACGCTCTCCTACCGGATCAAGAAGCTTTTGGACTCGCGCGGTTTCCGCACCGGCAAGGAAAACTACATCCAGACCCTGTCCCAGGGCTTGGCCCTGTTCGCCATGGCCTTCTACGGCAAGGACATCGTCTACCGGACCACGGACTTCAAGTCCAACGAGTACCGCAACCTCCTGGGCGGTTCCTTGTTCGAGAATCACGAGGACAACCCCATGCTCGGCTACCGGGGCGTGTCCCGCAACATCCACGACTGGGAACTGGAAGCCTTCAAGCTGGCCCGGGGCATCTTCGGCGGCAAGAACCTCTGCCTCATGCTGCCCTTCGTGCGCACTCTGGAAGAAGCCCGCAGCATGAAGCGTTACCTGAAGCAGGTGCACAATCTTCAGTCCGGCAAGGACGGGCTCAAGCTCATCCTCATGTCCGAGATTCCGTCCAACGCCATCCTCTGCAAGGAGTTCCTCCAGGAGGTGGACGGCTTCTCCCTGGGCTCCAACGACATGACCCAGATGGTCCTGGCCACGGACCGCGACAACGCCCGGCTCCAGCACATCTATGACGAGGAGGATCCGGCGGTGGTCTGGGCCATCCTGGTCACGATCTTCGCCGGCCAGAAGTACGGCAAGAAGGTCGGCTTCTGTGGTCAGGGCGTGTCCAACAGCGTCATCCTGCGCGGCCTGGTGGCCATCGCGGGCATCGTCTCGGCCTCGGTGGTCCCGGACACCTACCACCAGACCAAGATGGACATGGGCGCGGTGGAGGCCGAGAACATCGCCTGTTCCGAGCTGGGAGCCTGGATCAAGCTCCAGCACTTCAATCGCCTCAAGAAGCTTCTGGAGGACAACGGTTACGGCCACATCCTCAAGAAGTACAAGAGCCCCGAGGATCTCATGGAATGGTACGAGGGTGAGCTGGACCGCTTCGCCGAACAGCTCCGCGACCACATGGAAACCGCCAAGGAGCAGTTCTATCGCCAGGAGATGGACCAATACCGGGCCACGTTCCACAAGCCCGTGATCTACGCCAGCTGGGATTGGGACCAAACCGTGCGCAATGCCCTGCACCACGCCGGGTTCGCCGACTTCGCGGAGCAGGCCAAGGCCCTGGAGGCCCAGCGTGCCAAGACCTTCTGAGTCTGAAGGCACATGAAAGAAAAAGCCCCGGTCCGCGCGCGGATCGGGGCTTTTCATTTCACCGCGTCCGGGTTCAGTCGCCGGAGCCGAGGAGTACGCGCGGTCCCGCGCCGGGGACTTCCGTGGGCCGGATGGTGATGCGCGGAGCCAGGGCCGGGTCGATCGCCACCAGGGCGTCGCGGACCGCCTCGGCCCGCGCCCGGCCCAGCGCCCGGAGGGCCGCGTCGTCCTTGGGCCGGGAGTCGGCAACGGCCTTGAACATGTCCTGATAGGGGAGTTCCTTGATCATGCCGATGAGGTTGCGCGGCTTGTCGATGGGCTCCTCCTTGTAGACCTGGAAGAGCAGGTCGGTGGCCTCCTCGCTGCCGGGTTTCCAGCGCATTTCGTCCACGCTGGTGGCGGCCTGTTCCTTGCGCGAGAGGTCGTTGAAGCGTTCTTCGCGCATGCGGCGGCGGACGTAAGCCTCGCCCAGGCTTTCCCGGTCGTTCTCGTCTGCCTGGGGCACGAGGCCCAGGGTCAACGAACGGCGCGACTTCATGAGGTCCGCCACCTGCTTGAGGGCTTCCCGATTGGCTTGGCTCAGGCGGTCGTCGCCGGGAGTGAAGGCCACGTATTCCAGGTTGCTGCCGCTGGAGCCGCCCAGGAGGCCGCCGATGATGGCGAAGGGCGAGGTCACCACTGAGAGCAGCAGATTGCCGAAGGCCGTGCGGATGATGTTGCCCGTGCCGAATTCCGGGTTGTCCAGGTTGCCGCTGATGGGCAGTTGGATGTCGATGTCGTTCTTGCTGTCCTTGAGCAGCGCCAGGCCCAGCTTCACCGGAGCGTCGATGGCGTCCGGCGAGGGCGTCTGTTCACCCAGGTCGAAGTTCAGCAACCGGATGCGTTGGGCCAAGTCGATATTCCGGTCTTTGAGTTTCAGTGTGCTGTCCAGGCTCAGACGGCCGTGGGCGATGGCGTAGCCCAGATACCGCTGGGCCAGGGGGGAGAAGGGCGCGAGATCCAGGGCGTTCAATCCGGCCCGGGCCTCCACGTCCGCGCCCTCGGGCGTGAGCATGAGCGTTCCCTCGCCCGTGAGCGGGGAACCGTTGACCAGGGCCTCCAGGCGCACCGGGCTCGGGGTCGTACTCGTGGTGTCCAGGTTCCGGGCCTGCACGGCGATGTTGTCCAAGCGGGCTTTCACCCCCAGTGCGTCGCTCAGGAACACGCGGCCGCGTTTGATCTCCAGTAGGTCCAGCCGGATGCGCGGCTGCTCAGAGGCGGTTGTCTTGGATGCGGCCTCCGGTTTTTTCCCTTCCTCTTTCTTCTCCGTGGGGCCGACGAGTTTGTCGATCAGCTGGAGCAGGCTGATCCGACCCTCGGCGTCACGTCTGACGCCCAGCACGGGCTGGCTCAAGACCAGGGATTTCGCGGAGTAGCCTTCGCCGCCTGGGTTGATTCGGCAGTCCGTCAGGGACAGGGAGGCCAGTTTCGCCGCAGGCCGTCCCTGATCCGTGACGATCAAGTCGGTCAGGCCGACTTCGGCGGCGTCCTGTTTGTCAGGCGTGGCGTTGATGGCTTTGACCCGCAACGCGCCCAGACTGATGAGCACGTCCTTTGCGTTTTTCAGGCTCAGAGCCAGGGAGGAGATTTCGAGGCCGCCGTTTTCCAGGCTGAAGCCGGAGCCCGAGTCCTTCGGATTGACCCGCAAATGGGCCTCCGTCTTCAGTCGGCCGTCCTCCAGGAGTATCAATTGGGGCAGCAGAGGGGCCAGGGGTTTGAGCGCCAGATCGTCCAGCGCGACATGCATATCCAGGGACAGGGGGCTTGGGACGACGCCTCCCTTGAGACTCAGACAGCCACCTCCGGCCAGGGAGCAGGACATTTCCAGGGCGCCGGGCTTGGAGGAGGCGGGATTCAGGTCCGTGAGCGAGACGGCGATGTCCTTGGCCTCCGCCGTGAAGGGACCGGGCAGGGAGCGATCGGTCCAGGCCACGCGGCCGCCCGTGAGCGTCAGGCGCTTCAGCAGCATGGCCATGGGTTTGGCGGCCTTGTCCTTCGCGTCGTTCTGGCGCGGGAGCCAGTCCAGCAGTTCCAGGCCGCCGTCCTCCTTGCGCGCCAGGCTCAGGGCGGGGTTGGTGATGACCGCCTCGGAAAGGACGAGCCCGGTTTCGCCGAAGATGTCCCAATTCAGGCCGATGTCGGCCCCGGCCAGACGCAAAAGCTCCCCCTTGGCCGGAGTCCGAAGGTCAATGTCCTTCAGCCGCAGCCCGGCATTGAGCAGCATGGTCGTGCCGCCGTCGGCCGCCTTTTCGATGCCGAGGCCCACATCCAGGGACAGGTCGCCTCCAGCCAGGGTCAGCGGCGCCACCCGCTGGAGATAGGGTGTGAGCCGGGTCAGCGAAAGTTCGGCGAGGTTCGCGCTGATGATGTTGCGGCCGCGCGCGGCGAAGGGCGTGAGGTTCGCGTCGGCCCGCAGGGGTTTGCCGTCGGCCAGGGCGGTCAGGCGGGGAGCGATGGGCTGTTCCCGGTCCTGTTCCAGGGTGGAGGCCACGGGAATGTAGAGGTTCAGTTCCGAAATTTCATGTTCGGCCTTGAAAAGCTGGTCGTTGAAGACGATGCGCCCGTCCACGAGTTCGAACTCGGTCAGCTTGATCTCAACAGGGTCTTCCGGCCCGGCCGGGGGGGGAGACGCGGGGGGAGGCGCCGACGGGAGGAAGTCCATCGGGGACAGCTTCCCGTCCGGGCGCAGAATCAGCGAGACCTCAGGGCGGACCAGGCGGACGCCGCTCAGGACCGGGGCCAGCTTGAGGAGGCTTTCGGGGCTCAGGCGCAGTTCCAGAAGGTCGGCCCTGGCGAACGGGGAGCCGTCCGGCAGGGGGACGGCGATTTCCTTCAGGCTGATTCGCAGAGTGTACGGGTTGAAGCCCAACCGACCCAGGGTTGTTCGGTTGCCCAGGGCCGAACTCAGTTCCTTTTCCAACACCGAGCACAGGATGGGCGGCGCGATCAGCCCGGCCAGTGCGCCCCAGGTCAGGATCGCGACGATGAACCAGAGCCCGGCCCGAACCAAACGCTTGCCGAGCAGGGCGCGGAGAGAAGAGGGCAGCTGCATGCGCGCGTTCCGTGGTTATGCGGCCGGGCGGCTTTGATGGTCCGGCTTAGAAGGTCGTGACGATTTCTTTGGCCTGTTTCAGGGCCGCCGCCTTGGACTTGTCCCGGACCTCGGGTTCGCGCAGGGTGGGTTGGACGATGACGCTTTGGATGTCCGTGATGCCCAGGAAGCGCAGCTGGAACTCCAAATAGGTGGACTGGAAATTGTAAATGTCCTGGGCCGCGCCCGTGGCCGGATATTCGCCACCCCGGGCGTAGGCTATGAAGACCCGGGCCGAGCAGAGGCCCTTGTAGCCTTCGGGGCCGGCGGCGAAAGTGTAGGACGGCTGGCAGATCACATCCAGATAGTGCTTGAGGACATACGGAATGTTGAAGTTCCACATGGGCACGGCGAAGACCAACTTGTCCGCGCTCTTGAAGTCTTCGATGACATCCTCCACGGCCTTCCAGCGACTTTTTTCCTCGGCCGTGCTCTCCCGGCCGTGCATGATGTTGTATTTGACCCGCAGGACTTCGCCGTCCAGGGCGGGCAGCGCCATCTGGAACAGGTCGCGCGTCTCCACGACGTCGCCGGGATGCAACGCCGCATAAGTCCGCACGAATTCCCGGGCCACGGACAGAGAGTGCGAACGCTCCCCTCGGGGCGAGGCGTTGATGAACAGCAGCTTGCTCACCGCAGTGTCCTCCTTGGATCGGGTTCTTGTTGAAATATGGAATCAGGCGGGCAAAAAGGCAAGACCAAAGACAGGCCCCTCCCGGAGGGGAGGGGCTGCGTACGTCCGGCTGAGCCGTCCGTTCAGTCTTCTTTCTCGAAGTATTCCTTTTCCGCGCCGCACTTGGGGCAGACCCAATCCTCGGGCAGATCCTCGAAGGGAGTGCCGGGCTTGACGCCATGTTCGTAGTCGCCTACCTCGGGGTCGTAGACGTATCCACAGGGGCAGGCGTACTTGCTCGCCTTGGTCATGAGTCCTCCTTGTATGGGCTAGAATTTGTCCAGGGCTCCGTTGACGGCCTTTTTCAGTTCGTTCGCGGCCTTTTCGATTCCCGCGCGCATTTCGGTCCAGGCCTCGCCGCTGCTCATGCGCAGGAGCTTCAGGCGGTAACGCACGTCTTCATACAGAGATGTCAGCTTTTCCGTTTCCGCGTTGTAGCGCGCGAGGAAATCCGCCCCCTTTTGCTCGGCGCGGGTTTTCGACTCGTCGAGCTTGCGCTGCCAATCCTTGAGTTGTTGTTCAAGGTTCACGCCGAATTTTTCCTTGTCCTCGTTCATGATTCCTCCGGCATTTCTTCGTGTCCGGCCGCTTCGCGACGGTCGCGGACCTTGACTAAGAGAATAGCCAGCCTGGGAAAAAAGTCCAGCGGAACGAGGAGATGGAGGCGCGTCCTTGATCGTGTTCGGAGATTGGTTCTCGGACGTTTGACATGCCTCACGGATCGGATAGGTAGGGAAAATGTCGCAATGGGCCGCCGGGGCCGCGACCATTTTCTCTCAATTCCTCGTCAAGGAGACTCCAATGTTTGAGAGACGCCGTTTCATCCTGGCCGTGTGCTCGGTCCTGCTGCTCGGCCTGTTGGGCTGCGCGGGCACCAAACAGCGCGAAAGCACTGGTGAATATTTCGATGACACGGCCATCACCACCCGCGTCAACGCGGCCATTCTCAAGGAACCATCCCTGAAGTTTTTCCAGATTGAGGTGGAGACCTTCAAAGGACGCGTTTTGTTGAGCGGATTCGTGGACACCAAGGAACAGGTCGCCACGGCGGGTCGAGTGGCCGCCGGATGCAAGGGCGTGAAGAGCGTGGTCAACCACCTGGTGGTGAAGTAGGCGCGAGGTCGTCCTCAACCGTCAGGAGTTCATGGACAGCACTCGGTCCGGAACGTCCTCCAACCGGGTCCAGGGCGCGACGCGCAGCAGGACTTCGCAGCCGGGCTGGGTGGGGCGACGGAAGGAATGCACGATCTGGCCGTTCCAGCGGATCAGGTAGACCATGCGGCGAAGTCGGCGGCTGCTCTCCCACGCGGCTTGAAACGTTTTGAGGAATTCTGTGTTCATGCCTTATGCTAGTTTGTCTCCGGCGTGGTTTGGTGGCGGTTCCGCGGCGGCTCGGAAAAGTGTGCGTGACGATTTCCACCGTTGACAGTTCTCCAAAGGGCGTCTATATGTATTCGGTTCGAGAGTGATCCCGAACGCGGCATGCTTGCCTGCGAGGCGCGGTTTGCGCTGCAAAACCCCGCACCCCATCTCCAGCCTGTCCCTGCCGAACGCGACCCTGACCCGATTGAGCAATCTCGAAGCGGCCGGCAGCCCCCGACTTCCGATTGACCCGATCACCGCCCCGTGACCTCGTGGTGCGCCGGGCCCATTTCAACCAAAGGAATCACTTTGAATTTCCAGTCTTTTCAATTGTCTTCGTGTTTTGATGCGAATATTCGCGCCCTGGGTTATGTGACTCCCACCCCGATCCAGGAACAGGCCATTCCGCCGGTTATGAAAGGCCACGACGTCATGGGCTTGGCCCAGACCGGCACCGGCAAGACCGCGGCCTTCATGCTGCCCATCCTGAACCGCCTGATGAACGGCGAGCGCAAGGGGCGGGCTCCCCGCGCCCTGATCGTCGCGCCTACCCGTGAATTGGCCGAGCAGATCGCCGATTCGGCCCGCGACCTGGGCCGCAACACGGGCCTGCGTTTCGCCACCATCTACGGCGGTGTGGGCTACGCCCCCCAGACTCAGAAGTTGCGCAACGGCGTGGATCTCCTGGTGGCCTGCCCGGGCCGCCTGCTGGACCACCTGGAGCAGCGCAACGTGGACCTTTCGGCCGTGGAAGTGCTCGTCCTGGACGAGGCCGACCACATGTTCGACATGGGCTTTCTGCCGCCCATCCGCAAGATCGTGGCCCATCTGTCCAAGGAGCGTCAGACGCTGCTCTTCTCGGCCACCATGCCCGAGGACATCCGGGGCTTGGCCCAGGAAATTCTGCATGAGCCGGTGACCGTGCGCGTGGGTCGAAGCGCTCCCGCCGCCACGGTGTCGCACGCCGTCTACCCCGTCTCCCAGCATCTCAAGACTCCGCTCCTGCTGGAGATGCTCAAGCGCCTGGACACCGGCTCGGTGCTCGTGTTCGCGCGTACCAAGCATCGCGCCCGCCGCGTGGGTGAGCAGTTGGCCAAGGCCGGACACGCAGCCGCCTCCATTCAGGGCAATCTGTCCCAGAACAAGCGTCAGGCCGCTCTGGACGGGTTTCGTTCCGGCAAGTACCGCATCCTCGTGGCCACGGACATCGCGGCCCGGGGCATCGACGTGAGCCTCGTGGAACACGTCATCAACTACGACATCCCGGACACGGCCGAGGCCTATACCCACCGTATCGGCCGCACCGGCCGCGCCGAACGCACCGGCGAAGCGCATACCTTCGTGACCCGCGAGGACGCGACCATGATCCGCACCATCGAGCGGGTCCTGGGCAAGCCGCTGCCCCGCCGTACGCTGGAAGATTTCGACTACAACGCCCCGGCTCCGGCCAGGGATACGGAATTCGCCAGGCCTCCGTTGCAGCCGCGCGGACAGCGCAAGCCCCGTATCGCCTCCGAAGTCCGTCCCGAAGGCCGCGGAGAGCGTCGTGATTCGGCCGCGCGTCCCGAGCGCCGCGATTCGGCAGCCCGTCCCGAGCGTCGTGACGCCCGCCGCGGGGATGACACCCGCGCCCGGCGTTCCGATGAGAGCCGCCGCGAGGGCGCGCGTCCCTCGGCGCAGGAACGGCGGCCCCGTGAGGCCTCCCGTCCCGAGCGCCGCGAGGGCGGTCGCCGGGGTGATTCCCGTTTCGCCAAGGGCGCGGAATTCCGCAGTGAATCTCCGCGCATCGGCTATTCCAACCGCAAGCGGCCCTATTCGGTGAACGTGGACCAGGAGCGCGCCGGCAACGTGGCGCCTCGTCGCCTCGACGAGGAGCCCAACGGAAACATCGCGGAACAGCGTCAGGACAACCGGCGCTTTGACCGCTATGAAGACGCTCCGCGCGTGGCTCCGCTGTACTTGAACCGCTAGCCGCCCTGCAGACGACATGACAGGAAGGGGTCGTGGGAAACCACGGCCCCTTTTTTTATCGCGCGTTGTCCGGCTTTGACCTGGGAGTGGAAAACACATAATCCTTATCGATAGAATCTCAACCAGCCGGAGACCGCGCCGGGCGCGGGCGGCCCAACCCCGAGGAGAAGATCATGAAGTATGGTGCGCGCAACAAGGTGAGGGTCAAGGTCACGTCCGTGAAGAAGGGCGACGTCATGTCCCTGGTCAAGTTCCAGACCCTGGGACCGGCCGAGATGGCCTCGGTGTTGACCACGGAGTCGGCCGAGGATCTGGACCTCAAGCCGGGTGACGAGGTCATGGTGGTCATCAAGGCCATTCACGTCATGCCGGTCAAGGAATAGTCGCGAGAGAGAGGAGGGGAGCGTGGGTCACCGCGCTTCCCGCCTTCTGTCCACGACAGTGAGGCGTTGGACGGTTCGGGTCCGTTTTTTCATTCCAGTTCTGTACACGCCGAGGCCGGTCGGGCATAATGAGAACCAGAACCATCCTAAAAAGGAGGTAGGAAAATGAATGCCGTGGACGATCTGCGGGCGGAGCATGAGGGCATTCTCAGGATGTTGGGGATCATGCGTGTCATGGCCGAAAGGATCGGGCACGGCCGGAAGATTCCCGCCGGGCACGTGGAATCCGTCATCGATTTTCTTCAGCTCTTCGCGGATCAGTGCCACCACGGCAAGGAAGAGGACATTTTCTTCCCGGAGTTGGAACGGGCAGGCATTCCCCACGAGGGCGGTCCCATAGGCGTCATGCTCTACGAGCACACTCTGGGACGGGAGCACATCCGCGCCATGGTCGAGGCGTCCGCGCGCCTGGGCGACATCGGCGGCGAAGGCTACCAGGATTTGCGGGCGGCGATGCTCGACTACAGCGGCTTGCTCACCCGGCACATCGCCAAGGAGAACGAGGTGCTCTTTGCCCTGGCCGAAAAGGTGCTCAGCCCCGGGGCCATCGAGGCGTTGCATGAGCGGTTCGAGCAGTTGGAGCGCGAACGCATCGGCTCCGGCGTCCACGAGGCGTTTCATCGTCTGCTGGACGAACTGGCGGCGGAGTATCGGGCCTGAGCGGCGGTGAAGCGGAAATTTTCGGCATGGGCCGGATGGAGCGGGGATTGGTGACGGAGTCCCGGCGTCGTCCGGCCCTTATTTTGGTGAACCGCACTGAGACGTGGGGAGGGCGGGCATGATCGCTGCGCGACGGAAGATGCGGCCGCGTGTTTGTGTTCTGGTTCTTCTAGTGTCCTGCGTCGCGACGTTTCTGTATGGCGGGCCGGGAAAGGCCGTATCCCTGGCGGGCAACGCCGCTTCGACGGGCATTTCCGCCGCCTTCGTTGAGAGGGAGGCAGCGGCGGGGACGGGCGGGATTTCCAGGAGTGCGCCCCAGGCTGACGCCTCGGCGGGAATGCTGGCCGTCAAGGCCGCCGGTGTCGTCTACCATGGGAACGTGAAGAGCGGCGTGTTCCACCGGCCGGGCTGCCGCTACTATGATTGCAAGAATTGCGTCGCCGAGTTCCCGAGCCGCGAGGCGGCGATCAAGGCCGGATACCGGCCCTGCCAAGTCTGCCGCCCGTGA
>Ga0228536_1001611_pt1 | contig 19130 bp, 24 predicted proteins | sample SJ1Smetagenome_FD_168611 | JGI IMG/M metagenome (GOLD analysis project Ga0228536, IMG submission 168611) | Enriched culture of PCE-dechlorinating microbial communities from Ithaca, New York, USA - SJ1.S | ecosystem: Engineered > Modeled > Simulated communities (microbial... > Unclassified...
GCCAAGGTATAATCATTTTGGTGAGTCATTTTTAGTCTCCTTCTTCGGTTGTGGTGACCTTAAGGATACTTCTGACTCACCGCTTTTGTTAAGGTTCAGCATTTTACAGAAAATATGTTACACCAACGTGAACTTTTTCGTATTTTAAATAATTGAGTATTATGCAGTCAGATAAAATCATGGTTCAATACAGCTTCCGGGTGTGAATCGTGCAACCTGGACAGATGCAGGAGGATGTGAAGTTATGTTGATGGTGTTGATTGGTTTTGTTCTTCTGGTTTTGGGACGCCGCATGTTCTGGTTGTTTGTGGGCGGCGTGGGTTTTATTTTGGGTTTCTGGCTGACCAGCCAGGTGGTGACCGGTGACGGCGATGCGCGCCTGGTGGTGCTGGCGGTTGCCTTGATTTTCGGCCTGGCGGGCGCCCTGATTGCGCGTATGCTGCAGCGCCTGGCGGTGGGCCTGGCCGGCTTTGTGGCAGGCGGCTACGTGCTGACCGGGCTGGCGCACATGCTCGGCTGGGAAATGGGCAGCGCCTCGTGGGTGTTGTTCCTCGTGGGCGGCGTGATCGGCGCCGGGTTGGTGGCCGGGCTTTTTGAATGGGCGCTGATTTTGCTTTCATCCTTCACTGGCGCCACGCTCATCATTCAAAATTTACCGGCTGTGGCTGGCAACTGGCAGGTTCCCACGCTGGCCTCGCTGGGAATTTACATTGTGCTGGTACTGTTTGGTATGTCGGTTCAGTCCAGCATGTGGCGGCATGAGTCGCATTCCAAACACGCATTACCCTGAGAGGCTTAATGAACGAAAGACGCTACAACGGTGGTATAGATCATTTACGTTCGGCAGAACGCTTGCAGCGCCTGGAGGTGCCCCGGGTGGTTGCCCTGTGCCTGCAGGGCATAGAGGCGCACAGTGTGCTGGATGTGGGGGTGGGCAGCGGCGTCTTTGCGCAGGAATTCGCCCGGCGCGGTTTGCGGGTGGCGGGTGTTGACATTAACCCGCAAATGGTGGCTTTTTCAAAAGAACTGCTGCCGGCGGGTGTCTTTCAAATTGCGCCGGCCGAACAGCTTCCATTTGAATCCAACTCCTTTGACCTGGTTTTCATGGGATTGGTTTTGCACGAATGTGATGATGCGCAGAAGGCACTGCAGGAAGCCGGGCGGGTAACACGCCAGCGTGCAGCCATTTTGGAGTGGCATTACCGCAATGACGAAGTTGGACCTCCATTGGGGCACCGCTTACAGTCAGGGCAGATGCAGGAATGGGCGATGCAGGCGGGTTTTAACAATGTGAAAACATACCCGCTTGAAAACGTCCAGTTATATTTATTAAATATTAGCAACCCATAATTCAGAGACAATCCACAGGGGGAAAATGTTTCCTTTTTCCATTTTTGGTGTAAGATTGGACACGGGGGACGCGTCAGGAATGATAACAAAAAAACAACAACAGGGTAATCGTGTGGCTTGCGAGACCAAATCCTCTTTGACGGCGCGGAAAAATTCTTTGAGGTATGTGACTATGAGAGCTGTTTGGAGAGGGAAAGTGCTGGCCGAAACCGAGAAAACGGTGATGTTTGAGGGAGCAGTTTTCTTTCCTCTTGAGGCAGTCAATGAAAAATTCCTGAAGGCGACATCCATCCGTTCGACCGACCCGGTGAAAGGTCAGGCTCTGCACTACAACGTTGTGGTGGAGGGTGTGCTTTTTCAAAACGCGGCTGTTTACTATCCCAACCCGACCGCGTCAGCCCGCCAGATTGAACGGCACATCACTTTTGCCAGTTCCATCGAATTAAAAAGTTAAGTGAGCCGGCGCACGATTCCTGTTGAAAACTGTGTATTACTCGTCAGGAGCGTGTGAAATGAAAGCTATGTATAAAGGTGTGGTTTTGGCTGAAAGCGACAAAACGCAGGTGGTGGAAGGAAATCACTATTTTCCTCCCGAATCCATTCATCGTGAATTTTTCCAGGACAGCCCGCTGCACACCACCTGCCCGTGGAAAGGTGAAGCCAGCTATTATCACCTGGTGGTGAACGGCGAAACCGTGCGTGATGCCGCCTGGTATTATCCACAGCCCAAAGAAGCAGCCAGCCAGATAAAAGACCATGTGGCATTCTATGCCAGCAAGGTCACTTTACAATAAAATGGTTATGGCTAGATACAAAGATAAGCGAGGGATTTTCCGGCAGGCGCTGTATCGCGGTGTGGTTTTGGCTGAGAGCGAGGATGCCTTTGATCAGGACGGCACATTTTTCTTCCCGCCTGAATCGGTTCACAGCGAATACCTGCGTTCGGCAGATCACACCGGTTCGTGCCTGTGGAACGGTGTATCGGAATATTTTGATATTGTTATCGATGAGCGTGTGATTCGCAACGCCGCCTGGACGTTTCGCAACCCGAGTCAGTTGACAGCGCGCATCAAAGATTTCATCGCTTTTGGGCCTGAAATTACGGTGAGAGAGGTTTAAGTTGTTGATTTTGCATATTGCCCGGCGTGCTGAATGGGAAGCTGAGCAAACTGACGGCTTCTATTCACCGGCGAATTTCGAGCACGAGGGCTTCATTCACGCTTCGCTGCCGGAACAAATCCTGGGCAGCGCGCAAAAGCATTATCGCGGGCAGCGCGACTTGGTTTTGTTGGGCATTAACAGCCGCCGGGTGCAGGCAAAAATCCACTTTGAGAACCTGGTGGGGGGCAGCCAGCAATTTCCGCATATCTATGGGAAATTGAACAGGGATGCGGTGATTGGCGCAACGCCTTTTGAGGCAAACGATGAAGGCGAGTTCTCGCTGCCCTTGCTGGTGCCGCACTGGCAGCAAATCGCCGATGCAGAACTGCCCTGATGATATAATCTTCGGCTGTGGAACCCATTTCGAAACAAACTACCGAAATTCTGGCTTTAATTCCTGCCTACAACGAAGGCCCAACCATTCAAAAAGTTGTGCGGCAGGTGTCGGCCTTCTTGCCGGTGCTGGTGGTGGACGACGGCTCACGCGACGACACCGCCCAACAGGCCGCCCTGGGTGGCGCGGTGGTGATTGAGCAGAAGCCCAACCAGGGTAAAGGCGTGGCGCTGCGCACGGGGTTTCTTCATGCCATTGAGCACAATTTTGCGGCGGTGGTCACACTGGACGGCGACGGCCAACACGACCCGGCCGAAATCCCCTCATTTGTGAATCGCTATGGAGTCTTTCCTTCAGATTTGTTGATCGGTGCGCGCACTTTCCAACAAATGCCGCCGGTGCGGCGTATGGCAAACACGCTGGGGCGAAGCCTGTTTTCGTGGGCGCTGCGCCAGCCGGTGATGGACAACCAGTCGGGCTACCGCCTGATCAGCAAGCGCATGATGGAAGCCATGCTGACCTGCGGCGAATGCGGTTTTGAATTTGAGGTGGATATGCTGGTGGTGTGCGTGGAACGCGGCTTTCAACTGGACTGGACGCCCATCCGCACCATCTACGGCGACCAGGGCAGCCACATCAGCCCGTTGAAACACGCGTGGCATTTCATGCGCATGGTGCTGCAAACGCGGCGACGAACGCACACATCAGGCTGACCAGCCGTCCGGTTTGATGCCCGGTTCCCGGGGCGGTTCGGGTTGCCAGGGAAAACGGCTGCCCTGCACGGCGCAGTTCAGGCACAAATCCAGGCCCTCTTTCACGGTGAGCGGTACCGTGGTGATCCAGACTTCGAAATATTCCAGGAAGATAATGCGTTCCAGGTTGCTGCGGTCGCAAATTTCCTTGATCATTTTTTCCATTTCATCAAGGGGCTGCGCAGCCGTGGCGCGCTTATATTTGTAAGCCAGACCGCGCAGGCTGTGGATGACTTGTTGAAAAAAATCCATACCGGCATTATAGCACGGTGAAAAAGGGTGAAATGCTAAAGTTTTTTGAGAGGTGGTCGATAACCGAATTAAGAGGTATGTATGTGGACGCCATTATTTCCGATTACCGGGGCAGACCCGGTTACGGGTATTGAACTGGAAGCCACCAATGCCACCGGCGCAGCCGGGGCTGCGCGGCCAGTGCGCAGTGTGGGCGGCGTTGAAGAGTCCATCATTGACCAATCTGAAACCGATGTGGCCCGGCACGGCGGGCGCGGTGCCACCACCGGGCGTAGGAACACCGCGCGATCGTTGACCAAAGAGCAGCAGGTTGAGGTGCAAAAATTGCGCGCCCGAGACATGGAAGTGCGCGCCCATGAGCAGGCGCACGTCAGCGTGGGCGGCAACCTGGTCAAGAAGGGGGCGTCTTATGAATACCGCATTGGTCCCGACGGCAAGCGTTATGCCGTCAGCGGCGAAGTGCAAATTGACACCAGCGAAGTGAAAGATGATCCGCAGGCAACCATGCGCAAGGCGCAGCATATTCGCCGCGCGGCGCTGGCGCCGGCTGAACCTTCGGCGCAAGACCACAAGGTCGCTGCTGATGCCGCCGCCATGGCCATGAGCGCGCAGCAAGAACTGGCGCGCCAAAAATACCAGCAAAACCAGCAGCGAAACCAGACACCGCCCGCGCAAACCATCGACGCCTGAACGGCGCGTGTCGTGTTTCACCCAATTTTAAAATCAAAGTAAAATAATAGTAGCATGCCGGGTTGCGGCGCTGTCCTTTTGTGATTTATGGTCATGCGCCAGTTCAGGACGGCAATTCAATTTGCAGGAGTTATCCCTTTTTATGGATAGAGATCAATCTTTTGAAATTGTTGGTTCACGTTTGCTGGCGCTGGGCACATTTTTGTTGGGCTGTTTTTTTCTGTTTTATGTTTATGATATGAATTTTGCGCAGCGTGTGTTTGACCCCACGCGCGGTGTGCAGAATCCCGTCATCATTGGCATTACCAACGTGGTTTCAACCGTGGTGGGGTTGATTTTGTTTATCCGCCAGGGATATTTTTTGATCAAACCGCCGGTGCTGCTGCGCGTGTCGCGCCAGGGAGTGGATATCGGCACAGGTTGGATGTACAAGCCGTATCAAATTCCCATGAAGCTGGTAGATCACGCCCGTATCTTTCAAAACAACACCACGCTGGCAATCATTGGCCGCACCTCTGCGGCCGGCGTGGAAATTGTTTTTAAGGAAAACAAAAAAATACCCGACCAGTTATGGCCCGGGGCAGGCGTGCAGTACCGCGACCGTAAAGTGCGGGTGTTCAAAACCTATATGGCTGTGTCTCCTGATCAGGCGTTGGAAGGTATCAAGCAATTTTTAACTACAAAATAAAACGTGCAACCGGAAGAGGAACCGCCTGTTATGGATGATGAAATTGCCTGGTTGTTGACTGGATATCCCTGGGTGCAATATCATACGCGCATCGATTTGCTGTACGAACCGCCCGATGACCCGCAGGTGGGTCTGGCGCGGCAGGAGATGGTTAACCATCCCCAGGTGCAGGCGCTGATCAGAGGCCTGCAAAATTGGGGATCTGAACCGCTGAAAAGCCACAAGAGCGCCGGGCATCCCCTCCATCAACTGACTTTTCTGGCAGACCTGGGTTTAAAAGCAAATGATCCTGGCATGGCGCAGGTGTGCGACGTGATCATGGCGCACCGCTCAGATGAAGGACCGTTGCAAACCCTGCTGCAAACCGCGGTGCATTTTGGCGGCGATGGGCAGAATCACTGGGCGTGGATGCTGTGCGATGCGCCGCTGCTGGTTTATTGCCTGGTAAAGTTCGGCATGGCTGAAGAATTTCAGGTTCAACAGGCTTTTAACTATTTGCTGGGGCTGGTGCAGGATAACGGTTGGCGCTGCACGGTTTCCAAAGAAATGGGCAGGTTTCGCGGCCCGGGCAATAAAAATGACCTTTGTCCCTATGCAACTTTGCTCATGCTGAAGGCCCTGTCAGCGATGCCTGCCAACGCAGAAAGTGAGGCAGCCTGCCGCGCCGGCGCAGAGGCGCTTTTGCAGCTCTGGGAACAGCGCACGCAGCGCAGGCCGTATTTGTTTGCCATAGGTGCTGATTTTCGAAAGATCAAAGCGCCGTTCATCTGGTACGACCTGCTGCATGTGCTGGAAGTGCTTTCAACCTTTGAGTGGCTGCATGATGATGTGCGCATGATTGAAATGGCAGATTGTTTGCGATCCAAAGCCGATGCGCAAGGTTTGTTCACGCCCGAATCGGTGTGGAAAGCCTGGGGGGAATGGGATTTTGGGCAAAAGAAAACGCCGTCACAATGGCTGACGTTGCTCGCCCAGCGAATATTATACCGGTTGGGGTAACCCGCCAATTTTTGGTTTCGGCATCATTCTTGCTCCTTCCAATGAATGGGATAGGGAATCACAGAAGGAGGTCGCGGCATGGCTGGCAGGCATACAAAAACCGGCATAACCGGTAAAACCTGGAATGTTTACACTTACACCTATGGCGAAGGTATGCGCGCTATTGTCACATTTGATGTGGACCTGGCGCAAGAAACAAGCCACACCGGTTTGGAGCATGCCTTCAGGGTTATTTTGTTCATCCCGCTGGGTTATGTGCTGGTAAATGGACTGCCGCTTAGCGAGGCGCTGCCCGTGCTGCGCCAGTTTGAAACCGGTATGCTGGAGCGCCTGGAAGATGCCGGTGTGGCCTGCCGGTTGGTGGGTACCCTGACCTATGGGGGAATGCGCGAGTTTGTATTCCAGGCGGAGGATGCGGATGCTTTTCTGGCCGGGCTGGGTGATCTGGATGCCCCCATGAAAAATTACCGGGTGGAAGTCCAAAAATTGGAAGGGTGGACATTCTTTGACAAAAAAGTACGCCCGTCGGCGGCTTATTGGCAGCAGATTTCTGATCGGATCATGATTGAACAATTAATGCGCGAGGGCAGCGATCCGCTGGCGGTGCATCGCCTGGAACATTCCTTCAGCGGCGACAGCGAAACTTTAGTGCGCCTTAGCCGCGATTTGCAGCAGCTTGGACTGCGCGAGATCAGCAGCGGTGATCAAATTCTGGTGCTGGGCAGCCAGACGCATCTCAACCTGGAAGACGTGTTTGCCCTCACCAGCCGGCTTCTGGAATACAGCGCCCAAAATGGCGTGCACTATGAAGGCTGGAATGCTTCGGTCATCCGCAAACGTGGCAAACAAAAATCGGGAAAAGAAGAACAACAGGAATGATTCTTAAACTTCACGGGGGAATTTTCACAGCCATTTAAACCATTCAACATTGCCCAATTGAAAGTAAGTTAGAATATCTCATTATTGCTGAAAGGATGGTTCTATCCTGTTATGTCTGAAAATGAATTAAGCAGCAGCGCCCGGCGCGTGCAGCAGGCCCTGGAAGCGCGGGGAATTGCCTGCCGCGTGCTTGAATTGCCCGACTCAACCCGCACCGCTGTAGAGGCAGCCCAGGCCATTGGCTGCACTGTGGCACAAATTGCCAAATCTCTGATCTTCAAGGGCGAGAAAAGCAATCAACCGGTGCTGGTGATTGCCAGCGGTTCAAACCGTGTGGACGAGAAAATTTTGCGCGATTTGATCGGAGAGAAAATCGGCAAAGCTGATGCCGACTTTGTGCGCCAGCACACCGGCTTTGCCATTGGCGGCATTCCCCCGCTGGGTTTCCCAAACCCCATACGCACGTTTATTGACGAGGATTTGCTGAATTTTGAAGAAATCTGGGCAGCGGCTGGCACGCCGCACGCGGTTTGTTGCCTGAACCCTGCCGATCTGGAGAGCATGACGGGCGGCCAGGTGGTGCGCATTGCCAAAGCGCAGCCGCAAGTTTAATGTAGATTTTTCAACCGCAGATCAACACAGAAACGAAAAGTGTTCTATCTGTGGAAATCAGTGTTCATCTGTGGTTTTTCCCGCAATGCCCACATATTGAAAGTTGCCAGCGCCAGAAAAACAGCCGTGCTCCAGCCGAACATGGGTTGAATGCCCATGGCTTTAGCCAGTATGCCGCTTAGCCACGGCCCGGCAAACATGCCAATCGCATAAACCGATTGATGCAGCCCCATGGCGGTGGAACGATGGCTGTCATCCACTTTTTCAATGCTCATGCCCATCAATGTGGGCAGGCTGATGCCCGCTCCCAGGCCGCCCACAATTTGCGAGGCGAACAAACCAGGCACACCGCGGATAAACGCCAGCAGCCCAAAAGAAAGCGCCATCAGCCCCAATGCTCCCACCAACAGGCGGCGCGAACCCATTTTTTTATCAAAATTGGTCACAACCAGGTTACCGGCCATTAACAGCACCAGGTTCAGGCTGACCATGCTGCTTTGCACGGTGTTGCTTGCGCCAAATTGTTCAGCCAGGATGGGAATGAACCCGTAAGTGCTGGCATAACACACATATTGCACCACGGCGGCCAGCAGGGCAGGCAGCAGCACATCGCTGCGGGTAGTGAGTTGAAAAATGCCCGAGAAAGACGGCTTGACAGCCGCGCGTTTGACCTCGGGCATGGGCAGCAACATCAACATGGCCATAACGGCCAGCCCAATAGCCAGGTAGAAAGCCAGGCTGTATCCCCCCAGGTCGTTGAGCACACCGGTGGCAGCCGTGGCTACCATGCGCCCGCTGGCATTGGCAAACCACAGCAGCGCCGTGGCGCGCACTGTATCTTCAGGGGGAAACAGCGAGTTGAACGCCACCACCAGCAGCACCCAGGTGGCGGCTGCCAGGCCGGTGATGGAGCGTCCCAGGGTGAGGGCGGTGATGCCGCCGGCAGAACCCATCCACCAGGCGCCAAGGCCGGCCAGGGCGAACCCCAGCAGGATGAAAGGTTTGCGGCGTCCCACCCAGTCAGAAACTATTCCCAGTGGCAAACGCAGCAGCGCCTGCCACAGGCCGTACATGGCCAGCATGCTTCCGATTAATTCCAGGTTGTCTGTTTTCGTCCGGGCATAAACGGGCAGGGTGGGAACATATAGATACAGGGCTGCCCAGTAAAGAAAGACCGTGATGAAATATTGAATGATGCGCAGGCGGCGTTTTTCAGGTGACATCGACAATGCGGTTCAGGCGTTCTATGGTCTTTTGGAGTGAGTCTTGAGCATTCACTTCTAATTTTATGGCATGTTCGGGGCAAACTTCAACACATAAACCGCAGCCGCGGCAATCATCGCTGATGACTGCACGCCCGTTTTCCAGGTGGATGGCATTGGCGAAACAAACTCCCTGCGTGCAGGCGCCGCACACCACGCATGAATCGGTGACATACACTTCGACGCCGGGCATGCGCGAGATTTTCTTGCTGATGGTGGTGTGCAGGTTGGGTAAAACCCGGTAGAGACAGCAGCACGAGCAACAATTGCAAATGGTGAGCAGGTGATCGCCGGGCTGCACACCCATCCACACCGTGTCGATCTTATTTCGTCCCACCATTTGCACCAAACCGGCTTCGCGGCAGCGCTGCAAATGCTGCAGGGCTTCTTCGCGGGTCACGCGGCGCCCCAGTTGGGGGTTAATGCCTTCAACAGCTTTGCCCAGAAAAATGCAGCCCAGTTCAATGGGATAGTGTTTGCACTGGTTCGAATCACGGCAAATGCACGAGTTCATGATCCACAGGTAGTTGGCTTGATTGATGAAATGTTTCACCACCTGTGTGGGCAGCACCAGGTTTTCTTCGGGTTGAATGGGTTCGTGAATGTCGATTTTAATGGGATGGTGACCGTTGCCGTTGCTTTTCACCACGCTGTCTTTGGGAAGATAGATGATGTCGTCGCCTTCAAACAGCAGACTGTCGATTAGTTTCCTGAAGAAATTACTTTTTCGGGTTAAATCGGCGATTTGAAAACGGTTTTTGAAATTCTTTTTTAAGATATCAACAAACCACAGGGGACGGGACATGGAACCAGTATATCTCCACCGATAGGAAAAATTGGAGCGCTGTTTTTTGGTTTTTTTTCTAACAAAATCAGCGGACGGGATTGGAAAATCCTGCCGAATATTTTACCTTAAATTTGATAAAACCACTAAATCGGTCAGAATAAAAAAATAAAATGAAACGATTGGAAAATCGAAGTTAAAAACCGATGAAATGGGTCAGTTGGGTTGCCCGGCGCTGGCATTTAAAAAGATTTAAGCAATTCATTAACCTAACGATAACATTTCTTTCACACGCCGATAATGCTGAAGTGCTATTATAAAGGCGCTGGTAGATCCTTGTAGTGAATGTTGGTTATTGGTTGAGCAAGTACCACATTATTGGTAAACACAGAAAGCCGTTCCCACCAACGGCTTTCTGTGTTTAAAGGCAAGGTAAAAATTAACAAGCATTTAGTGTTTGTTAACCAAATGAAAACATATTTTTCACATGTCGATAAACAAGACATGCTATTATATAGGCGCTGGTAGATCCTTGTAGTGAATGTTGGTTTTTTGGTTGAGCAAGGTAAGTTTTATTGGTAAACACAGAAGGCCGTTCCCACCAACGGCTTTCTGTGTTTAACCGGCAAACCATTACAAAACAGCAAGTTTTAAAAATTGCCTGCTTTTTCCCTTGACAGTCCTTCGGTATCCATGATAAAAACATGCCAATGAATAATCTTTTCGGTAAGCAGCTGCGACGAGCTCGACGAACACTCCGACACCCCCGTGGGAAGGTCGGCGGTTTGTGCTTATCGAATGTTCATTGTTTCTAGCGCAAAGTTACGCCATGTATTTCTAAGCCCTCCTTCCCCAAGGAGGGCTTTTTTGTTTTTATTTTTTCTACAAAGCCATAAAGGAGCGAGATCAGGATGATGACCAAACCAGAAGTGAAGAAAGTTGTTTTAGCCTATTCGGGCGGGCTGGACACCTCGGTGATTGTACCGTGGTTGAAAGAAAATTACGGCTGCGAGGTGGTGTGCTTCACCGCCGATGTGGGGCAGGCGGAAGAGACCGACGGGTTGGAAGCCAAGGCGCTGGCCAGCGGCGCCAGCCAGTTGGTTATTCGTGACCTGACGGAAGAGTTTGCCTCCGATTATCTTTTTCCCATGCTGCGTTCGGGCGCTGTGTATGAACGCAAGTATTTGCTGGGCACTTCCATTGCCCGCCCGCTGATTGCCAAACACCAGGTGGATGTGGCTCACATGGTGGGCGCCGATGCGGTGGCGCACGGCGCAACCGGCAAAGGTAACGACCAGGTGCGCTTTGAACTGACCTTCACCGCGCTAGACCCGCGCCTGAAAATCATTGCCCCCTGGCGCGAATGGGAAATTCGCTCGCGCGAAGACGCCATTAACTATGCCAGGGCGCACAATGTGCCCATCACCGTTACCGAGAAATCCATCTACAGCCGCGACCGCAACCTGTGGCACCTTTCGCATGAGGGCGGCAAATTGGAGGATCCCTGGCAGGAACCCAGTGAGGATATGTTCCTGCTTTCAGCTTCCCCGGAGGATGCGCCCAATGATCCGGAATATGTTGAAATCGAATTCCAGAATGGCACCCCTGTGGCTGTCAATGGCGAGAAGCTCTCTCCGGCAAAAATTGTGAAATTGCTCAACACGCTGGGCGGCAAACATGCCATTGGCCGGGTAGACATGGTGGAAAGCCGCCTGGTGGGCATGAAATCGCATGGCGTGTATGAAACCCCCGGTGGAACCATCCTGATGGCAGCTCACAAGGAATTGGAATCGATTGTGTTGGACCGCGCCACGCTAAACTACAAAGACCTGGTGGCTATGAAATATGCCGAACTGGTGTATGACGGCATGTGGTTCTCGCCGCTGCGTGAAGCACTGGACGCTTTCTTCGATGCCACCCAGGCGCCGGTAACCGGCGTGGTGCGCCTCAAACTCTACAAGGGCAACATCATTCCTGCCGGACGCAAAAGCGCCTATAGTTTGTACCGTGAAGATTTTGCCACCTTCGGCCAGGAAGATGTGTATGACCAGATGGACGCGCGCGGTTTCATCCGCCTGTTTGGTTTGCCGCTCAAAGTGCGTGCGCTCAACGGATTGCCGGTTTCGGGCATCAACATTCCCAAACCCGATTACAGCCGCTTCAAACGGGATTAATTTCCTGGCAAGGAGAGAACCATGAAACTGTGGGGTGGTCGCTTTAGTTCCGAACCCGATGCGCAAGCCTGGGCGTTCAATCGCTCGCTGGCGGTTGACCAGCGCATGGCGCAGCAGGATGTGCAAGCCAGCCAGGCCTGGGCGCACGCTTTGCAGGCTGCCGGTCTGCTGACCCCTGAAGAAGGCAGCGCCATTTGCACCGGCTTGCAGAGCATTGCAGACGAGTTTAGCGCGGGCAATTTTGCCTTTCAAGACAGCGACGAAGATATTCACACTGCCGTCGAGCGCCGCCTGGGAGAACTGATCGGCGCGTTGGCGGGTAAGCTGCACACCGGGCGCAGCCGCAACGACCAGGTGGTGACCGACTTTCGCCTGTGGCTGATGGAGCAAATTCCCCTGATTGATCATTCGCTTGGCGTTGTGCAAAGCGCCCTGCAGCAGCGCGCCGAAGAAGATTTTGGCACGCTGCTGCCAGGCTTCACCCACACGCAGCACGCCCAACCAGTGCTGTTCAGCCACTGGTGGCTGGCGCACCTGTGGGCGCTGCAGCGCGACCGGCAGCGTCTGGCGCAGTTGTGGCAGCGCACCGCTGTGCTGCCGCTAGGTTCGGGGGCGCTGGCGGGCACATCTTTTGCCATTGACCGCGCGGCGCTGGCGGAAGAACTGGGTTTTTTGGAGCCCTCGCCCAACAGCCTGGATGCGGTAGCCGACCGCGACTTTGCCGCCGAGCTGTTATTCGATGCCTCGTTGTGCGGGGTGCACCTCAGCAAACTGGCTGAAGCTCTCATCCTGTTCTCCACCCCTGAATTTGGCTACATCGAATTATCGGATGCCTATACCACCGGCAGCAGCCTGATGCCGCAGAAGAAAAACCCCGACATGCTGGAACTGACCCGCGCCAAAGCCGGCGTGCTGCTGGGCAGCCTGACCGGTTTGATGACCGTGCTCAAAGGGCTGCCGGGCGCCTATGACAAAGACTTGCAGGAAGACAAAGCTCCGGTATTCCTGGCGTGCGACACACTGAATGCCTTGCTGCCAGTTGTGGCGGGTGTCATCAGCACTTTGCGGGTGAATGCAGCACGCACCCTGGCGGTGATTGATGATGGCATGCTGGCCACCGACCTGGCCGATGTGCTGGTGGGCGCCGGAGTGCCTTTCCGCGAGGCGCACGCTGCGGCTGGCAAGGCAGTGCGCCTGGCTGCTGAAAAAGGCATCTCCCTCAGCCAGCTCAGCCTGGCTGATTACCAGTCCATTCACCCTGCCTTCGATGCGCAGGTATTCAACATTTTTGATCCAAAAGCCAGCGTGGCGCGCCATGCCGCTGTTGGCGGCACCGCCCCTGAGGCTGTCCGCCAGCAAATGCATGCGGCCAGCCTGGCAATTCAATCCATTTCTTATCCTCTCTCAAAATAATTTAAAGGAGAAAATCCCATGTCTACTGTCAATTGCCCTGAATGTGATGCCGAGATCAGCCTGAAAGCTGATGTGGCGGAATGTGAAATTATTGTTTGCCCCGATTGCGGTGTGGAGTTGGAAGTGACCTCGTTGGAACCGCTGACCGTGGAAGTGGCTCCCATGGAAGCCGAAGACTGGGGCGAGTGAGCCGCATGACTGCGCAACTCACCCAGTTTTTAACCGGCGACCGCCGGAATGAAGGAGGCAGGGATGTCTAAACGGCGTATCGGAGTGCTCTACTCGCGCCTGCGGGTGGAAGAAAAATGGATTTTTGCCGCACTGGAACGGCGCGGTATTGACTATGACCGCCTGGATGACCGCGATGTGTATTTTGACCTGGACCAACCTGAGCCCTGGTTGAAGTATGACGCTTTCCTGATGCGCAGCATCAGCTATGCCCGCGGACTATATGCCCTGCACATCCTTAATGCGTGGGGCATTCCCACGGTCAACACGGCTGCGGTGGCTGAAACCTGCGGCGACAAGCTGATCACCAGCAGCGCGCTGCGCAAAGCTGGCGTGCCCCAGCCGCACAACGTGATCGCCTTCACCCCCGAAGCGGCGCTGGATGCCATTGAACGCATGGGCTACCCGGTGGTGTTGAAACCGGTGGTGGGGTCGTGGGGGCGCCTGCTGGCCAAGATCAATGACCGCGACGCCGCCGAAGCGGTGTTGGAGCACAAGAACACGCTGGGCTCTTACCAGCATTCCATTTTCTACATCCAGGAATTCATCAAAAAACCCGGCCGCGACATTCGCGTGATCGCAGTTGGCGATAAAATAATCACAGCCATGTATCGTTTCTCGCAGCACTGGATCACCAACACGGCGCGCGGCGGTGAGGGGCAGGCGTGTCCCATTACACCTGAATTGGAAGAAATTTGCGTGCGTGCCGTGCAGGCGGTGGGCGGCGGTGTGCTGGCGGTGGATATCATCGAGCATCCCGAACGCGGCTACCTGGTGAATGAAATTAATCACACCATGGAATTCCACACCGCCCAACCGGTGAACAACGTTGACATCGGCGATGTGATTGTGGACTATCTTCTCAGTGTCATAAAAAATGAAGGCAGGTAAGCCCATGAACGAATCAATTCTCAAAGCCGCCATCGTGGGCGGCTCCGGCTACACTGGCGGTGAACTGCTGCGACTGCTGCTGGGGCATCCCTCCATACAGGTAACGCAGATCACCTCACGCCAGCATTTGGGCGAGTATGTGTATCAGGTGCATCCCAACCTGCGCAAGCGTTCAACTTTGCAATTTACTGACCCCGACATGCTGGAGCCGGTGGATGTGCTTTTCCTGGCCATGCCGCACGGCAAGGCGCAGCACCATATTGACCAGTTTGTCCAGAAGGCGCAGTACATCATCGACCTGTCGGCGGACTTTCGTTTGAAAGATGCCAAAGAATATGAGAAATGGTACGGCGCTCCGCACGCCGCTCCGCATTGGCTGGGCAAATTTGTGTACGGCCTGCCTGAATTGCACCGTGCTGAATTGCAGGGCGCGCATTATGCCAGCGGGGTGGGCTGCAATGCCACTGCCAGCAACCTGGCGCTGTTCCCGCTGCTGAAGGCTGACCTGCTGAAAACCGATCTGCCGGTCATTTTAGAGCTGAAGGTCGGTTCGTCAGAGGGCGGCGCAGAACCCAACCCGGGTTCGCACCATCCTGAACGCAGCGGCGTCATCCGCACCTATGCGCCCTATGGTCACCGTCACACGGCTGAAGTGATCCAGGAATTGGGATTGAAACAGGTGTCGCTGACCATGACCTCGGTGGACCTGGTGCGCGGGGCACTGGCCACGGCGCATGCCTTTGTGAAAGACGGCGTGGAAATGAAAACCGTGTGGTCGGCTTACCGCTCCGCGGCAGCAGAGAATCCCTTCCTTCGTGTGGTGCGCGAGAAACGCGGCATCTACCGCGTGCCGGAACCAAAAATCCTGGCGGGCTCGAACTACGCCGATCTGGGCTTTGAACTGGACCCCGAAAATGGGCACCTGATTGCCATGTGCGCCATCGATAATTTGATGAAAGGTGCATCGGGCACGGCTGTGCAGTGCATGAATTTGATGATCGGTGAGGATGAAACCACCGGGCTGGATTTCCCCGGTTTGCATCCGGCTTAAAGGGATTGTGTGATGAGTGATTCGAAAAACATACTGGTAGTGAAACTGGGCGGCACCGAAGGGGTCGATTTTTCAGCCATTTGTCGTGATGCCGCCGCCTTGCAGTTGCAGGGGCAGGCGCTGGTGCTGGTGCATGGCGGCTCGGCGGAAGCCAATGCACTGGGCGAGGCGCTGGGCAAACCCCCGCGCTTCATCACCTCGCCGTCGGGCTACACCTCGCGCTACACCGACCGCGCCACGCTGGAAGTGTTCATCATGGCGGTACGTGGCAAGGTCAACGGGCTGTTGGTAGAGCAGTTGCAGTCGCTGGGTGTGAATGCCGTGGGATTGAGCGGCGTGGACGGAAAACTGCTGCTGGCGCAGCGCAAAGACACCATTCGTGCGGTGGAGAACGGAAAACAGAAGATCATCCGCGATGATTACACCGGCAAGATCGAACAGGTGAATGCCGGTTTGCTGCGTTCATTGCTGGAACAGGGTTACATCCCGGCGGTGGCGCCGCTGGCGGTGAGTCCCAAAGGCGAGGCGCTCAACGTGGACGCCGACCGCGCCGCCGCCATGATTGCCGCCGCGCTGGGGGCGCAAAACTTGGTCATGCTCACGGCAGTGCCCGGTTTGATGCGTTCCTTCCCGGATGAAAGCACGCTCATTCACCGGCTGACGCGGGCGCGCCTGGACGAGGCGTTGGAATGTGCCCAGGGGCGTATGAAAAAGAAAGTTCTGGCCGCGCAGGAAGCACTGGACGGCGGCGTGAGTCAGGTGACCATTGCTGATGGACGCAGCGAGCAGCCCTTGATGCGCGCCCTGGCAGGTGAAGGGACGGTGATTGCATGAGCGACGCAAAATTTTCTTCCATTTATCAGGGACTGGAAGGCATGGATGTGCAGGCGGTGGAAGCGCAGGTCACCAGCGGCGTGTACAGCAAACGCGACCTGGTGATCGTGCGCGGCAGCGGAGCGCTGCTTTATGACCAGAAGGGACGCGAATACATCGATTGCGTGGGCGGGCAAGGCATTGCCAACATTGGTCACTGCCACCCGCGCCTGGTGGCGGCGCTCAGCGAGCAGGTGCAGCAGCTCACCGTGTGCCCCGAATTGTTCTACCATCCACTGCGCGCGGCGTTTGTGCAGCGGCTCACCGGGCTGGCCCCTGAGGGTCTCAACCGCGCTTTCCTGTGCAACTCCGGCGCTGAGGCGGTGGAAGGCGCCATCAAGTTTGCGCGTTACAGTACCGGACGCAAGGGCATTGTGGCGGCCATGCGCTGTTTCCACGGGCGCACCATGGGGGCATTGTCAGCCACCTGGAACAAAAAATACCGTGAGCCGTTCGAGCCGCTGGTACCCGGCTATTCGCACATCCCTTACGATGACCTGGAAAAATTGAAAGCCGCCGTCACTGATGAAACCGCCGCCGTGTTGTTGGAAGTGGTGCAGGGTGAGGGCGGGGTGTACCCCGGCAGTGCCGAATTTTTGCAGGGGGCGCAGCAAGTGTGCCGCGAGCGCGGCGCCCTGTTGATCATTGACGAAGTACAAACCGGCATGGGGCGCACCGGCAAACTGTTTGCCAACCAGCATTACGACCTGCAGCCCGACCTGATGTGCCTGGGTAAGGCTGTGGGCGGCGGGGTACCCACCGGGGCAGTTTTGATCGGTGAGCGCGTGGGTGAACTATCGGTTGGCATTCACGGCTCCACCTTTGGCGGCAACCCCATGTCCTGCGCGGGGGGGCTGGCCACGCTGAATATCATGGAAAATGAACAACTTCCGCAGCGTGCTGCTGAACTGGGCGCCTGGATGCTGGAAGAACTGCGCGCCATCCAATCACCGCTGATCCGCGAGGTGCGCGGGTTGGGATTGATTTTGGGCATTGAACTGAAGCAAAAAGTGGCGCCCTACCTGGCAGCCCTGACCGAGCGCGGCGTGCTGGCGCTGCCGGCCGGCATGACGGTCATCCGTCTGCTGCCGCCGCTGGTGGTTTCACGCGATCAGTTACAGCAGGTGTTGGCCGCGCTGCGTGAGGTATTGGCTGAATGAGCGGAGAATCCGTATCCCAGACGCTGCTGGGATTGGTTCAGCAGGCCAGCCTATCCGGCCAGGAAGAGGGCGCGGTGAACTGGCTGGTCTCGCACATGCAAGCTCTGGGTTACCAGCAGGCATTTGTGGATGAGATCGGCAATGCGGTGGGCATCATCGGTGACGGACCGCACCAGGTGGTGCTGCTGGGACACATCGATACTGTGCCGGGTGATATCCTGGTGCGCGTGGAGGACGGCTGGCTGCACGGGCGCGGCTCGGTGGATGCCAAGGGACCGCTGGCGGCTTTTGTGGACGCGGCTGCCCAAACCGGCGCACTGCCCGGCTGGCAGTGGGTGGTGATCGGCGCGGTGGGCGAAGAGGCTGAATCGCGCGGCGCCTACCATGTGGCTCCCCGCTACCATCCCGATTATGCCATCATCGGAGAGCCCAGCGCCTGGCAGCGTGTGACGCTGGGCTATAAGGGCAGCCTGTATGCCGAGATCACGGTGCGGCAGGCCAGCGTGCACAGCGCGGCGCGCGGTGCCAGCGCCTGCGAGGGCGCAGTGACGGTGTGGGAACACCTGCGTGGCTGGAGTGAGGCTTTTAATCAGGGGCGCACGGCAGCCTTTGACCTGCTGCAAACCTCGTTGCGCGGCATGCAGTCGGGCGGCGACGGGTTGGAAGAGTGGGCGCGGCTGCGCTTTGGCTTCCGCCTGCCGCTGGATTTGTCTCCCGAAGAACTGGCTGGCAAGGTGAGAGAAATTGCCGGTGAAGCGCACGTGGAAATTGATGAGCGTCCCATCCCGGCTTATCGCGGCGGCAAGAGCAACCCGCTGGTGAGCGCCTTCCTGGCGGGCATCCGCGCGGCGGGGGGGCAGCCCGGTTTTGTGCTCAAGAGCGGCACGGCAGATATCAACATCGTGGCGCCAGCCTGGGGCTGCCCGGCGGTGGCTTACGGCCCCGGCGACTCGGCGCTGGATCACACCCCCGAGGAGCGCCTGGAACTGGCTGAATATCAGCGCGCTGTGCAGGTGCTGTGCGCCGTGCTGCAGCGGTTGGGAACTACTTAACAACGAAATACACGAACCACACGAAAAAATAAAAAATTCATCGCACAAGGCGATCTATGGTGGCACGGGGATGGTGACCGAAATTGACCAGCAATCCCAGGTTCAAGCCGGAGGCTTTAAGGTAATTGATTACCTGGGCTTTATGCTCGTTGGTAATGTCTTTTACTGCTTTTATCTCTACGATAATCTGGTTGAAGCAAACAAAGTCGGGGCGGTAGGTTTGCACCAAAGGCTCACCTTTGTAACTCAACAAAAGTTCCATTTGAGATGTGAAAGGTATCTGGCGCAGCTTAAACTCCTTTGCCAGGCATTCCTGGTACACTCCCTCCAAAAATCCGCTTCCCATTTCACGGTGAACCTCAAAAACTGCTCCCTGAATGGCATAACTTTCTTCTTTGAATTGATTACCGGACACAATTTTTCTCCAAAAGGTTAAAGGAGACGGGGATGGGCAAAACTTCATTCAACAAATGATCAAGGAGCGCCAAACCGAGCCGAAACAAGCTCCAATCACACCGGTCGGCT
>Ga0228536_1001612_pt1 | contig 19106 bp, 18 predicted proteins | sample SJ1Smetagenome_FD_168611 | JGI IMG/M metagenome (GOLD analysis project Ga0228536, IMG submission 168611) | Enriched culture of PCE-dechlorinating microbial communities from Ithaca, New York, USA - SJ1.S | ecosystem: Engineered > Modeled > Simulated communities (microbial... > Unclassified...
CACCAGGTGATAGCAGAGGGCGTCCACGTTGGCCACCTGGAAGTCCAGCCCCTGCCCCCGCACTTCGTCTCCGGCGATGGTCTCCCAGAACCCGTAGATCTGGGGCAGGGCGTTGGATTTGGACGCCAGAAGAACGCTCTTTTCACCCCGGCGCCGTGCGGTGTCGCAGGCGTAGGCGGCGATGCGGCGCACGCCCTCTTCGGTGGCGAGGCCGAGCTGCACCGCCGCGTTCGTCTCGGGAGAAAAGGAAAGGGTCGTGGTGCCTTTGACGGAGTAGAGGTCCCGGGAGATCTCGACGGGAAAGGAGAGATCGCTCCCCCGTCCCTCGCCGCCGATGCCCATGTAGAAATCCTCCGTGTTTTCCCGGACCACCACGGTGTCGATGCGCTTCCCCTCGGGAATGGCCACGGGAAGGGGTGTGTTGGGAAAGCTGCGGGCGGGGCGCAGATTCACGAACATGTCGTAGTGGAAGCGAAGTCGCAGCAGAATGCCCCGTTCGAGAAGGCCCGGTTTGACTCTGGGGTCGCCGATGGCGCCGAGGAGCACGGCCTGGCACTGCTCGAGTTCGCCGAGAACGGAGTCGGGAAAGATTTCCCCGGTGCGCAGATAGTGGTCCGCCCCGAAGGGATAGGGGTGCCACTCCACACCGAAGCCGCAGGCCTCTCCCGCGGCGTTCACCACTTTTTGCGCCTCGGCGGTGACTTCCTTGCCGATGCCGTCGCCGGGGATGACGGCGATTCTGTAGGATTTCGAGATCGACTTCATGGATGCGTTTTCGCTCCTCTCGGGATATGGGGCGGTCAGGCGGAGACGGCCTGTTCCTGCGCGGCGAGGCGCTTTTTCACATAGGGCGCGAGTCCTCCCGTGGCGATGAGTTCCTGGAGAAAGGGAGGAAAGGGCGCGACGGCGTAGGTTTCGTTTCGGGTGAGGTTGGTGATGATCCCGGCAACTCCGTCCACGGAGAGACGGTCTCCAGGCTGAATCTTCGCGCTCGCCTCGGGAGAGATGAAGATGGGGAGCCCCACGTTGATGGCGTTGCGGAAGAAGATTCTCGCGAAGGAGGCGGCGATGATGCACGACACCTTCGCTCCCTTCACCGCCAGGGGCGCGTGCTCGCGGCTGGAGCCGCAGCCGAAGTTCTCGCCCCCGACGATGAAGTCTCCCTCGGAGATCTTGGAGACGAACGCGGGGTCCGCGTCCTCCATGCAATGCTTACCCAGCTCCGCCGCATCGCTGGTGACGAGATAGCGGGCGGGAATGATCACGTCCGTGTCGATGTCGTCCCCGAACTTCCAGGCGTTTCCCTCCAGGCGGGTTCCCCGGGGAGATGCCTGGTTGTTCCGGTTCTCGGTCTCTGCCATGAAGAAGGTCTCCTCTCAGGCCTGGTCGTCCTGCCAGGGGTCTCGGTACGGTTCTCCGAAGGGACCGCAGAAAAGCCCTCCCAGATAGTCGGTCTTCTCCGGCGCGCTCCGTGCGTCCTGTTTCTCCCGGGTGAAGAGCGGAGAACCGTTCTCGAAGGAGAAGGCGAAATGGGAATAAGTCTGGGGAAACTCCATGCGTTCCTTTCTTTCCGATTCCTTGCGTGTCATCTTCTCCACCTCATTTCGTCCGGTTGTGTCGATACTGCTGAAAAGGAAAGCCCTTCCGGCTCAAAGGGTCTTCCAGAAATCCACGGAGACAAGTTCCCGGGGGTCGGTGATGTGCCCCGTCACGGCGGTGGCCGCCGCCACGAGGGGACCCGCCAGATAGACTTCGCTCTGGGGATGCCCCATACGTCCCACGAAGTTTCTGTTGCTCGTTGCGAGACAGCGTTCTCCCGCGGCGAGAATGCCCATGTGCCCGCCCAGACAGGGACCGCAGGTAGGGGTACTCACGGCGGCACCCGCCTCGATGAAGATGTCCAGATAGCCCCGCTTCATGCATTCCGCGAAGACTTCGTAGGAGGCGGGAATGACGATGCACCGTACCGAGTCGGCGACGCGCCGTCCCTTGAGCAGTTTCGCCGCGAGCTCCATGTCCCGGAGCCTTCCGTTGGTGCAGGAGCCGAGAAAGACCTGGTCCACCTTGGTTCCGGAGAGTTCCGCCGCACGCCGCATGTTGCCCGGAGAGCTGGGGGCCGCCACGAGCGGTTCCAGCGCCGCCGCGTCGATCTCGATGCGCTGGGCGTAGGACGCGCCCTCGTCGGGGTAGATCGCCTCGAAGGGGCGCCTGCCCCGGGCTTTCGCGTAGGCGAGGACCGTCTCGTCGGGAACGAAGATCCCCGCTTTGGCGCCGCCTTCCACGGCCATGTTGGCCACGGTGAAGCGGTCGTCCAGGGGAAGATCCTTCACGGCGCCGCCGCCGAACTCCAGGGCGGCGTAGCGTGCTCCCTGAACGCCTATGCGTCCCAGAAGAGCGAGAATGAAATCCTTGCCGGTGATCCAGGGCGCACGCGTTCCCTCGAAATCCACCCGGATGGTGGGGGGGACGAGGAACCAGGTTTCTCCCAGTGCCCAGGTGGCGGCCAGGTCGGTGGAGCCCATGCCCGTGGCGAAGGCCCCGAGGGTGCCGCCGCTGCAGGTATGGCTGTCCGCGCCCACAACGATGTCGCCGGGAAGAATGAGCCCCTGCTCGGGAAGGAAGGCATGTTCCACGCCCACCCGTCCCACTTCCCAGTAGAGCATGCCCGTCTCGCGGGCGAAGTCCCGGGCCTCCTTGGCCTGCTGGGCCGCCGCGATGTCCTTGTTGGGCGTGAAGTGATCGGGCAGAATGGCGCACCGGGCCGGATCGAAGACCTTGCGGGCGCCCATCTCCCGGAATGCGCGCATTGCGGGAGGAGCGGTGATGTCGTTGGCGAAGGCGAAGTCCACCCGGACGGAACAGATGTCCCCCTCCTTGGCGGAATCCGCCGTGTGCGCCGCCAGAATCGCGCTAGGCAGCGTTCGAGGCATGCAGTGTCACTCCCTTTGCGGCGGCGAGTTGATAGAGGCGGTTCACGGCGTTCACGTAGGCCTTGATGCTCGCCTCGATGACGTCCGTGCTGGCGCCGCGTCCTCTCGCCACGAGATTGTCCGTTTTGAGGACGATGTCCGCTTCTCCCACCGCGTCGGATTTTTCGCTCACGGCGGTGATCTTGTAGCTCACGAGTTCGGGTTTGAAGCCCACGATGCGCATCATCGCCGCATAAGAGGCGTTCACGGGGCCGTTCCCCGTCGCGGCGTCGCTCCGTTCCTCCGTGCCGTCGTGGAGAGTCACGGAAGAGGTGGCTTTTCCCTTTCCGGCGAGGTTGACGCTGAAATCCTTGAGGACGAAACGCCGGCTCGGCACGACGGCGAGGATGTCGTCCACCACGAGGGCCTCCAGATCTCCGTCGGTGACCATCTCCTTCTTGTCGGAAAGTTCCTTGAAGAGGGAAAAGGCCTCTCCCACCTGGGTTTCCGTGAGGTTGTACCCCAGATCCTCCAGACGCTTCCGGAAGGCGTGCTTCCCCGAGTGTTTTCCCAGCACGAGCTGGCTTCCCGGGGCTCCCACGTCCTCGGGAGTCATGATCTCGTAGGTGGCCTTGTTGCAGAGCACGCCGTGCTGGTGGATTCCCGCCTCGTGGGCGAAGGCGTTGCCGCCGACGATGGCTTTGTTCGGCGGGACCTGCACGCCCGTGAGGCGCGACACGAGACGGCTCGCGCCGTAGAGGCGCTTGGTGTCCAGCCGGGTCTCCACGCCGAAACGGTCCTTCCGCGTCCGCAGGGCCATGACGATCTCCTCCAGGGAGGCGTTTCCAGCCCGCTCGCCGATGCCGTTCACGGTGCACTCCACCTGCCTGGCCCCGGAAGCCACGGCCTCAAGGGAGTTCGCCACCGCGAGCCCAAGATCGTTATGGCAGTGCACGGACCAGATCACGTCGGGTCCCGCGTTCACCCGGGTGATGATCTCCCGGACGAAGGCGCCGAATTCCTTGGAGACTGCGTAGCCCACCGTGTCGGGAATGTTGATGGTGGTCGCCCCTTCGGCGATGGCGGTTCTGAAGACCTCCACGAGGAAGTGGATGTCCGAGCGGCTCGCGTCCTCCGCGGAGAATTCCACGTCCGGAACGAGGGATCGGGCGATGGCGACGGCGCGCTTGACCTCTTCAAGGACCTTTTCACGGGTCATCTTCAGCTTGTACTGGAGATGGATGTCGCTGGTGGCGATGAACGTGTGGATCCGGGGACGTGCGGCGGGACGAACCGCTTCCGCGCAGGCCTGGAGATCCTCCGTTCTGGTTCTGGCGAGCCCGGCGATGACGGGGCCGGAAACCTGCTCGGCGATGCTCCGGACGGCCTCGAAATCCCCCGGCGACGCGGCGGGAAATCCCGCCTCGATGACGTTCACCTGGAGGCGGGCGAGCTGGTGGGCGATCTGGAGTTTTTCCGCGCAGTTCAGGTTGATTCCCGCGGACTGTTCGCCGTCCCGCAGCGTGGTGTCGAAAATGCGTACGAAATCCTCGCTCATCTTCTCTCAGACTCCTTCCCTGCCAAGGCCCTTCTCCGCTCCGGCGCCTCCCGAAAGCGGAGAAGGAGCGCTGTTCCTCAATCCTCCGGAGCCGATTTGGCCTCCATCCAGGGCATCATCTTGCGGAGTTCCGCGCCGACCTTCTCAATGGAATGATTCTTCTCCCGCTCCATCCACTTCTTCATCACCGGACGGCCGGACTGGTTTTCGAGGATCCAGTCCCTGGCGAATTCGCCGCTTTGCACCCGGCGGAGGAGTTCCTTCATGTTCTCCCGTACGTGCGCGTCCACCACCTTGGGGCCGGCGACGCAATCGCCGTACTTGGCGGTGTCGCTCACGGAATAGCGCATCCATCCCAGGCCGCCCTCGAACATCATGTCCACGATGAGCTTCAGCTCGTTGAGGCACTCGAAATAGGCGATCTCGGGTTGGTATCCCGCGTCGACGAGCGTATCGAATCCGGCCTTAACCAACTCCGTCACGCCGCCGCAGAGAACGGCCTGTTCGCCGAAGAGGTCCGTCTCAGTCTCCTCCGCGAAGGTGGTCTCGATGATGCCCGCCCGGCCGCAGCCGATGCCGGAACCGTAGGCGAGGGCCACATCCTTCGCCTTGCCGGAGGCATCCTGGTAGATGGCCAGGAGGCCGGGAACACCCTTCTTCTCCACGTACATGCGGCGGACCAGATGGCCCGGCCCCTTGGGGGCGATCATGAAGACGTCCGTGTCCTTCGGGGGCTCCACCTGGTTGAAATGAATGGTGAACCCATGGGCAAAGGCGAGAGTGGCACCCTTCTTCAGGTTGGGACGCACGTCCTCCCGATAGACCTTCGCCTGGACGTGGTCGGGCATGAGGAACATGATGATGTCTCCCTTGGCGACGGCCTTTGCCACGGAGAGCACCTCGAAGCCGTCCTTTTCGGCGGTTTTTTTCGAACGGCTGCCCTCGTGAAGACCGATGAGCACCGACACACCGCTGTCGCGGAGATTCTGGGCATGGGCATGGCCCTGACTGCCGTATCCGAGGATGACCACGGTCTTGCCCTTGAGTACCTTCATCTGTGCGTCCTTGTCGTAGTACACGTTTGCCACGTTTCTTCCTCCTTCAGCTTTTTCCTCGATCCGATTCGGGATCTCTCCGAGAAAAGCGCGAATGCGTTCCGGAAAGAATGCCTTGTCCTGTCTTCGTCCGATGTTGCAGCCCTTTGAACGCGTCTTTTCCGAGACGTTCTCCCCGGGTTGATGCCGGGGTCTTTTCTCCTCCCTTCCTCGGTCGTTTCAGATATCGCGCCGGGGAGCACATCTGCTCTCCCCGGCGCGGATTCATGCGAATGAAGGTTCGGGATGTCGCAGGGATTCCGTCTCCGTCTCGCGGACGGGAATCTCCTGCCGGGACGTGCGGGAATCGGCGGCGAATCCGGCGCGTTCCATGGCGACGGCGCCGCTGGAGGCCACTTCCAGGATGCCGAAGGGGCGAACCGCCTCAACGAAGGCATCCATTTTCCCCTGGTCGCCCGTGAGTTCCAGGATCACCGCGTCCTCCCCCATGTCCACCACGCGGCAACGGAAGACCTCCGCGGTCTGGAGCACGTGGGGACGGACATCCATGGGAGCGTGGACCTTCACGAGCATCATCCACCGCTCCACGAAGGGATTTCTGCTCAGGCTGCGGACCTCCACGGTTTCCACGAGCTTCTCAAGCTGCTTCACGATCTGGTCCGCGGGCACATCGTCCCCGCCTACGACCAGAGTAAACCGGGAAAGTCCGGATTGATGCGTGCGCCCCACGCTCAGGCTGTTCACGTTGTATCCTCTCCGGGACACGAGCCCGGAAAGCCGCGAGAGAACTCCGGGATGATCTTCCGTCAGAACGCTGATGGTGGTGTGCTTGTGCCGCATGCCCTTCCCTCCTCACTCGGATGGTGGTGCGCTGTCGGTGCTTCCCTGCCGCTCTTCGCGGCGCTCGGACTCTCCGCAGTCGTGTCTCGAACCCTTCTTTGCTACGGTAATTGCGTAAGGTAAAACACATGAAAAAAGGGCCGGAACCCGTCTTGCGGGTCCCGGCCCTGGTAGCCCTTCGGTCGGTTACATGCGACCGAGCGCTCCGGGAGGGGACCCGCAGCGAAGAATAAGGACTACAAGCAGAATAAGGGCCAGAGAAGAGCGAATCACTGTTGCGGCCTGTGTCTCGTGCACGAGTCATCCCTCCTTTTCGTGAGCTTCGGTCATCGTTCGGCTGGGCCGTTCGAGTTGTTGGACATTCTAGGCGCCTTTGCGTTCTGTGTCAACCCTCTTTTTCAAAAGTGTCATCTTTTGTTGCGGAAGGAGCAAAAATTCCGTTCTTCCGGGAACTTTCAAAAAGAAGAGACACAGGCTTTTCGTACAGATATTGCAAGGTCGGAGGCGCTCCTCTCCTCCAGGATTGCTCTTCTGGAGGAGAGGGAAAGGAATGGAATTTTTGTCCGCGTGTTCGCGGAATCTTTCGCGGCATCCCGCAATCCCGGTAAAAAACGCCTTCGGGAACCTTGCGCTCCGGAAACAGGCGGTGCGAGGTGTGTCGGGGCGGGCTGCTCTCTTCAGCGCCCCAGATAAGCCGCACGTACCTCGTCCATGGCGGCCAGGTCCGATGCCTTGCCGCTGAGGACGATGCGCCCCGTCTCAAGGACATAGCCCCGGTCGGCGATGGCGAGGGCCATGTTGGCGTTCTGCTCCACCAGGAGAATGGTCATGCCGGACTTCCGGACTTCCACGATGGTCCGGAAGACCTCCTCGACGAGGATAGGTGCGAGTCCCATGGAGGGTTCGTCGAGAATCATGAGTGTCCCCCGTCCCATGAGGGCCCTGCCCACGGCGAGCATCTGCTGCTCGCCTCCGGAAAGGGTGCCCGCTTCCTGATGCCGCCGTTCCTTGAGGCGGGAAAAGAGCGAGAAGACCCTCTCCATGTCCTCGGCGATGGCGGCGGTGTCCTCGCGGATGTAGGAGCCCAGAAGCAGGTTGTCCTCCACGGTGAGATTGGGAAAGACGAGGCGCCCCTCCGGCACGTGGGTGATGCCGGCGCTGACGATGTCGTGGGGAGGAATTCCCACGAGATTCCGCCCCTTGTAGAGGATCTCCCCCGTTTTGGCCGGAACGAGACCTGAGATGGCCCGGAGGATGCTCGTCTTGCCCGCGCCGTTGGCGCCCACGAGCGTGACGATCTCCCCCTTTTCCACGGAGAAGGAGACGCCCTTCACGGCCTCGATGGCGCCATAGGCGACGCGGAGGTCCTTCACGTCGAGCATCATGCCACCTTCCCCCCTTTGCCGAGATAGGCTTCGATGACCTTCGGGTCGTTCTTGATGTCCTCGGGTTGTCCCTCGGCGATGGTGACGCCGAAGTTCAGGACGGAAATGCGGTTGCAGATCTCCATGACGAGCTGCATGTGATGCTCGATGAGGAGGATCGTCACCTGGAACTCTTTTCTGATCCAGGTGATGGAATCCGCCAGGGTGTCCACCTCCTGGGGATTCATCCCCGCTGCGGGCTCGTCCAGAAGAAGGAGCTTCGGCGAAGTGGCCAGGGCACGGGCGATTTCGAGCCGCCGCTGGATGCCGTAGGGCAGGTTCGTGGCCAGCGTGTCGGCGAAGGGAAGCAGGTTGAGTTTCTCCAGGAGGACGAGGCACTCCTCCTCCACCTGGCGTTCCGTCTCCGTCACGCTCCGGGAGCGCAGGAAGGCGGGAACGAGTCCGTAGGTGATCCGGGGATGCCGGGCGATCTTGATGTTGTCCAGGGCGGACAGGTTTTTGAAGAGGCGGATGTTCTGGAACGTTCTGGCGATGCCCCGGATCGTGTAGTCGTGGGTGGGTTTCCCCACCAGATTTTCACCGCGGAAGAGAATTTCCCCTTCCGTGGGCGCGTAGATACCCGTGAGCATGTTGAAGACCGTGGTCTTCCCCGCTCCGTTGGGCCCGATGAGCCCCGCCAGCTCTCCCTCCGGAAGGGAGAGCGTGAAGTTCGTCACCGCCTTCAGACCGCCGAAGGCGATGCTCAGATTGCGCACGTCGAGAATCGGCCGGGATGTCTCCTGTGGAGTCGTCATGGCTCACTGCCCCCCTTCGTAGCCTTCGGGACGCCGGATCTTCGGGACAAGGAAAGGAAGCTCCTTGCCGCCGTAGATGCCCTGCGGCCTGAAGAGCATCAGGAAGACCAGGGCGATGCCGTAGATGACGAGGCGCCATCCCGAGAGGAAGCGCAGCATTTCGGGAAGAATCGTCAGAAGTGTCGCTCCCATGATGGAGCCCGTCATGCTTCCCGCACCACCCGCGTAGAGATAGACGAGAAAATCGATGGACTTGAGGTAGTTGAACTGGTCGGGATGGAGATAGCCCAGCAGATGCGCCAGGAGTCCTCCGGCTACACCGGCGATGGCGGAACCGATGGTGAAGGCCATGACCTTGTACTTGGTCGTGTCCACGCCCATGGTGCCCGCGGCCAGCTCGTCCTCGCGGCAGGCGATGCAGGCCCTTCCGAAGGAGGAGTAGATGTAGTTCCGCAGAACCCAGATGGTGCCGCCGAAGAAGAGCACGATCCAGAGGAGGTTGCTGTACCGGGGAATCCCCGAGAAGCCCCGCGGCCCGCCCACCTGGGGAATGAGTCGGATGAGGGAACGGATGATCTCCCCGAAGGCGAGGGTCACGATGGCCAGATAGTCTCCCTTGAGGCGCAGGGAGGGTTTGCCGATGAGGTAGCCGAAGATTCCCGCCACGATGCCCCCGATGAAGACGGAAAGGAGAAAGACCAGGGGGCGGAGGGCCGGAACGAGCACCGACGAGGGAAGAAGCAGGGTTGTCACCGCCGCGGAGGTGTACCCCCCCACGGCCACGAAACCCGCCTGACCTATGGAGAACTGCCCCGTGAAGCCGTTGATGAGGTTCAGCCCCAGGGTGACCATGCAGTTGATCATGGCGAACATGAGAATCTGCACGTAGTAGGAGGTCAGAACCCCCGCCTTGCGCAGTGCCATGACGAGGACATAGAAGGCGGCGAGCCCGAGAATCGGGAGATATTTTCGTAGGGTGTCCATCGCGTTTGCCTCCTACACCTTTTCGATCTTGACCTTGCCGAGCAGCCCCGCGGGACGGAAGAGGAGAATGAGAATGAGGATCACGAACCCCGATCCGTATCCCAGCTCGGAATAGAGGGCCGTGGCCACGACCTCGCAGATGCCCATGATCAGTCCGCCCAGCATGGCCCCTGGAACGGAGCCGATGCCCCCCAGAACCGCCGCGATGAAGGCCTTGGTGCCGAGCCAGATACCCATGAGAACATCGATCATGGGATAGGTCATGGAGTACAGGACTCCTCCCGCTCCGGCCAGGGCCGCGCCGAGGAAGAAGGTCACGGCGATGATGCGGTTCACGTTGATGCCCATGAGCGATGCTGCGTCTTTATTGAAGGAAACGGCCCGCATCGCCCGTCCGACTTTGGTGCGGTGCACGATGTAGGTAAGTGCCACCATGAGGGCGACGGAGACGAGAATGTTCACGATCTGAATGGAGTTCAGCACCGCTCCCGTGGGAAGAGTGAAGTTCTTGAAGGGGATGAGCATGGGAAACGGCCGGTAGTTGGGGCCGATGAAGGGCAGCATGCGGGGAAAATTCTCGAGAAAGATGGACACGCCGATGGCGGTGATGAGGGCCGAAAGGCGCGGCTTGTTCCGCAGCGGCCGGTAGGCGAGGCGCTCGATGGCCACGCTCAGGCAGGCGGGGATGAGCATGGCCAGGAAGATGGCCAGGGGGAAATTCGCCCCCAGGAGTTCCGCGGCGAAGTAAGCCACGAAGGCCCCGATCATGACCAGGTCGCCGTGGGCGAAATTGATCAGGTTGATGATGCCGTAGACCATGGTGTAGCCCAGCGCGATGAGGGCGTAGATGACGCCCAACTGCACGCCGTAGATGAGAAGCTGAAGTGTTTCTCGCACGTTGACCCTCTCCCTGCAGCGATTCGTCTCCGAAAGAGGGCGGCGCCGCCGCCCTCTTTCGGGGTCCGGAGGATGGCGCTACGGATTGATGGTGGTGACGTAGGTGGTGTTGCCACCGGTGAACTGCATGATCACCGCCGCTTTCTGGGGATTGCGGTTCTCGTCGAACTTGATCTTCCCCGAGGGGAGATCGATGTCGATGGCGGCGATGGCGTCCCGCAGGGCGGGACCTTCCACCTTGCCCGCGTCCTTCAGTCCCTTGAGGACGATGGCCGTGGCCTCGTAGGAGAGGACTGCGTTGGAATTGGGCACCGTGCCGTAGTTCTCCTTGTACTTCTCGACGAAGGCCTGCACTTCCGGGCGCTGTGCCTCGTGGGAGAAGGCGGCGGTGAAGGCCGCGCCCTCCTCGGCTCCCGCGGCGATCTTCGGAAGATCCGGGCTGTCCCAGCCGTCGCCGCCCACGAAGGGAACGGTGATGCCCGCCTTGCGGGCCTGGTTCATCTGGAGTCCTGTCTCGAAGAACGCGTTGGGCAGGTAGAGCACTTCCGCGTCGCTGGCCTTGATGTTGTTGAGCTGGGCGTTGAAATCCCGGATGTCCGAGCCGCCGTAGGCCTCGAGTGCGACGACCTTGCCGCCCATGGCCTCGAAGCTCTGCTTGAAGAACTCCGTGAGCCCCTTGGAGAAGTCATTGCCGTTGTTGTAGAGGATGGCGGCCTTCGTGGCCTTGAGGTTCTCCATGACGTACTTGGCCATGACGCTCCCCTGGAAGGGATCGATGAAGCAGGCCCGGAAGATGTAGTCCCCCACCTGGGTGACCTTGGGGTTCGTGGCGAAGGTGGTCACCACGGGAACTTCCGCGGTCTGGGCGATGGGACCTCCCGCGAGGGAGGTGGAGGAGGCGTCGGGGCCGACGATGGCCACGACTTCGTTCTGGTCGATGAGTTTCCGGAAGGCGTTGGCGGTGATGTCGGGCTTGTTCTCGTTGTCCTCGAAGATCACCTTCACCTCGTACTTCTTGCCGCCGACCTCGAGCCCGTCGGGGGCGAATTCCTTCACGGCCAGTTCGACGCCGTTCTTGATGTACTGGCCGCCGATGGCGTTCTGTCCGGTGATGGGAGCCACCACGCCGATCTTGATCTGGTCGGCGGCGAAGGCCATGCCGCCGAAAAGCGTGACCACAAGCAGTGCACACAGGGACAGGAGCAGATTTCTCTTCATGATTCTCCGTTTCCTCCCTTCAGAATTGGCACATCTTCCGCGTTTTGCGCCGGAGCGCTGCGTCGCATTCGGTTCCGTCTCGCCGCGACTTCTTCCGTCATGTCTCACCTCCAGCCCGAGAAAAGAATGGGTTCCGGGAAATGGCAGTGTTTTCCGTGACGCGAGGCGCGTCGTTTCATGCGAGAGACGTCAGAAACGCTCTCATGCGCTCCAGCGCCGTTTCGATGGTCGTCTCCGACGCGGCGAAGGAGAGGCGCAAGAACCCCTCTCCCGCGGCGCCGAAGGCGTTTCCGGGGACCGTGACCACTCCGGCCTTCTCCAGCAGCAGCCGGGCCATCTCCTCGGAGCTTTTGCCGAAGGCGGAGATGTCGGGAAAGGCGTAGAAAGCCCCCTCGGGCATGTGACAACGCACGCCCGGAATGGAAAGGAGTCCTTTCACGAGAAGATCCCGCCGTCTCTGGTAGCCGAGGCGCATCTTCTCCACGACATCCTGGGGGCCGTCGAGAGCGGCGAGACAGGCTACCTGAGCGGCGGCATTGACGCAGGAGGAGAAATTCTCCTGCAACCGGGTCATGGAGGCGATGCTCTCCTCCGGGCCGTGCACGAAGCCGACCCGCCACCCTGTCATGGCGTAGGTCTTGGAGAAGCTGTTCACTGTAAGAACCCGGTCGGCCATGCCGGGAAGAGAGGCGAGGCTCACGTGAACGCGCCCGTCGTAGAGAAGGTGCTCGTAGGGTTCATCGGAGATGACCGCAAGGTCGTGACGGCGGATCACCTCGGCGATGTCCGACAGTTCCTCCCTGCGGAGCACCGCTCCCGTTGGATTGGAGGGTGAGTTGAGAAGAAGCGCTTTCGTGCGGGGAGTAATGGCCTCTTCAAGGGATTTCGCCCTCATGTGGAAGGCGTCCTCGGCGTAGGTGCGCACGGGGACCGCCACTCCGCCCGCGAGGTGGACCTGGCCGAGATAGTTCGGCCAGCAGGGATCGGGGATGAGCAGCTCGTCCCCGGGATCGAGCAGGGAGGAGATGCAGAGCATGAGTGTCTCGCAGGCGCCCGTCGCCACCAGGATGTTGCGCTCCGTTCCCGGAATGGCGTTTTCCGCGGCGAGCTTTGCCGCCAGAGCCTTGCGGAGTTCCGCAATGCCCGCGTTGGGGGTGTATTTCGTCGCTCCCTCGCGGAGGGCCTGGGCGCCCCGCTCGACAATGTGCTCCGGTGTGGCGTAGTTTGGCTCTCCCACGCCGAGATTGGCCGCGTCGGGATAGTTTGCGGCGAGAGCGAACATGGTGCGGATTCCCGAAGGGGGGTTCGTGCGGGACCGATTGCTCAGATGCATGGCACTCGCTCCTTTCCTCTTTGTGTCAGCGCTGGACCCTGCCGCTGGCATCCCCGCCCACGAGAGTGAGCACGTCCGAAACGGAGATGCGGTTGAAGTCGCCGGGGATGGTGTGCTTCAGGGCCGAGGCGCCCACGGCGAATTCCAGCGCCTCCCGGGGGCCGGCGAGCCTGCGGAGGCCGTAGATCAGCCCGGAGCCGAAGGAATCGCCGCCACCGATGCGATCCACGATGTCGTTGATGGCATACTTCCGGCTCACGAAGAAATTGTCCCGGTCGGCGAGGATGCCCGACCAGTTGTTGCTGTCCGCACTGAGGCTCTCCCGGAGCGAGACGGCGAGGAAGCGAAGGTTCGGATAGGCCGCGAGCACTTCCTTCGCGAGTTTCCGGTAGCTCTCCGCTTCGAGGGTGCCCGCCGTGACGTCCACGTCGACCTCGATGCCCAGCGTCTTCTGACAGTCCTCCTCGTTGCCGATGAGGACCGAGACGAAGCGGACGATCTCGGGCATGACCTCCGAGGGTTTCTTTCCCCATTTCCAGAGTTTCTTGCGGTAGTTCAGATCGCAGGAGACGGTGATGTTCTTCCTGCGGCATGCCTCCAGCGCCTCAAGGGTGGCCAGGGCGGTTCCCTCGGAGATGGCGGGGGTGATTCCCGTCACGTGGAACCATTCAGTCCCCTCCAGAATGGCATCCCAGTCGAACTCACCGGGCATGATCTCCGCGATGGCGGAATGGTTCCTGTCGTAAAGCACCACCGAGGGGCGGGCGCAGGCACCGGTCTGGGTGTAGTAGATACCCATCCGATTCCCCGAGCGCCGGATGGAGGCGGTGTTCACCCCGAAGCCCCGGAGGTCCCGGATGGCCGCGTCGCCGATGGGGTTCGGAGGCAGGGCCGTCACGAAGGCCACGTCCTCGCCGTAGTTGGCGAGGGAGACCGCCGCGTTGGCCTCGGCCCCGCCGAAGGTGGCCACGAAGCCCGGCGTCTGGAGGAACATTTCGTGGTGCGGCGGGGAAAGGCGGAGCATGAGTTCTCCGAAAGTGACAATTTTCGACATCGCTCCAAACCTCCTCTAGCGGTTCTTTCGAATCCGGGCGATTTCCGCCACCACACGGGCCGCCGCGTCGCGGACGGCCCGCGGATCGTTCTCGCCCCTGCCCGCCTTGGTGAGGGAGCTTCCCATGCCCACGGCAAAGGCGCCTGCCTTGAACCAGGTTTCCAGGTTCTCCTCCGACACGCCTCCCGTGGGCATCATGCGAGCGTGTGGCAGAGGGCCGTGGACGGCCTTCACGAACTCGGGGCCGAGGCATTCGCCGGGAAAGACCTTCACCACGTCCACACCGAGTTCCATGGCCCGGACGAGTTCCGTCACGCTTCCCACGCCGGGCATGTAGGGAACCCCGTAGCGGTTGCAGCAGAACGCCACCTCTTCGGAGAGGTTGGGAGAGATGATGTACCGGGCTCCCGCGAGAATGCACGCCCGGGCCGTCGGGGCGTCGAGGACCGTTCCCGCGCCGAGGATCAGCGAGGAGCCCCGGTGGTGCCCGGCGAGAAAGGCCATGAGTTCCAGCGCTCCCGGAACGGTCATGGCGACTTCGATGGCGGGAATGCCGCCTTCGTAGACGGCATTGGCCACTCCGAGCCCCTTTTCCTTGTCGCTGGCCCGAATGACTGCCACGACTCCCTTTTCATGGATCGCGTCGAGGATCTGGTACTTGGCGATGGGCAACATGCGAAATCCCTCCGAGTGAAATGTGACGTGATGGTCTTCACGGATACGACGGCGGCACGCCGTCGTATCCCAACAGTTTCGAAATCGCCAGAGCCGCTTCGAGGACCTTCTCCCCCAGAGGGCGAAGCTGGTCGTCGGCGAAGCGATAGGCCGGAGCGGAGATGCTCAACGCTCCCACGGGGTAGCCCTTGGCGTTCAGGATGGCCGACCCGACGCAACGGATCCCCTCCTCGTTCTCCTGGTTTTCCTCCGCCCATCCCCGTTCCCGAACGGTGCCGAGCATGGCGAGGAGTTCCTTGGGGGTTGTGAGGGTCCGTTCCGTGCGGGAGACGATCGAAACGGAGCGAAGATAGAGGTCCAGTTCGGCCTGGGGAAGGCTCGCCAGAATGGCCCTTCCCGCGGCGGTGCAGTACATGGCGAGGGTTGCGCCGATGCGGGAGCGCATACCCACGGGATGGGAGGATTCGAGCTTGTCCAGGTAGAACGTCTCTCCGTTCTGAAACCGGGAGAGATGGATCGTCTCCCCCACTTCCTGGAGGAGGTTCTTCAGGACGGGTTTTGCCAGGGTGACCAGGTCGGTCTGACGCCGATAGGTCTCGGCCCACAAAAGCGGTGCCGATCCCATCCGGTAGCGGCCGTTCTCCGTTCGGAGCACCACCCGGTGCGCTTCGAGGGTGACGAGGAGCCGGTGCACCGTCGCCTTTGAAAGGGCCACGGTGGAGGCGATCTCCGTGACGCCCGCGTCCTCGCGGAAGTCCACCAGAGCGTTGAGAACGGCCAGGGCGCGGTCGAGAACCCTGATGTTCGAGGAGTCCGTGGCGCCGGTCATGCCCTGTTTCCGCGCATGATCCGCAGCGCGGTGCGGCAGGCGTCTCCGAAGATCAGGCCGTCCACGCTCCAGGCGATGTAGAGGAAGCCTTCATCGAGGCGGCGCAGCGCTTCCTCGGGAGAGGTGACGAAGATTCCCGTGGGCTTCCCCGCATTGCGGGCCACGGAAAGTACCTGGGCGATGGCGCTTTTCATGTCCGGATGGTCGATCTGACCGGGGATGCCCAGGGATTGGGAGAGGTCGTAGGGGCCTACGAAGAGCACGTCCACGCCCTCCACGGCGGCGATCTCCGGGAGCGCCTTCAGGCCGAGCACGTTTTCGCAGTGGGTCACGATGAGGGTTTCCCGGTTGGCTTCCTCGAAGGCTCGGTCCAAGGGCATGAGGCCGTAGGAGGAGGATCGGGGAAGCGCCACGCCCCTGTTGCCGAGGGGAAAATACTTGGCTCCCCGAACGATGCGCGCCGCCTGTTCGGCGCTGTTCACCTGGGGGAGCTGGATCCCCTGGGCTCCCACGTCGAGGGTTTTGAGAATCCAGGTGTCGCTCGTCTCGGGAATGCGCACCACCGGCGTGGCTCCCCGCAGTTCTGCCCCCCGCAGGAGATTCTGAAGGGACTCCGGGTCCATCGGGCCGTGTTCCGCGTCGATGATGACGAAATCAAACCCGGCGATGCCCGCGATCTCCACAAGGTCCGGAGAGTTCAGCGTGATGAAGGTCCCCATGACGGGTTTTTCCGCGGCGAGCATTTCCTTGATCCTGTTCTTCATGATCGTTCCCGCCTCCTCTTTGTTGTGCCCTCAGGCACTCCAGCGTGGCTTCCAGGAAGGTCTTTGTTTCGTATGATGGAACAGCATCTTGCTCTATAGAACATAGTATACGTGACGGCGGGCAGTTTGTCGATATTTTTAAAACAATGTTTCATTCAATGGAACACAGGGGCCGAGCGTCTTTTCGTCCATGTGTCGGTGCGGGACAGGTGTGGTTCTATAACGACGAGCTTTGTGTACTCGCGATCTTCCGTTGTTTCCGGATCCACCGTTCCCATTTCCATGAAAGGAGGCCCGACGCACGCGGTTCTTCCCGGGGAAAATCAATTCGATTCAGTTGTGCCATGCCCTGGACGAGGGGGCTTTTCGGCACGCGATGCGGGACAGACAGGGAGAAGCGAGTTCCGATATGAACCTGGAAGGTGTGCAATGATCCATCTTGACAGAAGTGGGGATCCTCGTGTAAGAAAAGACAATCGTGATGTATCCACTTATGGATCCAAAAAACGGAGTGTTCCGGATGGAAGGATGGATTCGTGACAGGGCCACGGTCGCGAACGTCTCGAGCCATCCAGGAGGAGAAGGAGAAAACATGCCGAGAGGACGTGTCGAATCGAAAGCCCGGGACGAGATCTTTCGTCTCATCGTGGAACGTGAACTCGCCCCGGGAACGAGAATCACCGAGGTGTTCCTTGCGGAGAAGCTGGGCATCAGCCGCACCCCCGTTCGCATCGCTCTTCGGGAGCTCATCGCCGAAGGGTTGCTGGAGCGGGACAGCACCAGGGGGTGCATCATTCCTCCGCTGGAATCGGAGGACATGCACCACGTCTTCTCCCTCCGGGAGAAGCTGGAGGGAATGGCTGCGGCGCAGGCTGCGGAGCATGCTTCCCCCGAGGACGTGAAGAGCCTGGAGCGGATCCTCGAGGAAGGAGCGGAGGACTACACGGGGTGGCGCAGGGAGGCCTTTGCCAGACACAACGAGGAATTTCACCGGCGCATCGCTCGCATGAGCGGCAATGCCTATCTGGAGAAATACATCGGAGAATGCTTCTGGCGGTCCCAGATCTACGTGTTCTTCTTCGACACTTTTTTCCTCTTCGGTGCCGAAAAGGGAACCCTGGAGGCCACGCCCTACTATGGGACATCCTTTACGGAACACGGGGACATTCTCGCGGCCATCCGGGAGCGTCGCTGCGAGGATGCAGGGCGGGCCATGGAACGGCATGTGAGGGCCTCGTACACGTTGCTGGTCAAGAAACCGTGAGCGCAAAGGGAGGAGTGGTGTGCGCGCCACGTCCGCCCTTTGCACTTTTCTGGGACAAAGAAGGGGCGAAGGGCGCATGTGGAACGGACGGTGCGCGTCGCCACTCCTTGCCGCGAAGCCGGGTGGGACCGGCCCGTGGCGCTCGGCGGCACGGCGGAACAGCATGATGACATTGCGGGAAGGGACGTTGCGGAAATGGACAGCGGAAACTCCTGAGGGAGACGTTGCCATGAACGAGAAAGGAAGGTTTTCATGAGCGAGCGGGAACATCTTGACTTCGACGATTATGGTGAGAAATGGTTCAGCGACGACGCCTCCTTCGAGGAGGACCTGAAGCACGTCTGGGGACGCCGCTGGAGCGTTTCCTCCGAGGTGGGCAAGCTCCGGGCGGTGCTTCTGCGGCGGCCCGGCAAAGAGATCGAGAACATGACCGATCCCGCGGCCTGGCGTTGGGGTGCCGTCATGGACCCGGAAAGGGCGCGGGCGCAACACGACGCCTTTGCCGAGATCTATCGCAAGGCCGGCGCGGAGGTCTTCTACGTGGAGGAACAGCGGGAGGATCGTCCCAACGCGCTCTTCATGCGGGACAATGTCCTCGGCACCCCCGAGGGGGCCATTCTCTGCCGCCAGGCCACCCGTTTCCGCCGGGGCGAGGAGCGGGCTGTTGCTGCGACTCTGGGACGCATCGGCTGTCCCATCGTGCGCACCGTCTCCGGCCGGGGCGTTTTCGAGGGCGCCTGCGGCATGTGGGTGGACCGGCAGACCGTCATCCTCGGAACGGGAGTGCGCTCCAACGAAGAGGGAGTCCGCCAGGTCGAGGAGACCCTCCGGTACATGGGCGTCACGGACATCCTCCGCTTCCAGATTCCCTGGGGACACGCCCATCTGGACGGGCTGATGAACATGGTGGACCGAAAGAAGGCCCTGATCTTCCCATGGCAGACCCCCTACGACGTGATCAAGCCCCTCGTGGATCGGGGTTTCTCCATCATCGAGGCCCCCTCCATCGAGGAAGTGAAGCGGGGCGCGGCGGTGAACCTGGTGGCACTCGAACCCGGCGTGGTGGTCCTTCCCTCGGGCAATCCCGAGACACGGAAGGCCTTGGAGAAGGGCGGCGTGGAGGTCATCGAGACGGACGTGACGGAGATCCTCAAGGGGTACGGCTCCCTGCACTGCATGTCCGCCTTCCTGGACCGGGACGAGATCTGAGGCGACAGGCCGGTGCCGGGGGACTTCCGGAGCGATGGAGGCTCTTCCGGCCCGGTCCGCGGAAGGACGGAAAGAGGTGCGCAGGTGATGGTGCGCCGCACCTCTTTCCCGGTGGCCTCGCTCCCCCGCTTTCTTCGGGGACGCTTCTTTTGCGATGCATCTCCGAAAATGACGCCGTTTGTGAATGGCTCCTATCCCATTTCAAGGGGTGAACGCCTTTGGGTACTCTTCTGCAGCAGATCATCAACGGCCTGTCGCTGGGATCGGTGTACGCCCTCATCGCCGTAGGCTACTCCCTGGTGTACTCGATCCTTCTCTTCTCCAACTTCGCCCACGGA